>ERZ777003.103-NODE-103-length-162501-cov-62.651078_pt1 | contig 162501 bp, 143 predicted proteins | sample MGYA00374956_ERZ777003 | MGnify/ENA primary metagenome ERZ777003 (study PRJEB29302, sample SAMN06268252) | bioreactor metagenome | isolation source: Joint BioEnergy Institute, California, USA | place: USA:Joint BioEnergy Institute, California, USA | collected... | reverse complement strand
TTTGGGCTGGTGGGCGGTACCGGGTTCGAACCAGTGACCCCTCGCTTGTAAGGCGAGTGCTCTACCGCTGAGCTAACCGCCCGGGTGAACACGGGACGACAACACCTTACGGCACTGCGGGGGTGTTCGGCACATCGACAGGCACGGTGCGGCCAAGTGGCCGGCGCGGCCGGGGATTACGGGCGGGGCGGAATCCCGGGACGGGCCGTCAGCGGCGGGGGGTGCGGCCGAGGACGCGGTCGAGGGCGGCGGCGACCTCCTCGGAGAGGCCGGGGACGCCTGTGGGCCGCGGTGGGGGTGAGCAGGTGCCGTGGCGGCCGGTGGCGAGCCGTACGGCGCCGCAGGAGCGGCACTCGACCTCGCCGAGGCGGCAGATGAGGGAGGTGGAGCCGCAGCTGTGGCAGGTGTCGAGGTCGAGGTCGCCGGATCGCTGGCAGTCGGGGCAGATGAGCACCTGGGTCTCGTGGCGGACGCCGCGCTTCCAGGGGCTCGCGCCGCGGACGGGGTCGGTCTGCCGCGCCCCGCAGCGGAAGCAGGGCATGTTGGCCTCCAACGGCTCGGCCCGGGTTCCGGGCGGGTGTCAGGAGATCTCGGCGAGCGCCTTGTGGTAGGCGGCGATGTCGCGGGCGGCGGAGAGGGGGTTGACCACCTTCCAGCGCACCACGCCCTCGCCGTCGATGATGAAGGTCCCCCGCGTGGCGACGCCCTTCTCCTCGTCGAACACGCCGTAGGCGCGCGCCACCTCGCCGTGCGGCCAGAAGTCGGACAGCAGGGGGAAGCGGTACCCCTCGCGGTCCGCCCAGGCCCGCTGGGCGAACATCGAGTCCACCGAGACGGCGAGCACCTGCACGTCGTCGGCGACCGCGGGCAGGAATTCGTCCCGGATCGCGTTGAGCTCCCCGTGGCAGACCCCGCTGAACGCGAGCGGGTAGAAGATCAGCACGACCTTCCTGCCGCGGTGGTCGGAGAGCCTGACGGGCGTGCCGTGCTGGTCCCGGAGCGTGAAGTCCGGGGCCACATCACCGACGTCGACCGCCATGTCGGGTCCATTTCCGCCGCGGGCGCGCCGCGGCATCGCCATGCGTGTGGGACTTGGACATACACCATCCTGCCGTACGGCCTCGGCGGACCGTACGGCAGGGGCAGCGTTCGCCGGACCTGCGCCCGGCGGCGTGTCGATCGCCTAGCGGCGCGCTCTCGGTGCCACGAGCCGGGTGCCGGACCAGTCCCGCGCCGCGCTGATACTGCTGGTCTGGGACAGACCGGCGGTGGCGGCGTCCTCACCGATGTCGCTGGGCTCGACGTGCCCCTCCCGGCCCGCCTTCGGCGTCAGCAGCCAGATCTGGCCGCCGTCGGCGAGCGAGGTCTTCGCCTCGGTCAGGGCGTTGAACAGGTCGCCGTCGCCGTCGCGCCACCACAGCAGCACGACGTCGACGACGTCGTCGTAGTCCTCGTCCACCAGTTCGTTGCCGGTCAGCTCCTCGATCGAGGCACGCAGGTCCTCGTCGGCGTCCTCGTCCCAGCCGATCTCCTGCACCACCTGGCCCGGCTTGAGGCCGAGCCGTTCGGCCAGGCCGCGTTCGCCCTGCGCCTGACCCGCGGTCGCGCTCACGTTTATCCCTCCTGCTTGAGTGGCCCCGCCCGTTGCGGTCATGCGCGACGCCCTCCGGGTTCGCTTCGTCTCCCCTTCGGAGCCGCTCGGCACAGTCCACACGCTGTGACCCATCGTCGTCAACGGTCGCCACGAGCGGTGACCCGCACCGTTATTTCCTAATCCGACAAAAACGACAGACGAACACTACGTTCCGGGTTGTCCACGTTGAGATCGACGATCGCGATCGACTGCCACGTCCCCAGGGCGAGACGTCCGCCGAGCACGGGGATGGTGGCGTACGGCGGGATGAACGCCGGCATCACGTGCGAGCGCCCGTGACCCGGCGATCCGTGGGCGTGCCGCCACCGGTCGTCCGCGGGCAGAAGTTCGCCCAGGGCGGAGAGCAAATCGTCGTCGCTCCCCGCCCCGAGCTCGATCAGCGCGACGCCGGCGGTGGCGTGCGGCACGAACACGTGCAGCAGCCCGTCGCCGCCACAGGAGCGGACGAAGTCCCGGCACTGCGGGGTGATGTCGTACACCCGCTCCCGTGACCCGGTCGTCACCGTGATTGTCGTAGATCTCACGTGCCCGATCTTAGGGTCTCAGCCCTGACGCTGAGCTGGGATGACGACGGCGTCCGGGCCGGGGAACACCAGGCCCGTGTGCCCGTCGTCGAACCGCACCAGGTACGGCGGGCCGCCGTCGGACCCCCGGACCTCGATGATCTCGCCCTGGCGGTCCGGACTGCCGACTGCGTTGCCGCGTACCAGGAGACGATCCCCCACAGCGGCCAGCATGCGACCCTCCCTCGAGTGCTCGGGTGCCTACCGTTGCCTTCCACATTCGTACGGCTCGTGCCCGCCGAAAAGGGGGGTGTCCCATGTGACGACGCCAGGAAGCGGCAACTAGACCGAAACGTTACGCGGGCCGCCCGGCCCGCACCGGCCGACGGTCCGGCCATGCGCGTTCCGTTTACTTTACGCACCGGCACGACCACGGAACCGGAGGGAGCGCAACAGACCGCGAAGCGGTAATGTGAAATCGTCCTACCATCGGTGGTCTAGGCCAAACCCCTGCTCACGGGCAGTGGGGACATTCTGGTTACCCGACAGTAGAGGTGCGCTTTCGGGGCACGTCAGCCAGGATGAGTAACGACCAAGACGACCACAAATAGGCTACAAGTCCATCCGCGGAAGGCGAGACCCAGTGACTTCCGGACGCCAGCGTTTCTCGATCATCAGTGACGGCCTACCGAGCCAGCTTCCTGATGTCGATCCGAGCGAGACCCAAGAGTGGCTTGAGTCGCTCGACTCCGTCGTCAAGACGGAGGGTCGGGCTCGTGCCCGCTACCTGATGCTGCGGCTGCTGGAGCGCGCGCGAGAGCACCAGGTCGGCGTGCCCGGTCTGCGCAGCACCGACTACATCAACACCATCCCGCCGGAGCGCGAGCCCTGGTTCCCCGGTGACGAGTACATCGAGCGCCGGATCCGGGCCTACATCCGCTGGAACGCCGCGGTCATGGTCACCCGAGCCAACGCGCGAACCAACGTGGGCGGTCACATCGCCACCTACGCGTCCGCGGCGTCGCTGTACGAGGTCGGCTTCAACCACTTCTTCCGCGGCAAGGACCACGGCGAGTCCGGCGACCAGGTGTTCATCCAGGGCCACGCCTCCCCCGGCATCTACGCCCGGGCGTACCTGGAGGGCCGGCTCACCGAGGCCCAGCTCGACGCCTTCCGCCAGGAGCTCTCCAAGGGCGTGCGGGGCCTGCCGTCCTACCCGCACCCCCGGCTCATGCCGGACTTCTGGGAGTTCCCGACCGTCTCCATGGGCCTCGGCCCGATCGCCGCGATCTACCAGGCGCGGTTCAACCGCTACCTGCTCAACCGCAAGATCAAGGACACCTCGCGGTCGCACGTGTGGTGCTTCCTCGGCGACGGCGAGATGGACGAGCCGGAGTCGCTCGGCGCCATCGGCCTCGCCGCCCGCGAGGAGCTCGACAACCTCACCTTCGTCATCAACTGCAACCTGCAGCGGCTGGACGGCCCGGTACGCGGCAACGGGAAGATCATCCAGGAACTGGAGGCGTTCTTCCGTGGCGCGGGCTGGAACGTCATCAAGGTGATCTGGGGCCGCGAGTGGGACCCGCTGCTCGCCGCCGACGTCGACGGCGTGCTCGTCAACAAGATGAACACCACGCCGGACGGCCAGTTCCAGACCTACGCCGTGGAGTCCGGGGCGTACATCCGCGAGCACTTCTTCGGCGACGACCCGCGGCTGCGCAAGCTCGTCGAGCACCTGTCCGACGAGGAGATCCGCAAGCTGTCCCGCGGCGGCCACGACTACCGCAAGGTGTACGCCGCGTTCAAGGCGGCCCGCGAGCACGTCGGCCAGCCGACCGTCATCCTCGCGCAGACGATCAAGGGGTGGACCCTCGGCAAGGACTTCGAGGCGCGGAACGCCACCCACCAGATGAAGAAGCTCACCAAGGCCGAGCTCAAGGAGTTCCGCGACCGGCTGTACCTGCCGATCCCCGACAAGGCCCTCGAGGAGGACCTGCCGCCCTACTACCACCCGGGCGAGAACAGCGAGGAGATCCAGTACATGAAGGAGCGCCGGGCGGCGCTCGGCGGCTTCCTGCCCAAGCGGGTGGTACGCGCCAAGCCGCTCAAGCTCCCCGGCGACGAGGTCTACAAGGGCCTGCGCAAGGGCTCCGGCAAGCAGAACGTCGCCACCACCATGGCGTTCGTGCGCCTGCTCAAGGACCTCATGCGGGACAAGGAGATCGGCTTCCGGTTCGTGCCGATCATCCCGGACGAGGCGCGCACGTTCGGCATGGACGCGATGTTCCCCACCGCGAAGATCTACTCGCCGGTGGGCCAGACCTACGACCCGGTCGACCGCGACCTGCTGCTCTCGTACAAGGAGGCCGTCGACGGCCAGATCCTGCACGAGGGCATCAGCGAGGCCGGCTCGATGGCCTCCATGATCGCCGCGGGCACCAGCTACGCCACGCACGGCGAGCACATGATCCCGGTGTACATCTTCTACTCGATGTTCGGGTTCCAGCGCACCGGCGACCAGATCTGGCAGCTCGCCGACCAGCTCGGCCGCGGCTTCATGCTCGGCGCCACGGCCGGCCGTACCACGCTCAACGGTGAGGGCCTGCAGCACGAGGACGGCCAGTCGCCGCTGCTCGCCTCGGCCAACCCGGCGGCGGTCGTGTACGACCCGGCGTGGGCGTACGAGATCGCGCACATCATCAAGGACGGCCTGCGCCGCATGTACGGCGAGAAGCCGGAGGACATCTTCTACTACCTCACGGTCTACAACGAGCCGTACCCGCAGCCGGCCGAGCCGGAGAACCTCGACGTCGAGGGCCTGCTCAAGGGCCTCTACCTGTACGCCCCGGCCGAGCGGAAGGGGCGGCCGCGGGCGAACATCCTCGCCTCGGGCGTGGCGATGCGCTGGGCGCTGGAGGCGCAGCGGCTGCTCGCCGAGGAGTGGGGCGTGGAGGCCGACGTGTGGTCGGCGACGTCCTGGTCGGAGCTGCGCCGCGACGCGCTCGCCGCGGACGAGCACAACCTGCTCAACCCGGAGACCGAGCAGCGCGTGCCGTACGTGACCAAGGTGCTGTCGCAGGCGTCCGGGCCGTTCCTCGGGGTGAGCGACTACCTCCGGGCGGTGCCGGACCAGATCGCCCCGTGGGTGCCCGGCGACTGGACCTCGCTCGGCACCGACGGGTTCGGCCTCTCCGACACCCGGCCGGCGCTGCGCCGCCACTTCCACGTGGACGCCGCCTCGATCACGCTCGCGGTGCTCACCCAGCTCGCCAAGCGGGGCGAGGTGCGGCCGGAGACGCTGCGCGAGGCGATCGCCCGCTACCACCTGAAGAACGGGGTCACCGAGGTCGGCTCCATGGCCACCCCGGAGAGCAACAAGACCCAGTCGATGGGCGTGTAGCCGAGGTCACGCGTTGCGTCGGCGCCGCCGCGGGTTGTCGCGGCGGCGCCGTCGTGTCCGGTCCGGTCTCCCGGGTACGGCCCGCCGTCCCGCCGGCGGCCCTCACCGCCCGGAGCCTGGCGTGGCCGCACCGCCCGCGGTGGCCTCGTCGAGCTCGACGGCCGAGGCGATGCGGTCGAGGCGGAACACGCGGACGTCCTCGCGCAGCCGGCACCAGGCGACCAGGTAGCGGACCGGACCCCGGCCGCCGAGCAGGATCCTCGGCTCCACATCCCGTGAGGTGACCGCGCCGGTGCGGTCGGCGTACCCGATGCGCAGCGCGCGCCCGCGGGCGAGGGCGCGCTCGACCGTGCGGGCGACCGGCGGCGGGCCGGCCGGCTCCCGTTCCGGCACCGGCAGCGCCGCCGCGATCTTGCGGAGCGCGCTGCGCGCGGGGACGGCGAGGCCGTCCTCCCCGACGTCGCGGAGCGCGGCGGCCACGGCGGCGGCCTCCTCGGCGGTGAGCACGACCGGGGGCAGCACGCCGCCCGCGCCGGCCTCCTCCGCCGGCCGGTAGCCCTCGCCCCGCCGCGCCTCGACCGGCAGGCCGAGCCGCCGCAGCCGCGCCACGTCGCGTTCCACGGTCCGCACGCTCACCCCGAGCCGCGCGGCGAGCGCCCGGGCCGGCACGCACCGCGGCGAGCTCGCGTAAAGCTCCGCCGCGAGGACGTACAGCCGGTCGGTGCGGTTCACATTCGTCACGCTATGCCGATCAAACGGCCAAATCTCCGCTAAATTGCCTCTGGTTACGGGGTTGTGGCCTTCGGGGGGGCTTGCCGCGATCGCGTCGCTCGCACGTTCGCGGGACTCCGGACGCCGGTTCGGGTTTTGACAGGCAGGAGCGCCAATGGTCGTAAGGGGGGACCTCGCCGGCGGCCGATCCGCGCCACCGCCGCGGCTCGCGTCGAAGGTGGTGAAGCTGGGCACGGTCACCGCGTTGTCGGCAATGGTGGTCGGATTCTGCGTGGCGCAGAACCGCCCCCGCGAGATCGTCGCCCACTGCGTCGACCTGACCGACATCGACAACTCCTTCCGGTACCGCGTGGTCGACGACCGGTACTGCGACGACGATGACGACGGATCCCACTACTCCTCGTCGCGGTACGCGTACCGCTGGTACTACGGGGGCCGCCGGATCGGCGACCGGGTCGGCGAGGGCACCACGATCCGGCCGGCCGACGCCACCATCCAGACCCGCACCGGCCGCACGATCCAGCGCGGCGGCTTCGGCGGGCGCTGGTTCGGTGGCGGCTGACGCACCGCGGGCGCGGCTCGCCGTACCGGCCGCGCAGGCAGGCGACGTGCCGGGCGCGCGTCCGGCACGCGCGAGGGGGGATGATCAACGATGCGACGGCTGACCCGCACGCCGCGGGAGAACTGGGAGTCGATCGTCGAGTCGCAGGGGCTCGCCTTCCACCGGTCCGCGCACCCGGCCCACCTGAGCAGGCCGTACTGGGACGAGGGCGCCGAGTACGTGTTCGAGATGGACGAGGTGCTCGCCCTCGAGGAGCAGGTGGAGGAGCTGCACCGGATGTGCCTCGCCGCGGCCGACCACGTGGTGCGGGAGTGGCGCTTCGCCGACTTCGCCATCCCGGAGTGGGCGGCCCCGGCCGTGGCCGAGTCCTGGCGGCGGCGCGACCCGCACGTGTTCGGCCGCTTCGACCTGCGCTACGACGGGAACGGCCCGGCCAAGCTGCTGGAGTACAACGCGGACACGCCCACGAGCCTGCTGGAGAGCTCGGTGGTGCAGTGGTACTGGCTGCAGGACGTGCACCCCGGCGACGACCAGTGGAACTCGATCCACGAGCGGCTCGTCGACCGGTGGAAAGGGCTCGAGCTCCCCACCGGCCCGGTCCACTTCGCCTGGACGCGGATGGACGAGACCGGCGAGGAGGTGATGACGCTCGGCTACCTGCAGGAGACCGCCGACCAGGCCGGGCTCACCACGATGGCGATCGCGATGGAGGACATCGGGTGGGACCCCGAGGCGCGGCGCTTCGTCGACCTCGAGGGCCGCACCATGCGCACGCTCTGCAAGCTCTACCCCTGGGAGTGGGCGATCGCCGACCCGTTCGGACCGCACGCGGTGGCGCAGCAGGTCTCGATGACGTGGATCGAGCCGCTGTGGAAGATGCTGCTGTCGAACAAGGCCCTGCTGGCGATCCTGTGGGAGCTCTACCCCGGCCACCCGAACCTGCTGCCCGCCTACCTCGACGGGCCGCGTGACCTGGCGACCTACGTGCGCAAGCCGCTGCTCGGCAGGGAGGGCGCGTCGATCACGGTCGTCGCGCCCGAGGGCACGGTCACCACCCCGGGCGCGTACGGCGCCGAAGGTCACGTCTACCAGGAGTTCGCGCCGCTGCCGGAGTTCGACGGCCGGCGTCCCGTGCTCGGCGCCTGGGTCGTGCACGACGAGGCCGCCGGGCTCGGCATCCGCGAGACCTCCACCCTGATCACCGACGACACCTCGTCGTTCGTCCCGCACCGCATCCCGCTCTAGCGCCGGAGATATCAAGACATGTCACCCAGTCCCTCGCCGTTTCCCTCCGATCCGTCGCCGATCCCCGCGGCACCGGGCGCGACCGAGCCGCCCGCCCTGCCGTCGGCGCCGAGCCTCGATCTCACCGACGTGCTCGCCGACGGCGCCCTGGCGATCGTCGCGTACGCGGTGGTCGGCGTGCTGCTGCTCATCGTCGGCTTCTACGTGATCGACCTGGTCACCCCGGGCAGGCTGAACCGGCTGGTGCGCACCGAGCGCAATCCGAACGCCACGCTCATCGCCGCATCCGGCGTCACCGGCATCGGGCTCGTCGTCGCCGCCTCGATCTGGTCCTCGGGCGGGCTGCTGCGCGAGGGGCTGATCGCCACGCTGGTGTTCGGCCTGGTCGGGATCGCGGCGCAGACCGTCGGCATGATCGCGTTCGACCTGGTGGCCGGGATCTCGGTGCGCCGGCTCGTCGCGGAGCCCACGCTGCAGCCCGCGGCGATCCTGCTCGCCGTGACCCACCTGGTCATCGGCCTGATCACGGCCGTCGCGCTGCTGTGAACGGGGTGTGAACAACAGGGCACTCCGCACCGGGATGCGGACCCGGCCCGGGTGACCTGGCAGTCTTGTGCATGTGAACGACCGGGTACGTGAGGACACCGCGCGGCGGTTGGAGAAGGCGATGGGCGCGCTCGGCACCGCCGCGATGGCGCGCATGGAGGAGCGCCTTCCCTGGTTTCGTGCCCTGTCGGCGGAGGACCGCTCGTGGATCGGCCTGGTCGCCCAGGCGGGCATCGCCGGGTTCGTCGAGTGGTTCTCGCACGCCGCAGACGAACGACCCGCGCCCAGCATCGAGTTCTTCGGCACCGCACCCCGCGAGCTGAAGCGCTCGGTGTCGCTGCAGCAGACGGTCGACATCGTGCGCGTGATCGTCGAGGTCGTCGAGGCCCAGGTCGAGGACCTGGCCGCGCCCGGCGGCCTGGAGGAGCTGGAGAAGGCCATCCTGCGCTACACCCGCGACGTGGCCTTCGCCGCGGCCCAGCTCTACGCGCGCGAGGCCGAGGTGCGCGGCTCCTGGGACGCCCGCCTGGAGGCGCTGATCGTCGACGCGCTGGTGCGCGGCGAGGTCGACGACGGCCTGCACTCCTGGGCGGCGGCGCTCGGGTGGACCTCCTCCCCGGTGGTGGTGCTCGCCGGTTTCGCGCCCGACGACGACCCCCGGGCGGTGATCGACAGCCTCCGCGACCGGGGCCGGCGCATCGGCCTCGACCTGCTCGCCGGCGTGCAGGGCGACCGCCTCATCGTGATCGTGGGCGGCGCCACGAGCATCAAGGACGCCGCGCGCGGCGTGGTGTCGAAGTTCGGCCCCGGCCCCATCGTGATCGGCCCGGAGGTGCCGGACCTGCACGCCGCGGCGAAGTCGGCCCGGGCCGCGGTCGCCGGGCTGCGCGCCGCCCCCGCCTGGCCGGACGCCCCCCGGCCGGTGCTCGCCGAGGAGCTGCTCGCCGAGCGGGCGCTCGACGGCGACGAGGACGCCCGGGCGCAGCTCATCGACACCGTCTACCGGCCGCTCGCGGGCACCCCGCTGCTCGACACCCTCGCCACCTACCTGGAACAGGGCACCTCGCTCGAGGCCACCGCCCGGCTGCTGTTCGTGCACCCGAACACCGTGCGCTACCGGCTCCGCAAGATCACCGAGCTCACCGGCTACCAGCCGACCGAGGGCCGCTCCGCGTTCACCCTCCAGGTCGGGCTCATCCTCGGCCGGCTGTCCGGCATCCAGCCCGGCTAGCCGGGGCGTGGCCGTACCGGCCGACACGCGGCCGTCACGGGGGCGACACGCGGCCGGTACCCGCCCGGCGCGCGATGTGGGCTCCCGATGGCGATGTTGTAGGAATCGCACAAGATGATTCCGCGAAAGTTCGTGCGGATCTCCACCTGTGTGGTGAACTCCTACAGGGCAAGGTGGATTGCGTGCTCGTCATCGTTGCTCCAGGCCAGGGTGCGCAGGCCCCCGGCTTCCTCACTCCCTGGCTCGAAATCCCCGGACTCGCCGACCGTCTGTCCGCGTGGTCGGAGATCGTCGGGCTTGACCTGATCGCGTACGGCACCACCGCGAGCGCCGAGGAGATCCGCGACACCGCGGTCGCCCAGCCGCTCCTCGTCGCCGCCGGGATCGCCTCCGCGGAGGCGCTGACCGGGACGGTCGGGGCCGAGGGGGCCCTGAGCGGCGCGATCGCCGACGTCGCGGGCGTGGTGGCGGGCCACAGCGTGGGCGAATTCACCGCGGCGGTGCTCGCCGGGGTCTTCACCCCCGAGCAGGCGCTCACCCTCATCCGGGAGCGCGGCCAGGGCATGGCGAAGGCCTCCGCGGTCACCGCGACCGGCATGACCGCGGTGCTCGGCGGTGACGAGGCCGAGGTGCTCGCCGCGCTCGAGCGGCACGGCCTCACGCCGGCGAACCGCAACGGCGCCGGCCAGATCGTCGCCGGCGGCACCGTCGAGGCGCTCGCGGCCCTCAAGTCCGACCCCCCGGCCCGGGCGCGGCTCATCCCGCTCTCCGTGGCCGGAGCGTTCCACACCCACCACATGGCCCCCGCCGTCGACCAGCTGCGCAGCGCGGCGGCCGCGGTCACCCCCGCCGACCCCCGCACCCGGCTGCTGCAGAACGCCGACGGCGCCGTGGTCGGCAGCGGCGCGGAGTTCCTGTCCCGGCTGATCGACCAGGTGGCCGGCCCGGTGCGCTGGGACCTGTGCATGAACACGATGGCCGAGCTCGGCGTCACCGCGATGATCGAGCTCGTTCCCGGGGGAACGCTGACCGGACTGGCCAAGCGTGCCCTGCGCGGTGTCCGGACCGTCGCGCTGAAGACGCCCGACGACCTCGACGCGGCACGGGACCTGATCAAGGAGGAGACCGGCAGGTGAGGCAGACTCAGGGCGCTCCCGGCGCGAGGGTGCTGGCATTCGGCGGCTACCAGCCCGCCAACGTGATCACGAACGAGCACCTCGCCAAGACCATGGACACCAGCGACGAGTGGATCCGCAGCCGGGTCGGCATCGTCGAACGCCGGGTCGCGGGTCCGGAGGAGTCCGAGGTCGACCTGGCGGTGCAGGCGGGCGGCAAGGCCCTGGCGGCGAGCGGGCTCTCCGCGAGCGACATCGACCTGGTGATCGTCGCCACCTGCACGCTGGAGACCCAGATCCCCAACGCCGCGAGCCGGGTGGCCCACCGGCTCGGCATCGTCGCCCCCGGGGCGTTCGACGTCAACGCCGCCTGCGCGGGCTTCTGCTACGCGCTCGCCGCCGCCGCGGACGCGATCCGGGGCGGCTCGGCGACCCACGTGCTCGTCGTGGGGTCGGAGAAGCTGTCGCAGTGGGTGGACTGGACCGACCGCACCACCGCCGTGATCTTCGGCGACGGCGCCGGCGCCGCCGTGGTCGGCCCCTCCGACACCCCCGGCATCGGCCCCGTGGTCTGGGGCAGCGTGGGCGAGAAGGCCGACGCGATCAAGGTCAAGGACCGGAACTCCTTCCTCCAGCAGGAGGGTCAGGCCGTGTTCCGCTGGGCGACCACCGCCCTGCACCCCGTGGCGCGCCGCGCCTGCGAGCGCGCGGGCGTGCGTCCCGAGGATCTCGCCGCCTTCGTCCCCCATCAGGCCAATCTGCGCATCGTCGAGGCGATCGCCCGTAAGCTTGGTGCCGAGAAGGCGGTGATCGCCAAGGACATCGTCCTTTCCGGCAACACCTCCGCGGCCTCGATCCCGCTCGCCCTGTCCCGCATGATCGAGCGCGGCGAGGTGCCTTCCGGTGGGCTCGCCCTGCTGCTCGGCTTCGGCGCCGGGCTCACCTACGCCGGGCAGGTCATCGAGATCCCGTAGACCGTACGGCGCGCCGTACACCGAAAAAGATCATTCACTCAAGGAGAAGACGCGACATGGCACTGACCGAGCAGGAGATCCTCGCCGGCCTCGGCAAGATCATCAACGAGATCACCGGCATCCCGGCGGCCGAGGTGACCCCGGAGAAGAGCTTCGTGGACGACCTCGACATCGACTCGCTCTCCATGGTCGAGATCGCCGTCGCCGCGCAGGACGAGTTCGGCGTCGAGATCCCCGACGACCAGCTCAAGAACCTCAAGACCGTCAAGGACGTCATCAACTTCATCCAGTCCTGATTTCCCCGAGGTCGGCTCAGGGTCGTCCGCGGGCGCGGTCAGCGGCGCGGCGTCCGGCAGGGGCCCTCGCGGCGCCATCGGGTTCCGCCACGGCGGGCGGCGGGCCCCTGAACCCCACGCGGCGCCGCCCGGACGGCCCGCCCCCCGATCAGCAAGGAGCTCAACGTGAGTAAAGACCGGGTACGTGTCGTCGTCACCGGGCTCGGCGCGACGACGCCCGTCGGTGGAGATGTCGCCTCGTCCTGGTCGGCGCTCCTCGAAGGGCGGTCGGGCATCAAGACCCTCACCGAGGACTGGGTCGACACGGTGCCGGTGAAGTTCGCCGGGCCGGCCGCGGTCGACCCGTCCACGGTGATCCCGCGGCCGGAGGCGCGCCGGCTCGACCGCGCCGAGCAGTTCGCGCTCATCGCCGCCCGGGAGGCATGGAAGGACGCGGGCAGCCCGGAGGTCGATTCGGACCGGCTCGGCGTCGTCGTCGGCAGCGGCATCGGCGGGATCACCACGATCCTGTCGGCGTACGACACCTTCCGGGAGAAGGGCTGGCAGCGCCTGTCCCCGTTCACCGTGCCCATGCTGATGCCGAACGGCCCGGCCGGCTGGATCGGCCTGGAGTTCGGCGCCACCGCCGGCGTGCACGCCACGGTGAGCGCCTGCGCCACCGGCGCGGAGGCGATCGGGTACGCCATCGACATGATCCGCTCGGGCCGGGCCGACGTGGTGATCGCGGGCGGCACCGAGGCGGCGATCCACCCGCTCAACATCGCGTCGTTCGCGGCGATGCGCGCGATGTCCACCCGCAACGACGAGCCGGAGCGGGCCTCGCGCCCGTTCGACAAGAACCGCGACGGCTTCGTGCTCGGCGAGGGCGCGGGCATCCTCGTGCTCGAGTCCTACGAGCACGCGGTGGCGCGCGGCGCCCGCATCTACGCGGAGGCGGCCGGCGTCGGCTACTCCGCCGACGCGCACCACATCGCCCAGCCCGAGCCGACCGGTGAGGGCATCAAGAAGGCCACCCGCCGCATGCTCGCCGACAGCGGCCTGTCCGGCGAGGACATCAAGCACGTCAACGCGCACGCCACCTCGACCCCGGCCGGCGACGTGGTGGAGACGATCGCGATCGCCGAGACGATCGGCCCGCACCCGCTGGTCACCTCGACCAAGTCGCTCACCGGCCACCTGCTCGGCGGCGCCGGCGGCATCGAGACCGTGTTCACGGTGAAGGCGCTGCACGAGCGCGTCGTCCCGGCCACCGCGAACGTGGACGACCTCGACGACGGCGTCAAGGTGGACATCGTGTACGGCGAGCCGCGCGAGCTGCCCCAGGGCCGGATCGCCGCGGTCAACAACTCGTTCGGCTTCGGCGGCCACAACGTCGCCGTCGCCTTCGTCACCCTCTAGATCCGCGTCCGTGCGAGGTGCGCGGCCGCTCGCCGCGCACCCGTCCACACCGGCCGGTTCCGCGGGGCCGCCGTCGCGGACCGCCGCCTGTCGGTCACTCTCGGGGCCACCTGACAGGTGCCACCGTCCGAGCCATCACCGCAGGCCACCAAGTGAGGCCACCATCTGAGAAGGAGCGACCGTGACGATTCTCGACACCGGGGTGGTGACGCCCACTTCGGATCCGGAGGTCGCCGATCCGCGTGATCCCGTGGTCCGGCTGTCGGCGTTGTTCGACGAGGGCTCGATGCGGCTGCTGGCGCCGGCAGACGACAGTGGCGTGCAGGCCGCGCTGGGCCGGATCGAGGGGGTGCCGGTCGCGGCCTTCTGCTCCGACCCCCGCGTGCAGGGCGGAGCGATGGGCAGCAGGGGCTGCGAGCACATCGTGGCCGCCTACGACACCGCGGTCCGGGAGCGCCTGCCGATCATCGGCATCTGGCACTCCGGCGGCGCCCGCCTCGCCGAGGGGGTCGCCTCGCTGCACGCGGTGGGCACCGTGTTCGCCGCGATGACCCGGGCGAGCGGCGTGGTGCCGCAGATCTCGGTGGTGCTCGGCCCGGCCGCGGGCGGTGCCGCCTACGGCCCGGCGCTCACCGACATCGTCATCCTCTCCGAGCAGGGCCGGATCTTCGTCACCGGCCCGCAGGTGGTGGAGTCGGTCACCGGCGAGAAGATCGACATGGCCGGGCTGGGCGGGCCCGAGCCGCACGCGAAGAAGTCCGGCGTCGTCCACGTGGTGACCCCCACCGACGCCGAGGCGCTGCTGCAGGCGCGCCGGCTCGCGGTGCTCCTCGGCCACCAGGGCCGGGTGCGCCTCGACGACATCCGCGACACCGACCTCGGCGCGCTGCTGCCCGAGTCGCCGCGCCGCGCCTACGACGTGCACCCGATCGTCGACGGCCTGCTCGACGGCGGCCTCGCCGCCTCGGTCGAGCTGCACCCCAAGTGGGCGCCGAACATGGTCACCGTGCTCGGCCGGCTGGGCGGGCGCACGGTCGGCGTGCTCGCGAACAACCCGCTGCGGCTCGGCGGCTGCCTCGACTCGGCGTCGGCCGAGAAGGCCGCCCGGTTCGTCCGCATGTGCGACGCGTTCGGGGTGCCGCTCGTGGTGCTCGTGGACGTGCCCGGCTACCTGCCCGGCGTCGGCCAGGAGCACGGCGGCGTGGTGCGCCGCGGCGCCAAGCTGCTGCACGCCTTCGCCGAGGCCTCGGTGCCCCGGGTCACCGTGATCATCCGCAAGGCGTACGGCGGGGCGTACATCGCGATGAACTCCCGCGCGCTCGGCGCCACCCGGGTGTTCGCCTGGCCCACCACCGAGGTGGCCGTGATGGGCGCGGTCGCCGCGGTGCGCGTGCTGCACCGCCGCGAGCTCGCCGCGGTCCCCGAGGACCAGCGGCCCGCGCTCGAGCAGGAGCTCGCCGAGCGCCACCAGAAGGAGGCCGGCGGCCTGGAGAAGGCCGTCAAGCTCGGGGTGGTCGACGAGGTCATCGACCCGGCCACGACCCGCAGCGCCGTCGCCCGGGTGCTCGCCACGGCCACCCCGGCCCGCGGCAGCCACGGCAACATCCCCCTCTGACGGCACGGTCAGAAGACTCGGCGATGCGGGACGCCGCCCCTGTCGCGGGCGGGCGTCCCGCACGCGTCTTTCGGCCGCTCCCGCGCGGCCGTACCGGGGCGGCTAGCCCTCCCCGAGCCGCTCGAGCAGCCTGCGCCGCTCGTTCTCCAGCGTCTCCACCATGACCGTGATCTCGTTCTGCAGGGTGAGGGTGGAGGCGGCGTCCACCTGGTCCCCCGGCCCGTCGGGCCGGTTCTCCAGCATGTCGCGCAGCTCGGCCAGCCGCTTGTCGATCTCTTCCAGGCGCGCGTGGGGGTCGTCCCCGGGCTCGGCACCGGCCCCGGCGCCGCCGGCCGGCACATCACCGGCCGGGACATCGGCGGGGTCCGCTGCGGCTGCCGGGCCCCGGTACGCCCGGACGCGCGCGTCCTCGTTCTCAGAGTGCACAAAACGCCCCCTACCCGGGAGGCCGACGGCGATACCGGGCCACCCGGCAGGCGGGCGCGGGCGTGAGAGGGCCCCGGAGGGGCCGTGTCAGGCGCCGTGCGCGGCTACCCGGCCGCGTGCAGCCAGCGCACGGGAGCGCCGTCGCCCGCGTAGCGGAACGGCTCCAGCTCCTCGTCCCAGGGCTTGCCGAGAAGCCGCTCGAGCTCCTTTTCCAGCACCACCCGCCCCTGTGCGGCCCGCATCAGCGTGGTGCGCAGGCGGTCCTCCGGCACCAGGATGTCGCCGTTCGCGCCGATGGTCGCGGTGAAGGGCCCGAGAGACGGCGTGTAGGCATGCCTCGTGCCGTCCACGCCGGGTGAGGCGTCCTCGGTGATCTCAAAGCGGATACGTTGCCAGCCCATGAGCGATGACGTGATCCTGGCGGCCGTACCCGGTTTGCCCACCCACTCGGCCTGGGTCCGCACACATCCGGGCGCGGCAGGCTGAGGAGTCCACGTCAGGTCGACGGGCACACCAAGGACACCCGCCACCGCCCATTCGATATGCGGACACAGCGCGGGCTGGGCCGAGTGGACATACAGCACGCCACGAGCAGACACCGGACCTCCCGATTCGACGAGGTTCGCCTTCCCCAACGTCCTCGCCACGAGATGATCACAAGTGACTGAACAGAGACTACCGTCCGTCGGCGGGCGGGCACCAGACCAAGTTCATATCGAATCGCAATTGACAAGTGTCGAGTTCGACACAACAGCGGTCGGTAAACGTCACATACGAAGCGCGTTATTCCAGCACAACCCATATGCGAGCGGGGAAAACCGTGCGCAACCACGGATTCTCCGAACGGGAGGCCGGGACGAATCCGTCGCGGTACAGTGCTCAATCGACGTTCACTCTGCGTCTTCCTCCCACCTCGCTCCGTGACAAATGATCGAAAACGACACGCTCCCCCGGCTCCCCGTCGACCAGGCGGAGTGGAACGAGCTGGAGGCCACGTTCGGCCCCCGCATGTGGGCGGTCGCCCGGGCCTTCGGGCTCAGCGCGGCCGACGCCGCCGACGCGGTCCAGGCCGCGTGGCTCCGGCTCGTCGAGCGCCTCGACCGCATCCGTGACCCCGCGCGGATCGGCGCGTGGCTCGTCACCACCACCCGCAACGAGGCGCTGCTGCTGTGCCGTAAGGGCCGCGCGGTCACCCCGACCCACACCCCGCCCGAGCCCGAGCGGGCCGACGCGGACGACCCGGCGCTCGCGGTGCTCTCCGCCGACGAGGCCCGGCGGCTGTGGCAGGCCGTCGACGCGCTCGACGAGCCGTGCCGCAGCCTGCTGCGCCTGCTCGTCACCGCGCCCGAGAGCGGCTACGCGCGGATCGCCGCGCGGCTCGGCATGCCGATCGGCAGCGTGGGGCCGATGCGGGGCCGGTGCCTGAACCGCCTGCGCAAGCTCGTGGAGGCCGACCGATGAGCGAGATCGACGAGGCCTACCTGCTCGCCGCGCTCCGCCTCGGCGCCGGCGTGGACCCCGCCCCGCTCGCGGTGTCCGCCGCGGCCCGCGCCGCGTTCGCGCTGCGCCTGCCCGGTGCCGTCACCGCGGATCCCGTGCCCGTGCCCCGCCCGGTCGGCGCCCGGTCCCCCGCCGAGCCCCGGCTGCACCGGTTCCAGGCGCCGGGGGTCACCATCGACGTCGAGCTCACCCACGCCGAGGGCCGCGTCGACGTGGCCGGGCAGGTGACGGGCGGGTCGTGGGACGAGGGTCCCGGCCGCGTCGAGATCCGCACCCTGCACGACCGGTGGGTCCGCTTCCCCACCGAGACCGGGCACTTCGCCGCGACCGGCCTGCCCGTCGGCTGGCTCAGCGTCGTCTGGTACCGCACCGGCCTGCCCGTCGTCGCCACCCGCTGGATCAACACCCGCCGCCTCGACGCCGACGACTGAGCGCGCCGCCGGGCCGTACCGGGTACCCGGGCCACGCTTCGGCGCGGCGCGGCAGATTCCCCCTGGAGGCACACGATGGCCGCCGAGCACGTCGCCCCGGCTCCGCCGGGCACCTCCTGCGTCGGCGGCGACGGGCTCGTCCGGGCGGCGGAGGCGGCGATCCGGGAGTCCGGCGCGGACCCGTGGCGCGCCCGGTGGCGGGCGCGGCGGGTGCTGGAGGCGGCGGCCGCCCGGGGGAACGCCGAGGCCGCGTGCGTGGCGTTGCGGGCGCTGGCGCTCGCGGCGCGGGAGCTCGGCGATCTGCGGCTGGCGGAGAGCCACCTGCACCGGGCGATCCGGGCGGGGGCGGGCGTGCCGCGGCGGATCGCCCAGGCGCGCATGTCGCTGGTGGGGGTGCGCACCGAGCTCGGCGACCCGGCCGGGGCGCTGCGCATCGCCCGGCAGGCCGAGCCGGATCTGCCGCCCGAGGACCGGGCCGCGCTCGCCGTACAGCGGGCGATCGCCCTGGTACGGCTCGGCCGCCACGGCGAGGCGGCGCGGCTGTGCGACGGGGCGCTCGCCGCTCCGGAGGCGGGCGCCGACCCGCGGTTGCGCTGCGCGGCGCTGCTCCACCGCGGGCTGGCCCGCACCTACCTCGGGGAGCACGCCGCCGGGGCGGACGATCTCGCCGGGTGCCTGCGGCTCGCCACCGCGGCCGGGCTCGGCCATCTCGCCGCGCTCGCCGAGGCGGGCATGTCGTTCAACGCCGCCCGGCGCGGCGACATCCCCGCCGCGTTCGCGCACCACGCCGCCGCCGAGCGCGGCCTGGCCGGCCGCCCGGACCGGCTCGCCGCGCTGCGCTGCGACTTCGCCGAGGCCCTCGTCGCGGCCCGGCTGCCCGGGGAGGCGCGGGCGCTGCTGCTCGCCGCCGTACCCGAGCTCGAGGCGGCGGGCGCGCTCGTCCGGCTCGCCGAGGCACGGCTCCTCCTCGCCCAGGCCGAGCTGCTCACCGGCGACCCGCACCAGGCGCTGCAGACCGCGCGGCTCGCCCGCGCCGAGCTCGCCGGGCAGGGACGGCACGCGTGGACGCCGCTCGCCGACGACGTGATCGTGCGCGCCCGGCTGGCGCTCGAGCCCGCCACGCCCGGCCTGCTCGCCGACCTGCTCGGCTGCGCCGGCGCGCTGCGCGCCGCGGGCTGGGCCGCGGCCGACGCCGCGCTGCGCCGTACCGCCGCCCGGCTCGCCGCCGAGCTCGGCGACCACCGGACCGCCGGGCGGCTGCTCGACGAGGTGATCGCCACCCGGCGGCCGGGGCTCGGCCGCACGCACGCGCTGGCCGTGCACCACGCGGTGGCGCTGCGCCGCGCCCTCGCGGGCGACCACGCCGGGGCGCTCGCCGCGGTCGACGCCGGGCTGCGCGAGGTCGACGGCCGCGGCGTGCCGCCGCCGATCCGCGCGCACGCCGCCCGCCCCGCGGAGGAGCTCGCCGCGCTCGGGCTGGAGCTGGCGCTGGGCACCGGCGACGCCGGGGCCGTGCTCGGGTGCGCCGAGCGCTGGCGGGCCTGCGTGCGCGGCGAGCCGCCCGGCGCGTTCCCCGCCGACCGGCTGCGCCGGGCGTTGGGCGACGCCGTCCTGGTCGAGCTGGTACGGCACGGTGACACGCTCGCCGCCGTCGTGGTCACCGGGCACGGGTGCACGATGCGCGGGCTCGGCTCGTACCGGGCCGCCGTGGAGGCGACGGTACGGCTGCGCTACTGCCTGCGCCGCAGGGCGCTGGGCGACGACGCCGGGACGCCCGACGGGATCGCCCGGGAGTCCGCGGCCCTCGGCGGCCTGTTGCTCGCCCCGCTCGCCCGCGGGCTCTCCGACGGCCCGGTGGTGATCGTGCCCACCGGGGCGCTGCACACGGTGCCCTGGCCGGTGCTGCCGCCGCTGCGCGGCCGCCCGGTCTGCGTCGCCCCCAGTGCGGCCGCCTGGCTCTCCGCCGCCACGACCGCGTACGGCCCGATCAGGCACATCGGGGACACCGCGCTCGGCCCTGCCGGGCGCGCAGACGGCATGGCGCCCGGCCCTGCCCGGCCTGCGGACAGCACCACGCCCGGCTCGATCGGGCGCATGGACGGCACAGTGCCCGGCCCCACCAAGTGCGCGGCGCGCGGCACGCCCGCCGCTGCCCCGCCCGCCACGGTCATCGCGGTCGCCGGGCCGGGCCTGGCGCACGCCGAGGCGGAGGTGGCGGCGGTGCTCGGCGTCCACCCGGTCGCGACGCGGGTGCCGGCCCGCACCGGCGCGGTGCTCGAGGCGCTGGGCACCGCGGACGTCGCGCACATCGCCGCGCACGGCATGTTCTGCGCGCACAGCCCGCTGCTGTCGAGCATCGCCCTCGACGACGGCCCGCTGCTCGCCTACGACCTGCTGCGGCTCGGCCGGGTTCCCGCCCTCGTGGTGCTCTCGGCCTGCGACTCCGGGTTGGCGCACGCCCCGGCGGACGGCGCCCCGCTCGGCCTCGCCGGGACCTTCCTCGACCGCGGCGCCGCCTGCGTGGTGGCGGGCCTGGTGCCGGTGCGCGACGAGGACGCGCTCGCCCTCATGACCGCCTTCCACCGGCTGCTCGCCGCGGGCGCGGCCCCGGCGGCGGCGCTCGCCGCCGCGGCCGGGGCCACGGGCGTGGCGGGCTTCGTCTGCCTCGGCGCGGGCTGGCCCGTCTCCCCCGAGGCGGAGGCGGGCGCCGGATGACGCCCGCCCGCGACGGCCGCCGGGGTCACTCGTCGCCGGTGGCGACCGGCCGGGACGGGTCGGTGATCCACTCGGACCACGACCCGACGTACAGCGCGGCCTCCACCCCGGCGAGGTGGAGCGCGAGCACCTGGTGGGCGGCGGTGATCCCGGAGCCGCAGTAGGCGCCCACGTCCGCGCCGGGAACCGCGCCGAACTCCGCGAACCGCTTGCGCAGCTCATCCGGCGGCAGGAAGCGGCCGGTGGCGTCCACGTTGCCGGTGGCGGGGGCGCAGCGGGCGCCGGGGATGTGGCCCGCGACCGGGTCGATCGGCTCGGTCTCCCCGCGGTAGCGCTCGGGCGCGCGGGCGTCGAGCAGGACCTTCGTCGTGGCCGCGCCGTCCGCGTCGAGCATCGGCATGCCGCCGGGCACCGCGGTGAAGTCGCCGGGCTCGACCCGCGGCACCTCGGTGGTGACCGGCAGGCCCGCCTCGGTCCACGCGCGCAGCCCGCCGTCGAGCACCCGCACGTCGGGGTGCCCGAAGTAGCGCAGCGTCCACCAGGCGCGCGCCGCGGCCATCGAGTCGGCCTCGTCGTACACGACCACCGGCCGCGACCCGCGCACCCCGAGACGGCGCATCGCCTCCTGGAACGCCTCCGCCGTGGGCAGCGGGTGCCGCCCGCCCTTTCCGGGCGGCGCGGCGAGATCCCGGTCCATGTCGCAGAAGACCGCCCCGGGGATGTGCCCCGCGGCGTACGCCTCGGCCCCCGGCGGGCCGCCGAGCCGCCACCGCACGTCCAGCACGGTCACCTCGCCGAGCGCGGCGTCGAGCTCCGCGGGCGTGATCAGGGTGCTCATCTCGTGCTCACCTCCACCAGCGGGATGTTCTGATCGTCGGCGGTGAGTGAGCCGTGCATGCCGACGAGCGCGGACTCCCGCGGCTCCCGCTGGGAGGCGATCACCGCGCAGTTCCCGTACGGCACGGCGATCACGTCGCCGATCCGCCCGAGCCATTCCCCGCGCACCGCCGGGCCGAACCACCCGGACTCGATCGCCTCCTCGCGGGTGACCACCCAGGCCCGGCCGGCGAGCTTGGCCCGCCAGGTCTCCAGCACCGCCTGGGCCGCGCCCGGCTCGGTGTACAGCTGGCGGGCCCGGGCGTCCCCGCCGAGCATCGCCACGCCCTCCTGCAGCTCGGGCACGAGGTCGAAGTCGACCCGGTCGGTGACGTTCACCATGCCGTGGTCGGCGGTGACGTACAGCGCCGAGCCGCCGGGCAGCGCCTCGGCGAGCCGCTCGGCGATGCGGTCGACGACGGCGAGCCGGTCGCGCCACTCGGGGGAGTCCACCCCGGCCAGGTGGCCCTGCAGGTCGAGCTCGTCGTAGTAGACCACGACGTAGGCGCGCTCGGCGGCGAGCTCGCGCCGGGCCGCGGCGACGAGGTCGTCGACGGTGTCCGCGCCGGCGTAGCGCACGCCGCGGTAGACCGCGCGGGTGAGCCCGCTGTTCTCGAACATGGACGGTCCGACGTAGACCGGCGTGATCCCGGCGGCCTCGGCCCGCTGGTAGACGGTCGCCGCGGGCTGCCAGTCCTCCGGTGCGATCTCCGGCCCGTCCGTGGTGGTCCAGCGCAGGCTGTGCAGCATGCGCCCCTCGCCGGGCACGGCGACGCGCAGGCCGAGCATGCCGTGCTCGCCGGGCGCCATGCCGGTGCCCAGGGTGCCGAGGCTGGTCGAGGTGGTGGCGGGGAACCCGGCGGTGAGCACGCGGTCCAGATGCGCCGACAGGAACGGGGCGAGGTCGGCGTGGGCACGCAGCAGCCGCTCGCCCAGCCCGTCGACGAGGAACACGCAGATCCGCCGGGCCGGGGCGAGCCCCAGCGGGTTCGGCCCGCCGGCACCGAGTGCCGCCAGGGCGGACACCGGCAGGTCGGCGAGCGACGCCTCGCCGTACGCGGGAATCAGGGGGACGGTCTCGTCGCCGTTCGGGGGAACCATGACGCGAGATTACGGCACGGCGGGTGCGGTCGCCTCCGACAGCGCCTTGGCGAAGTTGAGCACCTGGGCCACCGCCTCCGGCCCGTCCGCCGCCTCGCTCACCCGGAGCTGCAGGTCGTCGCAGGTGATCGCGCCGGTGTAGCCGTGGTCGGCCTCGCAGTTGTCGTCACCGCAGGTGGCCGGCTCCAGGTCGATGTGCGAGATGGCACCCCAGCCGATCGACAGCGTCACCTCCGAGGGCGGAACCCCGGGAACGTACGCCGCCGGGTCGGGGACGAGCCGGGTCACCGCCACCGACCGGATGCGGCTGAGCGGGATCGCCTCGGTGGTCGTGGACGCGTGCGGGGTCGGCACGCCCTCGGCCGGCGGATGCTCGTCGGTGTGACAGACCAGCAGCCGCGTGGGCGAGAGCACGACCACGGTGATGTGCCTGCGCACCTCCATGGCCGGGTCGAAGGTCGCCTCGTGGTGCACCACGTAGGAGACGACCGGTTCCTTGCCCAGCGCGGACTCGACGGCGTCGGCGACGAGGTCGGGATAGTAGCCGCTGTGCTCGATGGCCTCGCGCAGCCCCGCGGCCGAGACTCGGGTTTCCCTCATGGCATCCATCCTGCCCTGTACCACGGGGCTCTTTCACCTCGGCGCCGCGGTTGTGGACGGCCGTGCCGCGGCGGCCGCCGCGGACCGGCGGAACCGTCCCGCACGACCCCGCGCGGGGCGGTTCACGGCAGGTCAGCGCAGGCGGCGCGGGCCGTGGTCGGGCCGCGGGCCGACCGGCCGGCGCAGCACGCCGCGCGCCCCGAGCACGGCCACCCCGGACTCGCCCACCAGCACCGGGTCGAGGTCGAGCCGGGCCACCTCGGGGAACTCGTCGGCGAGCAACCCGACGCGGACGAGCAGCTCCTCCAGCTCGGCCACGGCCATCGGCGGGTACCCGTACCCGCCGAGCAGCAGCGGGGCCGCGCGCAGCGACCGCACCATGGCGGCCGCGTCCTCCGCGGTGAGCGGGGCGAGCCGGTACGCCTCGTCGCCGATGAGCCGCGCGGTGACCTCGCCCAGCCCGAAGCTCACCACCGAGCCGAACGCGGCGTCGTCGATCACGCGCACCACGGTGGCGAGCGCGGGATGCGGGGCCATGTGCTGGACCACGAGCGTGCGGTCCGCCCCGAGCCGCCCGGACAGGTCGGCGTAGGCGGCCCGCACCGCGTCGGGGGTGACGAGCCCCACCCGCACCGTGCCCATCCGGCGGGCGTCCTCGGGGTCGGCGGACTTGAGCACGACCGGCCAGCCGTGCCGCTCGGCGGCGGCGACCGCCTCCTCCGGCGAGCGCACCTCGGTCACCGGCCACACCTCGATGCCGTACCGGGCGAGCAGCGCGGCGCCGTCGAACTCGGCCTCGTCCCGCCCGGCGAACTCGCGCTCGATCACCTCGCGGGCCCCGGCCACGTCGATGCCGCCGAGCTCGGGGATACGGCCGGGCGGCTGCTCGCGCCACCGGGCGTACCGGACCACGTGGGCGAGCGCCCGCACCGCCTCCTCCGGCGCCGGGTAGGACGGGATCGAGCCCCGGCCCGGGTCGGCGGCGTTCTGCCGCGGGTCGCCGGGCTCGGCGCGCAGCGGGGCGGGCATGCCCAGCTCGCCGCGGAACGTGGCGAGCACCGGCTTGCCCGAGTCACGGGCCGCGTCCCGCAGCACCGCCGCCACCGCCTCGTCGTCGCCGGGGATCGGCGGCATGTAGATCGCCACCAGCGCGTCGACCTCGGCGAGCAGGCCGGGCAGCGCAGCGCGGTACGCGTCCGCGCCGGCCATCGCGCCGAGGTTGACCGGCGGCCGCGGCTCGAGCCCGGCGGCGGTGCAGGCGTCCACGGCGAGCCGGGAGAGCGCGTCGGAGTTGCTCACCACGCCCACCCGCGGCCCGGCGGGCAGCGGCTGGTGGGCGAGCAGCTGGGCCACGTCGAAGAGCTGGCTCAGGTCACCGACGCGGATCACCCCGGCGTGCTCGAACAGCGAGCTGAGCGCGGTGTCGGGCAGGCTCAGCGCGGGCGCGGCATGCCCGGCCGGCACTCCGCCCATGCCGCTCTTCACCAGCACGATCGGCTTGCTGCGGGAGATCCGGCGGGCGAGCCGGGCGAACTTCCGCGGATTGCCCAGCGACTCCAGGTAGAGGAGGATCACCTCGGTCGCCGGGTCCTCCTCCCAGTACTGCAGCAGGTCGTTGCCGGACACGTCGGCCCGGTTGCCCGCGGAGACGAACGTGGAGATGCCCATGCCGCGCTGGGCCACCCGCTGCAGCAGCGCGGTGCCGAGGGCGCCGGACTGGCTGAAGAAGCCGACCCGGCCGCGGCCCGGCATGGTGGCGGCGAGGGTGGCGTTGAGCCGTACCGCGGGGTCGGTGTTGGCGATGCCGAGGCAGTTGGGGCCGACCACGCGCATGCCGTTGGCGCGGGCGATGCGCACCAGCTCGTCCTGCCGGGCCCGGCCCTCCGGCCCGGTCTCGCCGAACCCGGAGGAGACCACGACGAGCCCGTGCACGCCCTTGCGCGCGCACTCCTCGACGAGCTCGAGCACGCTCTCCGCCGGTACGGCGAGCACGGCGAGGTCCACCTTCTCGTCGATCTCGGAGACGCTGCGGTACGCCCGCACCCCGGCGACGGCGCGCACGTGCCGGTGCACCGGGTAGACCGGCCCGGTGAAGTCGGCGGCGAGCAGGTTGCGCAGCACGGTCTGGCCGACCCCGCCCGGCTCCCGGCCGGCGCCGATCACCGCCACCGACTCGGGGGTGAGCAGCCGCTTGATCGACCGCGACTCGGCGACGTGCTCGCGGGCGGCGATCACCTCGCGGGCGGTCTCGGTGAGGCTCAGGTCGAGCGTCATGCGCACCACGCCGTCGGAGAACGTGCTATCCGCGGTGTACCCGGCCTGCCGGAACACCGCGAGCATGCGGTGGTTCGCGGGCAGCACGTCGGCGATGAACCGGCTGATGCCGCGCTCCCGGGCGGCGGCCCCGAGGTGCTCGAGCAGGACCGAGCCGACGCCGCGGCCCTGGTGGGCGTCCTCCACGAGGAAGGCGACCTCCGCGGTGTCGCCCTTGGCGTCCTCCCCCTCGTCGCGGATCCGGTCGTAGCGGGTGACGCCCACCATCTCGGTTCCGATCGTGGCGATCAGGGCGACCCGGTCGTCGTAGTCGACGTGCGTGAAAAAGTGCACCTCACGGTCCGACAGCCGCGGCCGCGGGCCGAAGAACCGGAAGTAGATCGTCTGCTCCGACAGCCGGGAGTGGAACGCGCGCAACAGGTCGGCGTCGTCGGGCCGGATCGGCCGGATGTGCGCCGTCCCGCCGTCGGCGAGGACGACGTCGGCCTCCCAGTGGGCCGGATACTCGTGAGCCACACGCGACATGCTAGTTGTGACCACTTTTCCTGTCCGTTGCCCCGATTGGTCGGGTTGGACAACGCTTGTGCATCGAAGCCCAGCCGCATCGGCTCTCGGCCCCACATCGTGGCCGGAAACTGTTAGGTTTTCGACGTCAGCCTTCTCCTCCACGCAGGCACACTCCACGCAGGCACACAAGGTGGTGACATCATGACTCGGGTGGTGGTGGTGGGCGATCTGATGACCGATGCGGTCGCTCGGGCGCGCTACCCACTGGCACGGGCCAGCGACACCCCCGCCGTCGTCACGATGCACGGAGGTGGTTCCGGGGCGAACATCGCCTCCTGGCTCGCGGCCGAGGGCACCGAGGTGGCGTTCGTGGGCCGCCGCGGCGCCGACATCACGGGCCGGAACCGGGACATGGAGCTGATGGGGTACGGCGTGGACGCCCGGCTCGTCATGGACCCCGATCGCCCCACCGGTACCTGCGTGGTGCTCGTCACGCACAAGGGCGAGCGCACCATGCTCTCCGACCCCGGGGCGAACGCCGCCCTCTCCCCCGAGGACCTGCCCCGTGACCTGTTCACCCCCGGCGCGCACCTCCACCTGTCCGGCTACACGCTGCTCAACGAGGGCTCCCGCAAGGCGGGCCTCGCCGCCCTCGACATCGCCCGGCGCGCCCAGATGACCATCTCGGTGGACTGCGCCTCGGCCGCGCCGCTGGAGCGTACCGGCGCCGAGCCGTTCCTGGAGTGGACCCACGGCGCCAAGCTGCTGTTCGCCAACGCCGACCAGGCGCGGGTGCTCACCGGCCGGGAGGACCCCGAGGCCGCGGTGAAGGTGCTCACCGCGTGGTTCCCGCAGGTCGTGATCAAGCTCGGCAAGGACGGCTCGCTCTGGTACGGCGGGAACCGGTCCGAGCCGGTCAAGGTCCCGGCCGAGCCGATCGAGCGCGTGGTGGACGGCACCGGCGCGGGCGACGCGTTCACCGCCGGTTTCCTGCCGGCGTGGCTGGCGGGCAAGCCGCCGGCCGAGGCGCTCGCCGCGGGCAACCGGCTCGCCGCCAAGGCGCTCGGCATCCTGGGCGCCCGCCCGAGGCTCTGACCCGCCGCGCGCTCCGGGCGAACGGCCCGGAGCGTCGTGTGTCTTCGCCGGGGCCGCGGCGCCGGTCGGCCGGCCGAGGCGAGTGTGCCCGCGCGCCCGCCGCCGGATGTGAGCGCGTACCCGGACACCGTGTGCGAAAGGGCGGATGGGAACGCGCTGAGTGCGGCGCGGACCGGGCCGTGAACACGGCAGAATGTTCGACATGGCCCGACGAACCACCACCCCGCCGCCCGACGAGGACTTCGAGGAGCGCATCGTCGACGTCGACGTGTCGGCGGAGATGCGCACCAGCTTCCTCGAGTACGCGTACTCGGTGATCTACCAGCGCGCCCTGCCCGACGCCCGCGACGGGCTCAAGCCGGTGCAGCGGCGCATCCTGTACGCGATGAACGACATGAACCTGCGGCCCGACCGCGGTCATGTCAAGTCCTCCCGGGTGGTCGGCGAGGTGATGGGCAAGCTCCACCCGCACGGCGACTCGGCGATCTACGACGCCCTGGTCCGCATGGCGCAGGGCTTCTCCATGCGGCTGCCGCTCGTCGACGGGCACGGCAACTTCGGCTCGCCGGACGACGCGCCCGCCGCGATGCGGTACACCGAGGCCCGGCTCGCCCCGGCCGCCATGCTCATGGTGGAGTCGATCGACGAGGAGACGGTCGACTTCCGGCCGAACTACGACGGGCAGGAGGTGGAGCCCGAGGTCCTCCCGTCGGCGTTCCCCAACCTGCTCGTCAACGGCGCCACCGGCATCGCGGTCGGCATGGCGACGAACATGGCGCCGCACAACCTCGGCGAGGTCATCGCCGCGGCCCGGCACCTGCTCAAGCACCCGGACGCCACCCTCGACGACCTGATGCGCTTCGTCCCGGGCCCGGACCTGCCGACCGGCGGCATCATCATCGGCCTGGAGGGCATCCGCGACGCGTACGAGCGCGGTCGGGGCACCTTCCGCATGCGGGCCAAGGCGGTCATCGAGAACATCACCGCGCGGCGCAAGGGCATCGTCGTCACCGAGCTCCCGTTCAACGTCGGGCCGGAGCGGGTGATGGCGAAGATCAAGGAGCTCGTCCAGGCGAAGAAGCTGCAGGGCATCGCCGACCTGAAGGACCTCACCGACCGCCACAAGGGCCTGCGGCTGGTGATCGAGGTCAAGAACGGGTTCAACCCCGAGGCGGTGCTGGAGGAGCTCTACCGGCTCACGCCGATGGAGGAGACCTTCGGCATCAACAACGTCGCCCTCGTCGACGGCGAGCCCCGCACGCTCGGGCTGCGCGAGCTGCTCCAGGTCTACATCGACCACCGCATCGACGTGGTACGGCGCCGCTCGGAGTACCGCCGCAGGCGGCGCGAGGAGCGGCTGCACCTCGTCGACGGCCTCATCATCGCGCTGCTCAACATCGACGACGTGATCCGGGTGATCCGCGGGTCGGACGACTCGGCGCAGGCGCGCACCCGCCTCATGGAGACCTTCGGCCTGAGCGAGGCCCAGGCGGTCTACATCCTCGACACGCCGCTGCGCCGGCTCACCCGGTACGACCGGCTCGAACTCGAGCAGGAGAAGGAGCGGCTCACCCGGGAGATCGCCGAGCTCACCGAGATCCTCTCCTCGGAGCGGAAGCTGCGCCAGGTGGTGTCGAAGGAGCTCGGCGAGGTCGCGAAGAAGTACGGCACGCCGCGCCGTACCGTGCTGCTGGAGTCGTCCGGGGTGACCGCGGCGGGCGCGATCCCGCTCGAGGTCGCCGACGACCCGTGCCTGGTGCTGCTGTCCACCGACGGCCTGCTCGCCCGGACCAAGGACGCCACGCCGCTCGTCCACTCCGCGGAGCGGGTCCCACACGACGTGCTCGCCGCGGTGGTCCCGGCGACGGCGCGCGGCGAGGTGGCGCTGATCACCTCGAAGGGACGCGCGCTGCGGGTACCCGTGCTCGACCTGGCCGAGCTGCCGCCGACCGACGGCCCGCCGTCGCTCGCGGGCGGCCACCCGATCTCCGAGTACGTCTCGCTGGAGCCTGACGAGAAGGTGGTGGGGCTCGGTTCGCTGAGCCCGGACGGCCCGGGGCTCGCGCTCGCCACCGCGCAGGGCGTGGTGAAGCGGGTGGTGCCCGACTACCCGGCGAACCGGGACGAGTTCGAGGTGATCGGCCTGAAGGAGGGCGACTCGGTGGTGGGCGCCGTGGCGCTCCCCTCCGAGGACCACGACCTCGTCTTCATCACCTCGAACGCCCAGCTGCTGCGCTTCCCCGCCTCCCTGGTCCGCCCGCAGGGCCGCCCGGCCGGCGGTGTGGCGGGCATCCGCCTCGACCCCGGGGCGAAGGTGATCTGGTTCGGCGCCGTGGACCCGTCCCAGGAGGCGCGGGTCGTCACCGTCGCCGGGTCCGTCGGCGCCCTGCCCGGGACCCCGCACGGCGGGGTGAAGGTGTCCGACTACGCCGACTTCCCGCCGAAGGGCCGCGCCACCGGCGGGGTGCGCGCCCAGCGCTTCCTCAAGGGCGAGGACGTGCTGGTGCTCGCCTGGGCCGGGCCCGCCCCGGTGAAGGCGGTCACCGTGGACGGCCAGCCCGTCGAGCTCCCGGCCGAGCTCGGCCGCCGGGACGGCTCCGGAACGGCCGTGCCGCGGCCGATCGCGGCCATCGGCGGCGCCATCGGCACGACACCGTTCACGTCGCCCGCGAACGAAGCCTCCGCGGGCGAGGCGGCCGAAGGCGAGGGAGACGGCGCGTCCGCCTAGCGGCACGCGGCTCGGCGGCGGCACCGCCACGGGCCGCCGCCAGGGCCGGTGGCCGTACGGCGGTGCGGGGGCGTAACGGGCGGCGACCGGGCGTCGTCCGTGCCGCCGGAGCCTGCGTGGAAATCCGGGTGCCCGGTGGCGGCGGTTGGAAGAATGGGCGGCATGGCCGTCAACTCGTTCATGGTGCCGCTGGGCACATCCGCGCCGGACTTCGACCTGCCCTCGATCGACGGTGGCCGGGTCACGCTCTCCGACCTCAAGGGCGCGCCCGCCGTCCTGGTGATGTTCCTGTCGAACCACTGCCCCTACGTGCGCCGTGTGGAGCAGGGCATCGCCGCGTTCGCCCGGGACTACGAGGGGCGGGTGGCGACGGTGGCCATCTGCAGCAACGACGTGACCAACTATCCCGACGACGACGCGTCCCACCTCGCCGAGCAGGCCAAGCGGGCCGGGTTCACCTTCCCCTACCTGGTGGACGAGACCCAGGAGGTCGCCAAGGCCTACCGGGCGGCGTGCACGCCGGACTTCTTCCTCTACGACCGGGACCTGCGCCTGGTGTACCGGGGGCAGCTCGACGACGCGCGGCCCGGCAACGACCTGCCGGTCACCGGCGCCTCGCTGCGGGCCGCGGCGGACGCCGTGCTCGCGGGCCTGCCGCCGGTCGACCCGCAGTACCCGAGCGTCGGCTGCGGCATCAAGTGGCGTCCGGGCAACGAGCCCGAGTGACCGGCGGCCCGGAGGAGCCGGGCCGCACATGATCCGGCCGCGCGCCGCGGCGTACGCGCCGACCGGGCGACCGGGTGGGGGTGGGCCTCCGGTGGCGGAGGCCCACCCGCCGTCGGTGCGCGACGTGCGTCACGACGGGCTCGCCTCGGGACCCTCCGGACCCGGCTCCATGGTCTCCTCGGGCGTGGCCTCCGGGCTCGCCGGGCTCTCCTCGCCGCCCGGGGTCTGGTCCGGCGCGGGCATCACGTCACCGGTCTCGGCGTCGACCGTGACCTCCCGGGTCTCGCCCTGCTCGTCGGCCACCTCACCCGTCCAGACGGCCTTGCCGCTCTCCTCCTCGGTCTTGAGCGCGAGCTTGGTGAGCCGGCCGCCGGGCACCTCACCCAGGATCTTCTCGGCCGCCTGCTTGTAGTCGATCTTGGCGGCCTCGACGAGCTCCTGGGCCTTGGCCTTGTCGACGTCCGGCTTCGGGGAGGGCGATGCCGTCACCTTCGCGGTCTCGGCGTCGATCTTCATGGCCTGCGCCGTGCCGTCCTCGCCGACGGCGGTCACGTCCCAGACCTTGCCGTCCTCTTCGGCGTCCATCTCGATGATGGTGCCGCCCGGCACGGCCTCCGTCGCGGCCTGGCCCACCCGCTCGATGTCCGCCAGCCCCTCAGGGGTCGCCGTGCCCGGGGACTCCGTGCCCGGTGGCGTCGTGCCGGGCGTCATCCCGGGCGACGCGGTGTCCATGCCGGGCGTCTCGGTCGCCGCGACGTTCTCCAGCTGCTGGGAGCCGCCCCCGCACCCGGTCGCCAGCGCGGCGAGCGCGAGTGCGGCGAACAGCTTCCGCCCCCGATGTTGAGACATCGTTCCCCCCTGTCACGGTTGTCTCACGGTGAGTGAGCTACCCCGACAGGATTGGACCAATCGCCCAGATGACCACTGTTCGCCCGATATCGGGCAAGGGTGGGTCAGGCGTCGATGTTGTCCCGGTCGACCTCGGCGGCGTTCTTCACGATGAACTCGCGGCGGGGCGCGACGTCGCTGCCCATGAGCAGGTCGAAGATGCGCTCCGCCTCCTCGGCGTCCTCGATCCGCACGCGGCGCAGCACGCGGTGCCGGGGGTCCATCGTGGTCTCCGCGAGCTGGTCGGCGTCCATCTCACCGAGGCCCTTGTACCGCTGGACCGGCTCCTTCCACCGCCGCCCCCGCCGCTCCAGGTCGGCGAGCACCCGGTGCAGCTCGGCGTCCGAGTAGGTGTAGATGTACCGCTGGCCGCCGCGCGGCGGGTTGAGGATCTCGATGCGGTGCAGCGGCGGCACCGCGGCGAACACCCGGCCGGCCTCGATCATCGGCCGCATGTACCGGTGGAACAGCGTGAGCAGCAGGCAGCGGATGTGCGCGCCGTCCACGTCGGCGTCCGCCATCAGGATGATCTTGCCGTACCGGGCCTGGGAGATGTCGAAGCTCCGGCCCGAGCCCGCGCCGACCACCTGGATGATCGCGGCACACTCGGCGTTCTTCAGCATGTCGGCCATGGAGGCCTTCTGCACGTTGAGGATCTTGCCGCGGATCGGCAGCAGGGCCTGGAACTCGCTGTTGCGCGCGAACTTCGCGGTGCCGAGCGCCGAGTCGCCCTCGACGATGAACAGCTCGCTGCGGTCGACGTCGTCGCTGCGGCAGTCGAGCAGCTTCGCGGGCAGCGCCGAGCTCTCCAGCGCGTTCTTGCGGCGCAGGTTGTCGCGCTGCTCCCGGGCCGCGATGCGGGCCTTCGCCGCGGCCACGATCTTCTCGAGCACGGCGCGCAGCTGCTGCCGCCGGGCCCGCTTGGTGGTGGCGAACGCGGCCTTCAGCTCCCGGCTCACCACGTGGGAGACGATCCGGGTGGCGGCGGAGGTGCCGAGCACCTCCTTGGTCTGGCCCTCGAACTGCGGCTCGGGCACCCGGACGGTCACCACGGCGGTGAGGCCCTCGAGGATGTCCTCCTTCAGCACCGGGTCGTCGCCGTTGCGCAGCAGGCGGGACTCGCGGAGCTGCTCGTTGATCGTGCGCACCAGGGCGCGCTCGAAACCGGTGACGTGGGTGCCGCCCTTGTGGGTGGCGATCACGTTGACGAACGAGCGCACCGTGGTGTCGTAGCCCTTGCCCCAGCGCAGCGCCACGTCGACGGTGAGCTCGCGCTCCACCTCGGTGGTGGTCATGTGGCCCTGCTCGTCGAGCACGGGCACGGTCTCGTGGAAGTGGCCGACGCCCTGCAGCCGCAGCACGTCGCAGATCGCCTCGTCGCGGGCGAGGAACTCGCAGAACTCGGCGATCCCGCCGTCGAACCGGAACTCCTCCTCGACCGGCTCCTCGCCGCGCGAGTCGCGCACCACGATGGTGAGGCCCGGCACGAGGAACGCGGTCTGCCGGGCCCGGGCGTGGATCTCCTCGAGCGAGATCTCGGCGTCGGGGAGAAAGATCTGCTTGTCGGCCCACCACCGCACCCGGGTACCGGTGCGCTCGTCGGGCAGCGGCCCGCCGTCGCGCAGGCCGGACTTCTTCTTGAACCTGGCGGTGGGGCCGTCCCCGTCGAACACGCCGGGGACGCCGCGGCGGAAGCTGATCAGGTGGGTGCGGCCGTCCCGGTCGACCTCGACGTCGAGCCGGGAGGAGAGGGCGTTGACGACCGAGGCGCCGACGCCGTGCAGGCCGCCGGAGGCGGTGTAGGAGCCGCCGCCGAACTTGCCGCCGGCGTGGAGCTTGGTGTAGACGAGCTCGACGCCCGGCAGGCCGCTTCTGGGCTCGATGTCGACGGGGATGCCGCGGCCGTCGTCACGGACCTCGATGGAGCCGTCGGCGTACAGCTCCACCTCGATGCGCCGGCAGTAGCCCGCGAGCGCCTCGTCGACCGCGTTGTCCACGATCTCCCAGAGGCAGTGCATGAGACCACGGCTGTCGGTGGAGCCGATGTACATTCCCGGGCGCTTGCGGACGGCCTCGAGGCCCTCCAGCACCGATAGGTGGCGGGCCGTGTAGCCCGCCGCATCGGTGGCCCGCGCCGGGGCCGTGCTGACTGCGGTCACACCCACTCCCACTCCGTGGCCGGGACGCCGCCCCCGCGGCCGCCTCCGAGGGCCGCGTTCACCGCCGTACCCGGCATCGAACATTTGTGCGTAGCTTAGCGTTGTTGTCGTCTCGCCGCGTACAAGCTTGCCAGCAGACCACGGAAAGGCGTGATCCGGGGAGCGTTCCTCGTCACTTTTCACGGCATTCCGCTCTGGGCGTAGCGCAGGCGTGATTGGGAACGTCCCGGCGCGGTTAGATGTTGTTGCAAGTGACTGACGCCGAGTCCCCCACGGCAGTGGGGAATGACCCGAAAGGCGATACGTGACTGGAGCTCTTGCCCCCACCAAGCCGCTGACGGCGCTCGACCGGTGCGACCGTTGCGGCGCCCAGGCCTACATTCGCGCGATCCTGCCGGTCGGCGGGGAGCTGCTGTTCTGCGCTCACCACGGACGTCAGCACGTTGCGGCGCTCCGCGCCAAGGGCGCCGAGATCCAGGACGAGTCGGCCCGGCTTCACGAGACGTCGCCGTCCGCAAGCGGCAAGCGCTGAGCGAACCCCGACGGCGCGGTCGGGCCGCCGCCCGGCCGCCCCGTCCTGACCATGACGCTTCGCGTCCACTCCACCCCGAGGTGAGCGGGGCACGGAGCGTGTTTCCCGACGAGGGCCGATGGGCGCAGCCCCGCGGCTCTCGCGGGCGTTCCCGGACACCGGAACCACCACCCCGGCCGGTCCCCCGCTCCGCGGCGCACCCTTCCGTACGCGGCCAACGGCCGCTCACGGCGGGCGTACGCGGTGGCGGGGACGCCTTCCCCGTCCCCCGGCCGGGTCGAACACGCTGAGGGCCGTTCAGCGGGCCCGCAGGCGCGGCGGACCGCTCCGGGCACTCCCCCGGGTATCCCCTTCTGGTCGCATGCCCGTGCACGGCCTCTGCGACTGTCCAAGAGAACGCCGAGGCGGCCATCGGCGGGCGGCGAACGTGCCGTCCTCCCGCACCGGCCGAACGGGCCCGCCCGAAAGCCCTTCGCGGCCTCGGCACGCCCACCCCTCCGGCCCCGCAGGGCCTCCCGGGAACGACGCCGGACCCGGCCGGAGGCATCCGGTACGGCACGGCGTCCCGCATTCGACCGTTCCATTTCCGCCGCACGGCCCTACAGAGCACCGGCGAAGGACGAGCCGGCCCATCCCAGCGGCCCCACGGCCGGCTTCCCCCGTGCATGCGTCCGCGTGGGCACATCCAGGCGCCCGAGGCTGGCCCGGCTACCGCCCGAGCGCCACAGGCTGACCCCGCCGCAGGCGGGGCATGCGGCAGGCACGGCCGCGTGGACGGCACGCGACGGGCACCGCGCCGCCGGGCGGCGCGGGGACGTGGGCGAACGCGACCGGCCCGGCACCGCGCCGGAGCGGGTGCCGAGCCGGGACGTCACACAATCAGTCGAGGTAGTCGCGCAGCACCTGGGACCGCGACGGGTGGCGCAGCTTCGACATGGTCTTCGACTCGATCTGCCGGATGCGCTCGCGGGTCACGCCGTAGACCTTGCCGATCTCGTCCAGCGTCTTGGGCTGGCCGTCGGTGAGACCGAACCGCATCGAGACCACGCCCGCCTCACGCTCCGACAGCGTGTCGAGCACCGAGTGGAGCTGCTCCTGCAGCAGCGTGAAGCTGACCGCGTCCGCCGGGACGATCGCCTCGGAGTCCTCGATGAGGTCGCCGAACTCGCTGTCGCCCTCCTCGCCGAGCGGGGTGTGCAGCGAGATCGGCTCGCGGCCGTACTTCTGGACCTCGACGACCTTCTCGGGGGTCATGTCGAGCTCCTTGGCCAGCTCCTCCGGGGTGGGCTCGCGGCCGAGGTCCTGCAGCATCTGCCGCTGCACCCGGGCGAGCTTGTTGATCACCTCGACCATGTGCACCGGGATACGGATGGTGCGCGCCTGGTCGGCCATGGCCCGGGTGATCGCCTGCCGGATCCACCAGGTGGCGTACGTGGAGAACTTGTAGCCCTTGGTGTAGTCGAACTTCTCCACCGCGCGGATGAGGCCGAGGTTGCCCTCCTGGATCAGGTCGAGGAAGAGCATGCCGCGGCCCGTGTACCGCTTGGCGAGCGACACCACGAGGCGGAGGTTCGCCTCCAGCAGGTGGTTCTTGGCCCGCCGGCCGTCCTCGGCGATCCACTCCAGCTCGGCGCGTACGTCGGGCGGGAGCTTGTCGCCCTCCTTGTTGAGCTGCTCCTCGGCGAACAGGCCGGCCTCGATCCGCTTGGCGAGCTCGACCTCCTGCTCGGCGTTGAGCAGCGGGACCTTGCCGATCTGCTTGAGGTAGTCCTTCACCGGGTCGGCGGTGGCACCGGCCGCGGCGACCTGGGCGGAGGGCGCGTCGTCATCGTCGTCGGACAGGATGAGGACCTCCTCGTCGACGTCCTCGTCCGGCTTCGACGACTTCGGCTCGTCGTCCTCGTCCTCTTCCTCCAGGTCGAGGTCGACGTCGACGTCCTCGACCACGTCGTCCAGGTCGAGGTCGAGGTCCGCCTCGAGGTCGGCGTCGAGGTCGAGATCGACCTCGTCCTCGGGCAGGTCGAGCGAGGTCTTGGCGTCGATCTTCGCGGCCGCCGGCGTGGTCTCGGCCTTCTTCCGGGTCGACTTCGCCGCCGGCTTCTCGGCCGTCTTCTTCGCGGTCTCCTTCTTCGTGGTGGACTTCGCCGCCGACTTGGTGGTCGATTTCGCGCTCGACTTCGTGGTCGACTTCGCCGTGGACCTCGTCGACTTGGCGGTGGACTTCGCCGCCGACTTGGTGCCGGACGCGGACTCCGCGTCGCTCACCACCGCGGTGACCGTGTCGGGCTGCTCCTTGGCGGCCGCCGCGGCGGTCTTCGACCGCCTCGTGGTCGTGGTGGACCGCGTGGACGTGGTGGACCGACGCTTGCTCGAGCTCCGCGACCGCTTGGGCGCGGCGGCGTCGGCGGCGGTCACCACGACGGTCACACCCTCCTTGCTGAGGTTGCGGAGGAACTGAGCGGCGTGCGACAGCGGGATGTCCGCCTCCTCGAAGGCCTTACGAACATCCTCAGACTCGAGGAAACCCTGCGAGCGCCCACGCTCGATCAGTCGCTGAATGACGGGCTCGTTCAGCTCTGTTGGCTTCGAGCGAGTCGAACTTGCAGGCGACACGAACACCTCTCGAACAACGCATGGCGAAGATGGACCCAGGTGGTGAGGCCGCTCGAACCGCGACGCACCTGCTCAGCATTCTGGCACGACACCCCGCGTGGCACGGCCGCCTCCCGTCGGTTGTCATCCACCCTAGGCCGACGGAGGCAGTAGTGCGTACGCAACCGGGTCACCGATACCCGAAAGCAACCGTTATGACTGTTTCATTCAGTCACTCTTCGTGGTCGGAGGGACATGGACGGCCAACACAGTTACATCATCGTCCTGTTCATACCCCGCCAGCATGCGATCCACCAGGAAGTCGAGCAGCATGTGCGGGCTGGTGACAACCTCGGGCGGCGCTTCGGTCACAACTGAGCAAAGTTCCGCCAGACCCGCGTCCAAGCCGCGCTTGCGGTTCTCCACGAGCCCGTCCGAGTAGAGCACCGCGGTGTGCCCCGGCGGCACCGAGAACCGGAACTGGCGACGGCTCGTCGGGAACCCCAGCGGGGTGCCCGCCTCCGCGTCGCACAGCATCGGCGTGCCCTGCGGGGACACGAGCAGCGGCGGCGGGTGCCCGGCGAGGGCGAGCGTGCCCTCCCCGGTGCCCGGCTCGACGATCATGTAGGCGAGGGTGGTGACCTGCTCTTCCTCCTCGGTCGCCTCGAACACCCGGTCCAGGCCGGTGAGCACCGCGGCGGGCGGCGGGTTGGTCAGCGCGAGGGCGCGCACCGCGTTGCGGATCCGGCCCATGCCCGCGGCGGCCTTCACGCCCTTGCCCATCACGTCGCCGACCACGGCCGCCACCCGGCCGTCCTGCAGCACGAACGCGTCGTACCAGTCGCCGCCGACCTGCACGTGGCGGCTGCCGGAGCGGAACCGCTGCGCGAGCACCAGACCCTTGACCACCGGCAGGCGGTCGGGCAGCAGGCTGCGCTGCAGCGTCTCGGCGGTGGAGTGCTCGCGCTCGAACAGCGTCGCCCGCTCCACCGCGAGGGCGCACTGACCGGCGAGCGCCTCGAGGAAGACCCCGTCCTCCGGTGAGATCTTCTGGGTCCGGGTGAACGAGAACCGCAGCGCGCCCAGCGCCCGCCCCGCGGCGAGCAGCGGCAGGCCCACCCAGGCGCGCTCGTCGCTGGAGAGCACCGCCTTGATCACGCTCTCGTCGGCGCCGGCGTCGGCGAGCTGCTGGCGCAGGTGCTCCGGCGACTCGGCGAACACCGGGCGGCGGCTGTTCACCGCCATGGTCAGCACGTTCGTGTGGTCGAGCGGGATCTCGTCACCGGAGATGCCCTGCAGGTCGGGGATGCCGCCGCCGCTGATCAGCCGCAGCGTGGTGCGGTCGGGGTCGAGCAGCGCGACCGCGGACCGGTCGGCGGCGAGCGCGGTACGGCCCACGTCGATGATCACCTGCACGACCTGCTCGACGGTGAGCGCCTCGGCGAGCATCGCGGTCGCGCCCTGCAGCCGGGCGGTGCGCAGCGCCGCCGCGCCGAGCTGGTCGGTGAGCCTGCCGCGCATCTCCTCGGCCTCGCGCTGCGCGGTCACGTCGGTGTTGGCGCCCACCCACTCGACGACCCTGCCGTTCCGCACGATCGGCACGGCGCGCACCTCGAAGTAGCGGTAGCCGCTCGCCCGGGTGCGCACCCGGTAGCTCCACTCGAACATCGTGCGGCCGCGCAGCGCCTCGCGCCACGCCTCCTCGGTGCCCGGCCGGTCCTCCGGATGCACCGCGCCGAGCCAGCCGTGGGCGAAGTACTCCTCCAGGCCCTGCCCGGTGACCGCCCGCCACTGCGGGGCGTCCTCCTCCACCGCGCCGCTGGGCTTGGTGATCCACACGAGCTGCTGCTGGGACTCCACCAGGGAGCGGTAGCGCTCCTCGTTGCGGCGCAGCTCGTCCTCCTGCCGCTGCCGCTCGGTGACGTCCGAGCCGAACATGCCCACGCCGATCAGCCGGCCCTCGTCCCGGGCCGGGAAGAAAACCAGCGACCAGTGCCGGGTCTCCCCGCCGCTCAGGCGCGTGCGGACGTCACCGTCGGTCACCGGGCGGTCCTCCTCGACCACCCTGCGCACCGCACCGGACATCACCGCCGCGAGGTCCGCCGGCAGGAACTCCTCGGGCAGCCGCCCGAGGTGCCGGTCCACCGGCAGTCCGGTGAGGTCGGTGAAGGCCTCGTTCACACGCTGGAAACGGCCCTCGACGTCGAAGACGGCGAAGGCGAAGGGGGCCTCCGCCGTGATGCCCCTCAGCAGAGCGGAATCCGAGATGTCCACACCCGACTCCTGGGGAGGGGGAACGGAGGTCTCCGCACTCATGGTCGGCACCTCCGTCGCGTGCCAGGGTCTCCCACGAGGCACATCTCCATAACTGTGGTTCTTGGCAGGGTAGGACCTGCCCTACATCATCGGCGATGGGCATACGCGGACGGAAGTCCCGGCCGCCATGCGGTCAACGCATCCTGTCAGGTCGCGTCAGAATCACGCCCGCCGTACGCCGCAAGATCAGCCTACTTCCTGATGGCCTGCTTGGCCTCCCGCTTGGCCTGACGAACCCTCGCCAGGCTCTCGGCGTCGACCACGTCGGCCACCGACCGATACACACCCTCCTCCCCGTACGGCCCGGCCGCCTCACGCCAGCCGGGCGGGCCGACGCCCAGCCGCTTGCCCAGCAGCGCCACGAAGATCTGGGCCTTCTGCCTGCCGAAGCCCGGCAGCGCCTCCAGGCGGCGCAGCAGCTCGCCGCCGTCGGCCGCGTCCGCCCAGATCGCCTCCGCCTTGCCGCCGTAGTGGTCGACGATGTACGCGGCCAGCCGCTGGATCCGCTGCGCCATCGCCTTGGGGTACCGATGCACCGCGGGCTTGCGCGCGAGCAGCTCGGCGAATGCCTCCGGATCGTATGCGGCGATCTCGTGCGCGTCCAGCCCGGAGATATGATCGCGACCTAGGCGTACGGCGATCGTGTACGGTCCCGAGAACGCCCTCTCCATGGGAACCTGCTGGTCGAGGAGCATGCCGATGAGCAGCGCCAACGGATCGCGGCCGAGCAGGTCGTCGGCCTCGGGCTGCTGGGCGACCTGGATGCGCATGGGACCAGCTTCGCACGTCCGGGCGGCGAGGGTCGCCAGCCGCGCGGAAAGTCATGGAACGAATACCTCGCGGAGCCGCCGCACCCGGCCGGCGACGGCCGGACGGGCCCGCCGGCGCGATCGCCTCCGGCGCCGCCCGGGCGCGTGTTTGAATGAGACGGCGGACCCTCCCGGCGGCGCACGGACCGGGCGGCGCACCCACCGCCCCGTGGTACGGCACGGCGGGGCGGCCGGGCCCGGCCGTCAGACATGTTCCGCTATCCGATCTCATTTCGTAACGGTTACCGTCCCGCGTTCCGCGCGGCACTCGCGGCCGGAATGCGAGAAGGTGGACGGGTGAGCGAGCGAGCCAACGCACAGCGGTCGACGGAGCGGGAGGTCTCGTGAGCGACCCGCATCGGCATCGGTACCGGGCACCGGGGCCCGAGTCGCCCGAAGAGGTGTTCGCCGAGATGCTGGTCGCGGCCCGCGAGCTGCTCGCCGTACGCAGTCCGCTCGACGCCGAGCTGATGGTCTCCGACATGCTCGGCGCGTGGTGGGGGCAGCGGGTGCGCGGCGGCGACGTGGAGCAGGTGCTCGGCGAGGGGCTGGTGGACTACGCGGCCAAGGCGGGCACCCCGGCGGCGCTCACCCTGTTGATCACGATCGCCTACCTCGGCACCTCCCGGCAGGCGGCGAAGGCGGAGGGCGCGGCGCTGGCGCTCATGGAGTCCAAGGTCGCCCGGCCGCGCTGGGTCGAGCGGGTGGGCGCGGTCAAGCCCGTGGAGTGCTTCGTCTCCCGGGACGCGTACGGCGACCAGGACACGGTGGTGTGCACCTTCGCCTACCGCGGCGAGGACGCGCTGAGCGACCCGAACACCCCGCCGACCGAGGACCCGCACGCCCTCGTGGTGGTGGTCGACTACAACCTGCGCGGCATGGCCCGCGACGCCTGGGTCTCCTCGCAGGTGGACAAGCTGCTGGAGCAGGCCCGCGCGGAGGCCGAGGCGAACCCGATGCTGCGGTTCGAGCCGCTCGAGCCGCAGCAGGCGCGGGCGCTGCTCGAGGTCGCGATGAAGGCCACCCGGGAGTCCGGCGGCCGGGGCCGGCCGTACCCGGTGAGCGACAGCTACCGCACCTACCACGCGTTCGCCCGGGCCCGGGTCAAGGCGCTGCCGCCGGGGCGCAAGCGGCCCGCCCCGCTGTACAGCGAGGCCCCGTACAACCGGGAGCGGCGGGCGATGCTCGCCGCCGAGTTCCTCGCCTCCGACGCGGCCGAGCAGCTGTCCGACCCGTCGGCGGCCTCGCGGTGCGCGGACCACATCATCGACTACGGCTGCGACCAGGACTTCGGGCGCCCGCTGCGGGTGAGCCCGACCAAGTGCGAGACGTTCCTGCTCGACTGGCTGCCGCGCAAGGTGCTGCTCAGCCCGGCCGAGCAGGAGGCGATGCCGCACGTGCTCGCCGCGTGGGTGCGGTTCGCCGCGCCCCGGATGGGCCTGCCCGAGCACGCGACGCGGGCCACCCTCGACGCGGTGTGGGAGGCGACGGCGAAGTTCACCGAGGCGTACCGGGACCCGACCACGTTCGGCCTCGACCGTTCCCTGGTGCAGCGCCTGCTGCCGGACAAGGACCTGTCCGCGCTCGCCCGCCGCGCCTTCGCGTTCCCGTACCTGGAGGGCGTGCGCGGCACGGTGATCCTCGACCGGCTCAACCCGGCGGACGAGGCCGACCGGCGCATCCTGATCGAGCTCGACCACCTCGAGGAGCGCCACCGTCCCGACCTGCACGAGCACCTCGCCTGGCACGAGGAGATCGCCAAGCGGCTGTGGGACGGCGAGCCGCCGCAGCTCTGGGACGCCGCGCAGCGGCTGCTCGACCTCGGCCACGACCGGCACGACGTGCTGCACGTGCTCATCGAGATCGCCGAGCGCATCGGCGACCACCCGGACGAGCTCATCGCCGCGCTCGACGAGATCGCCGACCTGCCCGACCCTCCCCTCTAGATCGCGGTACGGCACCGCCCACGGCACGCGGAGCCGTGCGGTTCGCCGATTGGAACGCTCCGGGTGAGGGGACGCGCCCCCGGAAGGCTTCCTAGGATTGAAAGTGCCGCGCGCGCCCGCAGCGGCCGAGGCGAGGCCGATCCGGAGTGAAGCCCAATGATCATGGATCTGAACGCCGATCTCGGCGAGGGGTACGGGATCTGGCGTCTCGGCGATGACGAGGCCCTGCTCGACGTGGTGACGAGCGCGAACATCGCCTGCGGGTTCCACGCGGGCGACCCGCTCACCATCCGGCGCACCTGCGCCGCCGCCCTGGAGCGCGGGGTGGCGATCGGGGCCCAGGTGTCCTACCGCGACCTGGCCGGGTTCGGGCGGCGGGAGATGGACGTCGACCCCGAGGAGCTGCACGCGGAGATCCTCTACCAGCTCGCCGCGGTCGACGGCATCGCGCGGGCGATGGGCGGCGAGGTCGCCTACGTCAAGCCGCACGGCGCGCTCTACAACCGGGTGTGCCGGGACGCCGCGCAGGCCGAGGCGCTGGTGGCCGCGGTGGCCGAGTACCGGCCGAGCCTGCCGGTGCTCACCCTGCCCGGGTCGGTGGTGCACAAGGTGGGCGAGCGGCACGGCGTGACCACGGTCGCCGAGTGCTTCGCCGACCGCGCCTACACCCCCGAGGGCACGCTCGTCTCCCGCCGCGAGCCGGGCGCGGTGCTGCACGACCCGGACGAGGTGGCCGAGCGCGCGGTGCGCATGGCCACCACCGGCGAGGTGGTCACGGTGGACGGCAGCCGGGTCCGGGTGGACGCGCGGTCGATCTGCGTGCACGGCGACACCCCCGGCGCGGTACGGCTCGCGCGGGCGGTCCGCGAGTCGCTGCTCGCGGCCGGGGTCACGTTGCGGGCGTTCGTGTGAGGACGAACGTGTGAGGGCGAACGTGTGAGAGCGAAGACGCGCGAGGGCGCGGGCATCCGCAGGACCGGCGAGCACGCGCTGCTCGTGGAGACCGGCTCGCTGCGGCTGTCGCACCGGCTCGACGGGCTGCTGCGCTCCCGGCGGCCGCCCGAGGTGACCGAGATCGTGCCCGGCCCGGAGACGCTGCTCGTCGTCGCGCCGGGCGGCGACCTGGCCCGGCTCGCCGCGCTGCTGGCGGACCTCGTCGCCGAGGCGCGGGAGCGGCCGGACGACGACGCGGGCGGCGACGGCGAGGTGGTCGTGATCCCGGTGGTGTACGACGGCGCGGACCTCGCCGAGGTGGCCGAGCTCGCCGGGCTCACCGTGGACGAGGTGATCGCCCGGCACACCGCGAGCGAGCTGGTGGTGGGCTGGCTGGGCTTCGCGCCCGGGTTCGCCTACCTCACCGGGCTCGACCCGGCGCTGCGGGTGCCACGCCTGCCGACGCCGCGCACCTGCGTGCCCGCCGGGTCGGTGGCGATCGCCGGGCCGTACACCGCGGTCTACCCGTCGGCCTCGCCGGGCGGCTGGCGGCTGCTCGGCCGTACCGAGATGCGCGTGTGGGACCCCGCCGCCGACCCGCCGTCGGTGCTGCGGCCGGGCACCCGGGTGCGGTTCGAGGCGGCGTGACCCCGGTGGACACCGCCATGGACGAGATCAGGGGCGTGCTCGAGGTGGTCGTCCCCGGCCCGTACGCGACCGTGCAGGACCTGGGGCGGCCGGGGTACGCGCACCTGGGGGTGCCGCGGTCCGGGGCGGCCGACGGGCCCGCGCTGCGGCTCGCCAACCGGCTCGTCGGCAACCCGGAGGGGCACGCGGGCATCGAGTTCACCTTCGGCGGCGCGGTGCTGCGGTTCTCCTGCGGGGCGTGGATCGCGGTTACCGGGGCGCCGTGCCCGGTCGAGGTGGGCGACGGCGACCGGTGGCGGCCCGCGGGCATGTACGCGCCGCTGTGGGTGCCCGCCGGGCATCACGTACGGCTCGGCATGCCGTGGCGCGGGCTGCGCACCTACCTCGCGGTGCGGGGCGGCATCGCGGTCGAGCCGGTGCTCGGCAGCCGGGCGAGCGACTCGCTCTCCGGGCTCGGCCCGGCGCCGCTCGCCGCGGGCTCGGTGCTGCCGATCGGGCGGAACGGGCCGCTGGGCCCGATCGCGGTCGACCAGGTGCCGCCGCGGCCGGTGCCGGCCGAGCCGGTACTGCGGGTGCTGCCCGGGCCGCGGGACGACTGGTTCGCGCCCGACGCGCTCGCCGCGCTGTGCGCCGGGCCGTACACGGTGAGCCCGGACAGCAACCGGGTCGGGGTACGGCTGCGCGGCGCGGCGCTGCGCCGGGCGCGGGACGGCGAGCTGCCGAGCGAGGGCATGGTCGGCGGGGCGATCCAGGTGCCGCCGGACGGCCTCCCGATCGTGTTCCTCGCCGACCATCCCCCGACCGGCGGCTACCCGGTGATCGGCGTGGTCGCGTCCGCGGACCTGCCGGCCGTGGCCCAGCTCCGCCCCGGCGACCGGGTGCGGTTCGCCCTCGTGCGGTGAGGCCCGCGCCCCCGGTCGCCCGGAAGGATCACTCGGTGAACCCGATGTCCTGGTAGCGCAGGTCGTACAGGCCGCGCGCGCCGACGTTGGCGACGGTGGTGCGCACCGCCACGCTCTGCGGGCGCTGGTAGAGCGGGAGCACGTTCACCGCCTGCCAGATGAGCCGGTCGGCGGCGTTGGCGTGGGCGCGCGCGTCGACCGGGTCGAGCGCGGTGAGCGCCTTGCGCATCTCCGCGTCGATCTCCGCGCTGCCGATGCGGCCGAGGTTGGCGTTCCACTGCCGGTCGCCCTCGGCGGCGTTGGCGTACTGGCCGTGCACCCGGCTGATCGGGAACGGCGTGCCGACGTACGAGAACGACGCAAGGTCGAACCGGCCGGGGATGACGTAGCCGGTGAAGAACTCGTCGCTCGGCACGGTCTTCACGTCGACCTGGATGCCGATCTGCTGGAGCGCGCGCTTGACCAGCTCGGCCTCGGAGCGGGCGAGCTGCAGCCCGGACGGCACCACGTAGCGCAGCCGGAGCTGCCTGCCGTCCTTGACCCGCACGTCACCCTTCTTCACCCAGCCCGCCTCGTCGAGCAGCTTCTCGGCCTTCGCCGGGTCGTAGGTGCCCAGCTCGCCCGCGCCGTCGCGGTAGCCGGCCTGGGTGGCGAGGAAGAAGTGGTTGTTGAGCAGCACCGCCGGCCAGTCGAGGCCCTGCAGGCCGGACTGCGCGAGCGCCTCCCGGTTCACGGCCAGCGCGATCGCCTGGCGCACCTTCACGTCGGCGAGTGCGGGACTCTCGCCGTTGAGGGTGAGCTGGCGGTAGTCGGTGCCCGCGGCCTGGCGGACCACCATGTTCGGCGCGCTCTTGACCCGCTGGTGGTCGGCGACGGCCGGGCCGAGCTCGGCGACGTCGAGCTCGCCCGCGGTGGCCGCGCTCACCAGGCGGCCGCCGTCGAGCCCGCGGAACACGATCCGGTCGAGCCGGGCCTCGGCGCCCCACCAGCCGGTGTCGCGGACCAGCGTGACCGACCGGGCCGCGCGGTCGAACCCGCCGAGCTTGAACGGGCCCGCGGTGACCGGGATCGCGTTCAGCCAGGCGTTGTTGAACGCGTCCGGGCTGCTGTTGGTCGAGCTCGGGTAGAGCGGGGTGAACAGCGAGCGCCAGTCGGTGAACGGCGTGGCGAAGGTGATCACCACCTGGTGGTCGTTCTCGCCGCGCGCCACCTTCTCGATGTCGGCGTACCCGACGGTGGAGGCGACGCGGTAGGCGGTGTTGCGGCCGTTCATCGCCTGCCACTGGGCCTGGTAGTCGCGCCAGGTGATGGGCGTGCCGTCGGACCACTTCGCCTTGGGGTTGAGGGTGAGCGTGACCACCTGGCGCGGCTCGGTCTCGGTGACCTCGGCGGCGGTGACGTAGTCGGGGTTGTTGGTGATCTCCCCGCGGTGGTCGGAGAGGAACGGCCGCGGCATGACCGCGCTGATCACCTTCTCCACCACGGCGAGGTTGCCGTCGACGTGGTTCTGGTTCCACTGGCTGGGCAGCTCGGTGAGCCCCCACCGCAGGGTGCCGCCCTCCTTGACCTTCTCCCGCGGCATCGGGTTGATGTCGTAGGCCACCAGGCCGTTCACCGAGGCGGAGTCGCCCGCCTCCGCTCCCCCGCCGCCGCCGCTCCCGCAGCCCGACGCGGCGAGCACCGCGGCGAGGACGATCAGGAGCGCCCGGGAGGCGGGGCGCGCCGCCGGGGCGCCGGAGCGCCGGACGGCCCGGCCCGGCCGGGCGAATATCTGCGCGTGCATGTGATGGTCAGCCTTTCTCGAGCGGACAGGCGCTCCAATCCTGCTACAGAGCGTTATCACCCGACCACCGAGCGTCCGAAACCGGGCGATGTACGGCTTCGCTCCCCGTACGGCGTGCCGTGGCGTGCCTGACGGCGGCCGGCGGGGCGGACGGCCGGGGCGGCCGAGAAGGCCGAGTCCGGTCTGTCCTACCCTGACCACACCTGGTGCGCCATGTGCCCAGATGGGACATCATTCAGGTGTGCCGCCGTCTCGCCCGGCCCGGCGGCCCGTGGCGGCGTTCCGTCGCCGCCGTCCAGCGCCACCCCCACGCAGGAACGGAGGACGCCCCCGGTGAACGTGCCGGAGCTGCGCTCCTGGGTGAGCGCCCATCGCGCCGAAATGCTCGACGATCTCGCCGCGTTCGTCGGCATCGAGACGCCCTCCACCGACCGGGCCCTGCTCGAGGCCGGGCTGGCCTGGCTGGACGAGCTCCTCCACGCGCGCCTCGGCGCCCCCGCGGCGAGCCGTACCGTGCCGGGCGGGGAGCACGGGGACGTGCGGCTGCACGACTATCCGGGCCGGCCGGGCACCGGCGGCGCGCCGGAGACGGCGCCGGTGCTGCTGCTGTGCCACTACGACACGGTCTGGCCCGCCGGGACGCTCGCCACCTGGCCGTTCCGGGTGGACGGGGACCGCGCCACCGGCCCGGGCGTGTTCGACATGAAGGCCGGGCTGGTGCAGGCGATCTGGGCGCTGCGCGCGCTCGACGCGGCGGGGCTCGCCCGGCCGCCGGTGCGGCTGCTGCTCAACGGGGACGAGGAGCTGGGCAGCCCGTTCTCCCGGCCGGTGATCGAGGCCGAGGCGCGGCGGGCGTCGGTGGCGCTGGTGTTCGAGGCGAGCGCGGGCGGCGCGCTGAAGACCGAGCGCAAGGGCGTCGGCGTGTTCAGCGTGGAGATCACCGGGGTGGAGGCGCACGCCGGGCTCGACCCGGAGAAGGGGGTGAGCGCGGTGGAGGAGCTCGCCCACGCGGTGCTCACCCTGCACCGGCTCACCGACCTCGCCGCGGGCACGAGCGTGAACGTCGGCACGGTGACCGGCGGCACCCGGGCGAACGTGATCGCCGGATCCGCGCGGGCCGTGGTCGACGTGCGGGTGCGCACCCGGCAGGAGGCGGCGCGGATCGACGCCGCGCTCGCCGGGCTGCGGCCCCGCAGCTCCCGGGCCAGGCTGCGGGTCACCGGCGGGTGGAACCGGCCGGTGATGGAGCGCAGCCCGGCCACCGCGCGGCTGTTCGCGATGGCCCGGGACCTCGCCGCGCAGATGGGCGTGGAGCTGCGGGAGTGCTCGGTGGGCGGGGCGAGCGACGGCAACTTCGCCGCCGCCGCGGGCATCCCGGTGCTCGACGGGTTCGGCGCGGTGGGCGACGGCGCGCACTCCCGGCGCGAGCACATCAGCATCGAGGGCATGGTGGAGCGCACGGCGCTCGCCGCCGCGCTCATCCACACGCTCGCCACCGAGATGCCGGACCGCGACCCGAACCACCGGCCGCCGCCGGTGGCGCACCAGGCGCCCCCGCCGCCGCCGTTCCTCCGCGCCGCCCCGCGCTGACGGTCAACGACCGGCGAGCTCCTCCACCGCGGCGCGCACGTCCGCGCTGGTGATCGTGGTGAGCTCGGCCGGGGTGGCCGGGGCGTCCTGCGCGGCGAGCCGTACGTCGCGGCGCATCGCGGCGCGCTCGAACAGCGAGCGGGCGAACCGGCCGTTGCCGAGCCCGTCGATGAGGCCCTCGGCGCACACCCAGGTGAACACCTCGGCGAGGTCGCGGCGGGCCTGCTCGTCGAACCGGTCCCCGGCCTGCTCGGCGAGCAGCTCGGCGATGGCGGTGAGCTCCTCGGGCGTGTACGAGGGGAACGCGATGCGCTGGTTGAACCGGGAGGCGAGGCCGGGGTTCGTGGCGAGGAACCGGTCCATCTCGCGCTCGTACCCGGCGAGGATGATCACCAGCCGGTCGCGGTCGTCCTCGGCCCGCTTGAGCAGGGTCTGCACCGCCTCGGTGCCGAACGCGTCGCCGCCGGTGTACCCGCTGTTGACCAGGCTGTAGGCCTCGTCGATGAAGAGCACGCCGCCGAGCGCGCGGTCGATCAGCTCGTTCGTCTTGATCGCGGTGGCGCCGAGGTGCTGGCCGACGAGGTCGGCGCGCTGCGCCTCGACCACGTCGGGGCGGGCGAGCAGGCCGAGCGCGGCGAAGATGCGGCCGAGGATGCGGGCCACGGTGGTCTTGCCGGTGCCCGGCGGGCCGGTGAACACGAAGTGCCGCATCCGGGTCTGCACCGGCAGCCCCTGCTCCTCGCGCATCCGGGCCACCCGGAGCTGGGCGGTGATCGCGTGCACCTGCCGCTTCACCGGCTCCAGCCCGGCCATGCGGTCGAGGTCGGCGAGCGCCTCCTCCAGCGACGGGATGCGCTGGTAGCCGCGGAACCGGGCGGTGATCTCGTCGAACGCCTTCGCGACGTCCTCGACCGTGGTGGTGACCAGCTCCTCGCGGGTCGGGGTGCCGCCCGCGCCCACCACGCGCACGTCGCGGGCCTGCGCCGCGGCCTCGACCAGGGTGCGCACGAACCGGGCGTTGCCCAGCTCGTCGACGAGGCCGCGCCGGCGCACGTCCTCGTACCGGGCGAGCAGCGCGGGCCGGGCGTCGGGGGCGAGCACGTCGCCGCGCCGCGCCTGCAGCACCTCGGTGATCGCGAGCAGCTCCTCGGGCGTGTACGTGGGGAACCGCACCCGGGTGGCGAACCGGGACGCCAGGCCGGGGTTGGAGGCGAGGAACGCCGACATCTCCTTCTCGTAGCCGGCGAGGATGATGATGAGCCGGTCGCGGTCGTCCTCGGCGCGCTTGAGCAGGGTCTGCACCGCCTCGGCGCCGAACCGGTCGGGCTGGCCGTCCCCGGAGTTGATCAGCGAGTACGCCTCGTCGATGAAGAGCACGCCGCCGAGCGCGCGGTCGATCAGCTCGTTCGTCTTGATCGCGGTGGCGCCGAGGAACTCGCCGACCAGGTCGGCGCGCTGCGCCTCGACCACCTGCGGGGTGCGCAGCAGGCCGAACGCGTAGAAGATCTTGGCCAGGGTGCGGGCCACGGTGGTCTTGCCGGTGCCCGGCGGGCCGACGAACACGAAGTGCCGCATCGGCGGCTCGGTGGCGTACCCGGCCTGGGCGCGCAGCCGGGACGCCTCGATCGACGCGGCGATCGACCGCACCTGCTCCTTCACCGGCTCCAGGCCGATCATGCCCTCGAGCTCGGCGAGCGCCTCCTCGACGGTGATCTTCGGCGGGGCGCCGCCGTCGGCCTGCCCGGGGCGCTGCGGCACCGCCTCGCGGGCGCGTACCCGCACCGGCTCGGGCCGCTCCCGCGCCGCGAGCACCGCCCGCACGTCGCGGGCCTTCATGAACCGGTACGCCAGGGCGACGGCGGCCGAGCCGTAGGCGCCCCACAGTGCCACGGTGGCGGCGAGCAGCTCGACGCCGGCGGCCACGGTGAGCAGGGCGCCCGGGGCGAGGGCGATCAGCGTGGTCGCCCACGGCGGTACCCAGTTGATCAGGTGGGCAACGGTGCCCGCCACCGGGCCGAGCAGCAGCAGCCCGGCGATCGCGGCCGGATCGCCGAGCGGCCACACCATGGCGAGCACGAGCACCGTCCAGGCGGCCACCACGAGCACGGTCGCGGCGCCGCGGGGGAACCGCATCGCCAGCGCGCCGTAGCCGAGCAGCAGCACGGTGACGATGAGGGTGGTGAACGGCGACCAGCCGAAGCCGATGGCCAGGGCGAGCGCCCCGAGCAGCACGCCCACGCCGATCGCCCGCCGGGCGGCCGGCGGCAGCCCGAAATAGTGGTGGCGAACCTGCTCGAAGAGCCGCCGCGCCATGGCTCGTCCCGCCGGCCGGGTCCTGTCGGAGTCCCGCATCACGCCTCCCCGGTCGTCCCCCGGTTATACCGCAACCAAACAACTCCTAGGCCTTTGCGGCAAACGTGTCGGGTAAGTCGCCGGAACGCAACGGAGACGCGCCGTCCGCGCCGCCGGGCCACGCGGTACGGGCACGGCGAAGCGGCACACGCCTCGCCCCGGGCGGCGTACCGGCCGAAACTTTCGGGGCGGCCCACCGGCCTGTGGCGGGCCGGAGCATGCCGCGCGCACGGCCACGTTCCGCCACCGGCCGTCGCCCGGACGCCATCCAGTCGGGATGACGTCCGATCGGAGTCGCGTGATGCGTACCGGCCGGCTTCGCGGTACGGCGGAGCAGACGTGATCGAGGCCGTCCACCTGGCCGGGGACGCTCTGCGCGCGAGATGATGACGGCCGGAGGCTCTGTCGGCGAGAAAGCCTCCGCACCTCTGCTGCGGCCACCACCGCCGACATTGCAGCGCAACCGACAAACCCTGAGTCCACTCCGCGCTCGTCTCACGTGATCGACGAACGGAAAGGCGAGCATGAGCGCCACACGGCCACTCCGCACATCGGTGTGGCGAGGCCGGCCTCGGATCGCCGCCCGCTCCTGGTGACGGCCGGGATACTCGCCGACGGTCACCTGCGTCCGGGTGACGCGGAGCACCGCCCCCTCCCCGTCGGCGAAGGCGACCCCCATGCGCCTCCACCCACCGGCCGGTCCCGGCCCGGCCGCTTCGCACCCATGCTCACGTGACCACGAGCTTGGCCACTTCGCGCATCGGTCGCGCGAGGTCAGCCGCGGATCGCCGCCCGCTCCTGGTGACGGCCGGGATACTCGCCGACGGTCACCTGCGTCGGGGTGACACGGAGCACCGCCTCCTCCCCGTCGGCGAGGGCCACCCCGCGCACCTCGGCCCACAGGCGGCCGCCCGCCGGGTCGGTGACGTGGACGGTGACCCGCGGGTCCCGTTCGGCCGCGCGGCGGGCCTCGTCGGCGACGGTGAGGCGGATCTCCCCGGTGTCGGTCACCGCGGCCACCGCGTCGACCGGGAGCGCGCGCGGGCCGCTCTCGTCGACGTACACCAGCACCACGCCGCGGGACAGGGTGAAGGCGTGCCGCACCTGCTCGTCGAGGTCCGGCGAGGGCATCACGTCCTCGGGGAGCGGGCGGCCGCGCGGCTCGACGAGGGTGAGCGCGGCGCGGGTCGCGCCCGGGTCGCCGTGCCACCGGGCGGCGGCGACGCGGGCCGCGTACGCGAGCGGGACGACCGCGAGCGCGGCCGCGGCCGACCAGAGCGCCGCGGCGACCGGGCCGGACAGGGCCGTCTCCTCGGGCGCGGCCACCGTCGCCGCGGCCTCGCTTCCGGCGGCGAGCCGCGCCTCGACGACGCCCCCGGCCGGGGCGGCGCCGCCCGTGGTGAACAGGGAGGCCCCGACGAGCGCGGCGGCGGCGAACAGCACCGCGCCGAAGGCGAGGAGCAGGCCGCGGTCCCGGGCCGCCACGGCCCGGCCGTACCCGCCGGCGCACAGCCGCGCGTACCCGAACGCGATCGGCACGAGCAGCGCCGCGAGGCCCGCCCGCGGGTCGCCGGTGACGTACACCGCGAGCAGCGGCGCCGCGGCGAGGCACCACAGCCGACCGGCGACGAGCCACAGGCTCACCTCGGCGGCGCGGCGCGCGGTCGGGTGGGCGTCGGCGGCGGCGAACTCGGCGAGCGCGGCGAGCGGGCGGCCGCGCCAGATCTGCACGAGCGCCCGCAGCACGGCCATGGCGACGCCGCTGAACAGCGCGAGCCCGACCACGGCCGCCCAGAGCGCTCCGTCGATCCCGTCCGCGGGCCCGCCGGCCGCGACCGCCACCGCGTAGGCGAGCACCACCGCCACGGTGACCCAGACCGACATGCCGAGCCACGGGTCCCGGTCGAACATCGCGGGCAGGTACGCCCAGGCGCGCACCCGGCGGGCGTGCCGCAGGGTGAGCACCGCCACCGGGATCAGCGGCAGCGCGCCGAGCAGCCGGGCCCACTCATGGGCGCCGGTGACCACGGTGAGCGCGGTGAGGGCGGCGACCGCGAGCGCGAGCAGCAGCCGCACCTGCCGCGACCAGGCGACCAGCGCGTCGCGGGAGCGGACCGTGTCGCAGGGATCGACCGGCCAGGCGGGGTCGTGGTAGGCGGCGGGCGGCTCCCAGCCCAGCCGGGCGAGGCCGAGGTTGACCCGCGCGGCCGTGGTCTCGGCGTGGCCGCCGTCGCGGCGCAGCGCCCTGCGGTAGGACCGGACCGCCTGCTCGTGGTCGCCGCGCAGCAGGCACAGATCGCCGATGAGCAGGTGCGGGCCGGGCCGGTCGGGCGCGAACCGGGAGGCGAGCCCGGCCTCGGCCCAGGCCTCCCGCCACCCGCCCGGGGTACGGCGGAGCGCGGCGGCGAGCCGCAGCCGCGCGGCCCAGGAGCCGGGGGCGAGCCGGACGGCGTCCTCGGCCGCGGCGACCGCCTCGTCGTGGCGGCCGAGGCGTTCCAGGGCGAGGCTCGCGAGCCGGTGGCTCCAGTCGGCCTCGGGAGTGATGCTCATCGCCCGGCGGGCCGCGTCGAGCGCGGGATCGGGCTGGTCGTGGGCGAGCCGGGCGGCGGCGACCATGCACCAGGCGCGGGGATCGTCACGGTCGCTCGGGGGTGGGACGAAGGGCTCCCCGTTCGACGGTTCGGGCCCCTCGCCTGCGCTTCCCACGAGCGCAATGGTCGGGCAGGGACCCCGCCTTGGCCAGAGCGGGGAAGACACCTCTGACCTCTGGGCGAGCCCACGGCGTGCCGTACCGGGGCGGGCGGCGTCCACAGGGACGAATGTCCAGGGAGAACATCAAACACCCAACCGGGACACCCGGCAAACGAGCACAATGGCCCTGTCAAGGTCACCGGCCGCGGATGCACCCGGCGGCCCCCGTGCCCGGAGGCGGCACGGCGGTCGCAGGCGACGGCCGCGCCGGGGGCGGGGTGCGCCCGCCAGGGTGGTCACGGCCGGTGTCCGGACGGGTGTCCGGCGGTCCCGGCCGGCGGACTCGACGTTTGGGGAGACCGTGCGACAGATGTTCCACGACGCCGCGGTCCTGGTGGCGCGCGCCGGGATCGGCGGCATCTTCTTCGCCAACGGCTGGGAGAAGCTGGAGGCGGGGCTCAACGCGACCACCGAGGAGTTCGCCCGGATCGACGCGCCGCTGCCGTACGCGTGGGCGGCGGTGACGATGCTGGCCGAGCTGCTCGGCGGGGCGATGCTCGTCGCCGGTTTCGCCGTACCGATCTGCGGCATCCTGCTGTTCGCCGAGGCGCTCGCGGTCTTCGCCCTCGCGACCGGCGATCCGGCCCGGCCGCTCACCGGCGCGAGCGCGAACCTCGTCGTGGCACTGTGCGCGGCGTCGCTCCTGCTCGCCGTGGTCGGGGCGGGCCGCATCTCGGTCGACCACATGGTGGTGATCAAACGGCGCGACACGGGCCTCCAGGAGGAGCCCGCCCTCGACCCCGAGGCCGAGGCCGACGAGGTGCTCGCCGCGCTCCGCGGGCCGCGGCCCGCCTCCGGCGAGATCCCCGCCGGTCCGGAGCAGGCCGGTACCGGCTCCCCCGAGTCCGATCCGTCCGCGACCCGGGAGGCGGACCCGGACGCCGGGTCGCAGGACAAGGATGCCGCCGAGGGCGCCACCCAGCCGATCCGGGCCCGCAAGGGACGGCAGCGCCGCGCCGGCGCCGGGACCACGGAGGGCGCGGAGAAGGAGGGCGGCGGCACGGAGGCCACCGGGAAGGCCACCGCGGCCAAGGGCACGACCGCCAAGGGCGACACCCTCGTCGCGGGCCGCAAGGAGAACCCCTCCGGCTGACCGTACGGCAGGGCACGCCCCGGCCACGCCGCCGCCCCGCGAGCGTGCGCCCGCGGGGCACGGCGGGATGCCCGGACCGTCAGCGCAGCCCGTTCGCGGCGATCACGTCCCGGTACCAGTGGAAGCTGTCCTTGCGGATGCGGCGCTGGGTCGCGTAGTCGACGTAGACGAGGCCGAACCGCTTGTGGTACCCGTGCGCCCACTCGAAATTGTCGAGCAGCGACCAGACGAAGTAGCCGCGCAGGTCGGCGCCCTGCGCGATCGCCGCGTGCGCGGCCCGCACGTGGGCGTCGAGGAACGCCACCCGGTCGGTGTCGTGGACCCGGTCGTCGCCGGTCACCGTGTCCGCGAAGGCCGCGCCGTTCTCGGTGATCAGCAGCGGGGTGCCGGGGTACTCGCGCGACAGCCGTACCAGCAGGGACTCCAGGCACTCGGGATTGATCCCCCAGCCCATCGCGGTCACCGGGCCCTCCGGCTTGGGGAACGCGATGCCCTCGGTGCCGGGGTGCTCGCGGTCGCCGGGGGCCTCGGGGTCGGTGCGCACGTGCTTGGGCGAGTAGTAGTTCACCCCGAGCACGTCGATCGGCTGGTGGATCGTCTCGAGGTCGTCGAGCTTGACGTCGGTGAACCGGCGCAGGTGGGCGAGCACGTCCTCGGGGTAGACGCCGCGCAGCAGCGGGTCGAGGAAGATCCGGTTGCACAGGCCGTCCACCAGCCGCGCGGGCTCCTCGTCGCCGAGGATCGGGGCGAGGTTGAGCGTGATCGACACCGATCCGGCCCCGGCGGCGCGCAGCGCCTGTACGGCGAGGCCGTGCGCGAGCATGAGGTGGTGCGCGGCGGTGAACGCGGCGGCGGGGTCGCTGACGCCGGGCGCGTGCCGCCCCGACCCGTGCCCGACGAACGCCGACACCCACGGCTCGTTGAGCGTGGTCCAGGTGGCGACCCGGTCGCCGAGCCGCTCGTACGCCCCGGCGGCGTACTCGGCGAAGCGGTACGCGGTGTCGCGGTCGAGCCAGCCGCCCCGGTCCTGCAGCGACTGCGGCAGGTCCCAGTGGTAGAGCGTGGCGACCGGGGTGATCCCGGCCTCGAGCAGCTCGTCGAGCAGCCGGTCGTAGAAGTCGAACCCGGGGGTGCCGAACCGCGGCCAGGCGATCGAGAACCGGTAGGCCCGCAGGCCCAGCTCGCGCATGAGCGCCACGTCCTCGGCGTACCGGTGGTAGTGGTCGCAGGCGACGTCGCCGGTGTGCCCGTCGCGCACCTTGCCGGGGGTGTGCGAGAAGGTGTCCCAGATCGACGGCACCCGGCCGTCCTCCCGGGCGGCGCCCTCGATCTGGTACGCGGCGGTCGCGGCGCCCCACAGGAAGCCTTCGGGGAAAATGATCACTCGACGCTCCTCACGACGGTACCCAGGGTGATCGGTGAGGTGGGGATCGCACGGCCGCCCGTGCGGCGGGGACCGGTACACACCACCGGCGCCGGAGCTTCTTCCACTGGAGCGCGTTCTTCTGTGTGCTGTGTGCGGACGGGGCCGTGCAGGGCGGGTTCGCGATCGGTCAACCGGTACGGCGGGCATTCCAGAGGGCTCGTCGCACCGGCCCACCCACGATGTGGGTAATGCCCGGGTGATCGCAAAACCGAAACGCGCGGGCTACGATCGCCGCACTCGGCCGGGCGGCGGACTGTGCGAAACGCAAGGTCTTCGGCCAGGAAAGCCGGATGAAATGGAATGAAACTTTCACACGGTGACGTTCCGCCCGGCGGGGCACACGTGATCGCCGGAGCGCATGAGCGAGGGGTCGGATGCCGTGGTCCGCGGCGCCCCGGGCCGGGGGTACGGCGCGGCGCGGCACGGGCGAGGGGGTGAGCGGGGGCGGGTGAGGCACGGCGGAGCCGGGCGGCCGGCGAGCCGGCCCCGCCGTCAGCGCCTTGCCCGGCGGGCTAGACCCGGCTCTCCACCCGGTCGACGATCCCGGTGGCGCCCTCCTCCCGCGCGCAGTGGGCGCAGCAGTACCAGTGCCCGTCGGCCTCCACGCCGTGCCCGACGATGCGGCAGCCGCAGTGCTCGCAGTTCGGGGCCATCTTGGTGATCGCGCACTCGAAGCTGTCGAAGACGTGCACCTGGCCCTGGGCGTGCACCTCGAAGGCCATGTCGTAGTCGTTGCCGCAAACCTCGCAGCGTGCCATCGGCTCCCCCGGTTCGTCCGGAATCGGTTCCGGGGACGCCCCGGCGGCGCCCCCGTGCGGCAGCTACCCAAAACACGGCCATACGCACCACCGGGAACATTCACCGATAAGTCGGAAATGTGGCCTAAGGTGGCGCGCTGCCCCACATTCCGGGCGGCGGCCAGGCCTCGCCCGTCCCTCCGCCTCGGCGAGGCGCACGACCGCCACGCCACCCGGCGGCACCGCGGCCGCGCACCGGCAGGCCGTACCGGCGACCCCGGGCACGGTGACCACGGCACGGCGCCCGCCCCGGCCATCCGGTCATCCTCCCCACCGAGCAGGTCGTCCGCGAGTCCGCCTGACCGGCCCGCCCGGGGCCGCGGCGGGCGCCGCTGCGCTCGGGCGCCCCGGCGTCAGCCGAAGAACTCGGCGGCGAGGGTGCGGTAGCCGGACAGCAGGTCCTGCCCGGCGGCGGGGAGGAGCTGCACGCACACGTGGTCGGCGCCCGCCGACAGGTGCTCGCGGACCCGGGTGGCGACCGCCGTCGGCGTGCCGTACGCGAACAGGCCGTCGACCAGGCGGTCGCTGCCCTCACCGGCGAGGTCCTCGTCGCTGTAGCCCATGCGCCGGAAGTTGTTCGCGTAGTTCACCGCGCTCTTGTAGAAGCCGAGCGTGGGGCGGGCGATCGCGCGGGCCTCGGCCGGCTCCTCGACGAGGATCACCTTCTGCTCGGGGGTGAGCAGCGGACCCTCACCGAGGATCTTGCGGGCCTCGCGGGTGTGCCCGGGGTCGGTGAAGTACGGGTGCGCCCCGGCCGCCCGCTCGGCGGCGAGGCGCAGCACCCGCGGGCCGAGCGCGGCGAGCACCCGCTGGTCCTGCGGCACCCCCTCGGCGTCGAGCACGTCGAGATACTCCACGAGCTTCTGGTACGGCCGGACGTACCGGTCGCCGATCTGCTCGCGGTGCCCGGCGCCGATGCCGAGGAGGAACCGGCCCGGGTGGGCCGCCTCGATCCGCCGGAACGACGCGGCCACGGTGGCGGCGTCGTCCTTCCAGATGTTCACGATGCCCGTGGCGACCGCCACCTTCGAGGTGGCGTTCAGCACCCGCTCGACGTCCTGCAGGTGACCGTCCGGTGAGCCGCCGAGCCACAGCGTGCCGTACCCCAGCTCCTCCAGCGCCGACGCGAACTCCGGCGTGAAGTCCTGGTAGCGCAGCCAAACCCCGATTTCGCCGACATTCGGCCTCGTCATCGTCCGGTACCTCCGGTCAAGATCTTCGATGAGATCGTCAACGGTAGCGACGCCCACCGTGTTCCCTGCGGCGGGGTCACGAGCGCACCGTTCGTTCCCTGCGGCGGAGGCGGAAAACCGGCACCGGGCTGTGACCAGGGCGAACGGCCCGCGATCCGGTGTCGGCGCGCGGAAAATCAGCGGACGCGGAGCGGGCGGGGTCATAAGGTGACTGGGTGACGGGCCGAAAGGAGGATGACGATGAGGCGAATCCGGGTGGTCCGACGCCGGCGGCGCACCCGCCTCGACCGCCTGGCCCTGGACCTGCGTACCCCCTCCGGCCGCCGAGTGCTGCCCTACTAGGCTTTATCCCGGCCTTACCCAAGGCGCGTTACATAAGGGGTAACGGGTTCGTCACGCACGGGGGCATGACATGACCAGACTGAGGGTGGTCCCGCCCGGTGCCGCACGGCACAAGATCCGGGACATCCGCTCCGCCGCCCGCGGCCGGCGCCGCCGCGAGTCCGCCGGGCGCGACAAGGTCATCGATCTGCGCGCCTACACGGGCCGCAACGTCATCCGCTTCCCGCGCCCCGGCGGTCCCACTCCGGCAGCGTGACATCGTCCGCAGTGGGGCGGTACGGCCCGGCGGGGCGACCGGGCCGCCCGCCCCTCGTCGCGGCGCGGATCACCGTAAGCGCGGCCGTCCCGCCGGTCCCACCGGGCCGGGCCGGCAGCTCCCGCGGGACCGCGGCGTCGGCCGCCGGACCCCGCAGGTGTGCGTTCCGGGTCGCCGGTGCGGACGGCGGCCGCCCTGCGGCAGCGCGGTGAGCGGTGCGCCCCGCTCCTCCCGCCGCGTGCCGGCCGTGCGGCCGGTCTCCCGGTATCGCCGCCAGAGGATCATCACCCTGGCCTTGACCGTTCGCCAGGCGTCTCCGGTCACGGCGTCCACGAGCGCGGTGCCGATGGCCGCCAGCAGTACGTGCGCGACGGTGTCTTCCACAGCGACATCCCCTCTCTCGGTGCCTCTCCTTGGCGTGACGGCGCGTGCCTGATCTTGATGTGGTGTGACGACGGCACCGGCCCGCACGGCGGGGAGCGCCGTACGGGCCGGTTCGGGCCGGGCGAGGCGGGTGCGGTCCCGCGCCCGGCTCGCGGATTCCGTTACATCCAGTCGGTGCAGAGCCAGCGGCCGCTGCGCAGCTCGGCGCAGGCGCGGTACGGGAGGCTCGAGTACACCATGGCGGTGTGGGTCGTGCGGTGACGGCTCGACCGCACCACGTACGTCGCCCCGTTCCTGATCTGGATCGCCGCGCGCAGGCCCGGGATGCCCGCGCCCTGCAGCACCCAGGCGGTGTGGCAGCGGGACGAGTAGCGGATCCGCAGCCGGGGACCGCCGCCCGGGCGGTAGTAGGTGCTGTGGGTCCGCGCGTCCCGGTGGCACCGGGTGGCGACCGGGTCCCGGCCCGTGCAGGAGGCCCCGATGCAGGTGGGGCCGAGCACGCGGGTAGCGCTACGGCCGCCGCCGCCCGGACGCGCCGGTCCATAGCCGCTGTCCCCCGGACGCGCCGAGCCGTAGCCGCCGTCCCCCGGACGCGCGGGGCCGGGAGAGGCGGTCGCCTGGCCGGGAACGGTCGCGCCGGCGGCGTGGGCCGGGGCGGTCACGGCGCCGGACACGCCCGCGGCGAGGGTGCACAGGGTGACCGCCGTCATGATCTTTCGCGCGATCGTGTAACGCCTCATGATGCTCCTTGGATGATCCGGACGATGTCGCCTGCGTGAGGGGTGGTGCGGTACGGCGGTTCCGGGCGATGCCGTGAGGGATCCCGGCGGCCCGGTGATGTCGAGGCTGACCGCCGCAACCGCCGCCCCGCCAGAGCCGCAACCCGGGAACGCTCGCGCCGCAACCCGCACCGCCGTGACCAGGGCGAACCCGGTTGCGGCGCAACCGATGACCGAGGGAGGCGTGTGCATGACGAGAGGTTCCGGCCCTGATGAGCCGGACTTCGCGCGGACGGCCCGGGAGCTCGCCGGGATGCTCGACGAGTTCTCCGGGCTGTTCGAACAGGCGCTGTCGCACTACCGGCCGGGCAAGGACGCGCTCTCCCGCCACCTCAAGGTCGACAAGTCCTACATCTCGAGCTGGTTACGCGGGCATCGCCAGCTCCTCGATCCCAAAGGGCGTCGCCTGGTGACGTCCACGGACGTGGAGAAGATCCTGGAGACCACGAGCCTCGCGGAGAAGGACGCGCGGCTTGCACGACGGCTGCGGGGCTGCGGGACGCGGATCGACACGCTGGTGGCGGACCTGATGGCGGCGCGGCCCACCCGCTGGCGTTCGGAGGCGGGCCGCGTCCTGCGCGCCGACCGGGAGCGCGCCGAGCGAGACCGGACGCCGGCCGTCCGGGAAGACGCAGGAGATGCCCCGGGGCCTTCCGGCCAGGAGGACGCCACCCCGCAGGCTCCGGGGACGCCCGGCGAGTCGCGGACCGGGCAGGTCCCGGCGCCGGCCGTACCGGCGGACACCGGGCAGGATCCGGCACCAGCCGTTCCGGGCCCCGCCGGGCCGACGCCGACGCCGCTCGGTCCGGCCGATGCCGGGCCTCAGGCCGCGGATTCAGATGTCGATGCCCCTACGGGACGGGCTGCGGCGTCGGCCGTACCGGAATCTCCCCCGCAGGCTTCGGAACCTCCGGCGGACGCCGAACGGCACGCCACGTCGCCGACCGTACCGGCGCACGGCGAGCGGATCCCGGCGCAGCCCGGGTCCGCACGTGCCGGACAGGCCACGGAGCCATCGGCTCCGCAACCCACGACACGGCCGTCCGCTCGGGCCGACGCCGCATCGCACGCCGTGACCAGGCCCGTACCGGTGCCCGCCGGGCAGGCCCCCGCGCAGCCCGGCGAGCCGCGAACGTCGCCCGGCGTGGCCGAGCCCGGGCCGCAGGACACGGCCGCCCGCGGGGACCGGGCTCCATCGGGTGAGCCAGGCCGGGTGGTTCCGGAGGCGCCGCGGATTCACGTGCTCTCCCCCGCCGCGGCGGCCGGCACCGCCGATGCCCGCCCTGGGCGCGGCCACCGCAGATGGGTGTTCCTCGCGACCGCCGTGGTGGTGACGGCGGTTCTCGTGGCCGCGCTGCAGATCGCGAGATCGATGGCGGCCCGGGAGGCCGCCGGCGAGACGGGCGCGGACACCGCGTCGGTCGGCCGGTTGTGCCGCGAGTGGGCCCCGCAGCCGGTGCCGGTGGAGATCCGGCCGTGCATCGCCACGGCCGACGGTCAGGTCGAGCTGTGGGCCGAGCTGAGGGCGGTCGACCCGGCGGACGCGCCCGGCGAGGTCACGGTCTGGGTGTGGCTGATGAACATGGACCGGGAGCTGATCGAGTCCCGGCGGTTCCATCTGACCCGGGACCAGGCGACGCTCAACAGCTGCACGCTCACCGTCGAGGGCGACGAGCTCGTACGGTGCGGGCCGTTCCGGGTGACGCCGCCCAAGCCCGGTGAGTACGCGGCCGCAGTGGACACCCGGCGGGAGAAGGACATCCTGCCACCGGCGTGGAACTACCACACCTTCAGCGGCACGCAGAGCCCGCCGATCACCTGGAACTGAGGCGGCGGGCCGCCGGTCGTGCCGCCCGCCGGTCACGGGCGGGTGGCGGTGAACGCGGTGAGCGTGCTCAGCTCGTGCCGGGCGACGTCGGTGAACACGTCGGCCATCGCCGACTCGATGCGGGCGAGGACGTGGCCGGGCAGGGCGTGCATGCGGGTCATCCGGGAGGGGTTCGAGCCGCCGTGCCAGGCGATCAGCACCCGCCCGCCCGGCTTGGTCACCCGGTGCAGCTCGCGCAGCCCGGCCTCGAGGTCCGGCCAGAACACGACCGTGTTCACCGTCACGACCCGGTCGAACGCGGCGTCGGGGAGGCCGGTCGCGTCGGCCGAGCCGATGCGCACCTCCACCCTGCCCGCCTCGACCGCCGCGCGGTTGCCGCGGATGGCGAGGTCCCGCATCTCGGGCGACGGGTCCACCCCGCACACCCGGCCGTCGCCGACCCGCTCGGCGAGCAGGCCGAGCAGCACGCCGGGGCCGTACCCCACCTCGAGGACGTGGTGGCCGGGGCGGACGTCGAGCAGCTCGGCGACCTCCTGCTGCCGGTTCGTCCGCCGCATGATGCGTCCCGCCAGCGTGCCCAGCAGTCCGCGCGGGTGGGCGAACGGCGAGTTCGCCGGCTTGTCGAACACCCAGGAACGTGGCAGTTCTTTCGTCTCCATGCCACCAACGGTGCCGCTTCAAGCCGACTTGAAGTCAAGCTGGAGGCATGGAGCTCGTTCCGATCGGCGAGGCCGCCCGCATGCTCGGCGTCAACGCCTCGGCGCTGCGCTACTACGAGGAGCGCGGCCTGGTGAAACCTGCCTGCCGGGTGAACGGCAGGCGCATGTACGGCAGGGCCGAGCTGCGCCGCCTCGCCTTCGTGCACATGGCCCGGGCGATGGGGTTCCACCTCGACGCCATCCGTGAGGCGCTCGACGAGCCGGGCGAGCGGTGGCGGGAGGCGATCCGGCGGCGCATCGCCGACCTCGACGAGCTGATCGCGCGGGCCCGCCGTACCCAGATGTTCCTCGCCCACGCGCTGGAGTGCCGGGCCGAGGATCCGGTGCAGGACTGCCCGACGCTCACCGAGGTGCTCGACCGGCAGCTCGCGGGCGAGAGCCTGGCCGAGATCGCCAAGGAGCACATCGGCCCTGCGGTGCCCCATCCCCCGCTCCCGGCCCCGCTGCCGGAGGCCGCGGAGCCCGGGTAGCGGCCGCGGTCACAGGAAGAGGCAGAACGGGTGGCCCGCCGGGTCGAAGAGCACCCGCACGTTCTCCTGCGGCTGCACCGGGGCGAGCGTCGCCCCCGCCTCGAGCGGGTGCGCGACCGCCGCGTCAAGGTCGGTGACCTGGAAGTCGAGGTGCTGGGTGGCGAACGGGGCGCCGGGCTCGGCCGGCCACCGCGGCCGCCGCCAGCGCCGCTCCCACTCGAAGTTGAGCGTGATCTCACCGCTGCCCTCGGGCGCCTTGATCTGCGCCCACCCGGCCTCCGGCGGCTCGCCGGGCGCCGGACCCTCCTCGGTGGTCACCGGACGGCCGAGCAGCCGCGCGTAGAACCGCGCCAGCGCCCGCGGGTCCGGAGCCGTGATCGTCAGTTCGGTCACCCGCAGCCGTACCGCCATGCGACCTCCGTGCCTGTCCGCCGTGGCCGTCCGCACCTCTCTTCTTTATGGAACGGGTACGGCCGGCCGCGGCATCGAGCCGACCACGGCGGGCGCTCCCGAGGTGTCGGGATCACGCGGCCGCCGACCTCGGTGACCTGCCCGGCCGCGCCTGTCGCGTCGGGACGTGTCCAGGTGCCCGTGCTCACACGTGGACCACGACGACCCGCTGGTCCTTGGGTCGATCCGGTTCATCGACCTGTGGCCCGGTCATCGGGATCGCTGGTGCTTCGCCAGTCCCTTCGCTGTCGAGGACGAGCGTCCCGCCGACGGCTAACCGTGATCGGGCCATGCGGCCTCGGCCTCCGCCAGCAGGTCCTCCGGGACCGGGCCGTGCTCGGCCTCGAGCAGTTCGGCGAGCTCGGCGAGCAGGCCCGACGTCTCGTCTTCTCTATCGCCGACCGGTTCGGATGGGAGCGCCGCCATACCGTCACGCTACCGCCGGTGGCAACGCATGTCGCCTCTGGGCGACGACGGCTCTTGCCGTATCGCAGGCCACGCGGAGCGGTGGCCGAGGCGATCGCGACGAGACCGCCTCGGCCAGCGCCTCGATCAGCTGCAGCCGCTCGTGCTGCCGCAGCCCTCGCAGACGTAGCAGCTACCGGCCGGGCGCATCTTGGTCCCGCAGGTCATGCAGAGCGGAGCGTCGGCGGTGCGGCCCATGTGGCTCTCCAGGGCCTCGATCGTGCTGTGCGGCTCCGGCTTCGCGGCGGGCTTCGGCGCGGCCGGCTTGGGCACCTCCTCGATCGGCGCCGACTGGGCGAGCACCTCGGGGTCGACCTCGTGCAGCGCCGCCGGGTCCTCGCCGCGGGCCTGGGCGGCGCGCTCCGCGGCGCTGAAGATGCCGAGCGCGGCCCGCTCCTCGTACGGCAGGTAGTCGAGGGCGAGGCGGCGGAAGATGTAGTCCATCACCGAGGCGGCCATGCGGATGTCCGGGTCGTCGGTCATGCCCGCCGGCTCGAACCGCATGTTCACGAACTTGCTCACGAACACCTCGAGCGGCACGCCGTACTGCAGGCCGATCGAGATCGCGATGGAGAACGCGTCCATCACGCCCGCGAGCGTGGAGCCCTGCTTGGACATCTTGAGGAAGACCTCGCCGACCCCGTCGCCCGGGTAGCACGAGGCGGTCATGTAGCCCTTGGCCCCGCCCACGGTGAACCGGGTGGTGGTGCTCGGCCGCTTGTGCGGCAGGCGGCGGCGCCGCGGCCGCTCCACCTCGACCACCTTCTCGATCACCTTGACGGCCTGCTCCTCGGCCTTGCTCTCCTTGTCCTTGTCGGAGCCCTTCGCCGCGGAGAGCGGCTGGCCGACCTTGCAGTTGTCGCGGTAGACGGCGAGCGCCTTGAGGCCGAGCTTCCAGCCCTGCAGGTAGACCTGCTCGATGTCCTCCACCGTGGCCGACTCGGGCAGGTTCACCGTCTTGCTGATGCCGCCGGACAGGAACGGCTGGACCGCGGCCATCATGCGCACGTGGCCCATCGGCGAGATGGCCCGCTCGCCCATGGCGCAGTCGAACACCTCGTAGTGCTCGGTCTTCAGGCCGGGCGCGCCGACCACGTGGCCGTGCTCGGCGATGTACTCGACGATCGCCTCGATCTGCTCCGGCTGGTAGCCGAGCTTCTTCAGGGCGCGCGGGACCGTCTGGTTGACGATCTGCATCGACCCGCCGCCGACGAGCTTCTTGAACTTCACCAGGGCGAGGTCCGGCTCGATGCCCGTGGTGTCGCAGTCCATCATCAGGCCGATCGTGCCGGTCGGCGCGAGCAGGCTCGCCTGCGCGTTGCGGTAGCCGTTCCGCTCGCCCAGGCCCAGGCACTCCTCCCACTGGCGGGTCGCCTCGGCGTGGATCGCCTGCGCCATCGGCTCGAAGGTGTGCAGCTTGGCGTTGGCGTCCGCGTGCTTGCGCATCACCCGCTTGTGCGCGTCGGCGTTGCGCGCGTAGCCGTCGTACGGCCCGACGATGCCGGCGAGCTCGGCGCTGCGCCGGTACGCGGTGGCGGTCATGAGCGAGGTGATCGCGCCGGCGAGCGCGCGGCCGCCCTCGGAGTCGTAGGCGTGGCCGGTCGCCATGAGCAGCGCGCCGAGGTTGGCGTACCCGATGCCGAGCTGGCGGTAGGCGCGGGTCACGTCGCGGATCTTCTCGGTCGGGAAGTCCGCGAACGTGATGGAGATGTCCATCGCGGTGATGACCAGCTCGACGAGCTTCACGAACCGCTCGACGTCGAAGGTGTCGTCGTCCCGCAGGAACTTGAGCAGGTTGATCGACGCGAGGTTGCAGGACGAGTTGTCCAGGTGCAGGTACTCGCTGCACGGGTTGCTCGCGGTGATCCGGCCGGTCTCCGGCGCGGTGTGCCAGTCGTTGATCGTGTCGTCGTACTGGATGCCCGGGTCGGCGCACTCCCAGGCGGCCTGGGCCATCTTGCGGAACAGCTCCCGGGCGTCGACCTCCTCGATCACCTCGCCGGTGAGCCGGGCGCGCAGGCCGAACCTGCCGCCGCTCTCCACCGCGCGCATGAACTCGTCGGAGACCCGCACCGAGTTGTTCGCGTTCTGGTACTGGACGGACACGATGTCCTTGCCGCCGAGGTCCATGTCGAACCCGGCGTCGCGCAGCACGCGGATCTTACGCTCCTCGCGCGCCTTGCACTCGATGAACTCCTCGATGTCCGGGTGGTCGACGTCGAGCACGACCATCTTCGCCGCGCGCCGGGTGGCGCCGCCCGACTTGATCGTGCCGGCCGAGGCGTCCGCGCCGCGCATGAACGACACCGGGCCGCTCGCCGTACCGCCGCTCGACAGCAGCTCCTTGCTGGACCGGATGCGGGAGAGGTTCACGCCGGCGCCGGAGCCGCCCTTGAAGATGATCCCCTCCTCCTTGTACCACTCGAGGATCGACTCCATGGTGTCGTCCACCGACAGGATGAAGCAGGCGGACACCTGCTGCGGGGACTTGGTGCCGACGTTGAACCAGACCGGCGAGTTGAACGAGAAGATCTGGTGGATCAGGGCGTACTTCAGCTCGTGCTCGAAGATCTCGGCGTCCTCGTCCGTGGCGAAGTAGCCGTGCTCCCGACCGGTCTTCACGTACACGCCGACCACGCGGTCGACGAGCTGCTTGAGGCTCCACTCCCGCTGCGGGGTGCCGACCGCGCCGCGGAAGTACTTGGACGTCACGATGTTGGTGGCGTTGACCGACCAGAAGGAGGGGAACTCCACACCCCGCTGCTCGAAGCTGACCGATCCGTCGCGCCAATTGGTCATGACGACGTCCCGGCGCTCCCACTCCACCTCGTCGTAGGGGTGGACACCCGGGGTGGTGAAAATCCGCGTCATCTTCAGACCGCCCTTGCGCCCCCGCTTGCCTCCGCGCGGCGCCGCGCCGCCGGTGGCCTCTGCGGTCTCGGTCATGACACTCCCCCTTCCGGGCTCATCCGGAGCCCGATATCGGACTTGCCGGTCCGGGTGCGCCCCGGCACCGAACCACCTGACATCGTCGTGCGCGCGACGGGGCGGGCCCCGGCGCGTTCACTTCCCTCGCCTTGCCGGTTCGCGCGAGCTCACGCCTGCTGGCCGTCGCGAGCCGCACGCAGTTGCTTGATCTCGGCCTCGAAGTCCTCGAGCGTCTCGAAGCCGCGGTAGACCGACGCGAATCTGAGGTACGCCACCTCGTCCAGCTCGCGCAGCGGGCCCAGGATCGCGAGCCCCACCTCGTGCGAAGGGATCTCGGCGACGCCGGTCGCGCGGATCGCCTCCTCCACCTGTTGACCGAGCCGGGCGAGCGAGTCCTCGCTCACCGGCCGCCCCTGGCAGGCCCGCCGTACGCCGGCGATGACCTTGTCCCGGGAGAACGGCTCGGTCACCCCGCTGCGCTTGCTCACCATGAGCAGCACGGTCTCCTGGGTGGTGAACCTGCGCCCGCAGGAGGGGCAGCTCCGCCGCCGGCGGATCGCCGCGCCGTCCTCGGTGGAACGGCTGTCGATGACCCTGGTGTCCGGGTGACGGCAGAATGGGCAGTGCATCGCGCCGTTCCCCCTTACTCCAAGGACCGCCCGACTCCACGGGTAGGCTCACGCACGCCCTGCGGAAATACCACAGAGCACCAAAGAAACCACAAGTTGTTGTGAAGTACAGCGGTGTAACTACTACATCTTGTGGCTCAACCCTAGGAGTGCCCAACCGCTAGCGCAAGTCGGCGAGAGCGTCCGACCGCGAAGAGACTGCTCAACGGCCGGTGTGGCAGGGGTTCCCGGCGTGTCGCACGATGCCGCCGGGACGGCGGTGAAGAAGACGTGCCGGCGATGCAAGGGGGCATTTCGGGACGGACCGGGACACGCCCGCAGCGCCCGGTGGGGCACGGCCGGGACGGCCCGTACGCGCCGGTCGGCGCGGGCCCAGGAGGGCCGGGCCACCGGGCGGCGGCGCGAACCGGTGTAGAGTGTCGGACGCTCACGGGCGGCGGGCGTCGGCGCACGCCCGCTTCCGGCGTCGCCGCCGCACCGTGACCGTGTCGCCGTTGCGCCGGCCCCGCCGCGGGGTCTACCGGCCCGGTACGGCGAGTCGTGGCGCGTGCAGGTCCGCCACGGCGGCGACCTCGCCACAGGCCGGGACGGCGATCGCCGCGACCCGGGTACCCAGCCACAATGCGCCGAGGAGCAGCGCCAGCACCGTGGTGACCAGCACGACCCTGCCTCGCCGGGTGAGCCGCATCGGAGGCGTGCGCGGCCGCTCGCCGCGCCGCGGACCGCGCCTCCGCGGCCGCATCGCCCGGCCGCCCGCCGCGAGCCGTACCGGACGGCGTGGCACGGTCTTCCGCACCGGCCCGCCGGGCGTCCGCCCGCCCGCGGCCCGGTGACGCCTCGCGGGCGTCGCGCCGACGGCCGCCGTCTCACCGGTGGCCTCGGGACGCACGCCGCGCCGTACCCGGATCCGGAGGTCGGGGCGCCGCGCGGGGGACGCCGCGACGGCCCGTGTCACACGAGGGGCCGCGCCACGGGCCGGGACCGACGCGGGCTCACGCGCCGCCGTGACGGGCACGGCGGCGGCCCGGGACGCGCGCGGGCCGAGGGGCCGTGGGCCGGCGGCCGCCGAGGCCCTGCGGGCGGCTCCGCGCCTCCTGGCGGTGGAGATCGGGATGACCGGGGCGAGGTGCTCGCCGTGCGGGAGGCCGCCGCGAGCGGCCGGATCGCCGGGCGGCTCGGAGCCCCCGCCCGAGGACCCGCCGGAGGACCCGTCCGCGGACGTCGGCACGTCGATCCGCATCGCCGCCTCCCTTGAAATCGCGAAAAAACGGATCAGTAAGATCGCGAATCGAACACCATATCGATCGAACTCCCGTACGATGTTGTACACCACGCGACCGTCGATTTCGAGACACTATCGAACAATTGTTTGATGATGATCTTGAATAGAGGTACGGTCGCGATGTGCGACAGGAAGAACACGGATCGGAAGACCGGCTCGTGACCGGGTTCGACGGGCCGCGCCGCGAGGAGGATTCATGAGCGAAAAGGAAGAGGCGGGCACCCCCGTCGATTTGGCGGTACGCCGGCGCGACGCCCTCGGGCTCACGCCCCGGCAGCGCAGAATTCTCGAGGTGATCCGGGAGTCGGTGCAGCGGCGCGGTTACCCGCCGTCGATGCGGGAGATCGGCGAGGCGGTCCAGCTCACCAGCACCTCCAGCGTGTCGCACCAGCTCACCGCGCTGCAGCGCAAGGGGTACCTGCGCCGGGACCCGCATCGCCCGCGGGCGCTGGAGGTCCGCCTGCCGGGTGAGCCGGCGCTGTGGGTCGATCCGGACGCGGGTTCCGAGGAGCAGCAGGGCGTGAACCGCCCGGCCGCCGCCTACGTGCCGCTCGTCGGCCGCATCGCCGCCGGTGGCCCGATCCTCGCCGAGGAGCGGGTCGAGGACGTCTTCGCGCTGCCCAAGCAGCTCGTCGGCGAGGGCACGCTCTTCCTGCTCCAGGTCACCGGTGACTCGATGATCGATGCGGCGATCATGGACGGCGACTGGGTGGTGGTGCGCCAGCAGCCCGTCGCGGAGAACGGCGACATCGTCGCGGCCATGATCGACGGCGAGGCGACGGTCAAAACGTTCAAGCGCAAGGACGGCCACGTCTGGCTCGTGCCGCAGAACCCCGCCTACGACCCGATCCCCGGCGACGAGGCGACCCTGCTCGGCCGCGTGGTGGCCGTGCTGCGCAAGCTCTGAGCCCGACGACCGGCCGGCTCGGCCCCGGCCGGATCATCGCCGCCCGGACGGCCAGGTGACCGTGCCGGGCCACACGCGTGCGGGCGGCGGGTCTCCCCCGCCGCCCCCGTGAGAAACGCCGTACGGCCCGCGAGCGCGTCGCGGGCCGTACGTTCGTCGGGTCCGTCAGGGAACGATGTTCACCAGCTTGGGCGCGCGGACGATCACCTTGCGCGGCTCACCGGACAGGTATGCCTGCACCTTCTGGGAGGCGAGCGCCAGGGCCTGCAGCTCGGACTCGGAGATGTCCGGGGAGACCTCCAGGCGGTCGCGCACCTTGCCCGCGACCTGGACGACGCAGGTGACCGACTCGACCACGAGCAGCGCCGGGTCGGCCTCCGGCCAGGGCACGCGGGTGATCGTCGGCCCGTGGCCCAGCCGCTCCCAGCCCTCCTCCGCGACGTACGGCGCGACCAGGGAGAGCATGATCGCCAGCGCCTCGGCGGCCTCGCGGACCGCCGGGTCGGCCGCGCCCGGGCCGCTGTCGATCGCCTTGCGGATCGCGGAGGTGAGCTCCATCATCCGCGCCACGGCGACGTTGAACCGGTAGGACTCCACCAGCCGGGTGACCTCGTCGATGGTCCGGTGGGTGGCGCGGCGCAGCTCCAGGTCGCCGTTCTCGAACGAGATGCCGGGCTTGCTCGCCGCACCGGCCTCGGTCATCACCCGCAGCGCGCGGGCGAGGAACTTCTGCGACGCGCCCGGGGAGACGTCGGCCCAGTCGATGTCGTCCTCCGGCGGGCCGGCGAAGACCATGGTGAGCCGCACCGCGTCGACGCCGTACTTGTCGATCTGCTCACCGAGGTCGACGCCGTTGCCGAGCGACTTCGACATCGCCTTGCCCTGGTTGATCACCTGGCCCTGGTTGAGCAGCCGGGTGAACGGCTCGGTGAAGTCGACCAGGCCCATGTCGTACAGGACCTTGGTGAAGAACCGGGAGTACAGCAGGTGCAGCACGGCGTGCTCGACGCCGCCGACGTACTGGTCGACCGGCAGCCACCTGCGCACCCGCTCGACGTCGAACGGCCCCTCCTCGTGATGCGGCGAGATGTACCGCAGGAAGTACCACGAGGAGTCGACGAAGGTGTCCATCGTGTCGGTGTCCCGCTTGGCGGGGTTGCCGCACTTGGGGCAGTCGACGTTCACCCAGTCGGTGGCGCCGGCGAGCGGCGAGATGCCCTTCGGCGCGAGCGCCTCGCCGCGCAGGTCGGGCAGGGTGACCGGAAGCTGGTCGTCCGGCACCGGGACCTCGCCGCAGTCCGGGCAGTGGATGATCGGGATCGGCGTGCCCCAGAACCGCTGGCGGGAGACGAGCCAGTCGCGCAGCCGGAAGTTGACCGCGGCCTTGCCGGTGCCCTGCTCCTCGAGGATCTCGATGATCTTGGCGATCGCCTCGCTCTTGCTCAGGCCGTTCAGCGGGCCGGAGTTGACCAGCGTGCCCTCGCCCGGGGTGGCGATGCCGGTCTCGGCCGGGTCGGGCTCGCCGGTGTCGACCACGACCCGCACCGGCAGCCCGAATTTGCGCGCGAAGTCGAGGTCGCGCTGGTCGTGCGCGGGCACCGCCATGATCGCGCCGTGGCCGTAGTCGGCGAGCACGTAGTCGGCCGCCCACACCGGGAGGCGCTCGCCGTTCACCGGGTTGATCGCGTACGTGCCGAGGAAGACGCCGGTCTTCTCCTTCTCGGTGGACAGCCGCTCGATGTCGGAGAGCTTCGCCACCTCGGCCCGGTACGCCTCCAGGTCGGCCCGCCGGTCCGGGGCGCACACCTCCTCGGCGAGCGGCGAGTCCGCGGCGATCACGAAGAACGTCGCGCCGTACAGGGTGTCCGGGCGCGTGGTGAAGACGGTGACCGGCTCCTCGCGGCCCTCGATGCGGAACTGCACGTCCGCGCCGGTGGACCGGCCGATCCAGTTGCGCTGCATGGTGAGCACACGCTCCGGCCAGCCGCCCTCGAGCTGGGCCATGTCGTCGAGCAGCCGCTGCGCGTACTCAGTGATCTTGAAGTACCACTGGGTGAGCTTGCGGCGGACCACCTCGGTGCCGCAGCGCTCGCAGCGGCCGTTCACCACCTGCTCGTTGGCGAGCACGGTCTGGTCCTGCGGGCACCAGTTGACCAGGCCGTCCTTGCGGTAGGCGAGGCCGCGCTCGTAGAAGCGCAGGAACAGCCACTGGTTCCAGCGGTAGTACTCGGGGTCGCTGGTGTGCAGGCGCCGGGACCAGTCGAAGGAGATGCCGTAGCGGCGGAACGAGGCGGCCTGCGTGTCGATGTTGGAGTACGTCCACTCGGCCGGGTGCGCGTTCCGTTTGATCGCGGCGTTCTCGGCCGGCAGCCCGAAGGAGTCCCACCCGATCGGGTGCAGCACGTTGTAGCCCTTGTGGAACCAGTACCGGGCCAGCACGTCGGCGATGGCGAACGCCTCGCCGTGACCCATGTGAAGGTCACCCGATGGGTAGGGGAACATGTCGAGCAGGTACTTGCGGGGGCGCGGGTCGTCCGCGCTCTCCTCGGCGCGGAATGGGTCCAGCTCCTCCCAGCGTGGCTGCCACTTCTCCTGCAGCGCCTTCGGGTCGTACTGCTCGCTCATGAGGTCGTTCCCTTTTTTCACGTCCGTGCCGGCGACCGACCGATCCAGCCCACAAAGAAACCCCCCGGATCACACGAGGGGCAGCCGCATCGACCGGTCACTCCATCACCTTGGTCGATGCGGCCTGCTAAGGGTCGCGGAACGCATACTGCAAGACTAGCGCAGGTTGCAAGGGGCATTCATCGCCTTCGCCCGCCGTCGCCGCCGGAGATCACGCCAATGAAACGGCCGGGAAGGCGATACCCGATGGTGATAGATCCGTTGTGACCTCCTATGTCCCATTAGACTACTCTCGTCGCGTGGCCAACTCAGTCCAGCCGGGACCGGAGCACAATTCAGCGGAATGGGACCTGCCGATGCAGGACCCTCCGACGGAACCCTCTGGACAGCGGTTCAGGGACGCGTTCTTCGGTTCGCCTGCGGAACACCCGGGCGCGCATGAGATCATGCCGACGCCTTCAAGACCGGGCATGACCGCGGGAGGAACGCCAGCCATGGCTACGGAGCACAGCGACCGGCCTCCGACGCCGTCCTGGCCGCAGACGCCTTCGGGGCAGGAGTCCGGGCACCGTGCCCCCGGCGCGCCGGGCGGCCCGCGTCCCGGCCCGCAGCCTCAGGGCCCGTACGGCGGCGGCCACCCCTCGGCGCCGCACTCCTCCGGCCCCGCGCCGCAGCCGTTCTCCGCCCCGGTGGCCGGTGACGCCGGGACGCGGCAGGGCGAGGCCGAGCGCGGCCGTGGGCCGCATCCCGAAGGCCGTCCCGGACCCCGGCCGCAGCAGCCGCCGCCCGGCCGCCCGCCGCAGGGTCCCCCGCAGCAGCACGGTGGCCCGCACCAGCAGGGTCGGCCGCAGCCCGGTCCGCATCAGCAGCACGGCCCGCAGCCGCCCGGCCCGCGGCCGCAGGGCGGGCCGCAGCCCCACCAGGGACCGCCGCCGCAGGGCCGTCCGCCCCAGGGGCAAGGCCCCGGTGGCCCGCATGGACAGCCGCACGGCCGCCCGCCGGAGCAGCAGGGCCACGGCGGACCCCAGGGCCGGCCGCAGGGTGGTCCGCAGGGCCAGGCACCGGGCGGGCCGCAGGGCGGACCCCAGGGTCCCCAGCCGCAGGGCCACCCCCAGGGGCCCGCGCAGGGCCGTCCCCAGCAGGGTCCCGGCGGACCGCAGGGTGGTCCGCAGGGCAACGCGCCGGACGACGACCCCTACCGGCCGTTCGTCACCGCCGGTCAGATCAGCGGCCCGAAGACACCGCCGCCGGAGCGCCAGCAGGAGCTGTGGAACACCGTCTTCGGCGAGAACTACCAGGCGCTCGGCGACGAGGAGGAGCTCGCCAAGGAGGGCCGTCCCTTCTGGCTGTACGCGTTCGCGGGCACGGTGGCCGTCGCGCTCGTCGGCGTGATCGTCTGGGCGTTCGTCGGCGGTCCGCTGTCCGGCGGCGACGAGGAGGCGGCGGCCGCCCAGAGCACGCCGTCGGCGAACGCCACGGCGTCCACCAAGCCGGCCCCGACCCGTACCCGGCTGCCCAGGTACACCGGGCAGGCCTCCCCGGTGAACGGCACGATCACCGACCCGACGGCGGGGATCAGCGTGCCGCGGCTCGGCGGCCTGTGGCGGGAGGACCCGCGCGGCGAGAGGATCCGCACCGCCTACGGCTACACCACCCGGCAGTACGTCGCGGCGGGCAAGGACCCGACCGGCAAGCCGCAGTACGCCCAGCTCATGACCGGCCCGCTGCCGGAGCGGCTCACCTCGAAGTACACCTCGCCGGACAAGCTCACCCCGGTGGTGAGCGCGGTCGCCTACCACGCCCGGCTGAAGTTCTTCCCCAAGGGCAACACGGTCGTGAAGACCGTCCAGCAGAAGCTCACGATCGGCGGCAGGAACGGCCAGCTCATGGCGTACCAGGTCACCGCCGGCGAGAGTAAGACCACGATGGTGGTGGCGGCGATCGACACCGGCCGGAAGGTGCCGTCGATCGTCTACATGTCGGTGCCGGACACCCGGCGCGAGCTGCGCCCGGACATCAACACGGTGTTCAGCTCGGTGCGCATCACCGGCTCCTGACCTCCGGCCCGCCGAGGTCCGCCCGCCACCGCGGCGGGCCGCGACGCGACCGGGTACGGCACGGCCCGCCGCCTCGCCGTACCCGGCGATCCGGGCCATCCCGCCATGCCCGTCCTCCGCAGGCCGCGCCGGGCCGCCCTCCCCCGCCCCGGTTCGCCGCACCGCGCCCCGGCACGCCCGGACGCGCGCCGACCGGCCACGTCACGCACGATCACGCACGCGGCTCGGAGCGTCACATCCCGTCCCGGCCCCCAACCGGCGTCCCATCGGCATCCGCGTGGCGTCGCACGTCCTCCCGTACCCCGTCCCGATCCGACCACCCGGCGATTGCGCTGATCAGTGCCCGGGTAAGGAGCAGCTCGTCGCAGGTTCGCGGTCCTATATCGCTCCTGTACCAATCTGTAATCAACAGCTACGTACCGGTAGGTATGTCGGAATGCGAATATGGCGCCAGCCGTACGTGGCGAACCAAGGAGAGTTCGATGCTGAACCTTTCGATCGTCCTGGAGGACAGCGCCCGGGTCACCCCCGACAGGACCGCGATCGTCTTCGGCGACATGCGTCTCCCCTACTCGATGATCAACACGGTGGCGAACCAGGTGGCGAACCTGCTCGCCTCCCGCGGCATCGGCAGAGGGGACAAGGTCGCGATCGCCTGCCCGAACCTGCCCTACTTCCCGTTCGTCTACTACGGCATCCTCAAGGCCGGCGCCACGGTGGTCCCGCTCAACGTGCTGCTGCAGGCGCGTGAGATTCAGTACCACCTCGACGACTCCGACTCCAAGGTGTTCTTCTGCTTCGAGGGCACCCCGGAGCTCCCGCTCGGGCAGCGCGGCAAGGAGGCGTGGGACGAGCACGCCCGGTCCCGCTCCGACGTGGACCCGAAGAACTTCATCGTGCTGCCCGCGACCGCGCTCGCCACCACCTCGTCGATCGAGGGCGCCGACACGATCTGGGGCGTGCTCGACGGCGTGTCCGGGGAGTTCGAAACGGTTCAGACCGAGCCGGACGACACCGCGGTGATCCTCTACACCAGCGGCACCACCGGCCGCCCCAAGGGCGCCGAGCTCACCCACATGAACATGCTCATGAACGCCATGGTCTCGAACACGATGTTCGAGAAGGCGGCCGAGGTGGACGTCTACCTCGGCGTGCTGCCGCTGTTCCACTCGTTCGGCCAGTCCGTGGTGATGAACACCGGCTTCCTGCGCCGCGGCACGATCGTGCTCATGCCGCGCTTCGAGGCGAAGCCCGCGCTCGAGCTCATGCGCAAGGAGAAGGTGACGTTCTTCGCCGGCGTGCCCACGATGTACTGGGGCCTGGTGTCGGCGGCGAAGAACGAGGGCGCCGAGGTCCCGGACTCGCTGCAGACCTGCGTCTCCGGCGGCGCGTCGCTCCCGGTGGAGCTGCTCAAGGACTTCGAGCAGCACTTCGGCGTGCAGATCCTCGAGGGGTACGGCCTGTCGGAGACCTCGCCGGTGGCGAGCTTCAACCAGCCGGGCCGCCCGGCGAAGCCCGGCACGATCGGCACCCCGATCTGGGGCGTGGAGATGAAGCTCGTCGACCCCGACTGGAACACGGTCGAGGGCGAGGGCCCGGGCGAGATCGCGATCCGCGGGCACAACGTGATGAAGGGCTACTACAAGCGGCCCGAGGCGACCGCCGAGGTGATGCGGGACGGCTGGTTCCGCACCGGGGACATCGCCACCCGGGACGCCGACGGCTACTACGCGATCGTGGACCGGGCGAAGGACATGATCATCCGCGGCGGGTTCAACGTCTACCCGCGGGAGGTCGAGGAGGTCCTCATGGGCCACGAGGCGGTCTCGCTCGCGGCCGTCGTCGGCGTGCCCCACGAGGAGCACGGCGAGGAGATCAAGGCGTACGTGATCCTCAACCCGGGTGCCACGATCACCGAGGAGGAGCTGATCGCCTGGGCCAAGGAGCACATGGCCGCCTACAAGTACCCGCGCATCGTCGAGTTCCGCGACTCGCTGCCGATGACCGCCACCGGCAAGATCCTCAAGCGCGAGCTGCGCGGCTGACGGCCCGGGGCCCGGTCCCGACCCCGAGCGGGGACCGGCCCGCGGCCCGAGCCGCGTCCGGCCCGGTACGGCCCGCCTCCCGCGTCGCCGAGGCGGGCCGTACCCGTGTCCGAGGCTCGATCAGGGCCAGTCGACGGCGGGCCGCAGCGGCACGTGCGAGGTGCCGTCGGACTCCAGCTTCACCGCGAGCACCTGGTGGAGCTGGACCTTGTTGCGCTCGAAGCCGACGATGCACCCGGCCATGTAGAGGCGCCAGATCCGGGCGATCGCCCGGCCGACCTCCTGCACCGCCTCGTCCCAGTGCTCCTCGAGGTTGGCGCACCAGAACCGCAGCGTCTTGGCGTAGTGCTCGCGCAGGTTCTCCTCGTGCCGGATCTCGAAGCCGTTGTCCTCCATCTGCCGGATCAGGTAGCCGACCGACTCCAGCTCCCCGTCCGGGAAGATGTAGCGGTTGATGAACCCGCCGGTGTTGATCGTCTTCTCCTTGCCGGTGGGCCGGGTGATGCAGTGGTTGAGCAGCCGCCCGCCCGGCTTGAGCTTGGAGTTGAGGAAGCGGAAGTAGAACGGCAGGTTGTCCTTGCCGATGTGCTCGGTGAGCCCGATGGAGCTGATCGCGTCGAAGCCGGTCTCGGTCACGTCGCGGTAGTCCATGTGCCGGACCTCGGCGAGGTCACCGAGCCCGCGCTCGGCGATCGCCTTCTGCGCCCACTCGGCCTGCTGCCGGGACAGCGTCACGCCGAGCGCCTTGACGCCGTACTTCTCGGCCGCGTGCATCACCATGCCGCCCCAGCCGCAGCCGACGTCGAGCAGCCGCATCCCGGGCCGGAGGCCGAGCTTCCTGGCCACCAGGTCGTGCTTGGTGTACTGGGCCTCCTCCAGCGTGGAGTCCTCCTTGGGGAACACCGCGCAGGTGTAGGTCATGGAGGGGCCGAGCACCCACTCGTAGAACCGGTTGGAGACGTCGTAGTGGTGGCTGATCGCCTTGGCGTCCCGCTGCTTGGCGTGCCGGCTGCCGAGCCGGGCCAGGGCGCTGCGCCGTACCTCCTGCGGCGGCGGGGGCACCCGCATGAGCAGCGGCTTGACCCCGAGCGACCGGATGGCGTCGAGCTTCTCGCGCAGCGGCAGGTCGTTGAGGGTGAGCGACCACATGCGCGACAGCAGCGTGTACAGGTCGCCGTGCACGTCGATGTGGCCGGACACGTACGCCCGGGCGAGGCCCAGCTCGCCCGGCGCCTGGGCGAGGTAGGCCACCGCGATGGGGGACTTCACCTCGATCCTGATGTCGGCGTCGTCCGGACCCGCCTTGCTGCCGTCGTAGGCCGAGAACGCGACCCCGACGTCGTCGCCGACGATCCTCTCGAAGATCCGCGCGAGTGTGGTCATCCGGTGAAACCTCCTAACGCCCCCGGACGCACTTGTCGTAGAGGTCGAGAAGCCTGCCGTCGGGGTCGTAGGCCCGCTTGACCGGCCAGTAGGCGTCCCCGTTGTAGAGGCGCCAGAACTCCTCGCGGGGGTAGAACGACGTGGAGTACAGCGACTTGTGGCCCTCGAGATCGTGCACGGCCTTCTCGATCAGGCGGTTGTGGTACCCGTCGTACTGCCCGCGGGGCAGCGGGACCATGCCCCAGAAGCCGAAGTTCACGTACAGGCGGTTCGGCTCCATCGGGTAGAGCGGCCAGTGCTCCTGCGCCTTGAGCGGGCACATCCACACCGGCGTCATGCCGACCTTCTCGTGGAAGAACGCGAGGAAGTCGGCGCCGCGCTCGACCGGGATCTCCACGTCCTGGATCACCGACTCCTGCACCGGGCGGTCGAGCCAGCGGTCCACCCGCGCGGTGATCTGGAAGCGCTTGTCGAGGCCGACCAGCTTCCGGTAGACGTCCGAGCGCAGCCAGCGGCGCGGCACGAGCGAGCGCACCAGCGGCTGCTGCACGCCGAACGCGCGCGAGCACCAGAACCAGTCGGTGTCCCACCGCCACAGGTAGTCGCGCACCGTGAGCCAGTCCCGGCCGCGCCGGCGGATCGACTGGTAGTAGATCCGCATGCCGGTGTAGTCCGAGGTGTACGGCGCCCGGTCGGCGAACCGGCCCACGGTGATGTAGAGCTCGTCCGGGGCGAAGAAGACGCCGTCGACGAAGTCCACGGTCTCGCCGTCGAGGTCGCCGGCCTCGCAGATCTCCTGCATCGCCAGCATGCACTTGTGCGCGTCGGTGAAGCGGAGGTGCGTCAGCCGTACGTACGGCTTCACCGGGGCGAGCTTGATCCGCAGCCGCAGCGCGTAGCCGAGCGTGCCGTAGGAGTTGGGGAACGCGCGGAACAGGTCCGCGTGCTCGCCGTCGGGCCGGGCGACGACCACGCGGCCGTCCCCGGTGAGGATCTCCATCTCCTCGACCGACTCGTGCGGCAGGCCGTTGCGGAAGCTGGTGGACTCGATGCCGAGGCCGGTGACGGCGCCGCCGAGGGTGATCGTCTTGAGCTGGGGCACCACGTACGGCATGAGCCCGTACGGCAGCGTGGCGTCCACCAGCGTCTCGTAGGTGGTCATGCCCTGGACCTCGGCGGTCCGGGTCTCCGGATCGACCGAGATCACCTGGTCCAGGTCCTTGGCGGAGAGCTTCGCCTGACGGGCCGGGGGGCGGAACCGGAACAGGTTGGTCGTGGCCTTGGCGAGCCGCGGCGGCGCGCCCTCGGGCAGCTCGGCGTACGACGCCTTGATCTGCTCGACGGCCCTCTGGTGCGCCGCCATGCGGGGCTCGGAGGGGCGGGTCCTCACCACTGAGGAACCGGTCCCGCGTCCGGGCATGCCATCACCCCCACGATTTGTTAGCGGAGTTCGCCTCTACGTGACGGTATCTCCTTCAATAACCCCGGACCAGACTAGACACGTTAAACGTGCGAAAACTCAGCGGGTCCCCGAAACCGGTAGAGGCCGACAAGAAATTCTAAGCGGCGCGGCCGGAAAACTCCGTGACGACACACCGAAGCCCAGGTCAACAACCGGTCTAGGCCATTGGCGGCCGGAGGTACGGCACGGCCGCACGGGCTCCCGTCGCGCCTGGACACGGCGGTTGCGAACGCCGGCCGAATCTTGTTCTACTAGGCGGATCGGGACCATATCGACCGCTTTGCCGCCGCCGTACCGGGAGGTGCCGGACGATGGGGAATGGGCCGCTGGCCGGGGTGCGCGTGCTGGAGCTGGCCGGGCTCGCGCCGGGGCCGTTCGCCGGGATGATGCTCGCCGACCACGGTGCGCAGGTGCTGCGCGTCGACCGGGTGGAGACGGTGCGGGCGCTCGGCGACCGGCCGCACGGCACCGCCCTCGACCGGGGCAAGCGCACCATCGGGCTCGACCTGAAGTCGCCGCGCGGGGTCGAGGCGTTCAAGCGGCTCGCCGCGCAGGCCGACGTGGTGATCGAGGTGTTCCGGCCCGGGGTCGCCGAGCGGCTCGGCATCGGGCCCGGCGACCTGCAGGCGGTCAACCCGCGGCTCGTCTACGGGCGGCTGACCGGGTGGGGGCAGGACGGGCCGCTCGCCGGCCGGGCCGGGCACGACATCGACTACATCGCGATCTCCGGGGTGCTGTCGATGCTCGGCCGGGCCGGGGAGAAGCCCACCCCGCCGATCAACATCCTCGGCGACTTCGCGGGCGGCGGCTTGATGCTCGCGTACGGCATCGTGCTCGCGCTGTTCGAGCGGGAGCGCACCGGCCGCGGGCGGGTGATCGACGCGGCGATGGTGGACGGCGCGGCGCTGCTGTTCGCGTTGTTCTCCCCGCTGCTCCGGCCGGGGCCGGACGGCGGGCCGCTCGCCGGCTGGGGCGAGCGGGGCACGAACCTGCTCGACACGGGCGCGCCGCAGTACGACACCTACGAGACCGCGGACGGCGGCTTCGTCGCCGTGGGCGCGCTGGAGCCGAGGTTCTGGGACGAGCTCGTGGCGCGGCTCGGGCTGGAGGACCTGCCGGACCGGAACGACCCGGCGAACTGGCCGGCCATCCGCGCCCGGCTGGCGGAGGCGTTCCGGTCACGGACCCGGGCCGAGTGGGAGAAGGTCTTCGAGGGCTCCGACGCCTGCGTCGTCCCCGTGCTGACGATGAGCGAGGCCCCGCGGCACCCGCACAACCGCGCCCGCGGCACCTTCGTCGAGGTCGGCGGCGGGCTCCAGCCGGCCCCGGCCCCGCGGCTGCTCGGCAGCGGGCACGGCGACCTCGCCCCGGCGACCCGCCTGCACGACCTGTCGTCCTGGGGCATCGACGCGGAGACCGCGCGGGCGCTGCGCGACGAGGGCGTGCTCGCCTGACGCGCCCCCGGGCGCCCCGCCCGGCGCTCCGGCACCCCTGGTCACCGGCAGCGCCCGGCGGGCGCTCTGCCGTGCCGTTCGCCTCGTTTCGCTCGCAGTGCCCCGCGATCTCCGCGGAAGACAGCATTCCTTTGTTCTTATGTAGTATGTCTGCTATCCAACCTGAAGGCCGTCCCCCACGCAGTCGGCAGGTGAGCGATGCAGGATCACGTCGAGCGGAGCCGGGAACGGGCACGGCGACGGGTGGAGATCGACGTGCTGCCGTCCTGGTACGCCACCCGGGGACGGCGGCGCACGCTCGCCACGGTCGGCCTCGCGGCCATGGCCGTGTTCTGGGCCGACGCGGTCGCGGCGTGGGCGCTCGCCCCCGACACCACGATGTTCACCGTGCACTACGCGCTGCTCGTCGCCGCGTCGGTCGTGGCCGCTCCGGTGATCGTCCTGCTCAAGGCGGCGACCCGGGGCATCACCAGCCTCGCCGAACGGTACCTCGACGAGCGGCAGGTCGGCGAGCGGCTGCGGGCGCACTCGGTGGCCAACCGGATCACCCTCGTGCTGATCGCGCTCGCCACCACCGGGGTCTTCCTCGCCACGTTCCGGCAGGGCCCCGAGGGCGAGGTGCCCGCCTTCGCGGTCATCCTCATCCTCTACGCCCTCGGCATGACCCACCTCATCCTGCCGCTCTTCGTGGCCGCCTGGCGCATGCCCGACCCGCCGCCGCCGGACGAGTGACCGATGAGGGAACACACCGGCCGCCACGGCGGTGCCGTTCCGCCGCGGCGCGCGATCACCGATAGTGTTCTCTCGCCGTCACCGCGCCACGGTGCACGGCGCGGTCGCGGCCCGGCCGGCGGCACCGGTACGGCGGGGCGGTCCCGGCCGCACCGGCACCGGCGGGCGCGGACCGACGCGGCGCGACCGGCGCCGTGGCCGACGGCGGAACCTCGGGAGCAGTGGCAGGCATCACCGGCATGACGGAGATCTGCGGAACCCGCGGGGCGACGTCCCCGGGAGCACGGGCCGGGCGCGGCGCGCGCCGTACCCGCGCCGCACGCGGACACACGCGGCAGGCCGTACACACGCGACGGGCAGGGTGAACGATGGCCGACGGCGTCGTCTACAACCGGATCGCCGTGCTGCGGGCCGATCGCGGCATCTCGCGCCGGGAGCTCGCCGAGGCGCTCGGCGTGCACTACCAGACGATCGGCTACCTGGAGCGCGGCGAGTACAGCCCCAGCCTCCACCTGGCGCTGCGCATCGCCGAGTACTTCGAGGTGCCGATCGAGGCGGTGTTCTCCCTGCGCCCGTTCCCCCGGCTGGGCAGCGAGGCGAAGAGCTGACCCCGGCCCGCCGCGCCTTCCCGGGGTGGCGGGCCGAGGCCGCCGCGGCGTCCCGGGCCGGGCCGTACCCCGGTGCCCGTCGCCGCGGCGCCACGGTCAGGAGGGCGGCATCAGGACGGCGATGTAGAGGTCGGCGCCGTCCGGATGGTGCACCTCGACGTCGGTGGTGAAGGCACGGGCCGGGCTCGCCCCGGTCTCGGTGTGCTTCCACACCTGCTGCCAGGCCTCGATCAGCGCCTGCGGCATGGGCCCGCGCGCCTCCAGCTTCATCACCGGCACGCCCGGCACCCGTACCGCGACCATGCCCTCGGGCAGGCGCGCGGCGGTGTGCACGGCGATGCCGACGACCTGTGTGTAGGCGCCGCGGTGGTCGCTCTCGTAGTCGGTCAGCACCGCGTACAGGTTCTCGTCGACGCGGGCGGGCACGTGGGCGAACGCGCCGGGCGCGCCGGCCCGCCGCCACAGGGCCGGGAGCTGGGCGCGGGACGGGTCCGCCTCGATCGCCGGCGAGGTGCGGACCGCGTACCCCACCACGAGCATCTCGGGCCGGTCGACGATGGTGAACGGGGTGACCGGCGCCGTGTTCTGCCCGGTCTCGGCGGACGGGCCCGGCTCCTCGGCGCGCGGCTCGGGTCCGGTGTACACCGGTTGGCCGATGTACTCTCCGCCGGAGTACGGGTCGCCCTGGTACGCGTCCCCGGAGCCCGGGTACGTGTTCCCGGAGCCGGAGTACGCCTCTCCGGAATAGGAGTCACCGGGATACGTGTCGCCGGAGTACGTCTCTCCCCCGAATCCGCCGCCGGCGTAGGTGCCTCCCGAGTACGGGTCCCCGGTGTACCGCCCGTCGTCGGGCCGCTCGGAATCGCCCGTGGCCGGCGGCATGGTCACCGGGTACGGCGAGCCCTCGGCGTACCCCGGGCCCACGGCCGGATAGCCGGGATCGGTCGCGGGGCCCGGCGCGCCTCCCGCCCGCCCCGGGTCGCCCTGGCCGGCCGTGCCGCCGAGGTAGAGCGTCTCCCCGGAGGAGTATCCCGGGCCGCCTGGGCCACCGCCCCGGGGCGCGTCCCCGTACGCGGGATCCGGAGCGGGACGCGACGTACCTCCCGGATACGGCGAATCGTCGCCATAGGCCGGGCTCACGGCCGGATAGCCCGGGTCCGTCGCCGGACCCGGCACGCCCCCCGCACGCCCCGGATCACCCTGACCGACCGTGTCCCGCAGATACAACGTCTCCCCGGAATACCCCGCCCCCTCACCGGAGTACTCCGCCCCACCGCCGCGCGGAGCGTCCCCGTACCCCGGTTCCGCCCCCGGACGCGGCGCACCCCCCGGATATCGCGGATCGTCCGCGTAGCCCGAGCCCACGGCCGGATAGCCCGGGTCCGTCGCCGGACCCGGCACGCCCCCCGCACGCCCCGGATCACCCTGACCGACCGTGTCCCGCAGATACAACGTCTCCCCGGAATACCCCGCCCCCTCACCGGAGTACTCCGCTCCACCGCCCCGGGGACCACCGGAGAACGCCGGGCGCCGGTCCGGATACCCCGGCTCCGCCGGCGGCGGCGTGGCCCCCGCGCGCCCCTGCTCCAGGTGCTCCACCGCGTCCCCGAGGTACAGCGTCTCCCCCGGTTGCGTGTCCGACTGCCGCGGCGCGTCCCCCGGTCGCGCGGGATCGGCGGGATTCCCCGGGCGGACCTCGTTCACGGCGTCTCCTCCGCGCCCGCGCCGAGGCTCCTCCCCGCGCACCCGTTCCTGCTCACGCGCGAGCCGTACCCGGCGAGCGGCGCCCCCTCAGGGCCCGAGCGGGCAGGCCGCCGCGGCCGACGCTTCCCCTGCTGCATACGTGCACAGCACCTCCTTCGCGCATTATCGGCGCCGGTGCCCGCATCCCAGGTCGATCCGGTTCGCCGCGCGGCCCGCCCATCCGCGCCGCCTCGCCGATAACGCCCTCGCCCGCATACCACAGGCCCTCCCCATCGCCCGCGATCACCGCGGTCTCGTGCCTGACCAGCGCCGACACTGTAGCCGTCCAGGCCGACAGCCGTACCGCCGCATCCCTCCCGGCACCGACCGGTACGGATCGTACGGACAATTGTGACGGTCACGCAGGCCGGTAACGCACTGCGCGGCCTCGGATCGGGGAAGACTCCGACAGAAGAAGTACCACATAGGCTGGTTCACCGTGCGTTTCCTCAACGACCAGGCACCCTCCTTCGACCTGACCTACAGCGACGTGTTCATGGTCCCGTCGCGCTCCTCGATCGACTCCCGGCTGTCGGTGGACCTGTCCACGTCGGACGGAACCGGGACCACGATCCCCGTGATCGTCGCGAACATGACCGCGGTGGCCGGGCGCCGCATGGCCGAGACCGTGGCCCGCCGCGGGGGCCTCGCGATCCTGCCGCAGGACATCCCGCTCGACGTCGTCGCCGACGTGATCGACTGGGTGAAGCGGCGTCACCTGGTGTACGACACGCCGATCACCCTCACCCCGCACGACACCGTCGGCGAGGCGTTGCATCTGTTGCCGAAGCGCGCCCACGGCGCGGTGATCGTGGTCGACTGGGACAACAAGCCGGTCGGGGTGGTGACCGAGGCCGACTGCCAGGGTGTCGACATGTTCACCCGGCTGTCGGAGGTGATGTCGGCGTCGCTGCTCACCCTGCCCGCGGGCGTGGACGGCCGCCGGGCCTTCGACATCCTGACCGAGGGGCGGCACCGGCTCGCGCCGGTGGTGGACGCCGACGGGCGGCTCGTCGGCATCCTCACCCGGACGCAGGCGCTGCGGGCCACCCTGTACCAGCCGGCGGTCGACGCCCGGGGCCGGCTGCGCATCGGCGCGGCGGTGGGCGTGAACGGCAACGTCGCGGCGAAGGCGAAGGAGATCCTCGACGCCGGGGCCGACGTGCTCGTGGTCGACACCGCCCACGGCCACCAGCAGAAGATGATCGACGCGCTGCGGGCGGTGCGCAGCCTCGCCCCGGGCGTGCCGATCGTCGCCGGGAACGTGGTCACCGCCGAGGGGGTACGGGACCTGGTCGAGGCCGGGGCCGACATCGTGAAGGTGGGCGTCGGGCCCGGCGCGATGTGCACCACGCGGATGATGACCGGCGTCGGGCGGCCGCAGTTCTCCGCGGTGCTGGAGTGCGCGGCCGAGGCGCGGCGGCTCGGCCGCCACGTGTGGGCCGACGGCGGGGTACGGCACCCGCGGGACGTGGCGCTGGCGCTCGCCGCCGGGGCGTCGAACGTGATGATCGGCTCGTGGTTCGCGGGCACGTTGGAGTCGCCGGGTGACGTGCAGGTCGACTCGGACGGGCGGCGGTACAAGGAGAGCTTCGGCATGGCCTCGGCCCGTGCCGTACGGCTGCGCACCGCCGACGACGACCCGTACGACCGGGCCCGCAAGTCGCTGTTCGAGGAGGGCGTGTCCACCTCGCGCATGTACCTCGACCCGCAGCGCCCGTCGGTGGAGGACCAGCTCGACGCGATCGTGGCCGGCCTGCGCTCGTCGCTCACCTACGCCGGGGCGTCGAACCTGGAGGAGTTCCACGAGCGGGCCGTGGTGGGGATACAGAGCATCAACGGCTACAGCGAGGGCATGCCGCTGCACCAGAGCTGGCGCTAGGCGCGCGCGGGCCGTCACGTCCGGCGAGGGCGTGGCGAGTGCGACGGCGGCGGCTCGGGCGTCCGGGCCGCCGCCGGGATCGTTGACGGCGAGGTGGCCCTGAGGGCTTCCGGCATGCCGGGGCGTGCCCCGGGTAGGCGGTCCGGTCGTTGCGTGTTCTTGTGGCGGCCGTTGCGACGGCGTCCGTCCCGCGGAACCCGGCGGGCGCCGCGCGGCCGGTGCGTGGAGGCGGCCGCGAGGCCGTAGAGTCGTGCGGTCGGCCGGGGTACGGCCGGCCCAACGCGCAAGCCGGACAGGAGTAGCCAATGGCACTACAGAAGCCGGAAGTCGACTTTCCGGAGGGGCGTCCGCCCGCGGACCTGCAGATCGTCGACATCGTCGAGGGGAACGGCCCGGAGGCGAAGCCCGGGCACACGGTGGACGTCCACTACGTGGGGGTGGCGTACTCCACCGGCGAGGAGTTCGACGCGTCGTGGAACCGCGGGCAGCCGCTGCGGTTCTCGCTCGGCGCGGGCCAGGTCATCGCCGGGTGGGACCAGGGCGTGGCCGGCATGCGCGTCGGCGGCCGCCGCAAGCTCGTCATCCCGCCGCACCTCGGCTACGGCGACCGTGGCGCGGGCACCATCATCAAGCCCGGCGAGACGCTCATCTTCGTGGTCGACCTGCTCGGGGTGAGCTGAGCCGGACCGGGCCGTGCGGCGGCGGGCGCCCGCCGCCCGTGGCCTCCCGGTGCCCGCCGCGGCCCCGCGCCGCCCTCAACGGTGCAGGGGCCGCAGGCCCACCGGTACGGCGGACGCCGGGCGGGTCTTGGGAAACGTCGGTCCCGTGATGCAGGATGGCCGTGTGCTGCTGATCGAGCTGGCTCGGACGTCCACGGCCGTGGCCGCCGACTCGGCCAGGTCGGCCAAGATCCGGCATCTGGCGGAGCTGCTCGGCCGGGTGGAGGCGGGTGAGGCGGAGATCGCCATCGCCTACCTGTCGGGGGTGCTGCCGCAGCGGCAGGTGGGGATCGGCTGGCAGACCCTGCGCGACCTGCCGCCGCCCCGCCAGGTGGCCACCGTGACGCTCGGCTGGGTGAACGAGCGGCTCGATCGGATCAAGGCGTGCACCGGCCCCGGCTCCCAGGCGGCGCGCAGGGCCCTCGTCGCCGAGCTGTTCGGGGCGCTCACCGCGCAGGAGCAGTCGTTCCTCTCCCGCCTGCTCCGGGGTGAGCTGCGGCAGGGCGCGCTCGACGGGGTGATGATCGAGGCGCTCGCCAAGGCCGCCGACGTCCCCGCGTCCGAGATCCGGCGGGCGCTCACGCTGCGCGGCTCCCTGTCCGCGGTGGGCGCGGCCGCGCTCCGCGGCGGGGTGGACGCGCTGCGCGCGTTCCGCCTCGAGGTGGGCCGCCCGGTCGCGCCGATGCTCGCGCAGAGCGCGCCGGACGTGGCCGCCGCGCTGGCCAGGATCGGCGGGCCCGCGGTGCTCGAGTGGAAGCTCGACGGGGTACGCGTCCAGGCGCACCGATCCGAGGACCGGGTGTCCGTCTTCACCCGGACCCTCGAGGAGATCACCGCCCAGGTGCCCGAGCTGGTCGAGGCGGTACGCGCGCTGCCCGCCACCGACCTCGTGCTCGACGGCGAGGTGATCGCGCTGCGCCCCGACGGGCGGCCGGAGCCGTTCCAGGTCACCTCCGGCCGGGTGGCGAACAAGACCGACGTGGCGCGGCTGCGCGAGTCGACCCCGCTCAGCGTCTTCTTTTTCGACGCGCTGCGCGTCGACGGCCGGGACCTGCTCGACCTGCCCGCCGCCGACCGGTACGCCGAGCTGACCCGGGTGGTCCCCGGCACGCTGCTGATCCCCCGGCTGGTCACCGCCGACCCGGAGGAGGGCACCCGGTTCTTCACCGAGGCGGTACGGCAGGGCCACGAGGGCCTGGTGGTCAAGTCGCTGGGCTCGCCGTACGCGGCGGGGCGGCGCGGCGCCGGGTGGATCAAGGTGAAGCCCCGGCATACCCTCGACCTCGTCGTGCTCGCCGCCGAGTGGGGGCACGGCCGGCGCGAGGGCAAGCTGTCCAACCTGCACCTGGGGGCCCGCGACCCCGAGACCGGCGGCTTCGTCATGCTGGGCAAGACCTTCAAGGGCCTCACCGACGAGCTGCTCGAGTGGCAGACCCGGCGCTTCCTCGAGATCGCCGAGGGCCCCACCGACAACTGGGTGGTCCCGCTCCGCCCCGAGCTCGTCGTCGAGATCGCCTTCGACGGGGTGCAGCGCTCCCCGCGCTACCCCGGCGGCATGGCGCTGCGCTTCGCCCGCGTCCTCCGCTACCGCCCCGACAAGCGGCCCGAGGACGCCGACACCGTGGCGACCGTACGCTCCCTCATGATCTGAACGGCCCCATGCGCCGGGCATCCGCCGCGCCCCGTTTCCGAGGCCCGGCGCCAGGGGGCCGGGGGGCACGGCTCGGCCTCCCGGCTACTTCACCAGCCGCACGGTCATCGGATAGCGGAAGTCGCTGTCGCCGAGCGCGACGATCCCGCCGAGGATCCACAGGATGAGCCCGACGACCCAGATGACCGGGATGAGGAGTGCGCCGATCACCGTGAAGGGCAGCAGGATCGTCGCCCCGAGCATGGTGAGGTGGCAGTTGAGCGCCTCCACCGCGTGCCGCCGCACGTACGGGGATCTCCTCCCCATGACGAGCATCATGATCAGAGGGCCGATCACGATCAGCCCGGTGAGCGCCAGCAGGTGCGCCGCCGAGGCGGCGATCCGCTCGGCCGCGTCGGGCGCGCCCGGGTACGGGGGCGGGTACGCCTGGGCCGGCGCGGCCCGCGATACGTATTCCTGGGGATAGAGGTCCTGCACCACCGGTGCCAGCTCGCCGTGCGTGCGGGCGGTCATCGCGCGGTCGAGCCGCAGGTCCATCTCGTCCTTGTCGATCCGCCCCTCGGCGAACGCCGTCTTGATGCGCTCGACCACCTGCTCCCGCTCCTGGTCGGTGACGCGGAGCTGAGGGTGCGGGACGACCCGGCCGCCGGGCCCCCGAGGTACCGCAGCCTGCATATGCCTCATCCTCTCCGGCCGCCCGTTTGGCGCGCGAAACCAGCCTTCTCGTGGGTGCGGTTCCATCGTGCGTCCGGCCGCGGGCCCCGTCCATCGGGAAAAACCCCGACCCTTCCCCGACCCGACCCCGATGGCGCTGCCCAAGTCAGGGTCAAGAAAGGTATACAAGGGTTATGAGATGGCGGGATCGCTACGGAATCCGGCGGTGGCGCGGACGCAAGGTCGCCAAATTCGACCGTGAGGCCACCGACGCCGACATCGAGGCCCTGATCGCCTTCGCCAAGTCACGCCGCGGCGTGGAGTTCTACGTCGAACCCGAGACGTTCGCCACCGACACCACCGCGGTCGCGGTCGCCCACGACGGCGAGTGGACCCGCAGGCGGGTCGGCTCTCCCCAGGTCATCCACAAGGTCGCCCGAGACCTCGCCCTCCCGGTCTACGACGTCCAGCTCACCGGCTACCCCGCCCGGATGCGCGCCTACAACGAGCGCCGCAAGGCCGAGGGCAACACCCTCTGACCCGAGTCCTCCTTCCGCACGGTATCGATCACCACTCCTCAGCCCCGAGGCCGGGAATCCCGTCCCCAGGTCGGCCTGTGCCGTGACGCGGAATCACCCGGAGCACTGTGCGAACCCGCCCGGGCGGGACACGTGCGCCTCGATCCACCGGCACCCCGCACCCAGCACCGCCGGCACGTCGCCACCACCGCCATCTCCGTGCCTCCGCTCGAACGCCGATGTGTGCCGGCCGGCCCAGGTGGGCTCCGACGCCAGGCCCGATGCATTGAGGGAATTCGCCACCTTTCCGAGATGGGAAGAATCGGTGGCGCGGAGCGGGCCACGGCCGAGCTCCCCCTACACGGCTGCGGTAAGGGCTTGCCGCGGTAGTGCCGAGGCCCCTGATCCCCGCCGGTATGGCCGCGGTTCCTCGTAGGCGCTGAAATCTCGGGCGGCCACCGGCCCGGCGGAGCGATCGAGCCTCCCGTAAGGGCCCTCCTCGCCGGTGGTGCGGAAGATCCCGGAGGTTCGCTGCAGCGCACCTGCCGATCCACCGGCCCGGGCGTGCGTTCGCACGGCCGACGGCGGCCTGTTCCACTGCCGATGCGGAAAGTCAGCAGCGTTCCTTGTGTCATCACGACGACTCCAGGCATCTCGGGGACGAGTGCGCGAGGCCGACGCTGTCGAGCAGTCCACACAGCGGAAGCAGCCACGCCACGGTCGGGCGGCCCATCTGTTCGTCGAGGTCCTTCGACGTCGGGCCGGAGCGGAGGATGTCGGGTGGGATGAGGCGGCACAGGCCCTCCGACAGCAGGCGGGCCATCGTGTAGCCGGGGTCGACGGCGAGGGCGCGGTCGATCGCGATGTTCGCGAGGGTGCAGTCGCCGTTGCGCCAGGCGGCCACGCCGAGGAGTGCCGCCGCGGGCGGGGTGAAGGGCGGCTCCAGCCGGATGGTGAGGTCTCGCCAGAGCGCGAGGTGGGCGGCGATCGTGTCGTCGTCGATGAGCGTCCACGCCTCGTCCCGGACGCGGATGACGGCGAGGTCGAGGCCGAGGCGGGCCGCCTCGTCGTCGGCGAGCCGGTTGCCGCGTCGGTAGACGCGCACCGCGTTCCGCACCCGTTCCAGGCCGGCGGTCACGAAGTCCACCGCGAAGTCGTCGGGGCGCGCGGCCGCGAGCAGGCGGCGGCGGAACTCGGCCGCGGCCTGCGCGGTCGCCCGGCGCATGGCCTGCCGTACCGGACCGTCGACGGGGGCGAGCGTCCGTTCCAACGCCTCCCGGTCGGGGAGGGCGACCATGCCGTGCAGGGTGGCCTGGGCCGCGACCGGGCTCGATCCGACGTCGTACGGCACGCCCTCGGGCGGGCAGCAGCGGACGTTCCGGCACAGGTACGACCAGTAGCGGGCGCCGTCGGTGCGGAGCGCCTCGAGGACCGCCACGCCCGCGTCCCGCAGCACGGCGATCACCTCGTCGATCGCCGGGGTGACGAGCGGACCCGGACCGTAGCCGACCAGGGCCACCCGTGTGATGCCCTCGCGGGCGAGCAGCGGCACCAGACGGGCCGCCGCTCCGGCCGCGAGAGGCAGGTCCCACCGCGCCGTCAGCCGCAGCCGCCCGTCGGGCGGGCGCCCGGCGAACCCGGCGACGACGAGGCTGTCGGCGGGGTGGAACCCCAGCAGGTAGGGCAGGGCGCAGAGCAGGTCGGCGGGCGAGGCCAGCACCATCCGGGGCTTGTCGTCGATGCTCATGGCCCATGAGCGTGCCCTTCGACGGGCGGCCACACGTCCACCGAACCGTTTTCTGTGGATAACCGCGACCTGTAAACGACCGAGGGGCGACCAACGGCCGACCGTTCGCCGACGGGGCGGGCGCCCCGGGGACTCGCTAGCGGGGCTCCGGCGGGAGGGCGGGCTCGTCGTCCTCGGACGCGACCGGGTCGGGCGCGGGCACCAGCGTGCGCACGAGCACCACGGATCCGGCCACCGCGGCGGGCATCGTGACCACGACGGCGAGCGGGATCAGGAAGATGAGGAAGGCGAGCACGCCGAAGCCGAGCGCCGCCCCCATGTTCCCGCGCAGGATCCGGAACCGGTCGGCGCGCAGCAGCCCGCGCCGCTCCATCGGCAGGCCGGTGAGCTCGACGGCGAGGAAGAACCCCGACACCAGGGCGCCGAGCACCGGCACCACGGTCTGCCCGATCACCGGCACGAAGCCGAGCACGAACAGCGGGATCGTCAGCGCGGCGACCTGCAGCCCGATCACCACGCTGTCCCGCAGCGAGCGGAGGATCGACCGCAACAGCGACACGTCGGGCGCCTTCGGCAGGCCGCCCATGTCCAGCTCCACCCGTTCCGACAGCTTCTCGTAGAACGGGTCGCCGATCACGAGCGTGACCGAGACGTACGTCTTGATCGCGACGAGCAGGCCGAACCCGAAGATCACGACGCCCACGAGGAACCGGAAGACGCCCCGCAGGCCCTCGGGCCACCCCTCGGCGAACGGGGTGAAGAACCGGGTCAGGTCCCCGACGTACAGTGCGAGCAGCACGAACGCGAGGACGTACAGCACGAGCGCCAGAAGGGCCGGGACGAGCCCGAGGAACCACCATCTGGGGTTGCGGACGACCCACCCCAGCCCCGCGAGGAAGCTCCGAGCCCCGGCGACGACCCCGCCCATCCCCTTGCCGACTCCTTGCGTGATCTCGCGGCTCATGCCGGGAACCCTACCGATTCGCCGCCAACCGCGCAGTGATCATAAGTCGTCGGCATTTGGACACATCGGCACCGCCGGAGCCGGCAGGGGGCGGGCGTTCAAGAGGGCGGCCGCCACAGCGCGGTGACCGGGACGCCGAGCTCCGCGAACAGCTCGCGCAGCAGCGGGAGCGAGATGCCGAGCACGTTGCCGTGGTCGCCGTCGATGCCCTCGACGAACCAGCCTCCGAACCCGTCGAGGGTGAACGCGCCGGCCACCCGCAGCGGCTCCCCCGTCGCCACGTACGCCGCGATCTCCTCGTCCGACGGCCGCCCGAACCGCACCACGGTGGAGGCCACCCGCGCCGCCTGCCGTCCGGTGGCCGCGTCGATCACGCAGTGCCCGGTGAGCAGCCGCCCGGTACGGCCCCGCATCATCCGCCACCGGGCGATCGCGTCGTCCGCCGACGCGGGCTTGCCGTACGCGCGCCCGTCGAGCTCCAGCACCGAGTCGCAGCCGATGACGAGCCCGCCGGTCAGCCCGCCGGCCACGGCGGCCGCCTTCGCCCGGGCCAGCGCCAGGCACAGCTCGGCCGGGGTGTCGGCGCTGATCGCCTCCTCGTCGACCCCGCTCACCACGACCTTGGGGTCGAGCCCGGCGCCACGCAGTACGGCGAGCCGGGCCGGGGACGCGGAAGCCAGCACGATCTCACTCATGTCGCCCCAGCCTACTGGCGGGGACGAAACAGGCGGCGCCGCCCGCCGGCGGGCCGGCGACGCCGCCCGGAACGTTTCACTTCACGGCCCGGACCTTGGACACGATCGTGTTGATGTGCCGCCAGTACCGCTTCTGGCTGTCGGGAATGGAGACGAACACCAGCGCGGGCTTGCGCTTGGGCACCTCGGTCAGCAGCACGGCGGCCATGGAGGTGCGCTTCTTGCCCGTGACCGTGTACTTCACCTGGTAGGCGATGAGCCAGGCGTCCCGCTTGCCCACCTTGCGCGGCTGGGAGGCGACCCACTTGATCGTCGCGCCCTTGGGCTGGTGGTTGAGCGACCAGCGGGCGGCGAGCAGCGCGGTGTCCTTGAGCCGCTCCTGGACCAGGATCGGCACCGGGCACGACACCAGCAGCGCGCGGTGGCCCGCACCCTTGGCGCGGGGCAGCACCTGGCGGGTCGCGAACGGCTTGGGCTGCGCCGCCCGCCACTTCCCCGGCAGCCGCGGTACGGCGATGCGGGACCGGCGGTCCGTGATCCACCGGGTGACCTTGACCGGACGCCCCGGCAGCTTGCCGAGCCTCTTCGTCTTCGGCCGGCCCGGGATCCGGGGGTCGGCGAGCGCGGCCTCGATCGGCTTGAGCCGCTTGTCCGGCGTGGCCGGATCCGTCGGCGTCGCGGTCGGCTCCGCCGTGGCGGCGGGCGAGCCGGTACCCGCGGACGCGGGCTCCACGGTCGCGGGCGCGGTGGCCGTCACCCCGTCCGGGGCCGCCGAGGACTCCGGGGTCGCCTCCCCCGGCCCGAGGGCGGAGACGGAGCTCGGTGACGGCGAGGCGGGCGCCGTGGTGGCGGTGGGCGTGGTCCCCGGGGCGGCGACCGCCGAGGTGGGACCCTCGTCGTCCCGGGTCACCCAGTAGGTCACGCCGCCGGCGGCCAGCACGACCACGGCCGCGGCACCGGCCGCGAATCGGTAGATCACCCGCATCGGCAGGTCGCCGAGTCGCTGCCACAGCGACTGCTTCGGCGGCGGAGCGGGCGGCCGCGGCACGACGATCTTCGGGATCGGTACGGTCTCCGCCTCGGCCGCTATGTAGGACGGGACCGCACGAGTCCCATCGCTCCCATCCTCCCCATACGACACGATCCGGAGCGTACGACACTTCACCCGAGCCAGGTGCTAATTACCCATCACACTTCGGGAACGAGACTCTTTCCGCATATTCGTTCGACACGGGACAAGCCGGGTGATGCCCGTCAGGCGATGCTGTCGAGCCAGGCCCGCCGCAGCGCGGCGAACCGTCCCGCCGCGGCGATGAGCCGGTCCGGTGGCCCGTCCTCGACGATGCGGCCGTCCTCCACGACGAGCACCCGCTGCGCGATCTCCACCGTGGACAGCCGGTGCGCGATGATCAGCGCGGTACGGCCGGCGAGCACGGTGGCCATCGCCCGCTGCACCAGCCGCTCGCTCGGCACGTCGAGGCTGGAGGTGGCCTCGTCGAGGATGAGCACCGCCGGGTCGGCGAGGAACACCCGGGCGAACGCCACGAGCTGCCGCTGCCCGGCCGACATGCGCCCGCCGCGTTTGCCCATCCGGGTGTGGTAGCCGTCGGGCAGGGCGGCGATGAACTCGTGCGCGCCGATCGCCTTCGCCGCCGCGACCACCTCGGCCATGGTGGCGTCCGGCCGCCCGAACCGGATGTTGTCCGCGACCGTGCCGGAGAACAGGAAGTTCTCCTGGGTCACCATGACCACGTTCCGGCGGAGCGTGGCCTCGTCGAGGTCGCGCAGGTCCACCCCGTCGAGCAGCACCCGCCCGGCCACCGGGTCGTAGAACCGGGCGATGAGCTTGGCGATCGTGGTCTTGCCCGCCCCGGTGGGGCCGACCACGGCCACGGTCTGCCCGGCGGGGATGGCCAGGTCGAGCCGGTGCAGCACCGGCGGGCCGTCGCCGTACCGGAACTCCACGCCCTCGAATCGCACCGCGCCCCGCGGCCCCGGCCCGGCGGGCAGCGGCACCGGGCGGGCCGGCTCGGCCACCGCGGGCCGCTCGTCCAGCACCCCGGCGAGCTTCTCCAGCGCGGCCCCGGCCGACTGCACCGACGTGTAGAACTGGGACAGGTCCTGCATCGGCTCGTAGAACTGCCGCAGGTAGAGCAGGAACGCGGCGAGCACGCCGACGGTGACCGTGCCGCGCAGCGCGAGCCACCCGCCGTACAGCAGCACGATGGCGACCGTGACGTTGCCGATCAGCTTGGTGCCCGGCATGTACAGCGCGTTCAGGTGCATGCTGCGCCGGTTCGCGTCGCGGTAGTCGGCGTTGAGCCGCTCGAAGATCTCCTGGTTGCGGTCCTCGCGGCGGAACGCCTGCACCGCGCGGATGCCGGTCATCGACTCGACGAAGTGCACGATCACCAGCGCGACGGTCTCCCGGGTGCGGCGGTAGGCGACGGTGGACTCGCGCCGGAACCACAGCGTGAGCAGCACCAGCACCGGGAGCGGCAGCAGCGCGACGAGGGCGAGCCGGGCGTCGAGCACGAGCAGCATCACCGCGGTGCCGGCGAGGGTGAGCACGGCGGTCACCACCCGGTCGAACCCGGAGCCGAGCATCTCCGAGATCGCCTCGACGTCGGAGGTGAGCCGGGCGATCACCCGGCCCGAGGTGTACCGCTCGTGGAACGACAGCGACAGCCGCTGGAAGTGGGTGAACACCCGGCGGCGCAGCTCGAGCAGGATGTCCTGGCCGACCCGGCCGGACAGCCGCAGGAACGCCTGCCGGGTGAGCCCCTGCAGCAGCGCGGCCCCGAGCACGCCGCCGACCACGAGCAGCAGGGTGCCCGGGCCGCGGCCCGCCACCAGCGGCGGGATGCCGGTGTCGATGCCGACCTTCACCAGGTACGGGATGGCGAGCCCGGCCGCGCCCGACACCACGATGAGCACGACGAGCAGCGCGATCGGGGCGCGGTGCGGCCGCAGCAGCGCGCCGAGCAGCCGCCGGGACCGGCCGGAACGGTCCAGCAGGAGCGCGGCCCGGCCGCCCGGCTCGTCCGGCTCCTGCTCGGCGGCGACGCCCCGCCAGTCGTCCACCGCCGCGGACGGTCCCCGCGTGCCGGTGGCGCCCGGGCCGGGCGGGGAGGCCGGGGCCAGGCCGCGGGACGCGTTCATCCCAGCACCCCCTCCGGGTCGAGGTCGGCGTCCTGGGCGAGCAGCTCGCGGTACTCGGGAACCCGCGCGAGCAGCTCCTGGTGGCGGCCGACGTGGGTCACCGTGCCGCCGCTGAGCAGCGCGACCTTGTCGGCGAGCAGCACGGTGGAGGCCCGGTGCGCGACGACGATGCCGGTCACGTCGCTGAGCACCTCCCGCAGCGCCGCCTCCACCAGCGCCTCGGTCTCCACGTCCAGCGCGGACAGCGTGTCGTCGAGCACGAGCACCCGCGGCCGGGCGAGCACGGCCCGGGCGAGCGCCAGCCGCTGCCGCTGCCCGCCGGACAGCGACATGCCCTGCTCGCCGATCCGGGTGTCGAGCCCCCACGGCAGGTCGTAGGCGAAGGTCGCCTGGGCGATCTCCAGCGCCTCGCGCAGCTCCCGCTCGGTGGCGTGCGGGTTGCCGAGCATGAGGTTCTCCCGCACGCTCATCGAGAACAGCGTGGGCTCCTCGAAGGCCGTGGCGACCACCGAGCGCAGCGTGGGCAGGGTCAGGTCGCGCACGTCGTGGCCGTCGATGGTGACCCGGCCCTCGGTGACGTCGCGCAGCCGGGGCACGAGCGAGGTGAGCGTGGTCTTGCCGGATCCGGTCGCGCCCACCACGGCGAGCGTCTCGCCGGGCCGTACCTCGAGCCACACGTCGTGCAGCACCGGGCGGTCGGCGCCGGGGAAGCGGAACCCGGCGCCCTCGAACCGCACGTGGCCGCGCGGCCGGTGCAGCACGATCGGGCCGCCGACGATCGCCGGACGGGTGTCGAGCACCTCCAGCACCCGGTCGGCGGCGGTCATCGCCTCCTGCCCCAGGGCGAGGATGTAGCCGAGCGAGGAGATCGGCCAGCCGAGCTGCAGCACGAGCGTGGTGAACGCGACCAGGGTGCCGACGGTGAGCCCGCCCGCGCCGACGGCGAGCGCGCCGAGCAGCAGCACCAGGGCGAGCGTGACGTTCGGGATCACCTCCACGAGGGTGAAGAACCGGGAGGAGAGCCGCACCTTGTGCATGATCGTGCCGCGTACCCGGCGGGCGGCCTCGTCGTAGCCCTCGTAGACGTGGTGCCGCCGGCCGAACGCCTTGATCGTGCGGATGCCGAGCGCGGACTCCTCGACCAGGGTGGCGAGGTCGCCCTGCTCGTCCTGGACCTGCCGGGAGACCTTGCGGTAGCGCCGCTCGAACCGCACCGACAGCACGATGATCGGCACCGCGGTGGCGAGCACGAGCAGGCCGAGCGGCCAGTACATGCGCAGCAGCAGCGCGGTCACGGTGCCGAGCTGGATCACGTTCATCACGAGGAACAGCAGCCCGAACCCGAAGAAGCGCCGGATCGTGGACAGGTCCGTGGTGGCGCGGGAGAGCAGCTGGCCCGACTGCCATTCGTCGTGGAAGCTCATCGGCAGCCGCTGCAGGTGGCGGTAGAGGTCGTCGCGGAGCGCGGTCTCCATGCCGAGCACCGGCCCCACCTGGGTCCACCTGCGCAGGAAGATGAGGAACGCCTCGGCCACGCCGAGGCCGAGGGCGAGCAGGCCGAGCGGGAGCAGCGCGCCCGCGTCGCCGTGGCGCACCGGCCCGTCGATGATCTCCTTGCTCACCAGCGGGATCACGATGCCGACCGCGATGCCCGCGGTCGCCGCGACCCAGATCAGGATGAGCGCCCGCAGATGCGGGCGCAGGTACGACCTAAGACGCCATAGCGCACTCGACTCGACCACGCTCCTCACCGATGAGGGGCCGCCCGGGGCGGCCCGCCGTGCAGGGCCCCTTCACAGTATTACCGGCCACTGACAATACGTGATCGGTCGATGGCAGTACGTATCGCCAGAAAAGCACATAAAGCGCGTTAAGACGCGCCGACCGAGCCCTTGGCGCCGGGTGAGGATCGGCGCCACGGGCTCGGTTCATCCGTTCGGCCCGCCTCGTCCGCGGGCGTCCGGCGGTGCGCAGGCGGCCGTGCCGTACCCCGGGCCCGGGCCGCAGGGCCGGACGCGACGGCTCGGGTACGGCACGCGTGCGGCTCGCCGGGACCGGCGCCAGGCCGTTCCGGCGCATCCCGGCGCCCTGGGACGTCGCCGGGTCCGCGGTGCCCGGTCAGCCCACGGGATGGGGGTCGACGGGCACACCCTTCACCGCGTAGGTGACGAGTGTGGTGAGCACCTCCTTGACCGACTCGCGCTGCCGCACGTCGCACAGGATGATCGGGATCTCCGGGGCGATGCCCAGCGCCTTGCGGATCTTGCTCACCTCGTAACGGCGCGCTCCGTCGAAGCAGTTCACCCCGACGACGAAGGGGATGCCGCGCTGCTCGAAGTAGTCGACCGCCGGGAAGCAGTCCTGCAGGCGGCGGGTGTCGGCGAGCACGACGGCGCCGAGCGCCCCCACCGCCAGCTCGTCCCACATGAACCAGAACCGGTCCTGTCCGGGGGTGCCGAACAGGTAGAGCCACAACCCTTCCCGGATGGTGATACGGCCGAAGTCGAGCGCCACCGTCGTGGTGACCTTGCCCTCCACACCCGAGGTGTCGTCGATGCCGATGCTGCGATCGCTCAGGAACTCCTCGGTGTGCAGCGGCCGGATCTCGCTGATCGTCCCGACCAGGGTGGTCTTCCCCACGCCGAAGCCCCCGGCGATGAGAATCTTGATCGCCAGGGCCGGCGGGGCCGTGGTCGCACTCGCTTCAGAGGCTGCGAAGTCCATGCAGCACTTCCCTATAGATACGTTCGTCGATCGACTGAGCCACCGGTCGCGGACGATCGATGGCCACCAGTCCCTCACGCCGCAGGTCGCCGAGGATCACCCGGGTCACGTTGAGCGGCAGCTTGAGCTGTGCCGCCACGTCCGCCACCGGCGTGGGCCTGCGGCACATCCTCAGCACCTCCATCTGCTCCGGTATCAGGTCGGTGGGTTCCACCGGCATGCGGAGCGTGGTGACGATGGCCACCAGGTCGATCGGTTCACCGACCGGGCGCGCCCGGCCCTTGGTGAGGCCGAAGAGCCTGATGAGCGGCCCGGGACCCTCGATGGTCACTGCTGTGCGCCGTTCCAGGCCGGGGCCGGCGCAGCGACCCGCGGCTGGGTCGACAGGTGCTCGCCGACACGCTTCACCAACAACGCCATCTCATAGGTGATCATGCCGAGCTCGGCGTCGGCCTCCGCGATCACGGCGAGACGGGCGCCCTGCCCGGCCGCGGTGATGAACAGGAAACCACCCTCGAGCTCGATGATGGTCTGCCGCACACCGCCCATGCCGAAGTGACGCCCCGCGCCGAGCGCCAGGCTGTGGCTGCCCGCGGCGATCGCGGACAGGTGCTCGGCGTCCTCCAGGGTGAGGTTGCGGGACCCGCCCATGGCGAGCCCGTCGGCGGAGAGCACGATCGCGTGCCGGATGCCCGGAACTCGCCTGGTCAGGTCGTCGAGCAGCCAGCTCAGCTCAGTTCTGGGGTCGGACATCGGGGTTGCCGTCCTTTCGAATCCACATGTCGTGTCCCTGCTCGGTCTGACCGCGTCCCCGCTCGGGCCGGCCGAGTCCCTCGCCGGAGGCCCCCGGCCGGGACGCGGGGTGACCGATTCCCTGGCCGGTCTCCGGGCCGGACGCCTGGCCGCTCGCCTGCTCGACCAGACGGCGGCCCTGCTGCCAGCCGCGCTGCATTGACGACATCAGGTTCTTAAGCTCTTCCGGCGATCGCGTGGAGACCTCCTCCTGGCCGAGCCGCTTGCGGAGCTGCGGCGCGAGGCTCGCCTGCGGGATCCGCCGCGGCAGCCCGTCGAGGTCGTCGTCATCGTCGTCCACCGGCAGCACCGGCGGCCGGGCGGCGGCCGGGCGCGACGCGGGCGGCGGCATCGCGGGAGCCGGTGGCGGGGGCGTGAACACGCTGGAGGGGGTCTTCGGCTCCGGCCGCTCCCGGTCGAACCACGGCGAGCGGTAGCCGGAGTCGGAGGAGCCCGCGGCCGGGCCGCCGGCCGGTGCCGGGGCGGGCGGCGCCGGGAAGGCGGCGGTGGGCCCGCCCGAGCCGTACGGCGGGGCGAACGCGGACGCCGATCCGGACCCGGTGGCCGACGCCGGCGGCGCGGCGGCGGCGCCGGTGATCCGCGGCGGCTCCCCGCCGGACGGCCCCGCGGGCCCGCCGGTCCCGGCGGCGCCCGGCGCGGGGGACGGCCCGACCGGCGCCGCGTACGGCTGCCGCAGCGGCCCGGAGGACCCGCCGAACGGCCCGGTCGCCGAGGCGATCGGCGAGCCGGTCACCGGGCTCACCTTGGGGATGGCGGTGTCGGTGGACAGGCCGACCGGCGCCGGCTCGGCGGGGGCGGGCGGGGCGGCGGTGACCGTGGCGGTCCGCGTCTCCGGCACCGTGCTCAGCGCCCGCAGCGGCCGGTTCACCCGCAGGTCCCGGCCCGGCTCGGCGGCGGTCTGCGCCGGCGTGTTGAAGCCGGGCGTCTCCGGCGTGACCAGCAGCGTGGTGGGCAGCATCACGATCGCCGTGGTGCCGTCGTACGGCGACGGCCGCAGCTGCACCTTGATGTTGTGCCGGTTGGCGAGCCGGGCCACCACGAACAGGCCCAGCCGGTCGCTGTCGGCGAGGTTGAACTCGGGCGGGTCGGCGAGCCGCTGGTTCAGCTCCTCCAGCATGGTCGGGTTGAGGCCGAGGCCCCGGTCCTCGATCTCCAGCGCGAACCCGTTCGCCGCCTTGGTGCTCCGCACCATCACCGTGGTGTCGGGCGGGGAGAACACGGTGGCGTTCTCCACGAGCTCGGAGATGAGGTGGATGACGTCGGTGACCGCCGAGCCGACGAGCATGGGGGCGTCGGGCATGGGCGACACCGTGACCCGGGTGTAGTCCTCGACCTCGAGCACCGCGCTGCGGACCAGGTCGTAGATCGGCACCGGGTCGCGCCAGCGGCGGGCGGGCGCCGCGTCGGAGAGGATGATCAGGTTCTCCGCGTGGCGGCGCATACGGGTGGTGAGGTGGTCGAGCTTGAACAGGTCCTCGAGGATCTCCGGCTCCTCGACCCGGCGCTCCATCGCGTCGAGCAGGGAGAGCTGCCGCTGCAGCAGCACCTGGTTGCGCCAGGCGAGGTTGAGGAAGACCTGGGCGATGCCCTTGCGCAGCGTGGCCTGGCCGACCGCCGCCTCGACCGCGGTGCGCTGCACCGCGGAGAAGGACTTGACGACCTCGTTGAACTCGGCGGTGTCCGCCGGGGGCAGCGCGGGCGCCTCCTCCTCGACGTCGACGTCCTCTCCCTTGCGCAGCCGCTCGACGACCCGCGGCAGCCGTTCCCGCGCCATGTGCGCGGCGGCGTCCTGCAGCCGCCGGAACTCGGCGATGATCGAGTTACCGAAGCGGTAGGAGAGCCAGATCGACAGGGCGACGGCCCCCGCGCCGAGCAGCAGGATCAGGCTCGCCACCACCGCGGCGCGGGTGCGCAGCACCTCCTGCTCGTCCGTGACGCGCGCCAGCTCCCGCATGCTGTCCCGCTGGATCGCCGTGACCACGGCGTCGACGTCGTCACGGAACTGCGTGCCGTTGACCGGGGGCCGGCCGGTGGAGTTCCAGCTGAAGATGCGGTCCTCCACCTGGGCGATCCGCTTGTACGCCGTGCCGGCGGTCAGCTCCTCCACGGTCGGGCGCAGCCGCGGCCCGGCGTCCCGCAGCGCGGCGGAGAGCGCGTCGCGGCGGGCGGTGAACGCGGACACGAACGCGGCCCGGTCGGTGGTGCTCATCGAGCCGACCCGGAGCCCGGCGGCGATCAGCGCGTACTCCCGGGCCAGGTACTCGGCGCTGTCGCCGTACGCGGTGGCGCCGCGGATGTCGGGGACGTTCGCCACCTCGTTGCCGGGGTCGCGGTTGGCGAGGCGCCGGTACGCCTCGTCGATCAGGTTGCTGTAGACCTCGACGATCCGGTGGGGCGAGGTGAGCCGCCCCTCGTCGATCTGCGACCGCACCTGCCGCAGCAACTCCAGCGGGCGCAGCAGCTCGCGCATGCGCGCGGCGGTCGTCTTGGCGGACTCGGTCAGGGCGCTGTCCGAGGTGGCCGCCTGCCGCAGACGCTCTACCGCCTCGTCGGTGGCCTTGCGCTGGCCGGCCAGCTCCGGCGAGGTGCTCCCCAGGCTCTCGGCGGTGAGCCGGCGCTCCTTCTGCAGCTCCTCGACGAGCCGCAGGGCGGGGGCGCCGGTGGACAGCCAGCGGTCGTCGAACTCGTTGGCACCGACGAGTTCGTCAGCGTTCGAGAAGGCGATAAACCCCCACAGGACGACCATCGAGATCAGCGGTACCAGCAGGATCCGGAGTAGCTTGGTACGGATCGGCGGGGGGGAGTGCATCGGTCCAAGTCCATTCGTCGACTGTGGGCACTGACAGCCGTAGGGGCGGGTTCGGCCCCAAATGGTGTGGCGACGGGGGTGTTACAACTAGGTTGCTCCACTATGCCCACGCGTCACGGTCACTTCAAGGGTTGACCTGGATCACGAAATCGCTTTCCGGTAACACGCACATCGATGCGCGCTAATGCCGCCACACGATTCCCTCGTCACCCACGTCACCATCGTCCCGGCGGCCGCCGAGCCGGCCGGGAACCCGCCCGTCACCGGCCTCCTTGCCGCCCCGGGACCCGGCCGGCGCACGGCCGGAAGCGGCCGGCAATACCGGCCATCGGCGTCCGGCGGACCCTGCCGACACGTTGGCAGCTGAACGCGAAAAAATTTGACAGTTGAACGTGGAAAGAATGCCCGCGAAAGCGCGCCTCCTTTGTCTGATCTCGCCAATCCCCCGCCACAGGAATAACGCGCTTCGCCCCGCGGCCCGCTCCCCCGCTCCGCCCCGCCCGGTACGGCGAGGCGGGCGCGGCCCCGGCCGCCCCGGATGCCCGGAAAACGTAACGGCCTGCCGTACCCACCGGGTGGTGGGCGGACCAGGCCGGACCGTGGAGCTATGGGGATTCGAACCCCAGACCTCCTCCATGCCATGGAGGCGCGCTACCAACTGCGCTATAGCCCCGTGCCTGCGGGTTCCTCGCCCGCGCGGCGCCACGCCAGTGTATAGGAGATCCGCGAAAAAGCCGAACCGGAGGCTCCGGCCCGGCCGGAGCGGCGGGGACGCGGCGCCGCGCGCCCGGGGACGGCCCGCTCAGAACTCGTCGGCCCCGGCCACCTGGCCGATCGGGAAGACGTGCCGCGAGGCGGCGCAGACGGTCTGCAGGGTGTGCACCGGCGTGCCGTCGGTGGCGAAGGAGGTACGCAGCACCTCGACCACCCACTCGCCGGGGTCGAGGCGCAGCGTCTCCGCCTCGGTCTCGCCCGGCGGCCGGGCGACCAGGTACTCCTCGGCGTGGCCGAACCGGTAGCCGAGGGCCTCGATGGCGGACTGGAGGCTGGGCCGTACGAAGTCGCCGGCCTCGGCGATCGGCGTGCCGCCGAACAGGTCGAGCCGGAAGAAGCTGGTGGCGACGCGCACCGGGACGCCGTTGGCGAGCAGCAGCTTGCGGCGGGCGAGCACGTCGGCGCCGGCCGCCACGCCGAGCGCCTCGGCGACGGGGGCGGTGGCGGGCTCGGGCCCGACGTAGAGCATGCGACGGTCGGCGCGGATGCCCTGGCGTTCGGCCTCGGTGACGAAGAGGGACGCCGAGCCGCGCACCGCCGGGTCGGTCGGCAGCGCCCGCTGCACGATCACCGGCGGCGGCTGCCCGTTCCCGGCCCGTGCCGTGGCGGGCCGCATCTGCGACACCCGGCCCGGCGACACCCCGAGCAGGCGGGCGATCTCGTCCTGGCGCATGCCCCTCGACTGGGCCTCGGCGATCGCCTCGCGGCGCAGCCGGGCGAGCTCGGTGACCATGCGTTGCTCGGCGGCGATCGCCCGGCTGATCGCGCGGGCGCGCTCGATGGGATCGGCGATGGCGGTGATCTGCTCCAGGACTTGCGCGTCCACCTTCGGCTCCTAAAGCGGCGTGACCGAAGTTCTGACCTTAGTCACCCTATCGGCGTATCACCAGGTCACCGGACGCGCGATCGACAGGTACGGCACGCGGGGGCACACGGCGGGCGTGTGGTACGAAACGAGCATGATCTGCGAGGTCTGGTGGGCGCGGCCGGAGGCCGCCCGCCCATGGCACCGGGAGCTGTTCACCGCCGAGGAGCTCGACCGGGCGGACGCCTACCGGCGCCCCGAGGACCGGGACCGGTTCACGGTCGGCTGCGCGACGAGCCGGATCGTGCTCGGCCGCCTGCTCGGCCTGCCGCCGGAGAAGGTCCCGCTGCGCCGGGACTGCGACGGCTGCGGGCGCCCGCACGGCAGGCCGTACCTGCCCGGCGGGGAGTACCACCTGTCGGTGTCCCACTCGGGGGACTGGGTGGCGGTCGCGATCACCGACCTCGGCCCGGTCGGGATCGACGTGGAACGGCACACGGCCCGGGCCGCCGGGCTCGCCGAGGCCGTGCTCGCCCCGGCCGAGGCCGAGGCCTACGCCCGGCTGCCGGAGGCGGAGCGCGCGGCCGCGCTGATCGCGTACTGGACCCGCAAGGAGGCGGTGCTCAAGGCGACCGGGGACGGGCTGCGCGCCCCGCTGCGCGGGGTCACGGTCTCCGCCCCGCACGAGCCGCCCGCGCTGCTCTCCTACGCGGGCCGCCCGGGCCTGGTCATGGCGCTGTGCGCCCTCGCCCCGCGCCCCGGCCACGCGGCCGTGCTCGCGATCGCCGGGGTGGCCGAGCCGCCCCCGGTGACCGAGCACGACGCCACCCCGCTGCTCACCACCCCGCCGTGAGCCCCGGTACGGCTCAGCGCCGCCGGCGCCGCCGCTCGACGAGGACGGCGGCCCAGCCGATCGCGCCCACGGCCACAATCGCGCTGAGCGCGCCGACGAGCATGCCGAACAGCGTGGACGAGCTGGAATCGTCGTCGTCCACCCGGTCCAGCATGTCGAGGCTCAACAGCCCGAGCGCCACCGCGGCGACGAAGGCGACGACGACGAAGCCGTACAGCGCCGGGCTGAAGAAGATCCGGCGGCCGGGCTGTGGCGGCGGGCTGGCGATCTCCGCCTCCGGACCGACCAGCGCGGCCTTGGGCCGCTTGTAGTAGGCGTAGAAGAACCAGGTGCCGCAGGGCTCCCAGCCATCGGGGGCGAGCCGTTCGGTGAGCGCGTCCCGGCCGGCCGGCGGGACGACCTCGCGGCGGTACTCCCAGCGCTGCGGATGCTCCTCGCTGCGGGTGCAGACGAACCGGCCGAGCCGGTCGATGCCCTGCACCTCCCACCCCTGCTCGCCGAACTCGTTGAGCCGCTGCTGGTCGGTGAAGATGTCGGCGGTCCACGTCCACCGCTCGCCCGAGGCGGCCTCGCCGGCCGCCTGGCCGGCCGTCGCGGCGAGCTGTTCGGCGAAGGCGGCGGCCGGGCCGAACTCCTCCTCGGGGTCACCGCCGCTGTCGGCGAGGTAGGCGCGCAGGTCGTCCACGGTCACGGCGATGCGCGAGGCGGGCACCCCCGCCTCGCGCAGCCGCGCGGTCAGCTCGTCGAAGTAGCCGCTCATCGGGATCGTCCCTTGGTCAGTACGGCCCGCACCGACTCGTCGAAGGCGAGCCACCGGGCCCCCTCTTCCTCGAGCGTGCGACGGCCCTCGTCGGTGAGGCGGTAGTAGCGGCGACCGGGCCCGCGCTCGGCGGCGCGGAACTCGGTCGCCAGCAGCCCGGCCTCCTCGAGCCGGTTCAGCACGGGGTAGAGGGTGCCGCCCTTGATCTGCCCGAGACCGGCGTCGGCGAGGGTCTTGGCGATCTCGTAGCCGTAGCTCTCCCCCTCGCTCAGGCTCGCCAGCACCAGCAGATCGAGCACCCCTTTGAGCCAGCTCGCGCGTCGGTCGGCCGTCATGAGCCTCATCCTCGCACAGGCACCGGCGTCTCCTGCCCGCCACGGGCCCGCGGCGCCAGCAGGGCGCGGGCGTCGAGCAGGAGGTGCATCACCACCGGCAGCAGCAGGCTCCCGGTGAGCAGGTACGCGGCGGTGAGCACGCCCCCGCCCAGGGCCAGCATGAGCATGGCCTTCCCGCCGCGAAGGAACTGGCTGAGCACGTAGACGGCGAGGGACAGCCCGGCGGCGACGGGCAGCGGCAGCCCCAGCCCGTACGCGAAGAGCCCGACGAACACGCCGCGGAAGATGACCTCCTCGAGGATGCCCGCGACCACGGCCGTGGCGAGGGTGCCGCGCCGCTCCCGCGCCGTGCGCGGTGGCGCGGCCGCCTCGGGCGCCCAGGCGGGGATCCGCACGCCCAGCCGCTCGGCCACGGCGATCGCCGCCGTGACGAGGACCATCGTGCCGGCGACGGCGACGGTGAAGGCGGGGTCGGCGCCGAGCGAGACGCCGACCTGCTCCGGCCCGAGGTCCAAGGCCTTGACGATGCCCACGACCATGGCGAACAGCACCCACATGCTCACCGGCCAGGACAGGCCCCTCTTGGCCCCGTCGTCGATCACCAGGCGGTCGTAGGTGAGCCGGCCCAGCCACGGCCGTACCACGGCCACGTAACCGACAAGCCCTGCGGCGAACGCGATACCCAGCACCTCTGACCTCCCTACCTATCTATGTCCGAGAGCCACTTATAAGTTAGCGCGACATAGCTAGGAATACAACCTATATAGCGCAACGGATCCCCCGGTTTCCCGGGGCGGCGGGCATGCCGCAGCGGTCCCACCTGGGCGGGCACCCCCGCTGTTGCGCTCCGCATGTGACCGATTCGGTCCGGTGACGCTCGCCGAAGGCGGCGATCTGGTGGGATGTGGACCGGTACGGCACGGCTCGCGGCGGTGAACCCGCCGGGGCGGTGGACCGTACGACCTGTCAGCGCCGTGGCGCGGGACGCCCCCGCGCGAACGCAGCGGTCTCCGGCGGATCCTCAGGAAAGGTGCCACCTTGACGATCAGCAGCGGGTCGATCAGCACCGGCCTCGGCGGCTCGCCCGAGGGCGCGCCCACCGGCGAGGAACGGCGGGCGGCGTCCACCGGCGGCCGGGAACACGGCGGCGGGCGCACCGACCGGCCCGGCGGCGGGCACGGCCGGCGGCGCCTGCGGCGGGCCGGATCGCTGCTGCTCAGCGCGCTCGCCCTCGGCCTCGTGCTGTTCGCCCTGGTCGCCCCGGCCAAGGTGGCCCACCTCACCCCGGCGGGGCTCGCCCGCATCCCGGCCGAGGGGGTGCTCGGGGTGGCGCTGCTCCTGCTGCTCCCGTCACGCGCCCGCCGCGTGGTGGCCGTGGCGGGCGGCGTGCCGCTCGGCCTGCTGGCCATCGTGAAGCTCGTCGACCTGGGGTTCGACGCCGTCCTCGCCCGGCCGTTCAACCTCGTCTACGACTGGACGATGCTGAGCGCGGGCGTGGAGTTCCTGCACACCTCGATCGGACGGGCCGGCGCGGTCGCCACGGTCGCCGGCGTCGTGCTGCTCGCCTGCGGCGTGCTCGCGCTCATGACGCTCGCGCTGCTCCGGCTCACCCGCCAGGTCACGCGGCACCGCAGGGCGGCCGCGGGCGCGGCCGGGGCGCTCGCCGTGGCCTGGGTGATCTGCGCGCTGCTCGGCGCGCAGCTCGTGCCCGGGGTGCCGGTGGCCGCGCTCGCCTACGACCGGGTGCTCCAGGTGCCGACGAGCCTCGCCGACCGGGAGGCGTTCGCCGCGCGGCTCGCCGACGACGCGTACGCGAACGTGCCGGGCGAGCACCTGCTCACCGCGCTGCGCGGCAAGGACGTGATCGTCGCCTTCGTGGAGAGCTACGGCCGCGACGCGATCGAGAACCCGGACTTCGCCCCGGGGGTGGGCGCGGTGCTCGCGGACGCCGAACGGCGGCTGCGCGCGGCCGGGTTCTCCGCCCGCAGCGCGTTCCTCACCTCGCCGACCTCCGGTGGCGGGAGCTGGTACGCGCACGCCACGCTGCTGTCCGGTCTGTGGGTCGACCACCAGCAGCGGTACGCCGACCTGGTGGCGAGCGACCGGCTCACCCTCAACCACGCGTTCCACAAGGCGGGCTGGCGCACCGTGGGCGTGATGCCCGGCATCCACCGGGACTGGCCGGAGGGCGCGTTCTACGGCTACGACCGGGTGTACGCGGCCCGCGACCTCGGCTACCGGGGGCCCGGGTTCACCTGGGGCACGATCCCGGACCAGTTCACCCTGGCCGCGTTCCAGCGGTTCGAGCGTGACCGGGCCGGCCGTACCCCGGTGATGGCGGAGATCCCGCTCGTGTCCAGCCACGCGCCGTGGACCCCGGTGCCGCGGCTGCTCGACTGGGAGGAGCTCGGCGACGGCACCGTCTACCACTCGGTCCGCCGGTCGGCCCCCGGCGGGCAGGGCTCGCTCGACGAGGTGTGGAGTGACGTGGGCCGGGTGCGCGGCGAGTACCGCCGGTCGATCGAGTACTCGCTCGGCAGCCTGCTGTCCTACGTGGAGACCTACGGCGACGACGACCTCGTGGTCGTGTTCCTCGGCGACCACCAGCCCGCGCCGATCATCACCGGCTTCGGCGCGAGCCGGGACGTGCCGATCACGATCCTCGCCAAGGACCCCGCGGTGCTCGACCGGATCTCCGGCTGGGGCTGGCACGAAGGTCTCAAGCCCGGCCCCGATGCGCCGGTCTGGCCGATGGACGCCTTCCGTGACCGCTTTCTCGCCGCGTTCGGCTCCCGGCCGGCCCGGTAGCGCGGGGCGTCGGTCACATTGACCACAGGACACCACAATTGTCAGTCGGCCTGGCTAGCATGCGGCGCCATGAGACGCTTATGGATCATGGTCGCTGTGATGGCGATTGCCTTGGCGCCTCACGGAGCCGCGCACGCGTACCCGGTGAAGGACAAGAGGCTCACGCACAACGCCCTCTACAAGGCCGGTCCCCTCGACGCCACCGAGTGCGCCGAGAAGCCGGTGCGCCCCCGCGACTTCCGGCTGGCGAAGGCGTACCTCTACGGCATCCTCGACTGCCTCAACACCGGCTGGTCGGCCCATCTGAGGAAGGCCGGGTTCGCCTTCCGCAAGCCGGTGCTGAAGGTGACGAACAAGGCGCCCCGCCGGTGGTGCGGCATCAGGTGGGAGGACTCGCACTCGTACTACTGCGACGAGAAGCGCACGATCCTCTTCGTCCTCGACAAGAGCCTGCTCGCCGACCCCACCGACCTGTACCTGTTCGCCGCGCTCGCCGACCGGTACGGCCAGCACGTGCAGAACCTCACCGGCATCTACCGGGCCTACTACAACCTCGACTACCGGAACAAGAAGGAGGAGCTGGAGCAGATCCGCCGCTACGAGCTGCAGAGCCTCTGCTTCGGCACCGCGTTCCTGAAGAGCACCTGGAACTCCCTCGACCGCTCCGCCAAGGACTGGCGGCTCCTGCTGTCCTACCTGAGGGACTGGAGCCACCCCGGGATCGGCACCCGGGCGACCATCGCCCACTGGGCGAGCCGCGGCTTCGCCAAGGGCGATCCGGCGGCGTGCAACACCTGGGCCGCGCCCTCCGGCCGCGTCGCCTGATCCGGCCGGCCCGCGCCCTCGCCCGCGCCACCGGCCGGGCGAGGGCGATCCTCGCATCACCGCAGGTCAACGGCACCGTGGCGGCGGAAACCATCTCGTACCCTGGCAGGAGGGACACCCACCGGGAGCCGCCGCACATGCAGACCTTCCTGCCGTACCCCGACTTCGCCGAGACCGCCAAGGTGCTCGACCAGCGACGGCTCGGCAAGCAGCGCGTGGAGGCCCTGCAGATCCTGCGCGGCCTCACCGTCCCCGGGTACGGCTGGCGCCACCACCCCGCGGTGCGCATGTGGCGGGGCCACGAGGAGGCGCTCACCCGCTACGGCCTGGAGATCTGCCGCGTGTGGCGCGCCGCGGGCCACCGGGACACCTGCACCGGCCTGCTCGTGGCCGAGCTGCGCGCGGCGAAGGGCATCGACGACCCGCGCGACCAGGACGAGCTCGCCGCGGCCGGCGCGCTGCCGCCGTGGCTCGGCGACCCGGACTTCCACCGTGCCCACCAGTCGGCGCTGGTCCGCAAGGACCCCGATCACTACCGGCCGCTGTTCCCGCAGGTCCCCGACGACCTGCCGTACGTGTGGCCGGAGAGCCCGTGACCCGCGCGGCCCGAGGACAAGGGTGACCTGCGGGCCGTCGACCGTCCCGGACCGGCCGGCGGCCCGCAGGTCGCTCGCCGTCCGCCGTGCCGTACCGACGGGACGGCGAAACGTGGTGGACACGCCGGCGAGGTCACCGCGGAGGGGGTGCCCGCCACCGTCATGGCGTGGTCGTCCGCCACGCCCTGACCCGGGCGCGGCACCGGTCGCGGCCAAGCGCCTCTCGCCGCGTGCCGGGGCGGGTAGTCCGCCGCACCGGTCCCCCGAATCGGGGGACCGCGGCTCCGCCATTCGGTTCTTCCATTATCCCGTGCACCCGGGCCACGCGCAGCGCGAGCGTGATCTCACCGTGTCCCTCAGCGTGTCCCTCGCGGACCGCAGGCCGCGGCCCGGGTACGGCCCCGCCCCGCCGGGGCCGGAGCGCCGCGCGGGCGGTATTTTGGGCCGCACGGGCGAGCGCGGAGACGAGGCGAGGCCATGAGGACGTGCGCGCATCACGGCGCCGGGCCGGAAGACCGGCCATGAGCGCGATCAAGGTGCTGGAACTGCACGAGATCGAGGAGTTCCGGCAGGTAGTGCGGCTGTTCGGCGGCATCTGGGGGATGAACCCGCCGCCGGTCACGATCGAGCTGCTGCGCGCCCTGGCGCACTCGGGGAACTACGTCGCCGGGGCCTACGACGGGGACCGGATGGTCGGCGCGTCGGTGGCGTTCCTCGGCATGCCCGCGGGCGAGGTGCTGCACTCGCACATCACCGGCGCCCAGGCGGCAGGCCACGGCGTCGGGCTCGCGCTCAAGCGGCACCAGCGCGAGTGGGCGCTCGCCCGCGGCATCACCGGCATCACCTGGACCTTCGACCCCCTGGTACGGCGCAACGCCCACTTCAACCTGGTCAAGCTGGGCGCCCGGCCGGAGGAGTACCTGCCCGAGTTCTACGGGCCGATGGAGGACGTGATCAACGCCGGTGACGAGTCCGACCGGGTGCTGGCGGTGTGGCGGCTCGACGCCCCGCACGTGGCCGCGGCCGCGCGCGGCGAGCCGTACCCGGCCACGGTGCCCGCGGACGCGGCGGTGGCCCTCGAGTGCGTGGACGGGCGGCCGGTGGCGGGCCGCAGCGACGCCGCCACGCTGCTGGTGGCCGTGCCGCCGGACATCGAGACGATGCGCCGCACCGACCCGGGCGCGGCGCGGGCGTGGCGGTACGCGCTGCGCGAGGCGCTCGGCGGGCTGCTCGCGGAGGGGGCGAGGGTCACCGGCTTCCACGACAAGGCGTACTACGTGGTCGAACGTTAGGGGTCACAGGTGAAGATCGAGGGAATCGAGCTGCGCCGGATCGCGATGCCGCTGGTGTCGCCGTTCCGCACCTCGTTCCACACCGAGACGGAGCGGGACGTGCTGCTGGTGCGGGTGGTCACGCCGCAGGCGGAGGGCTGGGGCGAGTGCGTGGCGATGAGCGAGCCGCTGTACTCGCCCGAGTACGTCGACGGCGCGGCCGACGTGCTGCGCCGCTTCATGATCCCGGCGTTGCGGGCGCGGCTCGCCGACCCCTCGGCCCGGTTCGACGCCCACCTCGTCGGCCACCTGCTGGAGCCGATCCGCGGCCACCGCATGGCCAAGGCCGCCCTCGAGATGGCCGTGCTCGACGCCGAGCTGCGCGCCTCGGGCCGCTCGTTCGCCTCCTACCTCGGCGCGACCCGGGAGCGGGTGCCGTGCGGGGTGTCGGTCGGCATCATGAACTCCATCCCCGAGCTGCTCGACGCCGTGGCGGGCTACCTCGACGACGGCTACGTGCGGATCAAGCTGAAGATCGAGCCGGGCTGGGACATCGAGCCGGTCCGCGCGGTCCGCGAGCGGTTCGGCGACGACCTGGCGCTGCAGGTGGACGCCAACGCCGCCTACACCCTCGCCGACGCCAACCACCTGGCCAAGCTCGACGACTTCGACCTGCTGCTGATCGAGCAGCCGCTCGCCGAGGACGACATGGTCCAGCACGCCAGGCTCGCCCAGCGGCTGCGCACCCCGATCTGCCTGGACGAGTCGATCGAGTCGGCCGCGCACGCCGCCGCCGCGATCTCGCTGGGCGCCTGCTCGGTGATCAACATCAAGCCCGGCCGGGTCGGCGGCCACATCGAGGCGCTGCGGGTCCACGACCTGTGCCGCGCGCACGGGGTGGCCGCCTGGACCGGCGGCATGCTGGAGACCGGGCTCGGCCGGGCCGCGAACGTGGCGTTCGCCGCGCTGCCCGGCTGCACCCTCCCCGGTGACACCTCCGCCTCGCGCCGCTACTACAAGGTCGACATCACCGAGCCGTTCGAGCTGGAGGACGGCCACCTGACGGTCCCGACCGGCCCGGGGCTGGGAGTGACCCCCATCCCGGAGATCCTCGACGAGGTGACCACCGCCACCGAGTGGATCCCGTTCTGAGCGGACGCCCGGCCGCGCACCGCGGCCGGGCCGTACGGCGAGGCGGCGCGGCGCGCGGACGTGCGTGCCGGGCGTCAGCGCACCTCGGCGCGGAGCGCACGCACCACGCCGATCGCCAGAGGCAGGGCGACCGAGCAGAGCAGGGCGGTGCCCAGGCGCGCCGCGTCCATCCAGGTCAGCTCGGCCGTGGCGAGCGGTCCGACCGCGGTGCCGAGGTCCACCCAGCGGGCGATCTCCCGCCCGGTCTCGCTCAGGTTGCGGGCCAGGTTCCACAGGGTGCCGAGGACGAAGTAGGTCGCGATCGCCGCGGCCGGGTGGAGCAGCAGCATGGCGAACGCGATCGCCATCGCGATCAGCAGCACGTTCGTCGCGGTCCAGCCGAGCATCCGGGGCACCGTGATGTCCCACTCGGCCGGGACGCCCTGCACCGCGGCGGTGACGGCGGTCGCCGGGACCGCGACCACGAGCGCGAACAGCGAGGCGGCCACGGTCGCGGCCAGCGGCGGCAGGCACCTCGCGGCGAGCACCCGGCCGCGCCGGGGCTCCAGGGTGAACGTGGTGAGCGCGCTGCGGTGGGTCCAGTCGCCGGTCACCGCGAGGATCGCGATCGCGGGCAGCAGCGTGCCGTACCCGATCCCGGCGGTGGTGGTCAGCCGGGTCAGCTCCGGGCCCGCGACCACGCCGCGCGCCGCGATCGACACCACGGTCATCGCGGCCAGCAGCCCGAACATGATCATCGCACTGCGGGTGTCGGCCATCTTGCGGGCCTCCACGAGCAGCAGCCGGTGGAACGGCACCGGCGCCGGGGTGACCCGGTCCCACCCGGTCCGCGCCGCGCCCGGTACGGTGACGTCGCTCATGCCGCCCTCCGATCGGCCTCCGCGGTCAGCTCGAGGAAGACCCGTTCCAGGTCGCGGCCCCGGCCGAGCTCGTCGAGTGTGCCCTGGGCGAGCACGCGGCCCCGGCCGATCACCACGACCCGGTCGGCTATGCGCTCCACCTCGGCGAGCAGGTGCGAGCTGAGCAGCACCGCGCAGCCCGCGTCGGCGAGCTCGCGCAGCAGCCCGCGCAGCCAGTGGATGCCCTGCGGGTCGAGCCCGTTTGCGGGCTCGTCGAAGACGAGCACCCGCGGCCGGGCGAGCAGCGCGTGGGCGATGCCGAGCCGCTGCCGCATGCCGAGCGAGTAGCCGCGGAAGATCCGCCGCGCCTCCCGCTCGGTGAGGCCGACCAGCTCGAGCACCTCGTCGACCCGCGACCGGGGCAGGCCGAGCGTCATCGCGCCCAGGGTGAGGATCTCCCGGCCGGTGCGCCCCGGGTGCTGGGCGTTCGCGTCCAGCAGCGCGCCCACGTGCCACCCGGGCGCCTCCAGCTCGCGGTACGGCCGGCCGAAGATCGTGGCGGTGCCCGAGGTGGGCCGGGAGAGCCCGAGCAGGATGCGCAGCGCCGTGGTCTTCCCGGCGCCGTTCGGCCCGAGGAACCCGGTGACGCTGCCGGGCTCCACGGTGAAGGACACCTCGTCGAGTGCCCTGACCCCCTTGTAGTCCTTGCACACGGACTTGAACTCGATCACGGGATCCAGTGCACCGGAGGGCACCCCTCCGCATCATCGGCCCGCGGTCCACTCCCGCCGTCCTCCGGGCTCGACCTCGGCCGGTCGGCATCGACCTTCGGCCATCCCGGCATCGACCCTGGTCGCTACCGGAGGCGCGACGGCGGTTCCTAGGCTGGTGACGTGCCCCCGAGCGCGGAGACCCTGGCGCGATCGGAGTGGATCCGCCGCATAGTGCCGTACCTGTGCGCCCTGCCGCCGATGGTGTTCTTCGGCGGCCTGCTCGTCTGGGTCGTCCTCCGGGATCCCGCCTTCCTGTGGAACGGGCTGTCCGATATGGCGCTGGGCCTGGTCGCGCTCGGCCTGCTCGCGCTGCGGCGGCGGTTTCCCGTGCCGATCGCGGTGGTGACCGTGCTGATGACGCTCGTCTCCACCACCGCCACCGGCCCGGCCGCCGTGGCGTACGTGTCGCTCGCCAGGCGCCGCCCGCTCCGGCGGTTCTTCGCGGTCGCCGCGCTGACCTGGGTGTGCATGGCGTCGCATCTGGTCACCACCGGGATCACCCAGCAGACCTACATCTCGCTGCTCGCCGGCACGGCCTTCTACCTGGGCCTCACCGGCGTCGCCCTGTACCTGCGGGGCCGCGACGAGGTCGCCGCCTCGCAGCGTGCGGCCGCGCTCGCCGCCGAGCGGGAGCAGCGGCAGCGCATCGAGCAGGCCCGGCTCGCGGAACGCGCCAAGATCGCGCAGGAGATGCACGACGTGCTCGCCCACCGGATCTCGCTGCTGTCGATGCTCGCCGGCGGCCTGGCGTACCGCACCGACCTCAGCCCGGAGGAGATGCGCGCGACCGCGCAGCTCATCCAGGAGAACGCGCACCAGTCGCTCACCGAGCTGCGCGCCGTGCTCGGCACGCTCCGGGCCGATGCGGCGCCCGAGCGGGACGGCGACGCCGCCGTGACGCCCCCGCAGCCCACCCTCGCCGACCTGGAGAAGCTGTACGACGAGGTCCGCGCCGCCGGGCAGAAGCTCGAGGTGCACGACCGGCTGAGCGACCGGGAGGCGCTGCCGACGCAGACCGGCCGGCACGCGTACCGCATCGTGCAGGAGGCGCTGACGAACGCGCGCAAGCACGCGCCCGGCAGCCGGGTGACCGCCGAGTTCGACGGGCGGCCCGGCGAGGGCCTGCGCATCCGGGTGAGCAACCCGGTGCTGCCCGGCACCCCCGCGGGTCCGGGCGCCCGGCTGGGTCTGGTCGGCCTGTCCGAGCGGGTCCGGATGGCCGGGGGCACGATGTCACACGCCGTCGAGGACGGCAGGTTCGTCCTTGATGTCCGGTTGCCGTGGGAGGCTTGAGGTGTGACCCGGATTGTGATCGTGGACGACGACCCGATGGTGCGCACCGGCCTGAAGCTCATCCTCGGCGGCGCGCCCGACCTCGAACTGGCCGGCGAGGCCGGGGACGGCCGCCAGGCCGTGGAGGTGGTCCGCCGGGTACGGCCGGACGTGGTGCTGATGGACATCCGCATGCCGGTCCAGGACGGCCTGGTCACCACCGAGCAGCTGCTCGCCGAGCCGAACCCGCCTCGCGTGCTCGTGCTCACCACGTTCGACGCCGACGACCTCGTGCTGCGGGCGCTGCGCCTCGGCGCCTCCGGCTTCCTGCTCAAGGACACCCCGCCACCGAAGATGATCGAGGCGGTCCGCGCCGTGGCCCGCGGCGAGCCCGCGCTCTCCCCCAGCGTCACCTACCAGGTGATCGCCGCCGCCACCGGCGCCCGCCGCCCCGAGGCCCGCGAGGAGCTGTCCCGGCTCACCGAACGCGAGCTCGAGGTCGCCATCGAGGTGGCCCGCGGCAGCTCCAACGCCGAGATCGCCGAACGCCTCCACATGAGTGTCGCGACCGTCAAGGCGAACATCTCCCGCATCTTCGCCAAGCTCGGCACCGACAACCGCGTCCAGGTCGCCATGAAGGTCCGCGACGCCGGCCTGGCCTGACCACGCCCGGACCGCGACGGCCGACCGTACTGTTCCGACCGGCCGGATCCCGCCGTCGGCCGGGAATGTCGGCGCCGAACGCGGAAGTACGCGGATCATTCGGGCCGACGTATGAACTCGTCCGCCTGCTTTGCGGCATGGGAGACCCCATTTCTCGAATTCCGGATGTCCACAGGGAAAGCGGCCGGTAACATCCGGTCACGGAACGTAAAGCCCTGGGGTTGCGTGCGGCAGTGGATAGGCGCGGAGAACTGGGGGAAAAATCGATCTCCCGCTCCCGCCTGCTCGGACGAAATGGGGCAAAGGATGATCGAAAAGCAGCGGCCGGCGTGGGCGGTGAGGCTCCAGGCCGAGCGGGAGAACCGGGAGTGGAGCAGGAAGGAGATGGCCCGGAGGCTACTCCAGGCCGCGGGCTACACACACGGGTCGCTGGACAGTCTCGTCCGCCAGATTCGCGATTGGGAAAAAGGGAGACATTTCCCGCGTGACTGGGCTCGCGCCTATTCGACAGCGTTTGAAATCGACGTAAAGTGCCTATTCTCCCAAGAGAGCCCGGAGAGAAATCATGGGGAGGGCGACGACATGGAACGACGCAGACTGCTGCAGGCGCTCGCCACGCTCGGAGTTCCCGCCCTCGCCCCGCCACTCGATGCGATCCAGAGCATCAGGGACGGTGTCGATCGCGCGCTCGGCAGGGACGAGGGCACCCACCTCGACGAGTGGAACGAGGCGATCGCCGAGTACGGCTCCCGCTATCTGACGCTGCCTCCGGAACGGCTGATCTCGGAACTCTCGGCCGACGTGTACACGGTGCAGCAGACCATGGCGCGCATCGGCACCGGCGACCGCAAGTTCCCCGAATGGTGCGGCGTGATGTCGATGCTGTCCCTGCTCACTGCGAAAACGCTGTCCAACCTCGGTCATCAGGCGGAGGCGCGCCGCTGGTGGGCCACCGCGCAGTCGGCGGCCGACCGGTCGGGCGACCCGAAGCTCAGCCTCACCGTCGCCGGGGAAGGGCTCATCCGTGCGCTCTACGCGGAGCGGCCGACGCGGATGGTGCTCGCCAAGGCCGACGAGGTTCGTGAGCGGTACCCGGCCGTCCCCTGCGCCGGCCTCACGAGCCTCCACTCCGCGCGTGCACAGGCCCTCGTGCGTGAAGGCCGTACAGACGAGGCGATCGCCGCGATCCGTGACCTACGCGCGGTGGCCGAGAAACTGCCCGATTCGGTTATCAAGAATCGTGATTCCCTCTTCGGCTGGGGTGAGGACCGACTGCTCTACACCACGGCCTGGGTCCACGCCTATGCGGGCAGGGCCGAAGCGGCCGACGAGAACGCCCGGCGCGCGACGGCCGCCCTTCCGGCGAACGATCTTCGGTCGCCCACTCAACTGGCGCTCATCCAGGGCATCGGCCACGTCCGCGCGGGCGACGTCACCGAGGGCGTACGGCACGCCCGGAGGGGCTACGAGAACCACCCGCCCGAGCAGCGGACCACGATGATCGACCACCTGGCGAACCAGGTCCTGGCGGCCGTTCCGGCGCAGCGGCGTGCCGAGCCCGCCGTCACCGAGTTCCGGGACCTCCTCGTGTCCGCACGCGTGTGAGCGCAGGCTCCCCATCGAGAACCGCCGCGCATCCGGGGCGTGGTGCCGACCCTCATCATGCCGATCGCGCCGAACTCGCCCGGCACCACGCTTCGGTATCTCGTCGCACCGGTCACCGCAGCCCACGAGCACGGTGACGGCGGCCTCCGCGCCCGACCGTGCCGATCACCCCTCCGGGTAGGCCCGCCACTCGTACTCTCCCTCTGCCAGCCAGGACGGCACGTCGACCGGCTCGGCCTGCACGAACCACGCGGCCCGCCCGTCCGCCGCGCGCTCCACGCCCAGCGCGACCGTGTGGTTGCGCCCGTCCACGCTCACGCTCTCGAGATCCTCCTCGACGTGGACGAGCATGAGCCCCAGCGCCCCCTCGAGGCTCCCCTCCTCATCCGCCAGCCGCGCGACGTACTCGTCGAGCAGGGATGCGGGCAGGTGCAGCCGGGGCCGCAGCGGCAACGGCCCACCCGGCGACGCCGTCACGACGTACCTCCCCGCCTCGGCGCACTCCTCGACGAGGAAACCCGCCGCCCTGAGCCGCCCGAGAAACACGGCCCCGTACTTCCCGTATCGGTCGTCCGCCTCCGCGCCCGGACCACCCGCGTACGTACCCACGATCACCTCCTCACCCGCGACCGCCCCGCCACGGAATGCGGGCCTTCCTGGGCCTTCCACCGCCTCGCGTCCGGACAACGCGGCTGAGGCGGTGACCGGCGAGCGGCCCTCGCTGATACTCGCCCCCTGACACAGCGGCGGCCGTTTCCCCGTGGCCGGATGGGTCCGCGGCCTTACGAGCAGGATGATCGAGCGATCGAAGCGTCTCGCCGACAGCGCCGTGACCGGCGATGTGCGACCGCCAACGGTATGCCCGGATACCCGATACCCCACGCACCACGGATCGATGACAGATCAGGAGCCTCCGTCGGCTTGGGTCGCCCGCGCAGCCGCCTGCGCGGCCACCATGGGGATGGCCGCGATCTTTTCGGCTGTGAGGTCCTCCCAGACGAGCCCTGAGGGATCGTTGGTGGATGTTCCCCGCATTTCCACCGCCCGGCGGAACTCCTTCCGTCGGCGGACGGCACGGCCGCGGCGGGAAACGCGAAAGCCCACCGGATGATCCGGTGGGCCGAGAGAGTGGAGCTATGGGGATTCGAACCCCAGACCTCCTCCATGCCATGGAGGCGCGCTACCAACTGCGCTATAGCCCCGTTGGACGGAGCCAGTGTATCGGATCTGCGGGGGTGGTCGGGAACGGATAATCGGGGCGGGCCGGGATGTCACGTCGGGGCGGGTGGGGAGCGTCGTTCTCGGTATGGCGAACGAGGAGGAGAGGGACGCGGTCTTCCAGGAGCATCGGGCGGTGCTGGTGGGGGTGGCCTACCGGATCCTGGGGAGCGTCGCCGACGCCGAGGACGTGGTGCAGGAGGCGTGGCTGCGGTGGTCGGGGGTCGACGCCGCGAAGGTCGAGGACGCCCGGGCCTTTCTGATCAGGGTGACGTCCCGGCTCGCGATCGACCGGCTGCGGCGGGTGCGGGCGCGACGGGAGGAGTACGTGGGGCCGTGGCTGCCCGAGCCGCTGCGGACCGGGCCGGACGGGGCCGCGCAGGCCGAGCTGGCCGATTCGGTGGAGCTGGCGCTGCTGGTGGTGCTGGAGACGTTGTCGCCGCTGGAGCGGGCGGCCTTCGTGCTGCGGGAGGCGTTCGGCCTGCCGTACGCGGAGATCGCGGCGGCGATCGGGCGGAGTGAGCCCGCGGTACGGCAGCTCGCCCGCCGGGCGCGGGAGCACGTGCAGGCGCGCCGGCCGCGGTTCGCGGTGGACCGGGCGGAGCGGCGGCGGGTGACCGAGCGGTTCCTCGCGGCGGCGGCGGGCGGGGACCTGGACGGGCTGGTCGCGCTGCTCGCCCCGGACGCGGCGCTGGTGGGCGACGGCGGCGGCAAGGCCCCGGCGCCGCTGCGGGTGATCCGCGGCGCGGTGAAGGTGGCCCGGTTCCTGCTGGCGATCGCCAAGCCGGAGCGGGCGCGCCGGCAGCTCGCCCTGCTCGGCCTGCCCGAGTCGGCCGCGATCGCGGTGGAGATCGACGAGGTGAACGGCGGCCCGGCGATCGTCGGGCGGGCCGCCGGGGTGCCCGTCGTGCTGATCTCGCCGGTGGTGGCGGACGGCCTGGTCACCACCGTCTACCTGATCGCCAACCCGGACAAGCTCGCCCCGCTGGCGATGTCACGCCGGGACGGGCGGGATGCGTCCGCAAGGACATGAGACCGCACATCACCGTCATCGGCGGCGGGCTCGCCGGGCTGACCGCCGCCATCGCCTGCGCCGAGGGAGGCGCGCAGGTGACCCTGTACGAGGCGCACGAGGCGCTCGGCGGCCGGGCCCGGTCGACCGCGGGGCCGTACGTGGCGAACGACGGCCCGCACGCCTTCTACTCGGACGGCGCGCCGTGGCGCTGGCTGGCGGCCCGCGGGCTGGTCCGGCCGTACGCGCGGCCCGGCTGGCGGGCGCTGCGGCGGGCGCGGTTCCGCTGGCAGGGCAGGTGCGGGCTCCCGCCGGGCCCGCTGCTGCGCATGGTCGCGCACCGGCGGCTGCGGGCGCCGGTCGACCGCGACTTCGGCTCCTGGGCGGCGGAGCGGTTCGGCGAGCAGGCCGCGAAGGCGGCGGCCGGGCTGGTCGGCGTGATCACCTACGAGGCCGATCCGGGCCGGTTGTCGGCGGCGTTCGTGTGGGAGCGGCTGCTGCGGGTGACCGCGCCCAAGTACCCGGCGGTCCGGTACGTCAGGGGCGGCTGGGGCGCGGTGATCGGCCGGATGGCCGCCTGCGCGCGGCGGCTCGGCGTGCGGATCGAGACCGGGGCGCGGGTGCACGAGCTGCCGGGCACGCCCGCGATCGTGGCCACCTCGCTCGACGCGGCGCGCACGCTGCTCGGCGACGAGCGCCTGCAGTGGGAGAGCGGCCGGGCCGTGCTGCTCGACCTCGGCGTACGGCGCGGCGCGGGCGACCTGTTCCTGCTGTCCGACCTGGACGAGGGCGGCTTCGCCGAGCAGTACGGCCTGCTCGACCGGTCGCTCGCCCCGGCCGGGGAGACGTTGGTCCAGCTGATGATGCCGATGCGGGACGGCGAGTCCCGTGCGGACGCGCTCGCCCGGGTGGAGCGCCTGGCCGATATGGCCGTCCCGGGCTGGCGCGAGCGGCTGAGCCTGCGGCGGGACGCGGTGGCGCGGGGCCGTACCGGCGCCCTCGACCTGCCGGGGTTCACCTGGCGGGACCGTCCGGCGATCGAGCGGGGCGACGGCGTCTGGCTCGCCGGCGACGCGGTGGCCGCACCCGGCCTGCTCAGCGAGGTGTCGGTGAACAGCGCGCTGCGGGCCGCGGAGCTCGCGCTCGCCGCGGTGCGCGCGCCGGGGTCACGGGTAGGCCGCGCGGCGGCCTGACCGGACCGCTCACCGGGTGGCGAGCCGGATCACGTTCCACGACGCGGGCGGCAGCATCGCGTGCAGCGTGCCGTCGCCGATCGCGGACGTGCCGACGGGGCGCGGCCGTACCCGGTCCGGGTCGTCGGCGGTGTTGCGCGCCTCGAGGTCGGGGTCGGAGAGCACCGAGTGCTCGAGGATGCGCGGCTCGCCGAACGCCCGGACCGTGGCGTGCAGCTCGAGCGCGTCGGTGAGCGAGCGGTTGACCGCGAACAGGGTGAGCGTGCCGTCCTCGGCGAGCACCGCGGTGGCGTGCAGGGCGGGCACGTCCCCCGCGTACGGCGCGTTCGGCTCGACCCGCAGCACGGTGCCGCGGCCGTACCGGCTGGCCTGGGCGAACGGGTGGAAGATGGTCTGCCGCCAGGCGCGTCCGCCCGGCTCGGTGACGATCGGGGCGATGACGTTGACGAGCTGGGCGAGGCAGGCCATCTTCACCCGGTCGGCGTGCCGGAGCAGGGCGATGAGCAGGCTCCCCACGACGACCGCGTCGAGCACGTTGTAGTGGTCCTCGAGCAGGCGCGGGGCGTGCCGCCACTCGGTGGGCGGGTCGGCCTGGTGGCGGGACATGTACCAGACGTTCCACTCGTCGAACGACAGGTAGATGCGCTTGTCCCGCTTGAGCTTGGCCCGCACGTGGTCGCAGGTGGCGATCGCGTCCTCGATGTAGGCCTCCATCATCGCCCCGGAGGCGAGGAAAGTTTCAAGGTCGCCGTTGAGCGGCTCGTAGTAGGCGTGCAGGGAGATGTAGTCGACCTGGTCGTACGCCTCCTCGAGCACGGTGGCCTCCCACGCGCCGAAGGTCGGCATGCCCGCGCCCGAGCTGCCGCAGGCCACGAGCTCCAGGTCAGGGTCGATCATGCGCATGGCGCGGGCCGTCTCCGCGGCGAGCCGGCCGTACTCGTGCGCGGTCTTGTGCCCGGTCTGCCAGGGCCCGTCCATCTCGTTGCCGAGGCACCAGATCCGGATCCCGTACGGCTCGGGCGCGCCGTGCGACACGCGCAGCTCGGACAGCGCCGTGCCGCCCGGGTGGTTGGCGTATTCGAGCAGGTCACAGGCCTCCTGCATGCCCCGGGTGCCGAGGTTGACGGCGAGCATGGGCTGCACCCCGGCCCGCCGGGTCCAGATCATGAACTCCCCCAGGCCGAACGCGTTCGGCTCGATCGACTTCCACGCCGGGTCGAGCCGGACCGGGCGCTCGGGCCCGACCCCGTCCTCCCAGCGGTAGCCGGAGACGAAGTTGCCGCCGGGGTAGCGCACCACGGTCACGCCGAGCTCGCGCACGAGTTCCAGCACGTCACGGCGGAGTCCGTGCTCGTCCGCGGTGGGGTGCCCCGGCTCGTACACGCCGGTGTACACGCACCGGCCGAGGTGCTCCACGAAGGACCCGAACAGCCGCGGATCGACGGTCCCGATCGTGAAGGCGGGGTCGAGGGTGAGGGTTGCGTGGGTCAATCCGACCTCCCGTCAGTGGTACGCACGTACCTGGTCCATCCGGGGGAGCCTAGAGCAGATCCGACATCTCCGGGCGGGTGGGAGCGTTTCATCCGTGCTTCACCCGCAACGACCGATCGGTCGCGCAACTCCACGTCTTTACTCTTCGCCCGGTATTAGGTGATCGTCTCGTCTACCATCGTTGCGGCCCGTGGCGTGCGGCACGGGGGACGCCCGCACCGGCCGTGCACGACCCGCCGGAGCCTCCGCAATCGCAGGACGACCGAAGGACACCACCATGCCCCTGGCGGCCGAAGTCGCACTGCCCGCCCGCGCCATCCTGGGCGAGGGCCCGACCTGGGACGACCGCACCGGCACGTTGCTGTGGGTGGACATCCTCGCGCGCCGCGTGCACACCTACTCCCCCGCCACCGGGGCCGACACGGCGATCGAGACGCCGCAGCACGTGGGCGCGGCCAAGCCGCGCGAGGGCGGCGGCCTCGTGCTCAACCTGCGCGACGGCGTCGGCCTGCTCGACCCCGACGGCGGCTTCCGCTGGCTGGCCGAGTGGCCGGTCGAGGGCGTCCGGGGCAACGACGCCGCGGTGGACGCCGCCGGGCGGCTGTGGGCGGGGACCATGGCCTACGACGTCCGCCCGGGCGGCGGGCGGCTCAACCGGGTCGAGCCGGACGGCTCGTTCGTCACCGTGCTCGACGGCGTCACGATCAGCAACGGCATCGGGTGGAGCCCGGACGGCTCGCGCATGTACTACATCGACACCCCGCTGCGCCGCGTCGACGTCTTCGACGTGGACGGCGAGACCGGCCTGGTCACGGCCCGCCGTACCCTCACCGGGGTGACGCGGGGCCAGCCGGACGGGCTCACCGTGGACGCGGACGGCTGCGTCTGGGTGGCGCTGTGGGACGGCGGGGCGGTGCACCGCTACACCCCCGAGGGCGAGCTCGACCGGGTGGTCGAGCTGCCGGTCTCCCGGGTCACCGCGTGCGCGTTCGGCGGCCCGGACCTCACCGACCTGTACGTCACCACCGCCTCCGAGGGCCTCGGCGAGGAGGTGCTCGCCACCCAGCCGCTCGCGGGCGCGCTGTTCGTCGTGCCCGGCGCCGGGGCGGGCCTGCCCACCGCCCGGTTCGCGGGGTGACCGGGTGCCGCCCGGCCGTACGGCGGGCACGCTGATGCCGGAGGCGGCGCCCGCGGGCGAGGCCACGGGACCGGCCGCCCCATGCCCGAGCACCGGAGGAGACGCATGACCCAGCGACTGCCCGGCCTGAGGCCGGAGGAGCTCGACGAGGAGCAGGCGAGGCTGTACCGGGCGATCACCGGCGGGCCGCGCGGCACCGGCCCGCAGGCGTTCGCCCTCACCGACGAGCAGGGGCGGCTGCGCGGGCCGTTCAACGCGATGCTGCTCAGCCCGCCGCTCGGCGGCGCGCTGCAGGAGCTGGGCGCGGCCGTGCGGTACCGCTCGGTGCTGTCCGACCGGATCCGGGAGATGGCGATTCTCGTGGTCGCCGCGCACTGGGGCAGCCGGTTCGAGCGGGAGGCGCACGAGGCGGTCGGCCGCGCCTGCGGCCTCACCGAAGCCGAGCTCACCGCCCTGCGCGAAGGCCGCGTCCCCGAGCTCGCCGACCCCGCCGAGCGCGCCGCGGTCCGTACCACCGCCGCGTTGACCCGCGCGGGCACGCTCACCGACGCCGAGTACGGCGAGGCCGTCGCGGCCCTCGGCGAACGCGGCCTGTTCGAGCTCACCACCCTCGTCGGTTACTACGCCACGCTTGCCCTCCAGCTGCGGGTCTTCGCCGGCGAGCACAAGGAGCCCTGACCGCGCCGAATCGTGGGCGACAAATCCTGATCGTCCGGATATGCGCACCCTGACCGGCGGGGATCCTCGGTAATCTCCGGTGCGACGGCCCAGGCCGGCGGCGGGACGGACCCCGGACCGGCGCGGGGCCACAGGTAGGGCTACGGGCAGAGGTGCGTCGCGGTGAGCCGATCGCTGTTGCTGGAGAAGCCGGGTTCGTGGCGGATCGTCACGACGGATCTGCGGGACCCGGGACCGGGTGAGGTCCTGGTGCGGGTCGAGGCGGCGGGCGTCTGCCGCACCGACCGCGACCTGTTCGAGGGCGGCGCGGGGGTGGATCCGCGCGCCTACCCGCTCGTGCCCGGCCACGAGTGGTCCGGCACCGTGCTGCACACGGGCCCCGGGGTCGACCGCGGGCTCGTCGGTGCGGCCGTCACCGGCGAGGTGCTGCGCAACTGCCAGGTGTGCGACCGCTGCCGGGAGGGCGACACGAACCTGTGCACCGGTGCGGGCGGCGAGTTCGGGTTCACCGAGCCCGGCGCGTTCGCCGACCGGCTGGTCGTCCCCGCGCGGCTGCTCCACCGCATCGCCCCGGACGCGGACCTCGCCGCGGCCGCGCTGCTCCACCCGGCCGCGCACGCCGCCGCGGCCGTGCTGCGCGCCGGGGTACGGCCCGGCGACCGGGTGGCCGTGGTCGGCGCGGGCACGGTCGGCGTGCTCGCCGTCCGGCTGCTCGCCGCCTGCTCCCCCGCCCGGCTGGTCGCCGTCGACCCGCGCGAGTCCCGCACCGGACCGGCCGTGGCCGCCGGGGCGGCCGCGCTCGTCCCGCCCGGCGCCGCGGGCGAGGAGTTCGACGTCGTGATCGAGGCCGCGGGCGGCCCGGCCACCGCGCACGAGGCCATGCTGCTCACCCGCCGCGGCGGCACCCTCGTGCTCGCCGGCCACCCCACCGGCCCCGGCACGCCGCTCGCGCCGGGCGACCTCGTCGCCCGCCAGCTCACCGTCCACGCGGTCGCCGGGGCGAACTCCGCGGCCTGGGCGCACGCGGTGCGCGCCTACAACGCGGGCCTGCTCGACCTGCGCGCGCTCGTCACCCACGAGCTGCCGCTCGAGGAGTACGGCGAGGCGATGCGGCTGCTCGCCGACCCCGCCACCGGCAAGATCCTGCTCCGGCCCTAGCGGCGGCCGCGGCATGCGCATCAGGGAGGCCGGCGTTCCCGACGCGGCGGGGATCGCCGAGGTGCACGTGCGGTCGTGGCGGGCGGCCTACCGCGGGCCGGTCCCGCAGGACCACCTCGACGGGCTCGACCCGGCCGAGCGCCGGGACCGCTGGTCGGCGCTGCTCGCCGACGACCGCCGGCCGCGCGCGGGCACGCTCGTCACCGAGCTCGGCGACCGGATCGTCGGCTTCGCGTCGATCCTCCCGGCGCGCGACGAGGACCTCGATCCCGCGGTGTACGGCGAGATCGCGGCCTTCTACCTCGACCCCGGCGTCTGGCGCCGGGGCATCGGACGGCGCCTCATGGCCGCCGCGCTGGCCCGGCTCGCCGCGGCCGGCTACCCGCGGGCGGCCCTGTGGGTCCTCGACGGCAACGTGCGGGCGCGGCGCTTCTACGAGGCCACCGGATGGCGCTGCGACGGCACGGTGAAGGTGGACGACAGCCGCGGCTTCCCGCTCACCGAGACACGGTACCGGCGCGAGGTGGGCGACCTCGTCCGCCGCGAGAAGTGACCCCCGGCCGTCTCCGCCCACCGGCCCGGTGGCGGGTCCGGCCCCGGGGCGGTACGGCTTGCGCCGTACCATTGGCGAGCGTTTCCACGGACCGGCGGTCCGCTCGCCTCCCCCGAGTCGTGCCCATCCGGCCTGCAGGTGTATGGCCCGGTCGACGCCGGCACGTCCCCCCTCACCGCTCCGGCTCATTGCGCCGACACGGTCGCCGGTCACGTCGGCGGCAAGACTACGGAATGGCGGCCCGGAAGGCGGTGCCGTACGACGTCGGTGCCCCTCGCCGTGACTCCACGGCGATCAGGCCGGTACGTCTTGCAATCCCATGATGGAATCATGGGATGACTGGCATGAGAATAACAGAACGAACACGGGCTCCTGTGACCGGGGTGGCGAAACAGGACGGCATCCCGGCCGTCGGCCGCGTATTCGCCGACGACCAGCATGCCATGTCTTGGTGATCAGCGCTCCCGCCATTGCGCACGTCGGCCCGCGAACCACAGCGTGAGGCAGGACAGCGCCGCCAGCGCGCCGACGTCGAGCCACAGCCGCCCGGTCACCGGCCCGAACAGCACCTGGCGGACCGCGGAGGAGGGGTAGGTCGCCGGGCTCGCGTACCCGGTGTGGACCACCCAGTCCGGCAGCAGCGCGGGCGGCACCATCACCGGACCGAGCATCGGCAGCGCGATCGTGATGAGCAGGGTGACCGAGCCGGCCATCTCGGGGGTGCGGGCGGACACGCCGACGAACGCGCCGATCCCGGCGAGCGGGACGGCGCACAGCGGGAGCACCATCAGCGCCAGCGGGTGCACCTGCACCGGCACGCCGAGCACGAGCGCCCCGGCGAGCAGGGTCACCACGATCGAGGGGACCGACAGCAGGAAGAACGCGATCACCGTGGCGAGGACGAGCAGGTAGCGGTGGACGGGCAGGGTGGCGAAGAAGTCGAGGGTGCCCATCGCCCGCATGTACGCGAAGTTCGCCGCGACGTTGTTCTGGTCGCCGAGCGGCCCGAAGATCTCGCCTTCGTGGATCTGGAAGGTGAGGTCGTCGTTGGCGGGCCGCCGCTGCTTCGGAAAGGTCTTGGACAGGCCGGAGACGTCGTGGGCGACGTGCGCCGTGCGACCGCTCTTTCCGCCCGGGTGCCGGACTTCGCCCGCTCGGTCTGCCCGGGGCACGCGCCCGCCGTCCCGGGATCAGGGAAAGATCACGCGCGTCCGGCCACCGGTACGGCACGGCCGTACCGGCGATCGGGCGGCGGGCGTCACCCGGCCGAGCGGTTGCGGAACAGCCAGTAGAGGCCGAGGACCGGCAGCACGAGCGGGATGAACAGGTACCCGCCGCCGTAGGTGGACCAGACGGTGGCCCGCGGGAACGCCTCCGGCATGAACAGGCTGAACGTGCCCACCACGAGCACGCCGGTGAGCTCGATCAGGCACGCCACGAGCGCGGTACGGCGGGCCCCGCGGATCAGCGCCACGGTGAGGATGATGTAGACGAGCGCGGCGAACGCGGACAGCGAGTAGGCGATCGGCGCCTCGGCGAACCGGGTGGCGAGCTGCACCCCGGCCCGCGCCCCGGCGGCCAGGGAGAAGAACGCGTACACGGCCACGAGCACCCGGCCGGGGCCGGTGCCCACGCCGGTCGCCCCGGGGCCCGTCGTGGGCGCGGGGTTGCGCTCGGTGGCGTTCGCGCCCGAGGGCTTCGGCGTACCGTCCATGCTCACCCCACCACCTGCCACAGCTGCAGGAGCCGCCCGACGAGCGCCGGCAGCGCGAGGCAGGCGACCGCGACGACGCCGCTGCCCCAGCGGGTGCGCTCGATCATGCCCCAGTACGCGCCGAAGATCGGGATCACGACCGTGGAGGCGAGGTAGCCGAGGAACACCACGGTCTGGCCGATCTCCACGCCGGAGATCAGCTTGACGATCGCGATGACCGCCTGCACGAGCAGGGCCACCTCGAGCAGCCCGAGGCCCACGAGCTGCACCAGGCCGACGGGCCGGTTGCGGATCGTGGTGATCAGCGCGATGAGCGCGACCACCAGCGAGGCGATGATGATTCCGGTCGCCAGCGAGCCGATCATGGCGCTATCCGGTCGAGGGCGTACCACACGCGATGTAGCGTATCCGCTCGGCGGCCCGGTCCCGTCCCGGGCCCGGATCAGTCGAAGAACCGGCTGAGGTGCACGGCCTCCCATTCGGCGTCCCACGCGGGGCCGTGCCGGTCGCCGACCGGCTGCAGGTCGGCGAAGACGGTCGCGCCGTCGCACCCGGCGTGCAGCGCGCGGAACGAGGCCATGCGGCAGATGTTCTTGATCGTCTGCACGTCGATGAGCCGCACGTGGGTCGGGTCGGCGACCGCGTTGACGTGCCGCCACCACGGGGCGAGCACGTGCAGCAGACCGCCCGGCCGCAGCACCCGCCGGATCTCGGCGAGCAGCGGCAGGTAGTCGGGCAGGTGCTCGAGCACGTGCACGGCGAACACCCGGTCGGCCGACCCGGTGCGGAACGGCAGCCCGGCCGACACGTCGGCGACCACGTCCACCGCCTTGGTCGGCCGCAGGTCCACGCCGATGTGCGCGGGGTCCTGCTTCACCTCGCCGCAGCCGAGGTCGAGCACGACCGGAGGGCGGCCCGCGACGCGCACCCAGTCCCACACCGCGTAGACCCCGTCGAGCCGCCCGAGCAGCTCGCGCAGCAGCATGAGCGGCCGCTCGTCTGCGACCTCGCCGCGCACGTGCGCCACCCCGCCGTCGAAGGTCACCTCGACCTCCAGCCCGGCGAGGCGGCGGTCGTGCGCGAGCAGGTCGCGGGCGGCCTCGGTGAGGAACCGGTCGCGCAGGGCGAGACGGTCGGCGGACGGCGGTCGGCTCGGCATATGCCGCGTGTACCCGGGCGACCGCCGCCGCATGCCGTGCCGTACCGGTGCGCCGGCGCAGGTCAGCGGGTCTCGACGCGGTAGTTGTACAGCGGCCGGTCCGGGCCCTGGGCGACGTGCTGCTTGACCAGCTCGCCGAGGCGGCGGTAGCCGTCCCGGTTGGGGTGGAAGCTGTGCGGGTTGACCGGCGGCACGCCCAGCTCGAGTACGAGGCCGTTCAGGTACGGCTGCGCGGTGCCGACCTCGTGGCCGTCGAACGCGTCGTAGGCGTCGAGGTACTCCACGCTGCCCTGGCCGCGGAACGCGGCGATCAGCCGGTCGATGCCGTTCGCCACCCGGGCGATCTGGTCGTCGAGCTCCTTGGTCATGCGGTTGAGCCAGAGCTGGTCGTCGGGGGTGAGGCTCACCGCGGGCAGCGCGCCGAGGCCGCGCACCTCCTCGGCGGGGCTCTTCGGGAACGGGCGGGGGTAGCCGACGACGATGATCCGGGCGCGCGGCGCCCGGCGGCGGATCTCGGCGATCACCTCGTACAGGTCGTGGCCGAGCCGCTCGATGCGGCGCCGTACCTCGGGCTCCTGCCGCACGCAGGCGTCGGACCAGGTCACCCGGGTGAAGCACTCGGTGAGCACCGGGGAGAACCCGGCGTCGTTCCCGCCCAGGGTGAGCGTGACGAGGCTGGTGGCCGGGCCGATCCGCTCGATCTGCGGGGTGTGCCCGTGCTGGCCGCGCATCACCCCGCGGGTGGTGGCCCCGCCGCAGGCCCAGAACTCCACGCCCTCCGGGAACCGGTACGCCTCGCCGACCTGGGGCACGTAGGACTCCCGGGACCGGCGGCACGCGGTGGCGCCCGGGTTGACCGGCGCCTGCTCGTCCTGCTCGCCGAACGCCCCCTCGCCGGAGGAGTAGGAGTCGCCGAGCCCGACGTACGCGCCGGCCGTGGCCACCTCGGTCGCGGTCATCGGGCGGAGCACCGGGATCTCGCCGTTGTCCTGGTTCGGCGGGCAGGCGATCTCGGCGACCGCGCAGGCGAGCGGGTCGTACAGCCCGGCCGGGACGCCGCCGACGGCGAGCGCCGCGCCGACCGCGGCCGCGGCCACCGGCGCGGCCAGGCGCCGTACCCACCGGCCGCGGCCCGGCCGCCCGGCGGTGTCCGGCGGATCCTCCGGCGGGCCCTGCGCGGCCTCCTCGGTCCGCGACCCCGGCGGCAGGTCGCCGCCGTCCCGCAGCGCCCTGGGCGGGGCCTCCCGCTCGCCGCCGTCGTGCGGCGCTCCGGTCGAAGGCTCCCGATCCCCGATCCGTTGCCCTTGGTCAGGACACACGCTCGTTGCCTCCTACCCGTCGCCGGCTCCCTGCCGAGCACCACGAGTCTCCTTCTGTAGGTCATTGTGGTCATCGTCGGGCCGACGGCGGCGGGGCGGGGCCACGGGCGGCCGGTTTGTGGACGGGCGGCGCGAGATATCCACAGGCGGGCGCGGTACGGCCCGGCGGCGCGCGGCGGGCCCATAGAGTGGCCGGGTGACCTCCCCAGAGACCGCCACCACCGGCGCCGGGGCCCCGCCCGGCGAGGCCGCCCGCGTGCTGCGCCGCGTCTTCGGCTACGACTCGTTCCGGCCGGGCCAGCAGGAGATCATCGAGCACGTGATCGCGGGCGGCGACGCGCTCGTGATCATGCCGACGGGCGGCGGCAAGTCGCTCTGCTACCAGATCCCCGCGCTGGTCCGGAAGGGCACCGGGGTGGTGATCTCGCCGCTGATCGCGCTCATGCAGGACCAGGTGGACGCGCTCACCGACCTGGGGCTGCGCGCCGGGTTCCTCAACTCGGCCCAGGACCTCGACGAGCGGCACTTCGTCGAGGCGCAGTTCCTCGGCGGCGAGCTCGACCTGCTCTACCTCGCCCCGGAGCGGCTGCGCTCGGAGGCGACGCTGCGGCTGCTCGACCGGGGCGAGATCGCGCTGTTCGCCATCGACGAGGCGCACTGCGTGTCCCAGTGGGGGCACGACTTCCGGCCCGACTACCTCGAGCTGTCCGCGCTGCACGAGCGGTGGCCGCACGTGCCGCGAATCGCGCTCACCGCCACTGCCACGCCCGCCACGCGCGCCGAGATCGCCGCGCGGCTCGACCTGGAGCGGGCCCGGCACTTCGTCGCCGGGTTCGACCGGCCCAACATCCGGTACCGCATCGAGCCCAAGACCGACCCCAAACGCCGGCTGCTGCGGCTGATCCGCACCGAGCACCCGGGCGACGCGGGCATCGTCTACTGCCTGTCCCGGGCCTCGGTGGAGAAGACCGCCGCGTTCCTCGTCGCCAACGGCATCACCGCCCTGCCGTACCACGCCGGGCTCGACGCGCGCACCCGGGCCGAGCACCAGGCCCGGTTCCTGCGCGAGGACGGGCTCGTCATGGTCGCCACGATCGCGTTCGGCATGGGCATCGACAAGCCGGACGTGCGCTTCGTCGCCCACCTCGACCTGCCCAAGTCGATCGAGGGCTACTACCAGGAGACCGGCCGGGCGGGCCGCGACGGCCTGCCGTCCACCGCCTGGCTCGCGTACGGCCTGCAGGACGTGGTGCAGCTGCGCAAGCTCATCGACGCCTCCGAGGGCGACGAGGCGCACCGGCGGCGGCTGTCCGCCCAGCTCGACGCGATGCTCGCGCTGTGCGAGACCGTCGAGTGCCGCCGCAAGGGGCTGCTCGGCTACTTCGGCGAGCGGTTCGACGGCCCGTGCGGCAACTGCGACACCTGCCTCGATCCGCCCGAGTCCTGGGACGGCACGATCGCCGCGCAGAAGCTGCTGTCCGCCGTGTACCGGCTGCGCCGGGAACGCGGCCAGCAGTTCGGCGCGGGCCACGTCATCGACATCCTGCTCGGCCGCCGCACCCCCAGGGTCGCCCAGTACGGCCACGACACCCTCACCGTCTTCGGCGTCGGTACCGAGCTGACCGAGGCCGAGTGGCGCGCCGTGGTCCGCCAGCTGCTCGCCCAGGGCCTGCTCGCCGTCCACGGCGACTACAGCACCCTCGCCCTCACCGAGGCGAGCGCCGAGGTATTGCGCGGCCGCCGCGAGGTCCGGCTACGCCGCGACCCCCGCCGCCCGGCCCGCCAGGCGGCTTCCGCCCCCGCCGAGAGCACGACCCGCGCCACCCGCTCCGACGCCCGCCGCACCGCGACCACCGACCTCCCCGAGGAGGCACGGGACCTGTTCGAGCGCCTGCGCGCCTGGCGCGCCGCCACCGCCAAGGCCCAGGGCGTCCCGGCCTACGTCGTCTTCCACGACGCCACCCTCCGCGAGATCGCCCTGCACGTCCCCACCACCCTGTCCGCGCTCTCCGAGATCAGCGGCGTCGGCGAGAACAAGCTCAACAAATACGGGGAACAGATAATCACCATAGCCACCGGCACCGCGCCGGACTCACCTTGCCCCGCCGCCTCTGGGCGCCATGATTCCAGCTGTGCCTCACCCGCAGAGCTTGGAGCCACCTTGTTCGACGACGGGCCAGACGAACCAACGGGAACGCAGTGATTTTGGCCCTGATCTTTGGGCGAGCGCTGCGATCGCGGTCCTTGAGCAGGCGAGGGTGGGTGCTGCCGCCGATGCTGTTGGGGTTCGCAACGCTGTTCGAAATGGAGCCGACCCCGAAGATACGGAGTTGGTCAGCTCCAGTTCCTCCTGTTGGCCGTTGGTTTCACGGTCGTCGCCGCCTGGGTCGATATCGTCAAGAAGATCCCTCTGACACAAGACAACTTCCAGTTAACCGGCCACGGGGACTTCTTATTTGCCCCCTTGGGGCCCGACCTGCGAGAGACGCATGATCAGCGCACTACAACGGCGTGCGGGCCGGGTGGGCGGAGTTCGCCGATGACATGAGCGCCGGGGATCTCGCCGGCGAGGAGGAGGCCGCCGGAGGTCTGGGCGTCGGCGAGGAGGAGGCGGGTTTCCTCGTCGGTGGTGCCGAAGTCGGTCACCGGGGTGACCCAGGCGAGGTTGCGGCGGGTGCCGCCCGGGACGTAGCCGTCGCGCACCGCCTCGCGGGCGCCCTCGAGGAAGGGCACGGCCGCGGCGTCGATGACCGCGGTGACACCGGAGGCGCGGGCGAGCTTGTAGACGTGGCCGAGCAGGCCGAAGCCGGTGACGTCGGTGGCGCAGCGGATGCCTGCGGCGAGCGCGGCGGCGGACGCCTCGTCGTTGAGGCGGGTCATCGTGGCGATCGCCTCGGGGAACACCTCGCCGGTCGCCTTATGGCGGTTGTTCAGCACGCCCAGGCCGAGCGGCTTGGTGAGCGACAGCGGCATGCCGGGCTCTCCGGCGTCGCTGCGGAGCAGGCGGTCGGGATCGGCGAGGCCGGTCACCGCGAGGCCGTACTTGGGCTGGGGGTCGTCCACGCTGTGGCCGCCCGCGACATGGCATCCGGCCTGCGCGGCCATCTGCGCGCCACCGCGCAGCACCTCCACGGCCACGTCGTACGGGAGCACGTCACGCGGCCAGCACAGCAGGTTCACCGCGACGACGGGCCTGCCACCCATCGCGTACACGTCCGAGAGCGCGTTGGCGGCGGCGATCCTGCCCCAGTCGAACGGATCGTCCACCACGGGGGTGAAGAAGTCGACGGTGCTGACGACGGCGTTGTCGCCAGCAACCCTGACCACCGCCGCGTCGTCCCCGTTCTCGAGGCCGACGAGAATCTCACCGGGCGCGTTCGCCGGCGCGGCCACCCCGAGGCCCGCCAGCACGTCCTCCAGCTCCCCTGGAGGGATCTTGCACGCACATCCGCCGCCCGTCGCGTAGTGCGTCAGCCGTTTGGTCATCGCCGCCACGCACCCATGCTAGGTACGTGGACCGGCCGGATCGGGGAAGGCTCACGGCATGCCGAGGCAGCTCGCGGTCTCGGCCACCAGCAGGTCGACCGCGTCGGCGAGCTCCCCGCGCTCGGCGTAGGCGGCGCGCTGCCGCGCGGCCGAGCTGCCCCGCGCGAACGCCGCGTCGGCGAGCTCCCGCACCATCGGCCAGTCGCCCAGCGCGACGAGGATCGGGCGGAGCTCCTCCAGCAGGCTCTCCACCCGCTCCCGCGCGGGCACCGGCACCGGGTCGAGCACGGTCACGATGTCGCCCTCGAGGCCGTACCGGGCCGCCCGCCACGCGGCCGCCCGGGCCAGGGCCGGCCGTACCGGGGGAAGGGGCTCGCCCGCGGCGGCGGCCGCGCACTCCTTGATGACGAGGGCGCGGAACAGGGCCGCGATCAGGATCACGTCCTCGATCAGCGGCGTGGCGTCGCAGACGCGCAGCTCCACGGTCGGCACGTGCGCCGACGGCCGCACGTCGAAGTAGATCATCCCGGCGTCGAGCATCGCGCCCGCCCGCACCAGATCCGCCACCGCCTGGTCGTACTCGGCGGCGCTGGCGAACGGACCGGCCGGTCCGGCGGTGGGCCAGCGCTGCCAGGCCATCGTCCGGCTGCTCAGGTACCCGCTGTCCCGGCCCATCCAGTACGGCGAGCTGACGCTGAGCGCGAGGAACACGGGTAAGTAGGGCTGGACCCGTTGGGCCACGGCGACGGCGAGGTCGCGGTCCGCGACGTCGGCGTGCACCTGCATGCTGCACACCATCTGCTGCCAGGCGAGCAGCTGGTAGCGGTCGCGCAGGAACCCGTACCGCTCCCCCTCGGTGAAGGCGTAGGCGTCCGGATCGGTGAGCGGGGCGGTGCCCGCCGCCACGGGCGCGAGGCCGAGCGGCCGGGCGGCCTCGATCAGCCTCGCCCGCAGCTCGGTGAGGTCCTTGCGCAGGTCCGCGAGGTAGAGCCACGGCAGGGTGTTCGTCTCCACCACCGAACGCTGCATCTCGGCGGCGTAGCGCCCGCCCGACAGGCGCTCGAGCACCTCACCGGCGCGGGGCACCAGAGCGCGTGTGGCGAGATCGACGATGTGGAATTCTTCCTCGATCCCTACTGCGACGTTGTAATCCATGCGGGAGAAATACCCGCATCCACCCGCACACTTCGGAGTTCGCGAAGTTATCGCAAAAAGGTATTCGACGGGACAATCCACCCGGCGACGTCCCGTGTTCACGGCCGCCCGTCGCGTGACGCAGGAGCGCCGACGGGCTTCCGCAGGCGCTACCGTCGCACATGCCGCTGCCACGCGGCCCGGCGGGCCACCAAGGGCACCTTCGCGTCCTGGCCCGACCGGCTCGTGCGGTCCTCCGCGCGGCGATCCCGGCTCCGGGGCCACCGGAGGCCGCACGACAGCATCTGTGTGCGGGCAGGCCGGTCTCAGGTCGAGCGAACCACCCTCGGCCCAGCGACGGGCACAATCGACGAGAAAGGAACAAGCCGAACCTCGTGGGCCACGGCACGCCGCCCAGCACAGCAAGTGGCGCCCGCCACGCAGGAACATCCGATCGCGCGGCGCGTTTTCCCCGGTTCCGCGGCACCGGCGCGAAGGACCCAGCCGCCGCCCACGGACGTGGTTCCCCGACGGGCTTCGAGGACATGCGGCGGACAGACCCGTGCGGAACCACGGGCCGAGAAGGCCCTGGGTGGCCCGGAGGACCGGGTCCCCGGTCAGGCCTCCTCGGTCTGGACCGCGATGTCGTCGCTGCGCACCGGCTCGGGCAGGGTGCCGGCGTTGTGCTCCATGAGCCGCCAGCCGGACCGGCCCTCCTCGACCACCGACCACGAGCAGTTGCTCAACCCGCCGAGCGCGTGCCACAGCTCCTCCGGCAGCCCGAGCAGGTGGGCGAGGCCGAACCGGATCGCCGCGCCGTGCGAGACCACGACGAGCACCTGGTCATCCTCGATCCGCTCGGCCCAGCGCCGGATCGCGTCGGCCACCCGCGTCGCCACCGCCGACGCGGGCTCGCCGTTCGGGATCGACCAGATCGCGTACTCGTACGGCCAGCGCTCCTTGATCTCCTGGCTGGTGAGCCCTTCCCAGTCGCCTCCGGACCGCTCCCGCAGGTCCTTGTCGACGTTGATGTCAAGCCCGGTGAGCCGGGCGAGGTGCGCCGCGGTGTCGTACGCGCGCCGCAGGTCCGAGGAGACGATGAGGGACGGCTCCAGCGAGGCGAGCAGCGACGCGGCCCGGGCGGCCTGCGCCACCCCGGTCTCGTCGAGCTCGATGTCGGTGTGCCCCTGGAAACGGTGTTCGACGTTCCACCTGGTCTGACCGTGCCGCCAGCAGACCACCCGCCGGCTCACGAGGCCGCTCCCCCGCGCGCCCGCTGTGCCGCGAGCTGCGCCACCGTCTCGGGGAGCGGGATGACCGGGCAGTCCTTCCACAGCCGCTCGAGGGCGTAGTAGGCGCGGTCCTCCTCGTGCTGCACGTGCACGACGACGTCGACGAAGTCGAGCAGCACCCAGCGGCCCTCGCGCTCACCCTCCCGGCGTACGGGCTTGGCGTCCGCCCTGACCCGCATCCGCTCCTCGATCTCGTCGACGATGGCGCGTACCTGCCGGTCGTTCGGCGCCGAGCAGAGCAGGAACGCGTCGGTGATGACGAGCTGTTCGCTGACGTCGTAGGCGATGATGTCGTCGGCCAGCTTGTCCGCCGCGGCCTCGGCGGCGACCCTCACCAGCTCGAGTGATCTCTGGGATGCGGCCACGATGCGGTTTCGTCCTCCTGGGTGAGCGAACCCGTGCGGGTGTCTACCCCTTCAGGGTGCCCACTGTCCCCCCGTTGGTACAACCCCGTTTGTCACCAGCGTAATCGGGATGAACAGCTACCCCTGCTTCCGCCGGTAGAGGTGGCGCTTGTTGATGTACTGCACGATCCCGTCCGGCACCAGGTACCAGATCGGCTCACCTGCGGCGACGCGCTGGCGGCACTCGGACGAGGAGATGGCGAGGGCCGGGACCTCGATGAGGCTCACCTTGCCCTCCGGCAGCCCCGGATCCTTGAGCACGTGCCCCGGACGGGTGCAGCCGACGAAGTGCGCGATCTTAAACATCTCCTCCGCGTTCCGCCAGCTCAGGATCTGGGCGAGCGCGTCGGCACCCGTGATGAAGTAAAGCTCCACGTCCGGCCCGTACAGCGCCGCGATGTCACGCAGCGTGTCCAGCGTGTAGGTCGGGCCGGGGCGGTCGATGTCCACCCGGCTCACCGAGAAGCGCGGGTTCGACGCCGTGGCGATCACCGTCATGAGGTAGCGGTCCTCCGGGTCCGACACCTCCCGGTCCGCCTTCTGCCAGGGCCTTCCGGTCGGCACGAACACCACCTCGTCGAGCTGGAAGTGGTGCTGGACCTCGCTCGCCGCGACCAGGTGCCCGTGGTGGATCGGGTCGAACGTCCCGCCCATGATGCCGAGACGCCTGATCTCCGCCCCATTTCTCATGACTTTGACGATAACCCCCCGGAAATCCTGATCCGCAGCCACCCCCGGCCTCGCCGACCTTCCCCCGGCCGGGTACGGCCCGCCCGGGACGGCCCCGCCGATCCCGCCTCCCGGCCACGCTGCGTGACCGCCGCCCCGGGCCGGCATGCCCTCGCCAGGGTCGGCGTCCGGTTTCGGCGAGGTATCCGCGAACCGCGCGGAGCCCCCAATGCGGACGTAGCATGCCGACCATGACGACCATTCCGGATCGCAGACGCGTCCCTCTCCCCGGCATCAGCTCCCGGGCCTATGAACATCCCGCCGACCGGTCGGCGCTGGTCGCGATGCGTTCGCTCAGCGGCTTCGACTCGGTGCTCAAGCAGCTCTCCGGCCTGGTGAGCGAGCGGCGGCTGCGCCTGATGCGGCTCGCCTCGGCGGTGCGCACGAGCGACACCCAGTTCCGGTCGCTGCACGAGATGGGGCGGGACGCCGCCTATATCCTCGACCTGCCGCGGATCCCGGAGATCTACGTCCAGCAGGATCCGTCGGTGAACGCGATGGCGATCGGGTTCGACGACCCGTTCATCGTGGTCACCACGGGCACGCTCGACCTCCTCGACGAGGAGGAGCTGCGCTTCGTCATCGGCCACGAGACCGCGCACATCCTCTCCGGGCACGCGGTCTACCGCACCATGCTGCTCATCCTCACCCGGCTCGCCACCCGGGTGGCCTGGATCCCGCTCGGCTACATCGGCCTGCGCGCCATCGTCGCCGGGCTCGAGGAGTGGTTCCGCAAGTCCGAGCTGTCGTGCGACCGCGGCGGCCTGCTGTGCGGCCAGGACCCGGACGCCGCGATGCGCGCGCTGATGAAGCTCGCCGGCGGCACCCGGCTGCACGAGATGAACATCGAGGCGTTCCTCGACCAGGCCCGCGAGTACGACACCGCCGGGGACGTGCGCGACGGCCTGCTGAAGGTGCTCAACCTGCTCGGCACCACCCACCCGTTCGCCGTGGTCCGCGTCGCCGAGCTCGACCGGTGGCGCCGCAGCGGCGCGTACGAGGCGATCCTGAGCGGCGACTACCCGCGCCGCGAGGACGACCGGAACGTGCGGATCAGCGAGGAGATCAAGGAGGCCGCGCGCGCCTACCGCGAGTCCTGGTCGCAGTCCCAGGACCCGTTCATCGGCGTGCTCCGCGACGTCGCGGAGAGCGCGGTGAGCGCGGGCGAGCGCATCTTCAACCGCTTCGCCCGGCGGACCGGCTGACCGCCGGAAGCCGGAACCCCGTCCCCGGGCGGACGCACGGCGGGTCCGCCCGGACGCATCCCCGCATGCGGCGGGGTCAGAGGAACACCACCACCGCCCGTACCGCGGCGGCGCAGATCGCGACGAAGCCGCCGAGCAGCGCGAGGGCGCGCAGCACGTCCCTGCGCAGCTCGGGCATGCGCATCCCGGCGCGATCCACCTCGCGGTCGATGATGCCGCCGCACACGATGCCGAACACCACCCCGGCGAGCGTGATCGGCCCGGGCAGGCTCCACCAGTCCTGCGGCTCGCGCAGGCCCGAGGCGAGCCACAGGCTCAGCGCCGCGCTCGCGCCCGCCACCAGGCCCGGCCAGACCACCGCGGTGACCACGGAGACCGCCAGCATCAGCGGGAAGGTGGCCAGCCGCAGCAGCGCCCGGCCCCAGCCCGGCCTGCGCCCGCGCACCAGCGCGTGACCGCTCCACAGCGCGCGGGCGAGCACGCCGAAGCCGGCGGTGACGAGGAAGGTGGCCGGCGCCCACACCACCGACGCGGCCACGCCGGGCACCGCGAGCAGCGCCAGCAGCAACAGCGCCGCCACGCCGCCCGAGGAGCGCTCCGGCGACCGCGGCTCGTCCACCGCCTCCCCCGGCGGCCCGTGGCCGGTACGGCGCCGCAGCCGCATGCGCCCCGCACCCCGCGGCCCGCCGGGCTCCCGCGGACCGGGGTCCCGGACGCCCGGCTCCCGCGTCCCGTCCGCGTCGCGCGCCCCGGCCTCACGCGGCCCCGCGGCGCGCACGCCCTCCAGCGCCCCGTCGGCCGCGCGCGGCCCGTCCGGCGGGGTCGCCACGTCCGCGTCCGCCCGCGCGCCCGCGCCGCGGGCCCGGGCGATCTGCGGCGGCCTGCGGCGGCCCCGCACCACCGCGCGGGACTGCGGCGTGGAGGCCCGCATGAGCCGGTCGAGCCGGGACGCGAGCAGCGCGGCCGCCGGGCGCTTGTCCGGCTCCCGGTGCAGCGCCGCCCGGATGTGCGGCAGCAGCGCCGCGGGCACGCCCGCAAGGTCGGCCTGGCCGTGCAGGATCGCGTACATCTGCGCCTCGGCCGACCCGCGGCCGAAGGTGGGCCGCCCGGTCGCCGCGAACGCCACGGTCGCGCCCCAGGCGTGCAGGTCCGCTGCCTCGCCCACCGGCTCCCCGGCGAACAGCTCCGGCGCCGCGTACCCGGGGGTGCCGAGGAAGACCCCGGTGTCGGTCACCCGGGTGGCGTCCACCACGTGCGCGATGCCGAAGTCGATGAGCACCGGCCCGCGCGACGACAGGATCACGTTCGCCGGTTTCAGGTCGCGGTGCACCACCCCGGCCGCGTGGATCACCGCGAGCGCGCTGGCGAGCCCGTGCGCGAGGGCGAGCAGCTCGGCGTCGCCGAGCGGGCCGTCCCGCCGTACCGTCTCGAGCAGCGTGTCGCCCTCGATGTACTCCATCACCAGGTACGGCCGGTCGCCGGAGAGGTCGGCGTCGAGCACGGTCGCCACGTACGGGCTCTCCACCCGGCGCAGCGCCCGCACCTCGCGGTCGAGGCGCATGCGCGCCGCCGGGTCGTCCTCGATCATGCTGCGCAGCAGCTTGATGGCGACGCGCCGACCGCGGCGGTCGCGGGCGAGGTAGACCTCGCCCATGCCGCCGCGCCCGAGCCGCTCATAGAGCGTGTACGGGCCGACCCGACCCAGGTTGCCCGCCCGCCGTCCACCCATAGGAGGTAAAACGTTAGCGTTCCAGAACCCAAAAGGCCCACGCGGCACGCCGAACTCGCAGCGAACGGTTACCGATTCGCCGCGCGGCGCCCGGGGTTCACCGCCCGGCGATCACCGTACCCGAGGAGGTCCGCAGGTGCCCCTCGCCGGTGTAGACCCACTTGGTGGAGGTGAGCTCCGGCAGGCCCATCGGGCCGCGGGCGTGCAGCTTCTGGGTGGAGATGCCGATCTCCGCGCCGAACCCGAACTCGCCGCCGTCGGTGAACCGCGTCGAGGCGTTCACCGCCACCGCCGCGGAGTCCACCATCGCCGTAAACCGGCGGGCGTTCGCCATCGACCGGGTCACGATCGCGTCCGTGTGCGCCGAGCCGTACGTGCGGATGTGCTCCACGGCCTCGTCGAGCGAGCCGACCACCGCCGCGGCGATGTCGAGCGAGAGGTACTCGGCGTAGAAGTCGTCCTCGGTCGCCTCGACCACCTTCGCCCCGTCCGGCACCCCGGCCGCGATCTCCAGCACGCGCTTGTCGCCGTGCACGGTGACCCCGGCCGCGCCGAGCGCGCGCAGCGCCCGCGGCAGGAACTCCTCGGCGACCGCCTCGTGCACCAGGAACGTCTCGGCCGCGTTGCACACCGACGGCCGCTGCGTCTTGGCGTTGACGAGGATCTCCACGGCGATGTCGAGGTCGGCCTCGGCGTCGACGTACACGTGGCAGTTGCCCACCCCGGTCTCGATCACCGGGACCGTCGACTCCTCCACCACCGAGTTGATCAGCGACGCGCCGCCGCGCGGGATCAGCACGTCCACCAGCCCACGCGCCCGCATGAGCCGCTTGGCCGACTCGCGGTCGGTGCCCGGCACGAGCTGCACCGCGTCCTGCGGCACCTCGGTGCCGGCGAGGGCGTCCCGCATCACCCGCACCAGCGCGGTGTTCGACTCGTACGCGCTCGACGAGCCGCGCAGCAGCGCCGCGTTCCCGCTCTTCAGGCAGAGCGCGGCGGCGTCCACGGTGACGTTGGGCCGCCCCTCGTAGATCATGCCGACCACGCCGAGCGGCACCCGGATCTGCCGCAGCTCCAGCCCGTTCGGCAGCGTGCTCCCGCGCACCACCTCACCGACCGGGTCGGGCAGGTCCGCCACCTGGCGCACCGCCTCGGCGATCGCCGCCACCCGCCCGGCGTCGAGCCGCAGCCGGTCGATCATCGCCTCGGAGGTGCCGGACTCGCGGGCGCGGGCCACGTCCTTCTCGTTCGCCGCGACGATCTCCTCGGTACGGCCCAGCAGGGCGTCGGCGATCGCGCGCAGCGCGGCGTCCTTGGGGGCGCGCGGCAGCGGCGCGAGCACGGTGGCGGCCTTCCTGGCCGCCTTGGCGACCTGCAGAAACTCTTCGGCCGCGCGGTCGTCGGCCCTCACTGAGTCGGCCATATCGCTCTCCCTACGCTCCGGTCAGGGGTTCCAGTATGACGATGTCGTCGCGGTGGACGAGTTCCCTCTCGTACTCGGGGCCGAGGGTGGCCGCGAGCTCGCGGGTGGACCGGCCGAGCAGCTCGGGGATCTCGGCCGCGTCGTAGTTGACCAGCCCGCGCGCCACCGTCTCGCCGTGCGGGCCGCACAGGTCCACCGGGTCGCCGGCGGAGAAGTCGCCCTCCACGGCGGTGACCCCGGCGGGCAGCAGCGACTTGCGGTGGGTGACGATCGCCTCCACCGCACCGGCGTCGAGCCACAGCCGGCCCCGCCCGGTGGTGGCGTGCGCGAGCCACAGCAGCCGCGTGCCCGGGTGCCTGCCCTGGGGGTGGAAGTAGGTGCCGACGTCGGCGCCGCTCAGCGCCTGGGCGGCGTACGCGGCCGCGGTGAGCACCACCGGCACCCCGGCCCCGGTGGCGATCCGCGCCGCCTGCACCTTGGTGATCATGCCGCCGGTGCCGACCCGGCCGGACTTGCCGAGCTCGACGCCGATGAGGTCCTCCGGGCCGCGCACCTCGGGGATGCGCCGCGCCCCGGGCCGCCGCGGGTCGCCGTCGTAGAGCGCGTCCACGTCCGACAGCAGGATCAGCGCGTCGGCGTGGATCAGGTGCGCGACCAGGGCGGCGAGCCGGTCGTTGTCGCCGAACCGGATCTCGTCGGTGGCGACGGTGTCGTTCTCGTTCACCACCGGCACGATGCCGAGGTCGAGCAGCTTGGCGAGCGCGCGCTGCGCGTTGCGGTGGTGGGAGCGGCGCATCATGTCGTCGGCGGTGAGCAGCACCTGCCCGACCCGCAGGCCGTACCGGGCGAACGAGGAGGTGTACCGGGCGACCAGCACGCCCTGCCCCACCGACGCGGCGGCCTGCTGGGTGGCGAGGTCCCGGGGCCGGGCGGTCAGCCCCAGCGGGCCGAGCCCGGCGGCGATCGCCCCGGACGAGACGAGGACGATCTGCCGGCCGGCGTTGCGCTGCGCGGCGAGCACGTCGACCAGCGCGTCCACCCGGTCACCGTCGATCATGCCCTGCGGGGTGGTGAGCGACGACGACCCCACCTTCACGACCAGCCGGTTCGCCGTCCGCACCCGCTCGCGATCCACTACCCCTCCGTTCACTTCCGGTCTCCTGCCACGCCCGCGGCACGCCGTGCGCGCCGTACGGCGGGCCGCACCGGCGTTCATCCACATCCGATCGCGCGGCCGCGGCGGGGCCGCACGCCGCCCCGGCCCGCGCCGGCCACCCGGCCTCACATGCCTGTCGTCATCCGTTCTGCGACACGCGGTCGTCGGTGCCGCGCGGCCCCCTGCTGGGCCCGGCGGTCACGTCCGGGCGCCAGTCGAACACGTAGCCGCCGTCGAGCGGGCCGATGATCACATCGACGCCCTCGGTGGCGCCGGCCTTGGCGAGGGCCTCCTCCACGCCGAGCTTGGCGAGGCGCTCGGCAAGGTAGCCGACGGCCTCGTCGTTGCTGAAGTCGGTCTGCCGGATCCAGCGCTCCGGCTTCTCCCCCACGATCTGGAAGGTGTTCTCGTCGATGCGCCGCACCTCGAAGCCCGCGTCGCCCAGCCGCGGCGGGCGGATCACGAGCCGGGTGGGCTCCTCGACCGGGCGGGCCGCGCGCGCGGCGGCGACCATCTCCGCCATCGCGAACGACAGCTCCCGCAGCCCCTCGTGGGTGGCCGCCGACACCTCGAACACCCTCAGCCCGCGCTCCTCGAGCATGGGCCGGACCAGCTCGGCGAGCTCGCGCGCCTCGGGCACGTCCACCTTGTTGAGCACGGCCATGCGCGGCCGGTCCTCCAGCGCGCCGTACGCGGCGAGCTCGGCCTCGATCACCTCGTAGTCGCTGACCGGGTCGCGGCCCGGCTCCAGCGTGGCGCAGTCGAGCACGTGCACGAGCGTCGAGCAGCGCTCCACGTGCCGCAGGAACTCGTGCCCCAGCCCCTTGCCCTGGGAGGCGCCGGGGATGAGGCCGGGCACGTCGGCCACCGTGTAGACGACGTCCCCGGCGGTGACCACGCCGAGGTTGGGCACGAGCGTGGTGAACGGGTAGTCGGCGATCTTCGGCCGGGCCGCGGAGATCGCGGCGATCAGCGAGGACTTGCCCGCGTTGGGGAAGCCGACGAGCGCCACGTCCGCGACCGTCTTCAGCTCGAGGACGAGGTCGCGCTCCTCGCCCGGCTCGCCGAGCAGCGCGAACCCGGGCGCCTTGCGCCGCGGGGAGGCGAGGGCCGCGTTGCCGAGGCCGCCGCGCCCGCCCTGCGCCGCGACGTACCGGGTGCCGGCCCCGACCAGGTCGACGAGGACCTCGCCGGTCTTCGCGTCCTTCACCACCGTCCCGTTCGGCACCGGCAGCACGAGGTCGGCGCCGTTCGCGCCGTCGCGGTTGGAGCCCATGCCCTGCTTGCCGGACTCGGCCCGGCGGTGCGGGCGGTGGTGGTAGTCGATCAGTGTGGAGGTGTTGGGGTCCACCTCCAGGATCACGTCGCCGCCGCGGCCGCCGTTCCCGCCGTCGGGGCCGCCGAGCGGCTTGAACTTCTCCCGGCGGATGGATGCGCAGCCGTGTCCCCCATCGCCCGCCTTGACGTGGAGGACCACGCGGTCCACGAACTCAGCCACGGCCTGCCCTCACGTTTCCCTGCTCTCGCGGATCGCGTTCCGGATCGGCAGATCCCGCGATCCCGGTCAAAAACGATAAGGCGGATCGAACGTTCGATCCGCCTTGTCTCGTGTGACGTTACCGACGTCGCGGATCTACTCCGCGACGGGGACGGGGACGATGCTCACGGCCCTGCGGCCCCGCACCCGGCCGAACTGCACGTGCCCCGCGACGAGCGCGAACAGCGTGTCGTCGCCGCCCCGGCCGACGTTGTCACCCGGGTGGAAGTGCGTGCCGCGCTGCCGGACGATGATCTCGCCGGCCTTGACGAACTGGCCGCCGAAGCGCTTCACGCCGAGCCGCTTGGAGTTGGAGTCGCGGCCGTTCCGGGTGGACGACGCACCCTTCTTGTGTGCCATCTCGGCTTACTCCTTCGTGTCTATGGCGACGCCGCGGCGTCGCGGCGGGAGAGCGGTATCGGGTGTCCTCCCCAGGTCACCTCGGGGCGCTGCGGCGGATCACCGACGCCCCCTCCCGCGGAAGGACCCGCGTCGCGGCGAGAGGGCCGGGGACCACCGTCGCCCTCCCGCGGAGGACTACTGCCCGGCGGAGATCCCGGTCACCTTGATCCGCGTGTAGCGCTGGCGGTGACCCTGACGCTTCTTGTAGCCGGTCTTCGGCCGGTACTTGAGAATGTGGATCTTGGGGCCCTTGGTCTCGCCGAGGATCTCGGCGGTGACCTTGAACTTCTTCAGAGCCGCGGCATCGGTGGTGACTTCGCCGTCGTCGACGACGAGCACCGCCGGCAGAGACACCGTGGAGCCGACCTCACCGGCGATCCTGTCCACCTCGAGGACGTCGCCGACGGACACCTTCTCCTGCCTGCCGCCGCAACGGACGATCGCGTACACCGCGGAACCCTTCTTCTGACTGCTCTCGCTGAGATGCTTTCACCGTCGCATCGAGATCGGCGACGTAGCGGGTGGCGCGGAAGACGGCACCACCGGATGCACCGATTGACAAGACTACCGGATGCCCGGGCCTTGGGTCGAACCGACGCAGTTGTCGATCACGATCGGCCGGCCCGGCCGCGCATCCGGTGCGCGGCCGGTACCGCCGTCGCCTGCCGGGTCCGGCACCCTCCCCACGCGCCGCTCCCGCCGATCACGCCTGGTACGGCGCGGCTACTCCGCCTGCTTCACCTTGGCGCGGGACCGCCGCCGGCTCCGCGTGGCGGGCTCCTCCGCCGCGTCCTCGGCGGTCGCGGTCAGCGTCACGGACTCGCGCGCGGCGTCCGAGCCGGTGTCGCGGGCGGCCACCGCGGCGGCGACCTTCTCCGCCACCGTCTTCTCGATCGCCATCTTGCCCTGGGTGCCGCGCGGCTCGGGCTTGCCGTCGACCGGCTCGAGCGAGGTGATGAGCCCGCGCCCGCCGCAGCACTCGCACGGCGTGGAGAACGCCTCCAGCAGGCCCTGGCCGACCCGCTTGCGGGTCATCTGCACCAGGCCCAGCGACGTCACCTCGGCGACCTGGTGCTTGGTGCGGTCCCGGGCGAGGCACTCGAGCATGCGCCGCAGCACCAGGTCCCGGTTGCTCTCCAGCACCATGTCGATGAAGTCGATGACGATGATGCCGCCGATGTCGCGCAGCCGCAGCTGGCGGACGATCTCCTCGGCCGCCTCCAGGTTGTTGCGGGTGACGGTCTCCTCGAGGTTGCCGCCCTGGCCGGTGAACTTGCCGGTGTTGACGTCGATGACCGTCATCGCCTCGGTGCGGTCGATCACCAGCGAGCCGCCGCTCGGCAGCCACACCTTGCGCTCCAGCGCCTTGGCGATCTGCTCGTCGATGCGGTAGTGCGCGAACACGTCCTCCTCGCCCTCCCACTTCGAGACCCGCTCGAGCAGGTGGGGGGCGACGTACTTGACGTACTCGTGCACGGTGTCCCAGATGTCGTCGTCCGGGCCGCCGTCACCGGCGACGACGAGCGACTTGAAGTCCTCGTTGAACACGTCGCGCACGACGCGGATGGTGAGGTCCGGCTCGGAGTACAGCAGCTCGGGCGGGCTGGACGACTTCGCCTTGCGCTGGATGTTCTCCCACTGCGCGGACAGCCGGGCGACGTCGCGGCTGAGCTCCTCCTCGGTGGCGCCCTCGGCCGCGGTCCGCACGATCACGCCGGCGTTCTCCGGCATGACCTTCTTCAGGATGCTCTTGAGCCGGGCGCGCTCCTTGTCCGGCAGCTTGCGGCTGATGCCGGTCATCGACCCGTCCGGGACGTACACCAGGTACCGGCCGGGCAGGCTGATCTGGCTGGTGAGCCGGGCGCCCTTGTGGCCGATCGGGTCCTTGGTGACCTGCACGAGCACCGGCTGCCCGGACTTCAGCGCCGACTCGATGCGCTTGGGCTGGCCCTCGAGCCCGGCGGAGTCGAAGTTCACCTCGCCGGCGTACAGCACCGCGTTACGGCCCTTGCCGATGTCGATGAAGGCGGCCTCCATCGACGGCAGCACGTTCTGGACCTTGCCGAGGTAGACGTTGCCGACGTAGGACTGGCTCGAGTGGCGGTCGACGTAGTGCTCGACGAGGATGCCGTCCTCGAGCACCGCGATCTGGGTACGGCCGCCGCGGCGGCGCACCACCATGACCCGCTCCACCGACTCGCGCCGGGCGAGGAACTCCGACTCGGTGATGATCGGCGGGCGGCGGCGGCCCAGCTCGCGGCCCTCGCGGCGGCGCTGCTTCTTCGCCTCCAGCCGGGTCGAGCCGCGCACGCCCTGGACCTCGTCGAGGGAGACCGGCTTGACCGTGGTCCGCGGCTGGCGGATGCGCACCACCGTGTTCGGCGGGTCGTCGGGCGCAGGCTCGTCGGTGTCCACCTCGTGCGCCCGCCGGCGGCGGCGCCGCCTGCGGCGCGACCCGGTCGTGGTGGTCGTGGCCGCGGCGTCCTGCTCGGCGGTGGTCTCGGGCTGCTGCTCCTCCGCCTGCCGCTCCTCGGCCTCGGCCTGCGCCGCGTCCTGCCCGGCCTCGGCCTCGGCCGCCGGTTGCTCGGCGGTGGCGGCCTCCGCGGTCTGCTCCTGCGCCTCCTCGGCCTCGCGGTTGCGGTTCCGGTTGCGGCCGCCGCGGCGGCGGCGCCGGCGCCGGCCGCCGGTCCCCTCCGTGGTCTCCCCCGCGGCGCGGTCGGCGGCCTCGGCCTCACCGGGGTCCGTGTCGAGATCGTCGAAGTCGGGCTCGATGTCGTCGGAGTCCCACCGGTCGCGCGGCTCGATCGGCTCGGGCGCCTGGAAGATCGGCTGGAGCACGGTGGACGGGGCCTGGAACACCACGCCGGGCGCCTTGGCGCGGCTCAGCGCCTGGGTGGCGAGGCCGAACGGGTCGGCGAGCAGGTTCCCGGCGCGCGGCGCGGTCTCCTCGGCCTCCTCACCGGCGTCCTCGTCGCGGTCCTCCTCGGCCCGCCCGGCGGCCCTGCCGTTCGCCCTGGCGGCGGCGGGCTCGTCGTCACGCGGCTCGGTCCGCCCGTCCTCGGGTCCGGCGGGCCGCGGCGCCGTGCCGTTCGCATCGGCGGTGACCTGCGACGACGCCGCCTCCTCCGGAACGCTCCCGGCGTCGGCGGGTACGGCCTCGGCGGCCTGCTCGGCCGCGTCGTCGGCGGTGGCGGTCCGCCGCCTGCGCGTGCGGGTGCGCCGGGCCGTCGTGGTCTCCTCGGCCGGCGCGGCCTCGTCGGTGGTCTGGGTCTTCCTGGTCCGGGTACGGCGTGTGGTCTTCGCCGGTTGTTCCGGTTGCTCCTCGTCCTTCGGCTGTTGTGCGGTCTCGGTCTGGTCGATAACGGCTTGTGCCGTGGCCGGTTCGGAGGCGGGGGGCGCGGTGGGCTCCGGCTCCTTCACCGGCGTCGCCTGCGGTGGCTCGTCCACCAGCAGTCCGGCCTCGCGCTCGGCCTCCTCCGGCGGCGGGCCGGCCGGCCTGCTCGCGGCACGGCGACGCCGGGTGACCTTTGGTGTCTGTTCTGTTGTCGTGTTCTCGCCGGGGCCTTCGGCCCCCGCGTTGGTCGGCTCGTTCTCGAGCATGCGGGCGCTCTCCCGTCAGCTCCCGGGCACGTCTCCGCGCCGCGCGGGAGCCATCGTCACTCTCGCGGTCCGCCGGGCCCGGCCGGGGCTCCGGCGCCAAAGTCCTATAAGTCGCCGCCGACGCGCTGCCCAGCCGTCTCCGGCTCGCCGCCGCGAGGGTCGCGGTCAGGGTCGAGCGGATCGGCCGGCCCACCGGTCACCGCGTCGAGCGGCCCCTGCGCCAGCCTGGTCACCTCGGGGGGTGACGGCGGCGCGAAACCTGCGACGAGACGCAGACCCGTGAGCACGTCGTCGGGTCGCACGGCAGGTACCAGGTGCCGGACGACCATGCGCAGTATCGCACATGGCCGTGCAATCCCCTGGCCTGCGATTTCACCCGTTCCCTCGGCCACGGTGAGCGTCCGGACCGCCCCGCGGGCGTCGAAACGGCGCGGGCCCTTCTTGGTCAGGCGCTCGACCTCGACACGGTCGGCGGCGAGGAAGCGCTCCGCCGCCTCCCGGGCGGCGGCCGGATCGGCCCCCGGCAACCGGATCTCCCACTCCGATGCCTCCAGCCGGTCGGCCAGGTTTCCCTCGCGCGCCTCGACCACGTCGAGCACGTCGATCCCGGCGGGCAGCGACGCGTCGAGGGCCTCGCGCACCCGCTGCGGATCGCAACGCCGGGTCACATTGATCTCGAGGTACTCGGCCTCACTCGCCACACCCGTCGGGGCGGCGCCGGCATAGGAGATCTTCGGATGGGGGGTGAATCCCGCGCTGTAGGCCACCGGGATACCGGCTCGCCGCACCGCGCGTTCGACGGCGCGGGAGATGTCGCGGTGGCTGGTGAAGCGCATACGGCCGCGCTTGGCGTATCGCACGCGCAGGCGCTGCACCACGGGCGCGGGCGGAGGCCCATCGGGAACAGGCTTCAGGGTAAGGAGTTCCTTCCTGTCTCGATGTCAAGTGTCGTGGTGGTGAGGGCACTGCCCTCACGTACCGGTCATCCTCCCAGGATAAGGCCAAAGTCCGGTAGTCCCGTCCGGCCGATCCGGGCATCCGCCGGTCACCGCGACGTCATTTCACGATGAGCGGCAGCAGCTTGCGCCCGGTCGGCCCGATCTGGATCTCGGTTCCCATCGTCGGGCATACGCCGCAGTCGTAACAGGGCGTCCAGCGGCAGTCCTCGACCTCGCCCCCGGACAGGGCGTCCTGCCAGTCCTGCCACAGCCACTCGCGGTCGAGACCGGAGTCGAGGTGGTCCCACGGGAGGACCTCGTGCCGGTCGCGCTCCCGCGTGGTGTACCAGTCGAGGTCGACGGGCTCGTCGGCGAGCGCCTTGGCGGCGCACTCGGCCCAGCGGTCGAAGGAGAAGTGCTCGCTCCAGCCGTCGAACCGGCCGCCGGCCTCCCACACGGCCCGGATCACCTTGCCGACCCGGCGGTCACCGCGCGACAGCAGGCCCTCGATGATCGACGGCTTGCCGTCGTGGTAGCGGTAGCCGATCGCCCTGCCGTACTCCTTGTCCGAGCGCAGCGCGTCCCGCAGCATGCGCAGCCGCCGGTCGACCGTCTCGTGGTCGCACTGCGCGGCCCACTGGAACGGGGTGTGCGGCTTGGGGACGAACGCGCCGATCGACACCGTGCACCGGATGTCCCGGGAGCCGGTGGCGTCCCGGCCCGCCTTGATGACCTTCTTGGCGAGGTCGGCGATGCACAGCACGTCCTCGTCGGTCTCCGTGGGCAGGCCGCACATGAAGTACAGCTTCACCTGCCGCCACCCCTGGCTGTAGGCGGTGGTGACGGTGCGGATGAGGTCCTCCTCGGTGACCATCTTGTTGATCACCTTGCGCATGCGCTCGGACCCGCCCTCGGGCGCGAAGGTGAGCCCGGAGCGCCGGCCGTTGCGGGAGAACTCGTTCGCCAGGGTGATGTTGAAGGCGTCGACGCGGGTCGAGGGCAGCGAGAGGCTGGTGTTGGTGCCCTCGTACCGGTCGGCGAGGCCCTTGGCGATGTCGGCGATCTCCGAGTGGTCGGCGCTGGACAGCGACAGCAGGCCGACCTCGTTGAAGCCGGACTCCTTCAGCCCGACCTCGACCATCTTGCCGATCGTGTCGATCGACCGCTCGCGCACCGGCCGGGTGATCATGCCGGCCTGGCAGAACCGGCAGCCGCGGGTGCAGCCGCGGAAGATCTCCACGCTGTACCGCTCGTGCACGGTCTCGGCGAGCGGGACGAGCGGCTTCTTCGGGTACGGCCACTCGTCGAGGTTCATCACGGTGTGCTTGTGCACCCGCCACGGCACCCGCGGCCGGTTCGGCACGACCCGCGCGATCCGGCCGTCGGGGTGGTACTCCACGTCGTAGAACCGCGGCACGTAGACGCCGCCGGACTCGGCAAGCCGCAGCAGCAGCTCGTCGCGGCCGCCGGGCCTGCCCTCCTGTTTCCACTCGCGGATCACCTCGGTGATCGCGATGGCGATCTGCTCCCCGTCGCCGAGCACCGCCGCGTCGATGAAGTCGGCGATCGGCTCGGGGTTGAACATCGCATGCCCGCCGGCGATGACGAACGGGTCGTCCTCGCCCCGGTCCGCCGATTCGAGCGGAATGCCCGCCAGGTCGAGCGCGGTGAGCAGGTTGGTGTAGCCCAGCTCGGTGGCGAACGACACGCCGAGCACGTCGAAGGCGCGCACCGGGCGGTGCGCGTCGACGGTGAACTGCGGCACGCCGTGCTCGCGCATGAGCGCCTCGAGGTCGGGCCACACCGCGTAGGTGCGTTCGGCGAGCGTACCCGGCAGCTCGTTGAGGATCTCGTACAAGATCTGCACACCCTGGTTGGGCAGCCCGACCTCGTACGCGTCCGGGTACATCAGCGCCCAGCGCACCGACGCCTCGTCCCAGTCCTTGACGGTCGAGTTGAGCTCACCCCCGACGTACTGGATCGGCTTCTGCACCCGTGGCAGCAGCGGCTCCAGCCGGGGAAACAGTGACTCGACAGGCATACTCTCAGCCTAACCGCGATGCCGACCCGCCTTGGCCAACGCGCGGGCGGTCCCCGGACCGATCCCCCACTTCACCTGGGCGGTCGTCCGGGGCACGCGCGTCATACCGGCGCCGGGCCGGGGATGTCGATGTCGCTGCCGCTCAGCACGAGGATGACGTGGTCCTCGTAGCAGGTCATCTCGACCGCGATCACCCCGGGCGCGAGGTTGTGCAGGGCCCGGATGTGGCTCGCGGGCAGCAGCATCTGACGGTCACACTCGTCGCAGTAGGCCAGGAACACAGAAACACCCTCCCGCCGCGCGAAAGAACGGCGCGCACCTCCATTCTGCCGGATTCCGGCGGGAATTGCTTGACTCAGGCAAAGATTAGAAGGGGTTCCAGGTCCGCTCGTCGCCCGCGCGCAGCGACTCGAGCCGGAGCCGCAGCTCGTCGTGCGCCGGCGGGTCGCGGTGCGCGTTGCGCAGCACCGCGGTGAGCGTCTGCAGCTCCCGCATGTCGCGCAGCACCGGGTAGCCGGGCCAGGTGGTCAGGTCGTAGCCGTACGCCTCGCTGAACCCGCTGCGCTGCCGCTCGGTGAGCCCGAAGCGCACCCCCTGCAGGGTGGGCACCAGGTCGATCTCCCGCGGCCCGAGGCTCACCGAGTCCCAGTCGCACAGCAGCAGCCGGCCCCGCGAGCGCAGCAGGTTGCCGCGGTGCGCGTCGCCGTGGATGAGCCCGTACGGCAGGGCGAACTCGAGCCGCTCGTAGTACGCCTCGGACAGCGCCGCACACCGCTCCAGCAGCCAGTCGCGGTCCGCGCCGGACAGCACCCGGCAGGCGTCGATGGCCCGCCGTACCGAGCCGAACGGGTCGTAGGTGGGCAGGTCGAACGGGACCGGCGGCAGCGCGTGCAGCCGGCGCAGCACCGCGCCGAGCGCCACCGGGTCCGGGGGCGGCCCGACGTGCCGCTCGTGGTGCCAGAAGGTGACGAAGAAGCCCTCGGCCGCGACCGGCTGGCGCACGTCGAGCGGCCGCACCGCCGGGAAGTCCTGTTCGGCGAGCCATTGGGTGACCCGCACCGAGGTACGCAGCCGCTCGAACCTGCCCGGGGTGCTCGCGTCCGCGAGCCGCAGCACCACCCGTTCCCCGGGCAGCTCGTAGACGAGGTTGGCGTAATCGCGGATGAGCCGCGCCCCCGCCGGGTCCAGCCCGGCCTGGCCGCAGGCGTACTCGATCGCGGCGCGCGCCCGCGCCTCAACGGGGTTCTCGGTTGTGATCGACATCATCGGCTCCTCCCGGGCAGGGCCCGTGCGGCGGTGTGGGCGAGGCCCACCGAGCGGAAACCCCCGATCCGTTGCGCGAGACGCTCGCCCCCGGGCCGGGCCGCGAACGGCTCGCGGCCCACCTCGAGGGTGGTGGCCGGGTGCCCGATGCGCCGATCCTGCGGCAGGCGTGCGCGGACGGCGGCGGCCGCGGTGGGGACCGCGCGGTCACGGCCGCGGGGGGAGTCGCTCATCCGATCTCCAGATACCTGTCTCCAGATACCTGCGTGCCAGATTCTCCAAGGTCACGTGTGGTTGCCGGGGCTGGTACGGCTTCCGCGGGGCCCGCGTTACCGGGACATATATCTCCTTTCCGGGTGCCCGGAAAGGAGGATCCGCAAAGTGCGCGCGGATCGAGATATGACCGCCGTTCCCCGGGCTCCGTCGCCCGCGGCGCGGTGGGCGCGTCCGCCCGTCACCGTCGCCGGTGACACAGGCCGGCGGCACCATGCGCGCCGCTCACCGTGGCGGGGAGACGCACCGCAGTCTCCGGGCAAACGCCAACGAGCCACCTGAAGTCGCGCGGAGTTCGCCCGGCTCGGCGGGATGGGGCCGCCCGCGTGGAGCCGGGCGAGGAAGCGCCGCCCGCGGAGGCCGCTCGGGGTTCGGCGTACCACGCCTCGGGCGGGTCGCCCTCGTCGACGGCGCACCGGCGCCCCGCGGCGTACACGATCCGATGGCCGGGGAACGCGTCCCGGAGCCGCCGCAGGGCGCGCCGCCACAGCCCGGCCTCCCGCCCCTCGACGTCGTGGAGCGCTCTCTCCCGCATCGCAGGACCTCCGTCAGCGATCGTTCGACCCCGCAACCCCTGTCGTTTCCAGAGTGTTCGCCTGACGGGGAACGTGCCAGTGAGAGTTCGGATCGCCGAGCATGCGGACCGCTCTCCTGCCGGCCATGCGCACGGCCGGTCCGTCGCCGTTCGCGACTTATCTGAATGATCGCGTCCGTATGTGAATCGCCTGGAGCATGCCGATCGCGATCATGTTGGCGAAGGTCGCGGTCCCGCCGTACGAGACGAACGGCAGCGGCAGCCCGGTGATCGGCATGATGCCGATCGTCATGCCGATGTTGATGAACGTCTGGAACGCCAGCCAGATCACCACGCCGACCGCGACCATCATGCCGAACCGGTCCTCGCACATCCGGGCGATGCGCAGCCCGCGCAGCAGCACCACGCCGAGCAGGATCACCACGGCGATCGAGCCGACGAAGCCGAACTCCTCACCGGCCACGGTGAAGATGAAGTCGGTGTGCTGCTCGGGCACGAACCGCCCCATGGTCTGCCCGCCGCGGAACAGGCCCTTGCCGAACAGCTCCCCCGAGCCGATCGCGATCAGCGCCTGGGTGCTGTTGTAGCCGACCCCGCGCGGGTCGACCTCCGGGTTGACGAACGCGGTGAAGCGCGCCACCTGGTACGGCTTGAGCACGTCCATCGCCCAGACGGCAACCGCGCCCCCGGCCGCGGCGAGGCCGAGCAGGGCGAGCCAGCGTTTGCGCAGCCCGGAGAAGACGAGCACCCCGACGAGGATCACGCAGAACACCATCGTGGTGCCGAGGTCGGGCTGGAGCAGCATGAGCGTGATCGGGATCGCGGTGGCGACGAGCGCCAGCACCACGTCCAGGCCGCGCGGCCGGTCGGTGCCCTCCACCGGCCGGTGGAGCAGCATGGCGAGCATGAGGATCAGCGCCGGCTTGGCGGTCTCCGACGGCTGGAAGGCGAACCCGCCGCCGAGCAGGATCCACGAGTGCGACCCGTTGATCGTCGCGCCGAGCGGGGTGAGCACCAGCCCCAGGGTGACCAGCGCCGCCAGGTACGCCAGCGGCGCGTAGGCCTGCAGCTTGCGCACGTCGGCGGTGGCGACCACGGCGAACAGCACCCAGCCGATGCCGAGGTTGAGCAGATGCTTGTTGATCAGCCCGGTCGGCGCGCCCGCGGCCCAGGTGCGGGTGGAGGACCAGACGAGCAGGGCGCCGATCACCGACAGCAGCGCCACCGAGACCAGCAACGCGCCGTCCATCTGCCGCACCGCCGACCGCACCTTCAGCGCCCTGCCCGCGAGGGACCCGCGCTGCGCGGCGACGGCGCGGGTCATGGCGTCACCGTGCCGTCGGGCGCGATGACCGGCGGACGGTCCGGCGGCCTGCCGCCGGGCAGGGCGGGCTTGCGGCCGATGCCGTAGATGCCCTCATAGATCCGGCGGACCGCGGGCGCCGCGGTCTCCGCGCCCATGCCGCCCTGCGAGACCATGACCACCACGACGAACCTGGGGTTCTCCGCGGGCGCGAACGAGGCGAACCAGGAGGTGTCCTCCTTGCCGTACACCTCGGCGGTGCCCGTCTTGCCCCCGACGTTGACCTTGTGGAACGGGAAGCCCTGGAACGCCCCGGCGGCGGTGCCGTCCGACGGCACCTGGCTGAGCGCCCTGCGGATGTAGTGGCGCACGTGCGCGGGCACCGGCACCTCGCCGATCACCGGCGGCGTGATCTCCTTGATGACCTTGCCGTCCGGGGCGACGATCGCCCAGCCCACGCGCGGGCTGCGCACCTTGCCGTCGCCGACGATCGCCGCGTACGCGACCGCGAGCTGCAGCGGCGTCACCAGCACGTCGCCCTGGCCGATGGACAGGTTCGCGGCCTCACCCGGCCAGAACTTGTACCCGTCCACGCAGTGCTCGTAGGCGAGCCGTTTGAGGAACGCCGCCCGCGACGGGTCGGTCTTCGCCACCTCGGGGTACCCGGTCTTGGCGCGCGCGCAGCTCTCCTTGCTCGTCTGCCGCCACAGCTCCTTCTTCCACGCCCGGTCCGGGATACGGCCCGGCGACTCGCCCGGCAGATCGATGCCGGTGCGGCTGCCGAACCCGAGGGCGCGGGCCATCTTCGACATCGGCTCGGACGGGTTCGGCTTGCCCTCGATGCCGCCGTCCCGCCGCCACTGCTCGAACGCCGCCTGGTAGAAGATCGTGTCGCAGGACTTCAGCAGCGCGGTGTGCAGGTCGATCACGCCCATGCCGATGCCGCGGAAGTTGCTGAACGACCGGCCGCCGATCATCACCGAGCCGGGGCAGCTGTACTTGCCCTTCAGCGGGTAGCCGTCCTTCACCATCGCCGCGACCGACGACACCTTGAACGTCGACCCCGGCGCGTACTCGCCCTTGATCGCCCGGGACACGAGCGGGTAGCCCGACTTCGGCGACATCAGCCGCTCGTACTCGGCGCCGGAGATGCCGCCGGTCCACACGGTGGGGTCGTAGCTCGGCCGGCTCGCCAGCGCGATCACCCGGCCGGTGCGCACGTCGAGCACCACCCCGGCGGCGCCGTCCGCCTTCGGCTTCTTCCGCATCGCCTCGGCGAGCGCCTCCTCCACCACCGCCTGCACCTTGGCGTCGATGCTGGTGATGAGCGTGGCCCCGGGCTGCGGCGGCACCTGGCTCTCCAGGCCGGTCACCTTGCCCATGCGGTCCACGCCGATGCGCCGCTCGCCCGGCGTGCCGCGCAGGTAGTCGTCGTACACCGACTCCAGCCCGTCGCGGCCGACCAGGTCCATGCCGGAGAAGTCCTTCTTCAGCTCGGCCTTGCGGTCGAGCTCCTCCTGGGTGATCGGCTGCAGGTAGCCGAGCACCTGCGCGGCGTGCCACCGCCCCGGGTAGTCCCGCACCGCCTGCACCTCGGCGGTGACGCCCGGGAAGTCCTCCTGCCGTTCCAGGATCTGCAGCGCCTGCCGCTTGGTGACCCGCTGCGCGATCGGGATCGGATGGTACGGCGAGCCCGGCCAGCACGGCCGCGACACCTTGGGCCCGCACGGCCGGATGCGCTTCTTCAGCTCCTCCACGGGCTCGCCGAGCACGTCCGCGAGCCGTTCCAGCACCGCGTGGCCGCCGTCCTTCATCTTGCCGAACCGCGCGGGGTCGATGGAGACGACGAGCGCGGCCCGGTTGCGCACCAGCGGCCGGCCGGACGAGTCGAGGATCTGCCCGCGCACGGCCGGGATCACCACGTTCCGCGTGCGGGTCTCGTTGGCGGCGGCGACGAACTCGGCGCCGCGCACCACCTGGACCTGCCACAGCCGCACGCCGAGCACGGCGAGCATGGAGACCAGCAGCACCTGCAGCACGAACAGCCGGGTCCGCCTCGGGCTTCTCACGCGCGCCTCCACATCCGCACGGCGGCCGGCCGCGGCCGGGCCTTGCCGAGGGCGCGCCCGACCGCCCAGACCACGACCGGGACGGTGAGCAGGTTGTAGGCGACCAGCGGGATCCACGACCGCGCCGCCACGGCCTGCTCGGCGCGCGGGTCGCCGAGCAGCGCGGCGAGCGCGGCCGACAGCAGCGGCGCGGCCACCGCGCACACCACCGCGGCCGACAGCACCGCGCCCGGGGCGCGCTCGCTCGCCCGCCCGGCGAAGTAGCCGATCAGGCACAGCACGAGCGCGTGGGCGCCGATGACGTGGTCGGACGGCGGCAGGACGTCCACGGCGAGCCCCACCGCGAAGCCGATGAGCGCGCCGGCCCGCGCCCCGCGCAGGAACGACAGCGTCACCACGAGGGGGACCACGAGGTCCGGCCCGCCGCCGGGCAGCGCGAGCATCCCGGCGACCGACACCTGCGCGACGAGCACGGCCGCCACGCCGAGCACGAGCAGCATGCCGCGCAGCACCTCAGGCACCCCCGTCCGCGGCCTCACCCGCGCGCCGACCGGCGCCGACCGTACCGGCGCGGGCCCGCCGGGCGTCGGCATCCCGATCGGTGTCCCTCTCGGTATCCCGCTCGGTGTTCCGGCCGGTGGCGGCCTGGCCGGGGGCGGGCGGCAGCAGGGCGTCCCGCGGGTCCCGCCGCGGCCCCTGCACCACCACGCCGACCACGTCGAGCGCCGAGAAGTCCACGTACGGGCGGGCGAGCGCCACCTTGGTCAGCTCGCCCGGGGTCGGCTCCACCCGCTCGACCACGCCGATCGGCACCCCCGCCACGTACGGCGCGCCGTGCTGTGAGCCGAAGCTGACGATGCGCTGGCCGGGGGTGACCGAGACGGTCGAGTCGAACAGCCGGAACCGCACCAGCGTGTCGCCCATGCCGTGACCCAGTCCCTTCACCACGCCGATCTCGTTGCCGCCCTCCAGCCGCGCCCCGGCCGCGGTCGCCGGGTCGGTGAGCAGCGCCACGGTCGCCGAGTGCTCCGCCGCCCGGACCACCCGGCCGACCAGGCCCTGCGCGTTGAGCACGGTCATGTTGCGCCGCACCCCGTCGGCGGTGCCGACGTCGATCTGCGCCGCCTCCTCCAGGCCGGGCACCCCCCTGCGGGCGATCACCTGCGCGGGCACGATCCGGTAGCCGCCGAGGCCGGCGAGCCCGAGCAGGCGCCCGAGCTGCTCGGCGCGCTCCCGGTCGAGCGTGCGCGCGGTGAGCTCGGCCCGCAGCCGCCCGTTCTCCTCCTCGAGCGCCCGGATGCGTTGCCGGGCCGAGGGGGCCTCGGCGAGCGTCGCCGCGAGGTCGCGCACCGGCCGCACCAGGCTCGTGCCCACGCGCTCCGCCCCGGTGAACACGGTGACGCCGATCCCGTGCAGGAACTCCAGCGGGGATTTGGCGCCGCCCCGGTGATCCACCGTGATGAGCACCAGCGCGGTGGCGAGCAGCACCCCGAGCAGAAGCCGACTTCCCCGCGTGTCACGCATCAGTGCCGGGGCTCCGGTACGAGGACGTGCTGCAACGTGTCGAAGTCCTCCACGCACCTGCCGGTGCCGAGCGCGACCGAGTCGAGCGGGTTGTCCACCAGGTGGATGGGCATGCCGGTCTCCTCGCGGAGCCGGTCGTCCATGCCGCGCAGCAGCGCCCCGCCGCCGGTGAGCGCGATGCCCCGGTCCATCAGGTCGCCCGACAGCTCCGGCGGGCACTTGTCGAGGGTGGTCTTCACCGCGTCGACGATCGCGTTGATCGGCTCCTCCGTGGCCCGGCGGATCTCCTCCGCGGTCACCACCACCGTCTTGGGCAGGCCGGTGACGAGGTCGCGGCCGCGGATCTCGGCCTGGGGGTTGTCGTCCGTCGGGCAGGCCGACCCGATGGCGATCTTGATCTCCTCGGCGGTGCGCTCCCCCAGCATGAGGGAGTACTCCTTCTTGGCGAAGCTGATGATCGCCTGGTCGAGCTCGTCCCCGGCGACGCGGATCGACTGGCTCACCACGATGCCGCCCATCGAGATGATCGCCACCTCGGTGGTGCCGCCGCCGATGTCGACGACCATGTTCCCGGTCGGCTGGTGGACGGGCAGGCCCGCGCCGATCGCCGCCGCCATCGGCTCCTCGATGATGTAGACGCGCCGCGCCCCGGCCTGGTAACCGGCCTCCTTGACCGCCCGCTGCTCCACCCCGGTTATGCCACTCGGCACCGCGATGATGATGCGCGGTTTCGCGAACAGACAGCGCCGGTGAATTCGCTGGATGAAATAGCGCAGCATGCGCTCGGTCACGTCGAAATCGGCGATGACCCCGTCCTTGAGGGGACGCACCGCGACCACGTTGCCGGGGGTGCGGCCGATCATGCGCTTGGCCTCGATCCCCACCGCGACGATCTTCCCCGTGGTCGTGTTGATCGCGACGACGGAGGGCTCGTTGAGCACGATGCCGCGCCCTCGCACGTAGACCAGGGTGTTGGCGGTACCCAGGTCGACGGCCATGTCACGGCCGAGAAAAGCCAGCTTGCTGCCCATGAGGAGAGGAGCCTTCCACGGTGGTTACAGGAAGGTGACGTGCCCGGGAGAGGACATGTTATTGCGGAACGCATCTGAATCGTAACTGAGCGTATCGACTGCTGGGCGCAAGCAAGCCGTCTCGTTCTCGGAAAATCTGGTGGATCACCGGCCACCGAGGGCGGGACGGCGAGGGCCCTCCGGCGGCCGGGCGTGCGGACACACGAACGCGGCCCCGGCGTCGTGATCACCCCGGGGCCGTCGGTCGCGGAGGGCTCAGAAGCGGTCCGGGAAGAAGATCTTGATCTCGCGGGCGGCGGACTCCGGCGAGTCGGAGCCGTGCACGACGTTCTCGCCGATCTCCAGGGCGTGGTCGCCGCGGATCGTGCCGGGGGCGGCCTTGACCGGGTCGGTCGCGCCCGCGAGCGCGCGGAACGCCTGGATCGCCCGCGGCCCCTCGACCACCATCGCCACCAGCGGTCCGGAGGTGATGAACTCCACCAGCTCGCCGAAGAACGGCTTCTCGGCGTGCTCGGCGTAGTGCGCCTTGGCTGTCTCGGCGTCCAGCGTACGCAGATCCATCGCCACGATCTTGAGCCCCTTGCGCTCGATGCGGCTGATGACATCGCCGATCAGACCGCGACGGACACCGTCCGGCTTGATGAGGACAAGCGTGCGCTCGGACACGGGTTCTCCTTCGAATGGATTGGCGGGACCGCGGAACACGGTTTTGCTTGACAGCCCCGAAGCTTACCGGCCCCGGCACCCGGCGCTGTGCCGGAACGCCCCCGCCCGCGGGCCCGGGCGGGGGCGCGTACGTCTCGGCACGAAGGCACCTCGGCGTCAAGGGCGCAGGGCGCCCGTCACCCGCCGCGCTCGTCCGGACGCCACTCGTCGCCGTCGCGGCCGCGCCGGCCGCCCGGCTCGCCGGGGAATCCGCCCCGCGGCGGTTCCGGGCGCTCCCCGCCGCCGACCGGCCCGGGGCCGGCCTCGGGCGACGGGCTCGGCGGCGGCACCACCGGCCGGGCGCCGTGCAGGCCGTCGCCCCGGGCCACCACGACGTCCATCACGGTCGTGGGCTGCGCCGGATCGTACGGATCCGCGGCGGCGTCCACGGCGCGCCCGGCCACGCGGCGGCGCAGCGGGATCGCGGTGAGCACCAGCGCCGCCACGACCGCGAACCCGGCGACGAGCGCCCAGGTGTGCAGCGTGGCGACGAACCCGTCGACGAGGTCCTGGGCGTCGAAGCCGGGGATGCGCTCCACGGCCCGCACCCGCGCGATCTGCATGCCGGTGCCGAGCAGGAACCCGGCGAGCACCCCCGACGTGCACAGGGTGAGGCCGAACAGGGCCGCCTCCGTGGCGGCCGCCCGGAGCGCGGCCGCGAGCGCCACCGCCGCGCCTGCCGCGATCAGCGTGAACGGCACCACCAGCACCAGGCCGTCGCGGTCGGGCACGAGCAGCCGCGTCGCGGCGAGCCCGGCGACGAGTACGGCGAGCCCGATCCGGACGGCCTGCGCGCCGGGGCCGCCCGTCCCGATCTCCGGGGCGGCGGACGCCGCCGCGCGCCGGGCGAGGCGGTCGGCGAGCACCGGTACGGCGAGCGCGGCGACGGCCGCGATCGCGAACGGCGGCCAGAGCCCGATCAGGCCGGGACCGCCCACCCCGCGCAGCTCCACGTACGTGGTCTGGGCCGCGGTGGGCAGCACCAGCAGCCCGGTCACGGCCATGGTGAGCGCGAGCGTCCGGCCCGCCCCGTCGGGGGCGCCGAGCAGCGCCAGCGCGAACACCACGAGCGTGGCGACGGCCGCGGCGGCGATGGTGAGGACCGACGGCCAGTCGAAGGTGATGCCGAGCGCGAGGGCGGCGATCCCCACGGCCGGCGCCGTCGCCGCCAGCGGCCGGCCGCCCGCCGCCACCGGCCGCGTCACGGCCTCACCCGCCCTGCGCCACAGCACGAGGTGGACGGCGCCGACGGCGAGGGCGAGGCCGGTGACCACCGGATAGGGCTGGAGGGTGACCCGCCAGGAGGTGGCCTGGTCGAGCGGCCAGAGCGCCAGCGCCTGGGCGGTGAGCAGGCTCGCCGCGAGCATGCCCGCCCACAGCGACAGCAGCACCCGCCCGGCGCGGCCGTGCCGTTCCCGTGCCGCGAGCAGCGTGCCGCACAGCACGAGCCCGCCGCCGACACCCTGCAGCGCCCGCAGCGCCCCGACGGCCGCCGCCGAGCCCGCGTACCCGCCCGCCGCCGTGGCCGCCGCGAGCAGCGCGAGCCCGGCGAGCAGCATCGGGGCCGCGCGCAGCCGCCGGGCCGCGAGGAGGGCGAGCGGCACGGTGAGCACGAGCGCCGGGAGCGCCATGCCGTGCGCCCGGGTCATGTCGACCTTCGAGACGTCGGGCGGCAGCAGCTCCGCGACCACCGAGACGGTGTTGGGGATCGTGACGCTCGCGAGCGGAAGCCCGAGCACGATGAGGAGCCCGACCACGAGGTCGAGCACGAGTGACAGACGGACGGCGCGGGCGGATCCGAACGCCCACGCCCGCCGAATCTGGGGGACGGCCATGTCGGCCGACTTTAGCGCGAAGTCACGCCCTCGACACGGTGAGCGATGAATATTGCCGTGAACCACAGGGCCATGAACAGGACACCGAGGAAGAACATCGCCGAAACCAGGAACCCGGTGGCGACGGCGAGCACCTGCAGCACGGTCCCCAGCGTGTACGCGAGCGGCTTGCGCAGGAAGCCGATGAGCACCAGGGCGAAGAGCGCGAGCCCCAGGCAGACGGGCGCGGCCACGGCGGGCGGTACGTCCTCGAGGACGATCGCCACCGGGGTGACCAGCCCGAGCACGATCGCCTCCATGCCGAGCACCCCGGAACCCAGGCGCCGCATCCCCGGCGTCACCGTGACCCGGCCGGTGAGAACGGCCCCGAGCAACCCTCTTCTGTCACTTTTCGTCATCGCGATCCGCTCCGAGGTGGACCATCGCACGAGGATGGCGGTTGGGTGGATGCCGTGCCGGGCGTACGGCCCGGCACCGCGGGGCGCGGGCCGTCACGCGTCGGCGGCGCGCAGCAGGGTTCGAGCGTCGCCCGAGGTGACCACGGAGCCCGTGATGAGGACCCCGCCGCCGCCCAGGTCGTCGCCCTGGTCGGCCAGGGCGATGGCCTTGTCGATGGCGTCGTCGAGCCGCGGCACCTCGTGCACCCGCTCGGGGCCGAACACCTCGCGGGCCAGCTCGGCGAGCCGGTCGACGTCCATGGAGCGTGGCGACGAGTTGCGGGTCACGACGACCTCGGCGAGCACGGGCTCGAGCGCGCCGAGCATGGCCGGGACGTCCTTGTCCGCCATCATCGCCACCACACCGATGAGCCGGTCGAACGCGAACGACTCGGTGAGCGCGCGTACGGTCGCCTCCATGCCGGCGATGTTGTGTGCGGCGTCGACCATGACGGTCGGCCCCCGCTTGACCACCTCGAGCCGCCCGGGGGACCTCACCCCCGCGAAGGCCTGCCGGACCAGGTCCGCGTCGAGCGGCTCACCGGTGCCCACGAGCGCCTCGACGGCCGCGAGGGCGCACGCGGCGTTGCTCGCCTGGTGCTCGCCGTACAGGGGCAGGAACACGTCCTCGTAGACGCCCTTGAGGCCCTGGAGGCGCAGCATCTGGCCACCGACGGCGAGCTCGCGGTGCAGCACGCCGAACTCGAGGCCCTCCCGGGCGACCGTGACCCCGGTCTCGGCGACGCGGCGCATCAGCACCTCGGCCGCGGGGAGCTCCTGCTGGGCGAGTACGGCGATGCCGCCGGGCTTGATGATGCCGGCCTTCTCACCCGCGATGGAGCGGATGTCCGGGCCGAGGTAGTCCATGTGGTCGAGCGAGATCGGCGTCACCACCGAGACCGCGCCGTCCGCGACGTTCGTCGCGTCGAACGTGCCGCCCATGCCGGTCTCGAGCACCACCACGTCCACCGGCGCGTCGGCGAAGGCGGCGAACGCCATCGCCGTGAGGATCTCGAAGAACGAGATCCGCACGCCCTTGGCGTCGATCATCTCGACGTACGGCAGGATGTCGGCGTAGACCTCGGTGAAGCGCTCCTCCGACAGCGGGACGCCGTCCACGCAGATGCGTTCCCGCATCGAGCGAAGGTGCGGGCTGGTGTACCGGCCCACCCGGAGGTTCCGCTCCCGGAGCAAGGCCTCGATCATCCGCGCCGTGCTCGTCTTGCCGTTGGTGCCGGCGATATGGATGACCGGACAGGCGCGCTGTGGCGACCCAAGCAGATCCATCAGCGCACTGATCCGCTCAAGCGTGGGCTCGAACTTCCACTCCACGCCTCGTTCCAGGATGGCCTGCTCAACCGCACGATATTCCACGGTTGAAGCCTACCGACGCTCGCCACCACTCTTGTTCGAGGGCGGCCTATGACCAGGCCGGACGCCGGTCTCGACGCCACTCCGCCGGCGACCACCGGATCAGGGCATCACCCATCTGCCAACGCAAACAAAAAAGGCCCTGGAAAGCCCAGAGCCAAACACCCACACACCCGCAACAAACCACACACCAGAGCCACACGAAATCGCCCCGGAAAATGCGAACGCCCCCGACCCGAAGGCCAGGGGCGCCCACATAAAGTCGTCCG
>ERZ777003.99-NODE-99-length-164693-cov-59.147105_pt1 | contig 164693 bp, 160 predicted proteins | sample MGYA00374956_ERZ777003 | MGnify/ENA primary metagenome ERZ777003 (study PRJEB29302, sample SAMN06268252) | bioreactor metagenome | isolation source: Joint BioEnergy Institute, California, USA | place: USA:Joint BioEnergy Institute, California, USA | collected... | reverse complement strand
GTCTGGCCACCATCCTCCGCCGCGCCGCCCGCAACATCGACCCGGACACCAAAGAATAAACTAAAAGCAGCAAATTAGCTGCCCAGCTACACTGTTTCTAAGCGCGCTATGCGTGCTTCATGGTCGTCCAGTTGCCGGCTATGGTCGGCGAGGCCGGCTTTCACGACCTTCATGTCAGTTTTTAATTCTTCAACGTCTGTCTTAAGTGTTTGTACATCCCTCTTGATAGCCGGTATATCTTCGACATACTTAAGAATCGCCTGCAGTTTATCGGCCAGAACTTCGCCCAACAGTTGCCTTTCTCCCTCGTCGTTTAGCTTAGGATCAATCATGGCGTGCGTATTCTAGGCCAGGTTGCCCCGAAGCGCAAGCGGAAATCCGCAAGTTCACTAAAATTCTACGACAACATGCGCTTGAGGAACTGGCCGGTGTAGCTGGTGGGGTTTTGGGCGACCTGTTCTGGCGTGCCGGTGGCAACGACGGTACCGCCGCCCGAGCCGCCTTCGGGGCCCATGTCGATGATGTAATCGGCGTTCTTGATGACGTCCAGGTTGTGTTCGATCACGACCATGCTGTTGCCGGCGTCTACCAGCGCGTGCAGCACGTGCAATAGCTTGTCGACATCGGCCATGTGCAGACCCGTGGTTGGCTCGTCCAAGATGTAGAGCGTGCGGCCGGTGGGGCGTTTGGATAGCTCAGTCGCAAGCTTAACACGTTGAGCTTCGCCGCCGGACAGCGTGGTGGCTGGCTGGCCAAGGCCAATGTAGCCAAGTCCCACATTGACCAGTGTTTCGAGCTTGCGAGCGATAGCCGGAATGTTCCCAAAGAACTCCAGCGCCTGCTCGCAGGTCATATCCAGCACGTCGCTGATCGTCTTGCCCTTGTAGTGGATCTCCAGCGCCTCGCGGTTGTAGCGCTTGCCATGGCAGACTTCGCACGGCACGTACACGTCCGGCAGGAAGTGCATTTCGATCTTAATAATGCCATCGCCAGCACAGTTTTCGCATCTACCGCCTTTGACGTTAAAGCTAAAGCGGCCAGCTTGGTACCCACGCAATTTGGCTTCAGGCGTTGAGGCAAACAGCTCGCGGATCGGCGTAAACAGGCCGGTGTACGTTGCCGGGTTGGAGCGCGGCGTGCGGCCTATAGGAGACTGGTCGATGATGATCGCCTTATCAAGCTGCTTAATGCCCTCGATTTCGTCGTGGCGACCAGGCACGGTGTTGGCGCGCATCAGGCGGGCCTGCAACTCTTTGGCCAGAATGTCGTTAATGAGGCTCGACTTACCGCTACCGGACACACCAGTGACAACCACCAGTTTGCCGAGCGGAATTTCGACATCAATGTTCTTGAGGTTGTTTTCACGCGCGCCGCGGATGACCAGCTTGCCGCCATTGCCTGCCCGGCGTTTCTTGGGTACAGCAATTGTCTTCTTGCCGGAGAGGTACTGGCCGGTAATGCTGTCCGGATTCTTGGCAACTTCCTCTGGCGTACCCTGCGCCACCACGCGGCCGCCGTGAATGCCGGCGCCGGGGCCAATATCCAGCAGGTAGTCGGCCGTGCGGATGGTGTCTTCGTCGTGCTCCACCACCAGCACGGTGTTGCCCAGGTCGCGGAGGTGCTTGAGCGTGCGAATTAGGCGGTCGTTGTCGCGCTGGTGGAGTCCAATGCTTGGCTCGTCCAGCACGTACAACACGCCTTGCAAGCCGCTGCCGATCTGCGTTGCCAGGCGGATACGCTGTGCCTCGCCACCACTCAAGGTGTTCGCACTGCGGAGCAGCGTCAGGTAGTTCAGGCCAACGTCCTGCAGGAATCCCAGGCGCGCATTAATCTCCTTAAGCACCTGGTGGACAATCTGCATCTCTTTGTCAGAAAATTTGACATTTCTAAAAAATTCGATCGCTTCGTCAATGGACATGTCACAGATGTCCATAATGGAGTGGTTGGCCACAGTAATGGCCAGCACCTCAGGCTTCAGGCGCTTACCCTTACAGGCGTAGCACGGGCGCTCGACCATAAAACGCTCGATATCGGCACGGATAAAGTCACTGTCGGTTTCTTTGTGGCGTCGCTCCAGGTTGGGGATGACGCCCTCGTACGTTGTTTCGAACGTCCGGCCACCGCCGAGGCTGATGCGGTAGGTTTCGTTGCCAGTGCCGTACAGAATCTTGTCCAGCTGGTCCTTGGTTAGCTGGCCGGTCGGCACGTGCAGGCTAAAGCCGTACCGTTCGGCCACGGCCGCCATTTTCTTCATGTACCACGCGTCAACGTTGATACGGTTGAACGGGCGGATGGCGCCTTCTGCGATCGTCAGCCGGCCGTTTGGAATAACCAATTCGGGGTCAACTTCCAGTCGCGAACCTAAGCCCGTACACACCGGACAGGCGCCGTGCGGGCTGTTAAAGCTGAAGGTGCGCGGTTCGAGCTCCGGGATGGCAACTTCAGGATGGTCGATACAGGCATACATCAGCGAGTGTACAGTCTCTTCGTTGGTGTCCGCATTGAGTACCTTTACCTTACCCTCGGCGACTTCCAGCGCCTGCTCTACGGATTGCGCCAGGCGCGAGCGGCTTTCTTCGTCGTTCACCAAACGGTCGATAACGATTTCAATCGTGTGCTTGTAGTTTTTATCCAGCTCCGGAAATTCGTCGAGCGCGTACACTACGCCGTCCACGCGGGCGCGGGCAAAACCGGCGCGCATGTACTGCTCTGGAACGTGCTCGAACGCACCCTTTTTGTCGACAACAACCGGTGCCAGGATCATCAGGCGCGCGCCAGCGGGCGAGGCGGCGACCTGCTCCACGATGTGCTGTGTGGTCTGGCGCGTCACCGGCTTGCCGCAAACCGGACAGTGCGGCACACCAATGCGCGCAAACAGCAGACGCAAGTAGTCATAAATTTCGGTCACTGTCGCCACGGTCGAGCGCGGGTTGCGACTGGTTGACTTTTGGTCAATCGAAATCGCTGGACTGAGGCCGTCAATCTGGTCAACATCCGGCTTTTCCATAAGCCCCAAAAACTGGCGGGCGTAGCTGCTCAGCGACTCAACATAGCGCCGCTGACCTTCGGCGTAAATGGTGTCAAACGCTAAAGACGACTTGCCGGAGCCAGACAAGCCAGTAATCACCACCAGCTTATTGCGCGGCAACTCTACATCAATATTCTTTAAATTGTGCTCCCTGGCACCTTGGACTCGAATCACGTCACTCATACATCAACTCCACCCTTCCCTTCCAGCCCCCGCGGGCGCAGAAAGGCTACACATACGAAAACAGATTAATTATAGACGAAAAAACAATTTTTCGCTACTGGCGGCCTGGAAGTAGGACTTATTTTTCTTTGTCCTGGCCGTCTTTTTTGGAAAGACGATGCACAAATCGTTCAATGCGCGCCCGCTGCCAAAAGGCGATAAGGCCAAGCGCGGCCGCGATCGCCGCGATCGTCGCCACCAGCCGGACATTCCCCTCGGCCACACCGCTGCCGGTCAGGCTCAGCACCAAAAAGCCAGGGAGCCGCCCAAGCACTGAGATGAGAATGAGCACCGGAATTCTAATTTTTGTAAGCCCGGCGATAAAGCAAATGATATCGTCCGGTAATGCTGGCAATAGAAAGATCGCAAACAGCACCAGCGTGCCGCGGGTCTCGGCCAGATAGTCAAACTTTTCCAGGTGCTTTTTATCGACAAACCGTTCCACGAACGGCCGACCCAACCGTCGCGCGAGCAAAAATATCAGCGTAAAGCCAATAGTTGCACCAATGACCGTGTACAGCGTGCCGAAAAACGTCCCAAACAGGTAGCCGCCGACCAGGCCGGTAACCTGCCCCGGAATCGGCGCAATGAACACTTGCAACATCTGCAGCCCAATAAATACCAAAGGTGCCAACGGCCCAGCACCCCGAATAAACGCGCGCGCTTCGTCCGGGTCACTGAAAGTCGCGAGATACGGCCAGGCCAGCATAACGCCCAGCACCAGCGCCGCCACTACGACAAGCGCAACTAACACATGCCACAACCGGGGTTTCGGAAACTTGGCAGCCATGCGTTTATTGTACCAGTTCGTCCATTTCTGGCATGATGCTTTCGGCGTACAGCTTCAGTTCTTCCAGTAAATATTGCTGATGGCCGGTGAGGTCGGGCTGGGCGGCGACCTCCTGCAGCCGGACAAAATACTTAGCAAGTTTACTATCTTTGCCGCCGGTCAGCAGCTTGCGCGCACGGAATTTTTCCCACTCATCCCGTTCTTCCGGCGTCAAATGCTTGGGGTAATTGCGGGCTTTGTACAGCGGTAAGAGGGCGGTCAGGCGGCTGTCCTGGAACTTCAAATCAAGGCTGTTCAGCTCCTCGGGCTTGGCTGCGCGAACCACGCTCATAGCGATTTTGTCGCGGTCACTAAAGAAGCCGTCATACATACAGCTGTCGACGTCCTTTTCGGTAACAACGAGCTGCGTTTGTTGCTTTTTGTCTAAGATTGCCAGGGCTTTGCAGAGTTTGTCGGCCAGGTCTTTGGATTTGCGGAGCGTGGCGAGATGGGCGTCGATTGTCTTTCGGTCGAGCTTGAGCCGTTCGCTATTTTCGTCGGTTAGCACAGTTTGGGGTGCCACGGCCGGGCAGCGGTTGAACATCAAGGCCTTTACCGGCAAGCGCGGATCATCACTGTCCTTTTTCCAGCGCCAAGCGTCGGCCAGCTGTTCTGGTGTACGATCTACCCACTCAGCCGGGTCGTGGCGCAGGTCGTACACCAGTACGCCGCCATTGCCGCCGTTTTTGGGATGGTTGCAAATTTTGACTGCAACCGTCGTCTTCTCGAATTCCGACGCATACTTGCCGCTGGTGTACACAAACGGCTCACCCCTATTCACCAACTCGGCGACTTTCTTTTTTTCGCGCATCATAAACAGGTAATCGAACAATTTGGGCTGCTTGCTTTTGATGAGCCGGGCAACCTGGATAGTGGCATACACGTCGCTTAGCGCGTCGTGTGCGTGTGCGTGGTCGAGCTTGTTGAGTGCGGTGAGTAACTCCAAGCGGTTTGTTGGCCTGCCCTCAAGATCGAACGGCCACTCAATTCCCTCTGGTCGGAGCGCGCGCGTCATGCGCACCACATCAAGCAAATCCCAGCGTGAACGGCCGTCCTGCCACTGCCACTCGTACGGATCATAAAAGTTACGGTAATGTAGGCAGCGCATGAATTCATCGTCAAACCGGACGGTGTTGTAGCCTACAAAAATCGTGCCGGGCGTGGCAATGTTTTCGGAAAATTCACGCAAAAATTCCGCCTCGGTCAGGCCATCCATGAGCGTCATCTGCGGCGTAATGCCGGTAACCAGCGTGGCGTCAATGTCGGGCAGTACGTCTTCGGTAATCTTAATGAGCAGGTTCACCGGCTCACCAATAGGCTCAAGCTCCATGCTGGTCCGCTGTCCAGCAAACTGCATAATCCGCGCCTCCCGCGGATTAAACCCAGAAGTCTCAAGGTCATAAAAGAAAAAACTGACAGTCATGTAGCTACCAGTTTACCATGCGAAGGACAAACCGTTTATGCTGCGCGGAGCTGTGACTGTGCAGAAAATCTGAAAGCAGGATGATCAAAATTACCTATAATTAGAGACCCCAACCAGCCAGGAAGCTTGCGACACTCCTTCCCCCAGCCTGGGTATTTCGACCAATGAACAGCTTCATTTACTGCCGCTTTCACATATCGTTGCCATTTCTGGTCGCGGGCAACTGGATGGTCGGTGCCATAAGCAATAATGTGGCCTTTTATAACCCCGGCCACGTCTTTTTGCGACCCTCTTGTAAGTTTGGAGTGAACCAAGCTGACAATAGGTAACGTCGGTATGCCATTGTGCACCTCAATGCTAGGCACGAGCTCGTCAAAGACCCTGATTCCCAGCCCATCCCTAATTGCATCTGAAAATGGTTCAAAACGGATGGCTACTGGCAGTTCCCCCAGTTTTGTTTTGTGTTTAAAGTCAAGACGACCCTCGGATGGCTGTCCGAACAATTGCCCTAATCTATGCACTGCTTGCCACCGGCGCAACATCTCTCCATAATGCGAATCGCTGGCCACGACATCCATGTCAAAGGGTTTTACTCCCCTTATTTCGACACGAGTATCTATGCCGTGCGCCGCAAAACCGCTACCGCCAATCACTGCAGCGACATTTGGCGTAAGGCCCAGTGCTTCTGCTGCATCCTGGATTAAAGCCTGACGTTCGGCAAATTGCTCTCTGGCAACGGGCGAAAGCAATTCTCTATCGATATCAATTTTATTAAAAGAAGTACCCGGCGTTGGTAAAGCCATTATAATATTATAACATAAAATTAGATATTATGTCAATTTTAATAGACCATCTCGTGTTTGCCGATGCGGATGGAGTCGCCAGGGTTGATGCCCTGGCGGACGAGTTCGTGCATAATGCCCTGCTTTTGCATGATGTCGCGCAGACGTTCCACGCCTTGCGGGTTACTGAAGTCGGTGCGTTTGGCGAACCGTTCAATCTTGGCGCCACGCACGACAAAGGCGTCTTCTTCGCGCGTCACTTCCCATGAGTCATCCTCGTCGTCGATGGTCAATACCGGAACCTCTGGCGCATTAGCGATTGCTTCGATCGTGCGCTCGCGGGCGCGCTCCAACTCAACCAGCTTGCGCACGCTCCGCAGCAGCTCGGGAACGCCCTGTTTGGTGTGCGCGGAAATGGCGGTCACGAGCGTACCCTTGGGCACAACTTTTTTGAGATTGCCTAACTGGTCTTTCACGATGTCTTCATCCAGACCATCAATCTTGGTGAGCACGACAACCTGCGGCCGCGCGGAGAGGTCGACTTTGTAGGCTTTTAATTCGCCCTGGATGGTCTGGTAGGCTTTCGCTACGTCTTCGTTATAGGCGTCAACGAGATGTACCAGCACTGCGGTACGTTCCACATGGCGCAAGAATTCGTCGCCCAGGCCCTTGCCTTCAGCTGCACCCTCAATTAAACCCGGAATGTCGGCGAACAGCAAACTAGCTTCTTTATCAATATCTACGACACCAAGATTGGGTGTGAGCGTGGTAAAGGGATAATTTGCAATCTCCGGCCGGGCATTGCTGATAACACTAAGCAACGTAGATTTACCGGCGTTCGGCAGGCCAACCAGACCAACATCGGCGATCATCTTGAGTTCCAGATTGACGACGAGTTCCTCGCCCGGCTCGCCTTTTTCGGCAAAGCGCGGCGCCTGGCGGGTAGAACTTACGAAGTGTGCATTGCCGTAGCCACCCTTGCCGCCGCGGGCAATCACTACCCGCTTGCCGTCTTCGTCCACATCAGCAAGCAGACGCCCTTCTTCGTCCGTTGCGACGGTACCAACCGGCACCCTCACCAGCAAATCTTCGCCGCTTTTCCCGCGCTTTTTGGCGCTGCCGCCCGGCTGTCCAGATTCTGCAACTACTTCTTTCTGGTAGCGGAAATTCGCGAGCGTATTCTCATTGCGGCTGGCCACCAAAATGACGTTGCCGCCATCGCCGCCATCACCGCCGTCCGGACCGCCCTTGTCCACGAACTTCTCGCGCCGGAAAGACACCTTGCCGTCGCCGCCGTCTCCCGCTTTCACCACAATCGTTGCTTTATCTACAAACATATATCTATACTATATCATCTTTTTCGGCGATTCACTCGCCGAAAAAAATATCCTTGGAAAGGGAGAATCCTGAGCGAACGCGAAGTTAAAGAGGGAAAAACCTTTCTGGGTTTTCCCTCTTTATTTAGTATATGAATCGGTAATTACCGAATTCAGAAGACTGAATGGTGCGGGTGGTAACGCGGCCGTACCATGGGTAGTTCATGTCGCTTACCAGGATCGAGCCATCGGGGTTAATCTGCTCAACGAAGCCAACGTGCCCCAAGCCTCCAGCAATACTGGTGTCTACGTGCCAGAGCACTGCATACTGACGCGGTTCATACCCGGCTGACATACCGTTGGCAATGGCATTGCGATACCATGACGAGGCGTTGCCCAGGTTGGTGGGCAACGGGTTGCCAACAGCAGCGCGGCGGTTGGCAACATGCCAGGTGCAGTAGCCGCGGATGTAGCCGTTGCCGCCCCACACAAGGCCGTACGCGACGGTGCTGCGCTGAACCGGCTGCAGACCGTTCGGTATCAAAATACGCTCACCTTCTCTCAGGCCGGTCAACTCGATGTCATTAAAGGCAATGATCAAGTCCCTGTTGACGCGGAACTTCCGAGCAAGCTCATCCACCGTATCGCCAGGCTGTACGACGTACACAATGCCATTTTCCGGCGGAATAACGAGTACCATACCTTCGGCCAGTGAGTTGCTGCGCAGGCCGTTCGACCACATGATACTGTCGGACGTAACGCCGAATTTGGCAGCAACACTGGCAACGGTATCGCCCGGCTGGACGATATAATCCTTAATGTCGTTACGACTCTTGAAATGCGTGGGCACCAGCAGCGGCTTGGCGATGACAGCAGTGTCAACAGGCGCAATAGACATTTCAGTACGCATGTCGATTGCCTGGTTTACCACTGGCACGATGACAAAATCCTCACTCATCCCGGCAGCAATCGCCGCCTGTACAGCGATGTCCGCCGACGACAGCTGGTCGAGCGGCTCGGTTGCCGCATTGGCGGTTGGCGAAATAATGCCTTGCCGGCCGAGCGGCTGGCCTTTGTGCGTGGGGCCCAGCGTAAACCACGCAATAGCAATCAGAAGCAACACGTTAAAGCTTACCAGACCATACCGCACCAACCTGCGGTCAGCCAGGAACTGCCGGATGCGCTGTTGCAATCTGCGATTGATGGACGACCGGTGAATTGCTCCCAGACGATCCACCGCACTTCGATTTAGATTATTCACACGCATAATCAAAGTAGCAATTGCTACTCGCTTAAGTATATCATTGTTGAGCGATAGGCGGTAGACGTTAGCGCATACGCCCTGTAGACATCTGTCGTCCATCGTCTAATTCTATGTACATTTGTCTTCGGGGCGGGCAACGCCGTGCTGCTGTATAAACGCCTCGTGTTCGGCAAGCGTCGCACTAAAACGCGTTACGCAATCGCGGCCGGTCACAAAATACAGGTAATCGGTACTGGCTGGACTGGCAACAGCAGCAAGCATGCTCTGTGTAACATTGCTGAGCGGCTCCGGCGGCAGGCCGGTGATGGCATACGTGTCAAAACTTGGCGGATAGTTGTTGGTGGCGTCGGATTGCAGCTTCATACCGATCTTCAGGCGCTTTAGAAATACTTGGGCAACCTTCGGCCGGTCGTCCGGGTTGTTGTCGCTCACTTCTTTACCAACGATCGAAGCCAAGATAATGCCTTCGTGCACGGTCAACCCTTGAGCCTTAATACCCTCCCGGATATCCGGCGTCAGCGCCTTGGCCATCTCATCCAGCGCCTGCTTGACGATCTCTTGCGGAGTTGTGGCGCTCGTTTTATGGAATGACTCCGGATACAGGTAGCCTTCCAAGCTGGCGCCGAGCGGCTTGTCGGTGAGTGCCGGGTGGCCGGCATAGTTGGCAGGATTGAGCGCTGCATCCACGTCGCGCTCACTGAAGCCTTCGGTGATAAGCATCTCGCGTATCGAAGACAGGCGCTGACCGGGCAGGATGGTTATGAGGTTGGTTGTCACTTTGCCATGACTTAACAGCGCCACGATCTGCTCTAGGCTCTGACTGGGACTCAACTCGTACGTTCCCGCCTGCAGACTGCCTTGCACGCCGCTTCTGTTCACATACCACCGAAATACCCAGGCGGAGCGGATCAGCCCGGCGTCCTTCAGCTGCTTGGCGATGTCTGCAGGCGTTGCGCCGCTTTCGATAGTAACCGTCCGGATCTCCTGACTGTTGCTATCCACCGGCTTAAGGCCGTTTACGTAGGCATTTCGCACCCACAGGCCACCGACGCCAGCCAAAACAATCAAAACTGCAAGGATGATGACAATCCACTTGAGCCACGGGCGCCTTGGTTTGACCTGCCGCTGGCCCATGACGTACATTACAGGGCCACCTCCGGATGGTCGCGCAAGAAATCCTCCAAGATGTACGCCGCACTCAGCGCATCAATGTCTTCTTTTTTGTACGGGCGGCCGCGCGCCTTCAGCTCATCCTCGGCGAGCTGTGATGTCAGCGCCTCGTCCTGCCAATACACCGGAATTGAAAGTGTTCGCTCCAGATCGGACTTAAACTCTTCTACCGCGACAGTTTGCCGCGTATGCTGTCCGTCCAGCCCGCGAGGGAGGCCGACGACCAGCACCGTCACGCCATATTCGTCTATTAGCCGATGAATGTCGTGGAATATAGAGTCGCTGCGCTCCAAGGTCGTCAGCGGCGACGGCAGACGCGTCTGCAGGTCCGCCAGCGCGACGCCAATGCGCCGCTCGCCTACGTCAAGTGCCAAAACAGCATTATGGTGATTGTTCATTATCTTCGGTAACTCTCGGCTCCTGAATTACAACTGTTATTTTATCTATCTTCTTTGGGATGGAACTTACCCAGAACGGACCATATTCGACCGTGACGTTAGTTACGCCCGGGTTGGCCAGGATGATTTCTTTGGCGTCGCCGGCTTTCTTGCCTGCCACCTGTTTCTTAATGGCGTCAACGTTCAGCGAAGCGCCTGCCACCACGGTCGCTTGCATGGATACTGTCGTTTCCTCTGGTGTGATGTTTTGCAGCGCAAAGAACGCGTCTTCCAAGCCGTAACTCAGGATGCTTTGCTTTGAGCTGTCGATCCTGTTCTTCACGTTCTCGGCAATCACCTTCTCCAGGTCTTCCTGCTTGGCGCCGACCATGGTATAGGTGATGGTTTGCGTGACGGTGACGGTTTCGGCCTCGGTGTTGACCTCGGCGCTGACGCTGGTCTCGGGCTCGCCGGTTGTGAACGTCATTTCTATTGGGAAGAGATTGCGGCCGGCCAACGCGCTCTTCAGCTCCTGCCGGACCGATGCCGTATCCTGCTGGGTAATTTTCTCTTTTGCACTGTCGATGTCAGCTTGTGACACGACTTTTACGATATTGTCGGTGCCGCCGCTGGCCGACCCGGTGGCTGTGACATCACTGCGTCCAGGTATGGTAAAGGTTGCCGAAGTCACATTAAACGACGAACCGCCAGTCTGGGCAACAATAGCAGTGGCGTCAGTCTTGAATACGATACAGGAACCTTCCGGAGCACTCAGACTGAAGACGGCTTTCTTCTGCGTAATATAAGTTTTACCGCTACTGCTAATGCCCGATCCTGCTGGCACATCACTCGGCGGGTTTGGATTATATGGCGGGCAATCTTTGACGGTCATCACTACAGTTCCGGTGGCCTTCTCGCCCTTGTTGAGTTCGCCGGTGGCGGGGGCTTCCTGGGTGAGCGTTTTTGTGACTTCCTGGATTTGCGCGGGCACTACGGCTTTTTCGGCGTCGAGTTCTGCACCTTCGGTGGTTTTAAGCGCGAGCACGGTGCTGCTGGTGACCGCCTGGCTGTCGGTCTGGATGGTAATCTTGGCTGTTGGCCACACGGCAACTGCCGCGTACCCCACAACACTGAGCACGATCACGCCGACAGCAGAAAAGATGAGGACTAGACGGAACTTGTTAAAGTCAGGAATCTTAAATTTCTTGCCCTTCGCGGCTTTGGCAACAGATTTGTCCGCCTGCCTATCTGCATTGTCCAACTCGATCGGCCCGGTATCATCGTCTTTTTGAGGATCAGTCTGCGCGGCAAGCTCTCCGACCGGCTTGGTGGGGTCGATGACGATATCTTCCGGCTCGTCGTCTTCCGGTTCGGTGCCGTCATGCACTTTCAGCGGCGGGTCGGGAATCTCTGGTTTGGAATTCAGGCTCTTGGCTACGTGAATGCCCACGCTGCCAGCCAGCGGTATCAGGGCATGTTCGGAGGTGATGAGCACCAGGTGCTTCTTAGCATCAACAGCCGCCCGCTTGAGCAGCTTCATATTGACAATGCTCTGTAGTACCGCGGCGCGCTTTGGCAACACCAATGCCACGATCTTCTTGTCGCTGGCATGGACTTTATCAATAATTGCGGTAATCTCGTCATCAACATCGATGTAGATGACGTCCTTGGTGATGTTCGTGCCGCCTTTACTCGTGTGCTTCTGTGTCATGTGCGAAGTATCCTGTCGATTTTTTCGCGAATGGAACTGCGCGCTGCGCTAACTTCACTCGTGTATTGGAGTGTGTCTAGTCCCACGCGCAAAAGCCCCATTGCGGTTATGAATGTATGGTCGGCCACATGGCCGGTTTTGTCAACAATGCCCACGACCTCATCTGGTTGAATGTGCTGCACGACTGGCCGGCGGGTGAACGGCAGGTTGGTGTACCAGTCGCTCTCGGCGAGTTCGCGCACCAGCGAATCCAGGCTGGAACCGCCACCGCAAAGCAGTATTTTGTGCGGCAGGTTGTCGAGTTTGTCAAATTCGGCCAGCGCAAGCTCAACGCCGCCAATCCACACACTCAGTGTCTTGTCGATAGCGCGCTCGACGGCCGCCTGCTTGTTCTGCGGCACTTTGCCGCTGCCACCCAGACCGATTTTTAGTTGCTCAGCCGTCGAAAATTCGACGTTCAGATCGCGCTCGATGGCACGGGTGTACGCCCGGCCGCCGATACCGAACATCTTGGTTCCCTGCACGCCGCCGTCGGTAATAACGGCAATGTCGGTGGTGCCGCCACCCACGTCCATCAAAATAGCGTTCATGCTGGCGCTCTGGTCGTCGCCAATGACTGAGCGTGCCACTGCGAACGGCTCGGCCGCCACAGCCAGCAGGTCAAGGTCGAGCGCCTGAGCCGTGCGCTCCAGCGCCCCGATGTGTACGAGCGGGGCAAAAGCGGTGTATAGTTGCACCACCACATCTTTGCCCTGGAAGCCGATCGGACTGGTAACCTTGTAGCCGTCAATCTCAATACCGACCAGCGCGCTGTTCACCAGCCGCACCTCAACCTCTTTACCGCCAAGCTCCCAAGCCAGCTGCTTCTTAGCCTTGGCTTCAGCCCGCTCTTGGACGAGCTTGATAATGCGCTCAACTTCGTCCAAATCCAGCGGCTTGTCGGCCTGCTTGCGCGTAACACGGACGGTGATGGTCGTACCCTTGACCAGTTCGCCGGCAATACCTATCACTGCCGTACGCACGCTTACGCCAGCCTGCTGCTCGGCGATCGTCAGTGCTTTATCGCAATTCTCTACCACGCTTGCAATGTCAGCGATTGCGCCGGCCTGCATGTCGCCCAACCCCTGGTGTGAGCGGCCGACGCCGACAATCTCGATCTGGTCGCCCTCAACCTTGCCGATCAGCGCCTTTATAAACTCAGTGCCGATGTCGAGGCCTACGATGTACTGCGCCTCATCTTGTTTCCCGGCACCTTTGCCAACCCGCTGATTGACCTCAGACGCCTTGGCGGCAACTTTACTGGCCAGATTGGCCACGGAGTTTTTGACCCTATCTAACATAGTCATTTCCAGTATAGCACAGCCAGATCATTAAACTTGAATAATTATTCATATCATGTTATAATTAATATAATCAATTGCTTTCACAGGCGCTTTCAAAGCCGCCCGTATCATTTTCGCGGCCATACATGACCGCTATCGACCTCGATGACTCACCGACAACGGCGCTGCCAGTGCCGGCCGGATCGCATTGCACCCCTGTCACTAGCCACAGTTCATCGGCTTCCAGCGGGGCCTGCTCACCCGACCTAACCTGCACGGTTTGATAATGCTCAAGCGATAATACTGACGGCGTATCACCTTCACTGCCGACAAGACTGCCTTCTGAATAGCCGGTCGGCAACTTGCCGTTATTGTTAGTCATAAAGACTGCTGCACCTGTCAGTACCCTGTTAGCATCCAGGAGGCGTTTATTATTGCGGGAAGTCACCTGCGCTGATGCGGAATTGTTTGTCGTGTCGGCCGATTGTTGTTGCGTGGTGCGGTTTGCACCGCCGCCCTGGTTAGCAAGAACGAGATACAGGACTGTTCCTGTGCCAGCCAGCAGAACAAACGCAGCCAGAGCAATGAGCAATTTCTTGCCCGTCGACATGCTGCCAGTACCGACGACAGGCGCAGTTGCAGGAACGTCCTGAGCGAACGCGCCGGACACTATCGGCTGGGCAGCCTGCTGGCCTGGCATGCCCTGAAACTGGGATTGCTGCATTGACTGTGGCGTCAGTTGCTGCTGTGGCATTTGCGGCTGTTGCACGGCCGGTTGCTGACGCTCAGGCACAGGGTCGACGGCCGCCAGCATGTCGGGCACATCCTGGGCAGCAGCCCGCTCTTGGGCAGCCTGCATGCCTGGCGCAAGTACATTTTGCCTCTGTGCTGATGCAGCGGCGCGCGCGGCAAGCACTGCCTGGCGCTGCCAGTCACTGCCGGTCAATTGTGTTGGCTGCGGCGTCGGTTGCCCGCCTTGTAGCTGCTCAGGTCCCATCTACCCGATTATAGCATTAGCGTTTTACCATCCGGCACGATTAGATGGCGCGTCACGCAAAAAAAATTGACAAATCACATTATAAGTACTATAAGAAGAATCATAAAAAGGAGTTGGAGATGGCAAAATACGGCTTGCGCTGGGTCCTAAACGCAACACTGGGCGTACGACCTGACGAAGCAAAACCGCTACGACCAGAGACAGCCTTTCGTGGCTCGTATTGGCGCGGTGAATTTGTTAGGGCAGAACCCGTTGCTGCGGAAGTCGTAGTGCCATTGAGTGGTGAAAGATTCTTGGAGCCAACAGCCTATCGCATCGTACGACGGAATCGCAAGGGGGAATGGCTTGGCAAACCTATCGTTCCTAGCGACAGTATCCTTCATAACGCATCACTCGTAGGATCAGCGGTTAGCGACCTGTCCTCCAAGCCGGTCGTGGAACGCATCCAACGCATAGAAGCTCTCGCGCGCAAGATTAAGGCGGGAGTGTGTGCGGCAGTCGTCGCTATAGGGGGCGCCTTGATTGCCAATAAGGTGACTCATGGCGACACGGGGCTGGCAATCGATATGCTCCAAATCGGCGGGTTTTTGGGCACAGCGAGTCCGGCTGCACCAGAAGCCGATACAGTAGCAAGCACGGCCGAACCAATACAGGCAGCCACCTCTCTGGCTATGACCCACGTCCAAGGACCATCAACTGTCGCTTAGGTCCACTTGGACTATAGCGCAGCTTGATACGGACGCCGGCGCTTGAGGCCACTTCTTTGCGGTTTCGCCTCGTAAGACACCCCTAAAGGAGGTTTCCCACCCAACCCCAACAAATGCTGCATTTGCCGGGGACCTGTATTGCGCGGGTCGCCGGAGTGATGGGGTCCCCGCGAAGCTTTGTTTCGTGGGCAAAGTGGATCCGGCGTTCCGGTCGCTCCTCCCCCGGCCTACTGTAAAACGGCTTTGATGCGGCGGACGCCGGCCGAAGAGGCTTCTTCTTTGCGGCTTCGCCTTATGAGACACCCCCTAAAGGGGGTTTCTCATCGCGCGGAGTGCTGGAATAAATCCAGCACTCCGGCTGCTCTTCCCCCGGCCTTACTGTAGTACGGCCTTTATGCGCCTTACGCCAGCTGAAGAGGCTTCTTCTTTGATAATCTTGAAGCGTTTGCCGCCTTCTTTGAGCTGGGCGGTGTGGTCGACGTGCGGACCGCCGCAGATTTCGAAGCTAAAGGGTTTGTCTTCGCCCTCGGCCTGCATGCGGTAAACCTTGACGGTGTCGCCGTAGCGGTCACCAAACTGGCCGAGCGCACCCATTTCCATAGCCTGCTGGGTAGGATGCTCTTCCCAAGAAACCTTGAGATCTTTGTCGATTTGCTCGTTGACGATGTCTTCGACCCGCTTGATCTCTTCGGGCGTCATCTTTTGCGGGTGCGAGAAGTCAAAGCGCAGGCGCTCCTCGGTAATATTGCTGCCGCGCTGAATGACGTGCGGGCCAAGCACCTCGCGCAGCGCCTTGTACATGAGGTGTGTGGCAGTGTGGTACTTCTTGTGCTGTATGGTGTGACCGCCCAGGCCACCCTTGAACACACCCTTGCTGGCGGTGTGACTGCGCTCGCGCTGCTCCTGCATGAGCTTGTCGAATTCTTCACGCCAGTTATCGGAAACTTTGACGCCGCGGGCGTACGCCTCCTCCAGACTCAGCTCAACCGGGAATCCGTAGGTGTCGTACAGCTTGAATATTTCGGCGCCGGTTAGGCCGTCCTTAGTCAGCTTGCCGAATTCGCGGACGCCGGCGCGCAGAGTCTGACGGAAGACCCGCTCTTCCCTGGTAAGGACATCAATGACTTCCTGCTTCTTGGCGGCAACTTCCGGGAAGTCGGCTTCGTAGATGCCGATGACGACTGGTACAACCTCAGGCAGGAAGTTTTGCTCAATGCCAAGGTCAAAGGCAAAGCGGATGGCGCGGCGCACCAGGCGGCGCATGACGTAGCCCTGCTCCTTGTTGCTGGGCGCAACACCATCAACGGCCAGGAAGGTCGCGCCGCGCAGGTGGTCGGCGATCACGCGCATGGCATTGGTGTGGCTGTCGTACTTCTTGCCGCTCAGCTCCTCGAGCTTTTCGATAATTGGCCATAGCAGGCTAATCCTGAACGCGTCGTCGGTGTTGATGGCTGCGGCGGCGATACGCTCCAGGCCACCACCAAAGTCGACATTCTGCTTGGGCAGCTTTTCAAAGCCGTTTTCGCGGCGCACGTATTCCATGAACACGCTGTTGCCGATTTCTACAAAGCGACCGCAGTCGCAGTTGGGATGGCAGTGTTTGCCATACTTCGGATCGTGCTGAATAAAGTCGAACTCGTAGAATACTTCGCTGTCCGGGCCGCCCGGCTCGCCGACCGGCATGTCATCGATCTTGCCGCTGCGGCACCACCAGTTTTTGCCGGCGTCGTAGAAGAAAATGCGTTCGCCCGGCTGCATGCCGCGCTCGTAGCCGTCTGCCTCGCTGCCGATGTCAGCGGTTTTGGCGTCAATATTTTTTTCAGCAAAAATTTTTTTCCAAATTTCAGCGCTTTCAGTATCTTTGGGAATGCCGTTCTTTTCGTCGCCGATAAAGCAGGTGACGTACAGCTTGTTCGGATCAAGTCCCACAATATCCGTCAGGAACTCAAAGAACCACGGCAGCTGCTCTTTCTTAAAGTAATCGCCAAGGCTCCAGTTGCCGAGCATTTCAAAGAACGTAGTGTGACGGTTGTCGCCGACTTCTTCGATGTCCTGAGCGCGCAAACAGGTCTGGGAGTTTGCCAGCCGCTTGCCCTTGGGATGCTCTTCGCCCAAAAGGTACGGGATGAGCGGCTGCATGCCGCTGCCGGTAAACAGCGTGGTCGGGTCATTCTGCGGTACCAAGAGCGCACGCGGAATTACGACATGTCCATTTTTTTTGCAAAACTCTAAGTAGGCGTTACGGATTTGTTGGGCATTCATATCGCCCTTTATTTTAACAGATCCAAAAGAGTACTGCGAGTTTTTTGCGGCTATTCCCGCAGCGACAGTTCGCCAAGCAACCGATCCAGTATGTTATCCATTCTTTCCTTGCTGTGCATCATGGATACTTCAGCTGCGCGCCGCTGCGTTTCCATATCCTCCAAATTGGCAATCTGAGAGGTCGCAACGCCGAAAGACAGCGTGATGATATTGCGCAGTTCGGTGATTGCCTCACCATTGATATACAAAATATGGTACGGGTGCTCACCGGCAGCGCGCTCGGCTTGCGACAGCTGCATTTTCCTGGCCTCTACTTTCAAGCGTTTGTCTGATTGGTTAATGCCGTTGATCTTCGCGACTATGGCATTAAGGAGGTCATAGTATTGACTGCTTGTAACCTTTTCGTACTGTTCGCAGGCGATACGATTAATCAGATTATGGGCTTCCACTGGGGCTTCTATTTCCAGGACAACCCCAAACTCATCTCCGCCATGACGAAAAATAATGGGCGCATTAGACTCTCGGAACAGGTCGGAAATCAGCCATGCCGCCTCGACAATCGTGGCGTCGCCGATGTGGTGGCCAAGGTGGTTGTTAATCCACCGAAACCTGTTGCCATCGCAATACAACTGCGTCAGCATAAGCGGCTCCAGCGCCTTTCCATTCCTGTCGCGGCGGACAGGGTCGTCGGTAACTCCATACAACTCTGCCATCCGCCGTACAAAACCCCTCCGGTTGGCAGCGCCGGTCAGAAAATCCGTGCCAGCGCGCTCCTGCTCGATGCGGAAGGCGGCGTAATGCTCGGCTTCATCAAGCGTCCGCCGGACAATCTGGCGCCCCAACAGCAATCCCAACTGGCGGAATCTATTCCATTCTCCATACTGATGCTGCTCAATTACTGAATCAGAATTGGGATTGAACGGGTTTTGTTTGCCGATCGTGCTAAGTAGCTCCATCAAGAAATTGAGGTCCTCGTGGTCGCTTTCGCGAATGTCAGGATGCAGGCCAAGCTGCGCGGCCACATAATGCTCTGTGTTTAGGTAGCGTTCGCTTTCCGGATCCAACTCAGCCAGGGCGCCAAACCATTGCTCCGCCCATGCCGTTACATCAACATTGCGGTAATCATGTAGCGGACGATATTCGGGGGTATATGCAGCGCCTGCGTCTTCTTTAATCTCACTAGTCACAACATACAGACTGGCAAAAGTTGCAAGCGAAAACAGCAAAAAATGCGACAATGCTCTAATCTCACAGTGGTTGTATTTATTACTGTCACGTCCGCCAACCAGCGACATAATACCCGTTTAGTATGGAGCGACCCGCCACACCCCAGGACAGGTTGTGTTTGTATGGCCAATTTAAACTCCGGGACGATGGCAAGCCATTGCCGGAGAGTGTCATAGATAATGCGTTGCAAGGGCGCTTGCGGCAAGCCTATGCGCCTTCCCTGGGGTACTTTGGGGTCTGTGCGTTATGTCGGGCGTCATTGTGGGTCAATTATGACCTCCGGCTCAGGCGCCCCAATAAATGTACTGACGACATGCCAAATATGCAGAACGCGCCACGGCCGCCAGGGCAGAGATCAGGAGAATAGACTCGTTTAACGTATTTCAACAGACGGCCGCACATCGCCGCGCAGCTCGAGCAATCTGCGCAAAAGGCTTTTTAGCAACTGGCTGGTGATCTGCCCATCTTGCAGCTTATCGACAAACTCACTCAAGGCCGGCATAGCACCCATGTCGACAAGTTCCTGACGGGCAAAACTTACGGCAGCCACAACTTTTACCAGCTTTCGGGCAAGCTTGCGGCCGTACATGTTTTTGTCGGCCCACCGTTTTACCGTGTCACTCCTTTCTATTGCGGGGTCGCCCGTCGCAACACCAATGGAAGCGCCCGGGTCCGGCTTCTGGGCGTCCTCGTCTTGACGCCATGCCTCTTCGTTCCATTTTTCATCAGCGTACCGCTTCATTACTTCATCGAGCACCGCCTCGAGCCGTTGCGCGAACCCCATAGCGCGCTGCGCGACGATCAGGCGCGCTTTATCCCTCCACTGATCCTCCGGTAATATGCTACGCAATCTCTCGACATCTTCTTGGGGCCACGTCGACATGTCCTCCGGCTCTTCAGTGCTGTCAACCTCCATGGCAAACACAACAGCAAATTCGTCCCCGCCCGACCGGGAACCAACAACCTGATCACCCCTTCGGATATGAGTGCCGATCGTCTGGCCGACGATCTTCAAAAGTTCGTCGCCGCTGTCATGCCCGTACCTGTCGTTCATGGTCTTAAATTCATCGAGGTCAATGAGCAGAAACGATATAAGCCGCTTTTTGCCTGCTGATACCTCTTCGTTGCACCAGTCGTACAGTATGTCAAGTTTTTCGTCCAGGCCGGCACGGTTCAATAGTTGCGTAAGCGAGTCTACGCCAGGATCTGGCCGCCGCTTATCTGTGCGCCCCGGCTGAGGTTGCCAGTCCGGATGTTCCCTGCTCCACGCCTCGTGCTCGGCATACGCTTGCTCTAAAGCTGCTTTTGAATATTCAATAAAATAGTGCAACAGTTCGCCCCTTGGCGTGTTGCCGGACACCCTGTTGGTTGTGATTGCTCGCGCTTTCTTTCGCGACACTTCCTCGGGTTCGGGGTTTTGAGCATCCCGCAATACTGCCAAAACCCTCTCTTCGGCCGACAGACCTGCGTAGCCCAAACATCGCTCTACCCTGTTGAATGCTGCAAAGTCCTCACGCTTCGTCGGTGTGGACAACGCAACGATGCCGGGAACATTCTCGGGCCATGCAGTAACCAAAACAGCAGATTCGGGACTCTCGCTCATGGCAGCACTGTTTGAGTAAGCACTCAAATACTATACCGCAAACACTACCACAGATCGTAAGATTTTGCACATACACCAAAAAGGCCGGTAGGTATGATGGGTGGCATGAGCGCCGAGCGGCAAAGAATTACACTTACCGGAGCCAGCAAGGAAGATCCCGTATCGCGCGGTGTATGTGAGGGCGTCCCAACGGGCGTTGAGCTAACCCAAGAGGATTTATACCAGGCCGCGCAGACCTTTGGCGACAAGGCGGAGTGGGGGCATGCTACGAGCAACGGACTGTTCATAGGCTGCACGCTCTGCGGTCAAACTGTTCAGCTGATAGTCGGCGATAAAGTTGAACGGGACCGATTCTGCGAGGCAGCCATTGCTGCGCGCAACGCCACCAAACAGACAGAACCGACAATCCCCGAACAGGCCAAGCCGATCGATTAGACCACTAAGCCACTGCCGACAACGCGGTCGCCCTCGTAAACAACCGTGGACTGGCCGGGAGTGAGGGCGCGGACTTCGTCTTTGATCTTGATGTGCCAGTTACCGTTGCCCAGTTTCTTGATCTCGGCCACGTCATGCAGTTCGGCACGGTAACGAGTGCGCGCCTGGTATTTAGTGGGCGTCTGCTCATCCGGTTCGCCGTTAATCCAGTGAACGCTTGTTATAGTGATCTCGCTATTCCAAAGGCGCTTATCCTGCAAGTCGGTAGTCACATACACTTCGTTTTTCTCCATGCTCTTGCCGACAACGTAGTACGGCAGCCCTCCGCCGATGCCGAGGCCCTGGCGCTGGCCAATGGTGTAAAACAGCGCGCCATCGTGCTGACCGATGACGTTGCCATGCTGGTCGATAATGTCGCCAGGTTTGGAATCCACAAACTGCTTGAGGAAATCTTTAATGCCTACTTTGCCGACAAAACAAATGCCCTGACTGTCTTTCTTTTCGGCCGTGGCCAGCCCGAATTTGCGTGCCAGCTCGCGGGTTTGTTTTTTGGTCAGCTCGCCGATCGGCATGAGTGTCTTCCGGAGGGCGTCTTCGGTAACGCGACACAAGAAGTACGACTGGTCTTTTTCGGGATCAACACCAGCGAACAATTGACCGTCCTTCACGCGGGCATAGTGGCCGGTGGCAATAAGGTCGGCACCGTCAGCAAGCGCGGCGTTCAGGAACAGCTTAAACTTGACCTCCTGGTTACACATGATGTCGGGGTTCGGCGTACGACCAGCCTTGTACTCCTCGATCATGTAATCGACAACTTTCTGCCGGTATTCCTTCTGGAAATCAAAAACCTTGAATGGGATGTCGAGCTGCGTTGCCACCCGCTTGGCATCCTGGTAATCCTGCTTCCAGGGGCAGATCATGCCAGGCAGGTCCTGCGTCCAGTTCTTCATGTATACGCCCGTGACGTCATAGCCCCGCTCTTTTAGGAGGGCTGCCGTGACGGAGCTGTCAACCCCGCCGCTCATACCGACGTATACTTTCTTCGCCATAACCTTACTATTTTATCAAATTTTGACTATCTCGTCATTCCTGAGCCGTACAACGGAAATTAAAAAGCTGCCACACCAGTGGCAGCTTTGGAATTGAGAGAGATTAATACCGGCGGCGGGCGGAGCGAAGGATGCGGCGCTTGTAAGAGCGGAGGAACAACCAGATGCCAACAATTATGGCGATCAGGAGTAGTAAACCCCCTACCGCGCCAAGGATATAAAGTGTCGGAATGATCCAAATGGTCTTTTCTACGTTGATAGTTTGGCCTTGTGTACCATAACCGAATGTACCGATTATCTTGTATTTGCCGAACTTGCCCAAATTCTCTAGCGGAACCTCCCAGCGGCGGGCACTGTTAGGTAGCACCTCGCCTTTGGGATCCTTCTGGTTGAACTTGTAGTCGTATATGACTTCTTTGCCTTTTTGTACGACAATCTGACCGAATGGCGCAACGTGCACGTTACCCTTGTTCTCGAAGCGTAGCAAAAGTTCCAGATTGTCCGGGGTGCGGAAATTGCTGCCAGAACTGCCGTTCTGGCGTACGTCGAAGTTAGTCAGCACCAACTCTTCGACAACCGGGCCCGGCACCCTCAGGAGGATAAGCGAGGCTACGCTGGCGTTAAGATCAACCGGCTGACCACTGCTAGTGGCCGGCGCAAAGCGGATGACACCGTAGTAACCGCCGGCCATGGCGTCGGCGGGCACTTCAATTTGCACTTCTACCTTGCGAGTCTCGCCGGGGCCGAGTGTGATATTCTCGATCGGCTTCATGAACCGCTTCAGGCTGTGGCTCGGCGCGTAGCTGTTTTCGTCCAGAATAATGCTGGGTGTACCCTTTTCGTCGCCGGCCACAAAGTCGTTGGCGATAGCCCTTAGGATGACCGCGTCGTCTGATATGTTTGTTACTAAGACTTCGACCGTGCCGCTCTCGCCAGCCTCGATGGTAATGTCCGTGCGCAGCGGCGAAATCTTCATACTATTGGCCTTGTTGGCGATCGAGTTTGAGTCCGACGATGCGTCGGCCGCAAACACCATCCCACCCAGCTGGCCGCCAGCAAGCATCAAAATACTAATAGCTACCAAAAGGCAGTTACGTATTTTAGCTAGTTTCACCTTATATTCCCCTCTCTTGTCTTTGTTAATAATAGTAGCAAATAGAGGCAATAATTACAAAATCCCCCGCGTTTTAAAGCGCGGGGGATTTTTGTGGCACTTGGTTGACTGATCGCCTGTGCTTTTTAGAATGTGCCTACTGCAACCATGTTCAGTGTGGCGCCGTATGCACCAGCAGGTGTGTTGTTGTTGGCGCTTGCACCGAAGGTGATTTCTACGTTCATGTTGTCCACTGAGCCCTCGGCTTGCAGCAGCGGGCTACCGTAGGTGCTGGTTACGCCAGTTGCGTCGCCTTCGGCGTAGTCGATGAAGTAATTGGTGTCACCGTAACCGCTACCGTCCGCAACCCCGAAGTTTCCTGTGCCTGAACCAGGGTTGCCATTAGTCAGCGGAGCTGCTTGGGCTGCCCCAACTTTTAGACCAAACTTCGCATCACCCGGGTTGATTGTGGATACAGAGTTGGTTTGCGGTGCAATGTGGCACTCATCTGTATCGCCATTTAAGTACAGACCGCCACAACCCAGGGCATCGCTCTTCAGGTTAACCACAACACCGCCGGATGCGTTGCTTGAGAGCTGCGCAAAGATCGAAGCGGTGCTTACAGCGTTAGAGACGAGTGCAAACACACCTTCAGCTTGCTCTTCACCAAGGACTACGTTCGGGGCGGTCACACAACCTTCGTCTACCGGGCCCCCTCCTGGATCACAATTGACTTCATCAATACCACAGTTGACACTAGGTTCATCACCCGAGACACAGAAGATCATGCTCTCTAGAACGTAGCCGCTTACACCAATGCCGGCGGTAGCGGCCAGGGCGACCGAACCAGCGTCAGCGTATGCACCCACCTCTTCTTCATCGACGTAGGTGTCAAAATCTCCTTTGTCAGCGTAAGTGGTGATGCGTGCATAAAAGACACCTACGTCTGACGGGTTTGTAATACCGTTGAGCGTCAGCTCTATAGTAGCACCTGCCGTGGTTGCAGTGCCCGCAGTCCATTCTATGTGGTTGCCCGTACCCGAAATGGAACCGTCGGATGCCGGGTCAGAATCGTTATACTTCACATCGGCAAGTGTCAAGCTACCGCCAGGATTTACATTCAAGCCGGTCGGAGCATCACATGAATCTCCGATCACTGCCGTATTGGAACAGAAGTCGATAATAACGCCACCCTCGTTATCTTGGTCCGCCCCAATAACGGTCGGTGCCGTAAACTTAACTTTGTATGACACGCCCGTAGCGCCAACTGCAGACGAGCTCATGGTTATGCTGCGGTCTGTTAATAGTTCCGCAGATGCGAATGCCGGCACAACGGCGGGCGCCGCCATGCCCAGCAATAATCCCAGGGAAGCCAGGCTGTAGCCAGCCCGTCTATCCAGCAACTTTTTTAGTTTCATTGCTTTGTTACCCTCTTTTTTTATTTTTGATAATACACTTCCAGTTTTAACACGCTCATGTTTGCGAGTGCAAGACTTTTTTGTTGATCATCTTGACAAGTTTTCCACATTTTCACCTCTGATATTTCAAAAAACCAAAAAAACTCTTGACGAGTTATCCACACCATCAACGCCCTCCCTGTAACTCACCCCTGTACCACTTCCGGCTCAACCCAGACCAATCACCACCATTCCCGCGCAAGCGGAATCCAGTAAGCAAGTAGCCGCCCGATTAGGGCGACTGCCACTGCCGGAATGACGGTGACTAGAAGCTGATTACAACTCCCGGTATTGCTCAACCTCTTTTTCGATCTTCCGACGCAGGCTAAACATCTGACTCTGACGACCAAGCCAAAATGCAATCGGCATCAACGCCATGACCACAGCCGCGGGCCACCAGATCACCCTGGTAATCGTTATGGCGTTCTTCTCAGCCACCGGCTCTGTTTCGACCGGCTGACCGTTAGCAATAGCAATCACCTGCAGGAATGCACTGACGCCATTTACATCTGTCACCTTGATCGTTACACGGTAAATACCTGCGCGCTTGTATACATGGGATATTTCTACCTCGCCAGCCACCGGCACACTCTTGAGGTCGGGATCGCTGTCGTCGCCCCAGTTAATGCTGAATGCGTACGGACCGGTACCGCCCGAAAGCTGCAACGGCCAAGTGAGCACCTGCCCTGGATTGGCGGCGCGGCGGCCGTAGTTGCTGGTAAGTGTAATGAGCGTACCGAATGCCTCGAAGTTGGCATTGTTGAAGGTAACGGTAACGGTGTTGCTAACCGGACTGGCCTGACCCAGCTCGTCGTACTGTATGGCGGTAATGTCGTTTTGGCCGGCAAACAGGCTGATGAGCAGGCTGAAGCTGCCGCCCTCACAAATATCCGCGCCGACCATCACACCGTTGTTGTATACCTGAATATTCAGGCCGTCCTCACACAAACCGCTCACCGTAATCGGCGATTCGCTGAACGACGCACCGCCGGCCGGCGTGGTAATGACCGGCGCATTCTCGGGCGGTGGCTTTGGCTTGGTGGCCTCCAGGCCGTAGGAGCCCACGCCGGGCTCAGGCGTTGGCAACGGGTTAATCGTGGCCGCACTTGCCTGTACACCCACTCCCCAAAGCATGATCACTGAGAGACAAGCGGCTGCAAGCGGCCCGAAGAAGTATTTGCTGCCAATTCGTCCCGAAACCCTCATAGCTTATGTTTATTTTACCCATTCGTACGACAAATCACAAAACCGAGAGTGATTTCTGGCCCACCCTAGCGGCCGCCGCGCCTGCGGGGCTTGTAGGTGCCGTTCGCAATGGCGCGCAGTTTCTGCTGCAGGCGCCAGATACCGTAAGCCAGCAGGGCAAGTAGCGCGGCAAGAATCACCAAGAACCACCACGGCAGAATCCAGAATGTCGCCGTCGCAATAATTTCGCGGGTTTGGTTGCCGTTTTGCCCATAATAGACATTCAACTCGGCAGTATAACGGCCCGGCCACAGCTTGGGATCTACACAAGCGGTGTTTTTGCTCTTGCCGCCCAGGAACTCTACCTCCTGCTGCACAGTGCGGATGCATTGCGCAAAGAGCCGCGTCTGCCCGATGAGCGCCAGCGATGAGTTGGGGTTGGCCTTTATATCGGCCACTTCCTTGCCGAACATGTTTTTGACGACGATGTTGCCGGCAGGCGCCTCAAATACGTTACCCTCGTTCTTCACGGTAAACGCCACCATTTTGGGCGAGCCCATCGTGGCGATAAAGATATATTTGCCGGTTACACCGTTATCCTCGGAAGCGTAAGCGCCGAATTTCTGCAGTGTTAGCTTCTCATTAACAATACCGGGTACAGAAACAAACACCAGTGTCACACCAGAGGCATTCAAACCCACATTACCCCCGTTGCTACCGCCGGCCTGGTACATAATGGCGCTATAATAACTGCCTGCGCCAAGGTTTTCGGGGATCTTAATGCTGTAATCAACAGAAACCCTCTTGCCAGGCGGGACTTCAACAGTTTCTGGCAAGGTTGTAAACGGTCTAAGCGACCATGGAGTCTGCGGCAAGTCAGCAGAAATATGTAGTTTTGGTGTACCGGACTCATCGTAGAAAGAAAAATCGATCATCCGTAGTGTCACTGTCAACTTATTGTCATGATCCAAGTTGCCAATGATTAGAGTATCGGTGATCGTCTCACCTGGCTTAATAGTATAGTTTTTGCGCGGCGTGATACTCAGTCCGGACGACTTACCCACCTCACCGGTATCGACATCCTCGGCGTGTGCGGCAGGCGGCAATGCGCCAATTGCCACGCCAAGCAGTATCAACGCGACACCTAGATATCCCGCAAATCGTTTCATTGATATATGCCCCTCAACTTACTTTCTCTTTGTTTAGCTTATAACTATAAGCATTATTGTACCATTAGAACAAACCAGTGCAAACGTAAGTGAGTGTTGTGGTATATACACCCGGCCTCAAATCGGGTGCGCTGTTGACGATATAGCTAACGGTGAAGCGGCGGACAAGGCTGACGTTGGGGGCGGTGGCAACTATATCGCCATCCATAAACTTAAAGAGGTTAGGCGTCGCATAATCGGGCGCCACAACAGCATTTATGGATTCGCCGTCGGGATCCTGACCCACGAGCGGGTCGGTGTTGGCAACCAGGTTAATACCAAACTGGTTTTGCCCAAGAAAGCTCGGCGTAGGCGTAGTGAGCGGCGCAATCACGCTTGTTCCGGCCTGCATGGGCGTGCCGAATACCATAATGGAATACCCGGCCGAAGCATTCGTACCGACAGCCATCTGCGAGCTGGCCGCGAGCGTGTCGAACGGGCCGAGCGTACCCATGTCGGTATAGAAAACACCGTTGGTATTTGAGCAGTCAGGGCTGACCTGGGCTGCCACGCAGAAAATCAGAATAGGTGGCACCTGAGTTTCGATAATAATTGACTTCGTCACTTGCGAAACAACACCGCCAAGATCTATGATCGGTCCGCTGGCGTCCGTGCTGGCATAGTCGGACAGCCGGATGGCAAAACTGCGCCCGTTCATGTCAGGGTTTTTGATGCCGCCGATTTTATACGTACTGGGCGTCTGACCAACCACAGCCGGCGTGCGACTAAAGAGCAGTTTGTTCGGAGCAATGATGCTCATGGTGTAATCATCTACACCCGTTTGTTCAAGCAACGTAGCGCCGCTCAAATCCAGCCCGCTCGGCACAACACACGGCTCGGTGTGCATTGGGTCAGTACAAAACTCCATCAGCAACGATCCGACCGTCGTCTCGGTGGTGTATGTCAGGCCGACAGTATATTCTGTTACCGTGCCGGGCTCGGAGTTAAATATGTGTAGGTATCGGTTCTGAAAACGGATTACCACGGTTGCGTCCGCAGGGGTGATCATAAAGCCGACAATAAGCAACACAAGCGTCTGCAGTACAACCAGACGATGCGGATGCCGCGAATCCGCCACGAACCTCTTCAACCTGTGCATGCCCCTATTGTACTAAAAAAATCAGCGCAATACTGCTCTCCCGCCCAACTTCTTACACACATTAAAACCCAGCCCCCGTCGGGGCTGGGTTTTTCTGCAGGCCAGGTCAGTCAGCTAGCCTTTTCGCAGATTTTTGTTTTCTCCGGTTAACCTTATGGAGAAACTAAGTTGATGGTATGACCCTCGGCCTAGTACTGCGGTGCAGCAACGTAGTTGATCTTGGTGGTGTAGATACCTGCCGGGGTGGTTGCTGCGATGTTGGCGATGTAGCGCATCTTAGCCGTTACGCAGTTCACAACCTGATCATTTTCTGTTGCGATCGGGATAGCGAAGGTATCGGCGTTGGGGTTGAAGGCAAACTTAGCGTCGAAGCCGTAAGGGTCATCGTCGTTAATGTCGCCTGCGCCACCGTCATAGGGGTCGAGCGGAACAAGCGGGTATAGACGCGGCAGGTGCGCATAGCCATCATCGTAGCCGCTGCCGTTCGGAGGACCTTGCTCTACGAAGTAGGCGAAGGTTCCCGAAGTCTGATCGTCACCCCAATCGTCGTTCCAGACAAGGTATGCCTCAGTACCGCCCAATATTGTGGTGTCACTCTCGTACGCTATCGCCAGTCCGAATTGCTCGGTCCCAACTTTTGATACGTGGCCATCGGGAGTTGCGTCGTCGAGCGGCGTAATTTCATCGCCTACGGTGTTCGTCAACGTGTGACCTGTGTAGTAGACGGTAGCACCAGCGCTAGAGTTGGACGACAGACGCCAGTAGGATATACCGTCGTGAGCCTCGTCGGTGGCCAGTGAGTATTCAAACTCTTCTGAACCTAACTTTACTACGTTGTGCGCGGCGGTTGCGTAGGTAGCTGGATCCGGCTCGGCCATGAGCAGGGCGGCACACTGCGCGTGAGGACCCTCACCAACTGCTGCCAGCTCGGCATTTGTGTACGTGGTCGGGTCGTGCGTACCAACCGAGAACTCCATGGTTTCCAGTACTTTTGTCTGGATCCAGATGGACTCGTTCATGACGTTGGCGACAGTCACGCCACCGTCGATTACCTGGGTCATTGCCTCGTCGGCGTAGGTGTTCATGCGGACGAAGAACGCGCCAGCACCAGGGTTGGTGATGTAGTTGTCGTGGGTACCGAAGAATATGACCTTAATGTAGTCACCGGCATCAAGGTTGAGGCCAGTGCTACTGGTCATGGTAATGTAGTTATCCCTGCCCGTCCTGTTTGCGATCGTACCGTCTTCTTTGTTGGTTGCAGTAACCACCCAGTCGGTAGCAGTGGTGTACTTGTTTGCCGGGCCTTCAGTAACGTAAGTAAATGTTGCGTCGTCCTCGTTGTCGGACGCGTTGCCGGTCAGTGTCAAACTTGTGTCGCTTGCAATGCTTGCTACGGTGTAAGTCTTACCGCCTTGGGTGGTAATTTCGGAACCTACGGTAAGCTCCTCTGTAAATTTCGTGTTAGTACCGGTAACCGCGGCAGAGCCTGAGGTCAAATCGATTGTACCGCTACCGGTACCACGGTGATCACGCGTCAAGACGACGAATTCGCCCTCACTACCATCAGGGTCAGGTGTCTTGTCTGCGCTGTTGAGAATATTTGTCCAGTCACTGTCAGTGATGATGTCCATGCTCGGGAACACTACGTCGAGGTCGCTTGTGCTGTCGGAGTCTGGGCTACGGTAGTAGTAGTCAACGGCGGTTTCAGTCTCATCCGCATTTTCGGTTATGGTCAACGAGTTGTCGTTGGTAATGCTCTCGACCGTGTAAACACGACCGCTCTCCGTGATTAGCTTTGAACCAACAACGAACTGGGTTTCAAATTGTGTTGAGCCGTCACCCGTGACTGTATCCGAGCCTTGTGTGAGGCTAACCTTACCTGCACCTTGGCCGCTTGCATTGTTACCTGGGGCAATACAGACACCCGCAGCCTTTGTACAGTACTGGAAGCTTATTGCCTTAACGAGGTTGTTCGGGTCCGAGGTACTCACACGGAATTGGAACGTGTTACCCGTCTTCTTACCGTTGGCACCACTGTTCGGCGGTGCGTACGTCTCGTTGTTTGAGCCGTCCTTGTATGACCAACCCGGGGACGAGCTGGATAGTGTTAGACTACGCTCGGTCAGCGGGTTTAAGGCGTCTGCAAAAATGTGCGCCGGGAATGCAGTCACAGCCAAAGCCGCAAGCATTCCTGCCGCAGTCAGCAGAGCGCCGCCACGCTGCACAGCGTCTCTAAATTTGTGTGTAGCCATGGTTCCTGCTATCTCCTTTACTTTTTGTTTTTATACTTACAATGCGGACTATAGCGAAAAATAAACATAAGCACAAGATATTTATCCACAAGCGGTATGATTTTTATGGCCCGTCGTCCCGACCCCATATACTGATCGTGTTTCACAGCAGGTTTTTAATATGACGGAGCGACAACTGCCGAGAAGATACTGGTGTACCAACCCTTCGGCGTTGCGTTGGAAATGTTGAGGATCATAGAAATAGTGTAGTCGGTACGACCACTGTCCGTCTCGCTAAAGGCAACGACATCGCCATCCTTGTACATAAACTTATCGGGTATGGCATAGCTCTCGGTCACTCGGCCAAAACTAATATCACCCGACGGCACCTGCACCGGATCAGCGCCTATTGCCGGCGAGTTGTTGGCAACCAGGTTTATGCCAAATTGCTCGACACCGGGTGTTGAGAATGTCGGCTCTTCGAGCCTGGGGATCTGGTACGATTCATACCCTGGCGGGCTGCCGGCAATCTGCATGACATAACCGCCGGTCAGGTAATTCCGCACACTGACGGTCATAGTGAGCGCGGCGGTGCGGCCTGGGTCGAGCGTGCCCAGGTTGGCAAACCCGCCGCTGGCGGCCACCTCAAGCAACGGCTCGTCAGTGGTCGTGCCGCCGGCCCGCGCGATATAACTCTTGCTTTCCATCAGTCCGGCCGCAGTATCGCCCACTGACATGTTGGCACAGTAATTCTCGGAGCAGTCGTTCGTCGCTGCGCCGGCGCCAAACTGCGCTTCGGTGATTATATAATTCGGTGAAGATGACGAGGATTCCGACGACGCCGCAGCCGTTCCAGCAAATACCATACAGAGCACGCAGGCTGCAGTGATTGCCATGCGAACGGCGTTTGCCGCATCAACCCTACCCTCTCGTCGCATACTGATCATTATCCTAAAAAACGGCCTGGATTACAAACCGCTTACGGTCGACCGCCCAAAACACATCCGCAAAACTGGCGATAGCATAAAAAGTTTAGTAATATATGTAATAAGCACAAGAGGGTAAAGAGAAAAATGGCTGACGAACCAAAACCAGACCAGGCGTCCGTGCCGGAGCAGGAAGCCGAAGAGCAGGAAGAGGAGCAGGTCGCACCGCCGGACGCACTGGAAAAGACCAACGAGCAACTGGCAGCCGAAATGGGCACAAAGCCAGGCGGAAATAGTGATAGTTCTGATGAGTCAGGCGAAGGGTCGGATGGCGATGATAAAGACGAGCCAGCCAAAAAAATCAATCCGATCAAGAAATTCCTGAAGCGTTTTAACGTATACCTCTTAATGTTCCTGCTGGTGGTAGTCATCGGCGTGGCAGTAGTGGTCGTGGCATATCTCAACAGCAAGAAAGAACCGCCCATCCCCTCGCTCACCAACCAAACGTTGGACGTCGAAACACTACGGCAGCTCGCTAACGCCGACGCAACCGTTGGTGACACTAACCAAACGCTGACCATACAGGGCAACGCCATCGTCTCTGGCCAGATGCTTGTGCGCGGCAACCTGAACGTGGCCGGAACGATCCAGCTGGGCGGTGAATTCAGCGTACCCGACCTGATCGTTTCGGGTAGCGCCAACCTGACCGAAACCCAAATTGCCTCGCTCCAAGTTGCAGAAGAGTCTATTTTCCAGGGCGAGGTCACACTGCAAGACGACCTGAACGTCGCCGGCACGACGTCGTTTAATGGCACAGTCACCGTGGCTGATTTGGTTGTCGCCAAGCTCACCATGAGCGGCAACGGTCGGCTGGAAATCCCGAACCACATCAACTTTACCGGCGCCAGCCCCGGGCGTGTCATTAATGCGGGTGTATTGGGGGCCGGCGGCAGTGGTTCGGTGAACGGCAGCGACACCGCTGGAACGGTCAACCTTAACACCGGTGACAACCCAACAGCTGGGTGTTTTGTGCGCATCAGGTTTAACATGCCCTACCAAAACACGCCAAATGTCATTATTTCGCCGATCAACGCGGGCGCGGCGCAGACCCAGTATTACGTAACCGTATCCAACACCGAATTCCAAATCTGCACGCTCAATACACCACCCAACAACCAAGTTTTCGGCTTCTCCTACTTCGTCACCGGCACATAAAATAAGCTGTCATTAGGACGACTTCTGCTGCCGTGGAGGTCTCGGGATATTTGACAGGCACCCAGTCTTTTGGCTACTTTTGGAATCAAAAGTAGCTCGTGGCAGGTCGAAGGCTTGACCGAAAGACAAAAAAGAATTTTTCCTTGATTAGGCCCTGTCCTTCGAAGCGCCATGCGAAGAAGGATGAATTCCAGGTCAAGTCGGAATGGCGGCGATTGTGGTCCGTGTTAACAGAGGTGTAAGTTGACAAAGTGGTTATGCTTATGGTAAAATAAAAAGATAGGGGTACTCTCTTTAGGGCCGACTATACGTCGACGAAAACAGTCACTTTTTCAGATTTAACATGCATAATAGCGCGGTTGATTTTGATGCGTCGCTCTCCCGCCTCGGTTTTAATAACTAGCTCGCACGGCACCAGCATGCACAAGAAATTGTGGTGCTGCGGCAGGATGTCGAACGGCCCGGTTTCGTTGACGGCCGACACGCTGTAGGCGTCGCCTTCAAAAAAAATCTGGAACGGCGCGTATACCCTTACAAAGATCATCGGCCGGCCCTGGGCGTCGGTTGATACTGAGTTGCCGGCCGCGTGTTCTGCTGCCTGCTGGGCTTGCGCCCGGGCCAGCGCTTCGCCGCCTGGCGTTTTCTCCTCTATCATGAGGCCAGAATCTCCTCGACGCCGTCAAGCGTCTGTTCGCGCGTGAAGTACTCGCCCGGGATGCCGGACATTTTTTCCATCACGTTGAACTGCTGGCTGAAGTACTGGATGAGCTTCTTGGCCTTGTTGTAATCGTCGCGATCTTCGGCCGAGAGCTCGGACTCACCGATGATCGCCACGATGCCTTTGAGCGAATTGTACTTTTCGATAATGGCCTGCACGCGGGAGTTGAGCAGGTAGTGCCGCTCGCCCACAATCTCGGGCGTCATCAGGCTGGAGGTGGAGGCGTTGATGTCCACGGCCGGACGGATACCCTGCGCGGCCACGGCTCGCGAGAGCACGATGACCGAGTCCAGCTCGTGCTGGATCATCTGCACTGCCGGGTCGGAGAGGTCGTCGGCCGGCACGTAAATGGTCTGGAGTGCGGTGATCGACCCGTTGTCGTTCGTCGTCAGGCGGTCCTGCAGCATCTTGACGTCGCTAAAGATGGTTGGCTGGTAGCCACCTTCGGACGGCGTCTGGTCGATAATAGTTGAAAGCTCGTTCCGCGCCTGGACAAAGCGGTACATGTTGTCCGCGAACAGCAGGATGTCTTTCTTTTTGTCGTCGCGGAGGTACTCGGCATAGGTAATGGCGCTCAGGCCCACCAGCGCACGCTGTGCCGGGTTTTCGTTCATCTGGCCAAAGAACATGGCCGTCATCTTGAGCAGGTCGTTTTCTTCGAGCGTCTTGTAGAGTTCGTGACCCTCACGGATACGCTCACCAATACCGGCAAAGATGGAGATGGCGCCGGAACCCACAGCAACGTTGTGGATCATCTCCATGGTGAGCACAGTCTTGCCCACACCGGCGCCGCCGACGATACCGATCTTGCGGCCCTTCACGAAAGGGGTGAAGAAATCGAGCACCTTAATGCCGGTTTCCAGGATTTCGTCGGGGTGGTTCGTGAGGCTCTTTTCCTGGTAGTTCGGCTTGAAGATGGCGCGCTTCTCCATCCGCTCCAGCACGTCGTCTGGCAGCGGCGGCTTGCCGTCGATCGGACGGCCCATGGCGTCCCACACGCGACCCATCATTTCGTCGCCGACCGGGATCTCCAGGCTGCGGCCGCTTCGGCTTACCTTGTCACCCTTTTTGATGGAGTAGTCACCCGCAATGTTGATACAGACTGCAAGGTCGCCCTGCTCCAGGCTACTAACGAGCAACGGTGTCTTTTGCTCGTTGTCGACATACAACATCTCATAGATGTCGGGCTTGTCCCCGTCAAACTGGACTTTTACGACCAGTCCTTTGAGAATTCGAATAATCCCCTTAGACATTTTCCTGCTCCATCCGTAATCGCTTAAGGCCTGCCAGACTTTCCTTGAGGCGCGTGTCCACTTGCACGCGTTTGGCGCGGCGGAACTGTGTGTGTAAGTCTTGTGCCATTTCGATCGACCGTTCCTTGGCGGCTGTCATTGCCCGGAAACGGCTGGCGGTCTGGGCCAGGCGGCTGTCGTAAATAAACTGCATGAGCGTGAGTCTGAGGATTGACGTTTCCATGTGTGCGGCCACGGTGTACGGGCTTGGTTCAAAGATGTAATTGCGCTCGGTAATTTTATCGTCGTCAACCGAATCCAAGTCGGCAATCCGGCCCATTTGGTTCACCACTTCGCCAAGGTCGAGGTCTTCGATGCGCTGCTCGCCGAGCGACACGTAGCTCTGGTAGAATACGCGGCTGCTTCGGTATTTTCTGATCTCGTTCATGAGTGGATCGACGTTGATGTAATCTTTCTTGGGCAAGTCAAAGTAATACTTGTATCTGATGTGAGCCTGCTGTAACTGCTGGGCGCCGTGACGGCCGATGACGATGATGTCATGCTTCGTGGGATCGTAATACTCGCGGAATTTCTTAATTAAACGGTGGTCGATGTCGCCGCTTAAGCCTGCCGGCGCAGTAATGAGGATTAAAAGCTCCTTGCCGATCGGCTTTTCGTCGCCGGTGCGGCCAAAGTTGAAGATCACATCCATGCGGATCTGCTTATAGATGTTCCAGACTTCATTGAAGAACTGCTTGCTGATAAGCACCTTGCGCTTGGTCTGGGCGATACTCATGCTACTGAGCGATTCAAACGCGCTCGTCAGCGACACGATGGTTTCCATCGCCCTTTGTTCGGCCAAAATTTCACCGGGCCGGCGCATTACTTCTTATCCTCCGCTTTAGTTTCCTCTTTGGCCGCCTCTGACGGTTTGGCCTCTTCCTTCGGCTTGGAGCCAGGGATGTCGCTGGACGCCATGGCCTTCTCAGCAGCCGCCGCCCTGGCCTCTTCTTCGGCCCTGGCCGCCTCCCGCTTCTCGCGCTCGGCTTTCTTCTTCTGGTCAATCGTTACGACCTGCGCCTTCAACTCGTCACGCAGCTGCTCCCAGTTGCCTTTGAGATCTTTGTCTTCCTGGACACGGGCTGAGTATTCTTTGACGATAGACTTTAACTTTGGAACGTCGACGACTTCCTCGACCTGGGCGTTCAGCACGATGTCCAGCATGAGCTGCTGATCCATGAGCGAGTAGGTCTCGCCAATGTCCTGGTTCATCAGCTGGAACAACAGCTTACCTTTTTCGTAATCGGCCTGCGATTCCGGGCTCAGCTCGGTGCCGAAGTGAGCGTATTCGTCGGCCACACGGTATCCGGCAAGCGTCTTGTTGAGCGCCGCAGCCAATGCCTTTTGCCGCTTGTTCTGGGCCACGCCACCGACACGCGTCACACTAAGCCCCGTGTGGATGGCCGGGCGCATCAATTCCTTGAACACCTTCATGTCCAGCACCCACTGGCCGTCGGTCATGGACATGACGTTGGTCGGCAGGTACGCAGTAATGTCACCTGCGGGTGCGTAGATGATCGGCAAGATAGTTTGGCTGGCGCCGTTACGGTCAAGCCGTCCGGCGCGCTCCACCAGGCTGGAGTGGATGTAGAACATGTCGCCAGGGTAACTGTCACGGCCCGGGCTGACGCCGGCGATCAGCGAGATTTCGCGGTACGCCTGGGCATGGCTGGTCAGGTCGTCGTAAATCACCAGTGTGTCCATGCCGAGCTGCTGCCAGAAGTACTCGCCGTGGGCAGCGCCGATGTACGGAGCCAGATAGGTGGCGATCAATGAGTCGAACATGTTGGTCACGATGATGACGGCTTTACTGAGTGCGCCATTCTTCTCCAACCGGTCTACCAGCTGCGCCACGTCGCGCTGGCGCTTGGCGATAAGCACATAAATCACGGTAATATCGGTGTTCTTCTGGTTGATAGCAATCTGGGTGGTTAGTGCTGTCTTGCCCACCTTGCCGTCGCCCAAGACGGCCATACGCTGGCCGCGCGCCAAGCTGAAGTTAATGTCGAGCACAGTAATGCCGGTCTCCAGCTGCTGGTCGAGCAGCCGGCGCTCGTACAGCATCGGTGCATTGTGGAATACTTCCCACACCGCATCGGGTTCGATCGGCCCCTTGCCGTCGATCGGCTCGCCAAAGACGTTAATGGCGCGGCCGATGAAATTCTTGCCAACCTTGGTGAGCAACTGTTCGTGCTGCAAGACACAGATCATGCCGAGTCTCAGCTGGGTAGTGCCGAGCTTCATCACCATCACGTAATCTTCGTAGACGTGGTGCACGTAGCCGCGGCTGCCATCCTCGAACCGCACGAGCGCGTGCACGTTGCAGGGCTGCAAACCGCGCACGCGGATCAGGAAGTTGTCGATACCTATGATCTCGCCAACTGGATTCCCCTTTTCGACCAGTTCTTTAAATAGCGCGTCCTGCTCCATCAGCCTTGCTCCTCATTTTCCGGCAATGCAAAGTCTTCTTCCGGCGGTGCTTCAACAACAGGTATGGCATACAACAGTTGATCAAGGTCTTGCTGGATGATGTTGCGGTTTTCGGCCAGTTTGGCGCGGATGCTGAAATCGTACGCGCGGTTGGGTGTGCGCATGTACACGCCGCCGACCAGCGACGGCTGCAGGCCAACTTCTATAAGTGCTTGCGGATGGAATTCCTTGCGGATGTACTCGACGAGCTGCCGGAGCGCCGGCAGGTCAGCCTCGACAGCAAACGTCATGTGCAGCACCGGTGCTTTGTCTTTGATACGTTTGACGCGCCGGCGGAGTTCCCGGCGCACATTGTCGTCCAACAGATCAATCTTGTTCAGCTCGACAAACTCGTGGAGCCCTTCGCTGATGGCGGGCATATGGTAGCCTTCGTGGGGCTTGCCCTCGGTCTGGTTACGCGCTTTTTGCGCCTCGAACTCGTTGTCGAGATCCTCGATTTCGCGCACCAAACGAGCCAAATCCGCCTTGGTGATCAGGGCGGACGGCAGGATAAATTGAGCTGTTGCCCCGTCGATCACAGCCGCATGTCCTCCATGATCGCTTTCTTATTGGCTTCCATTTCTTTGATGATGTACGGTAGCTGGCTCTTCAGGTCAAACTGATTGCCCAGCGCCTGGAGCAGATAGTGCTCGATAATCTTGGCCATGTTTTCTTCGTACACCTTGATCAGCGCCTTCTCGCGCTCAATCATCTCGGCCTTCAGCGCTTCGGACAATGCCTGCCGCTGCGTCTCAATCTCTTCCGCGGTTTTTTGCAGCGAGGTGAGCGCCATGGTTTGCGCTTCGTGCATGGCCTTGGCGTAGGCGCCGAACTCCTCATCCAGCTTGGCCATAATCTGTTGCTGCATGTACTCATTCAGCTTAGCAGTGGTGGCATCGAGGTCTTGCTTAAGGAACGCAGCATTTTCGTCGATTATCTTTTCAAAGCGGAGCCGGCCGCGGTTTCTGAGCTCCTCGCGGAATTCGGCGTTGAACAGGTGTACGGCGTCCTCTTCGGCAATGTCGGTGTACGCTTTGTTGAGCTGATCTATCTGTTTTTTATCCAGCGGCTTCTTGGCCGGGCGCCGCTTGTGCGCCAGCAGTATCCACGCCACCCCGCCGGCGAGGAGCAATATGCCACTTATCACTGATAGCAGTCCGATCATTGTCTCGTTCATGGACCCATCCTGCTCATGCTTATAGCCTTAGTAGTAAATATACCGTAAACATGCCAATAATTAAAACCAAAAAACTCGTTAGGATAACTTCGAGCAGCCCGCGGAAAATCGACTTCTTGCTCAGGGGGTTACGGCCGATAGATATCAGCGCCGTCCTGACGCCAGAGTGCAACATGATCAGCGCGATGATAACCGTTATGCCGACGATGAAGATACTCAGATAGATGCGGAACGGGCTCACCTGCCGCTCGGCGATTGCCTGGCCGATGCGCTCCAGAAACTCCGGCAGGTTGGCTTTGGTACTGCGGTCGTTGGGGTTGCGTTGAATATTGATGGCGACCGGGATAAGCCCGAGCTGCACAGTCTCGGTGCCGGACCCGTTGTCGTAGCTGAGCGCCACCTGGCCAAGGCTCGCACTCTTGCCGTCAAAGTCGGCCGCAGCCCGGCCGAGCACCATGTTGTGCGTACGGAAATCACCGGCCTTCATGCCTACGCCATCGATGGACGACATGGTGATGTAATCGCCGGATTTGATCGGCCCTTCCTGCGTACTCACCAGCACTTGGAACGTACCGGAGGTAGCCACGTACGTCTCGTTCTCCATCGACGGACTGGAAATCGTCAGCGACAGATGGTTTGGGTCAACCGCGACGCCGTACATCTTGGACAGGTCTTTGTTATTGGCCGGTACAACCCGCTTGGCCTCCTCATCAACCAGCTGCACGATCATGCCGTACTGGAGCGGCTCGTCCGCAGCGTGCCTGGATACGCTCTCTTTCCCAGTCGCGTCCTTGATATCACCGTCAGCAGCCGATACTATGCCGGCTGCCGCACCGAAGCCAAGCAGCACAATCGCTAGCGCAGCGAAGACACAATGCCGGATGAAGCGACGAAAACCCGCCATCGCCTAGACACCTCCGCCTCCAATGCCGCTGACGACAACCATCAGGCCAGTCAGTGCCAGTCCGATACGCAGCGCACGTTTGATATTCTTTTTGTTTAAACGCTTATGCATTAAATCCAGTATAGCACTTACGCAAAAACAACAGTAAGGTCTTGGGAGACATTAATCGAATTAAACAGTCATCGGTCGATACAAACCAGAGAGCACGCTGCAAAGGTTATAACCCGACAGTAAAGAAGATTAAGAGTATTTCTCTCTATACTTCGCTGCCTCTTGCAATGCCAGCCTTACTGCTTGCTCTGGCGTTTTAGCAGCAAGTACCTTTCTTCGATTGCGCGCATCAAAATATTCTCCTGCCAGCTTGTCGGCCCAACCGCCCATACCCGTAATAGCAATCATTGGTATATCTGCCTGGTAAGCCACGACTAACTCATTCAGTGTGCCCGAGCCGCCGCTGATGGCAATGATAGCGTCACAACTTAAAGCCAATACAAATTCCCGGCCGCCACCACGCTCCATCCCGCACGGGATAATAATATCAGTATCTTTTTGCACCACATCCTTGCCCTTGCCGTAAGTAATGCCTACAGTTAGACCACCCTTGCGCTTTGCACCTCGACAGGCGGCCGTGGACAAGGAGTCAGCGTCCTTTTCTGCGCCAAAGAAAAGTATGGCATCATTTTCTGCTATTAACTCGCCAACTCTCTCGGCCACCGCCTCAAACTCCTTAGAATAATTAAGATCAGCCATTGAGCCCATAACACCTATCTGAAACTTACGCATTTTGCCCTCCTTTTAATTCTTGTTCTAAACGTTTGCGGAGTACCATCCCAACTTCCCCGCGTGGATATCCCATAAAAGGAGCCAACTGTGCATCTTGACGCAGCAATTGCAAATTTCTCTCTAAACTGGAGACACAAAACTTCCATACCATGTCATCAGGTATAGACATCCACCTGTTTGGCTGGCCAAATCGATTGTCGAAGTACAGCGCGCTCTTATTTTTGCCCTTCACTTTCCGCCCCGAACCGGGTAACGCAGTAAAATCAATTTCGACCAACTCATCATCAACATCAGCAAACAGCCGACCGCATGAAATATCGATGCCTAGTTCCGTCAATTTCTCCACACCTTCTCTAATCGCTATACCTGCATAAAGAGCCGATACTTTCGTGCCTCGCTTTGTTAGCTCACTAATTAGCCATGCGACCATTTCACCGCTAAATAACACGTCATCAACAAGTGCGATTTCCTTGCCTGCATACTTTGCACCAATGTTATCGAGCTGCGCTTGCAATGCATCAGAACCAGCACGGGAATCATACCCCGCATCCTGCAGATCGGCGCCAACTGCGCGCGTAATATCAATAAAACTATCAGCCCATTCGGGATCAATATACCTATTATCCAAACTGACAACCGGCAGTTCTGTGCTCTTACAAAACGCACGCATACCCTGTCGCAATTCACTTTTGGGAACCCAAAGTGTATTCTTTCCCATAGCTTGGAGGTCAGCATCAAGCGACTCCCTAAATTGATCTATCCGTTTTGTACTAATTAGTTCAGATCTGGCGCTATCTAGCGTGCCAGAAATTACATACGGCAGTAACCTGTCCATAAAAACCCCTTAAAATGTAATAATGCCCACAAAAACGCCAGCTCGTGCGCTGGCGTTTTGCTGTATGACAAAGAACGCTCAGGCACGAGCTGGCGGTATATGGTGATAATGGATGGCGACAAGCTTGGCTTTAGGCATTGTCGGCCTCCCGGAGTTTCGCGATCAATGCGTCAAACGTTAGCTCCTGCTGCTCACCACTCTTTAGCCACTTGAGGGTAATGACGCCCCTGGCCTTTTCGCCTGGGCCGATGATGGCAACAGCCGGAATGTTCTTCTTGTCGGCGAACTTGATTTGCTGGCCGAGTTTTTCGCTGCCCAAGTAGACTTCGGCCGGGATGCCGGCGTCGATTAGGGCATTGTAGAGCTTAAGCGAGTCTTTGGTCGAATCCTCGTCAAACCGAGTAACGAGCACCTGCGAAATAGCGGTGTCGCCTTCGAACGCGCCCTTTTCCTCAAGCAAAAGCATAATGCGCTCAAACCCGAATGCTACACCCATGCCCGAAAAGCTCTGCTCGGTAAACAGGCCGCACAGGTTGTCGTAGCGGCCGCCGGCACAAATGGTGCCAAAGTCCGCATCCGCGCTCACCACCTCGAAGATTAGGCCGGTGTAGTAATCCAGGCCGCGGGCGAGCGTTGGGTCGAACTTAAATTTCTCCTCTGGCACGTCAAGCTCGCGGCAGAGTTCCAGGAACTTCTGGATCTGGCTCGTGTCGTACTTGGCCAGCTTCTCCATGGTCTCCTGGTTGGTGGCAGCAGGCTTGAGCGCCTCGATCAGTTCTTTGGCATTGCCAATGCCCGCCTCCTTTAGCTCGGCCACCACGCCGTCCTCGCCAATCTTATCCAGCTTGTCGATAATGCGGATGGCCGGCACGGTCTGCTCTTCACTGACATTCATGGAGCGCAAAACGTCATTGAGTAGCGGCCGCGAGTTAATCTTGATGGTGATATTCTCAATACCCAGACGCTCAAAAGCGACGACAATCACCTTGGCGATCTCAACCTCGCACAGCATGTCGTCCGAACCAATAATATCGATGTCACACTGGTAAAACTCGCGCAGACGCCCCTTTTGCGGCCGCTCGGCGCGCCACACCCGCTGCATCTGGTAGCGCTTAAACGGGATCGGCAGTTCACGGTAATTGGCCGCAAAGTAGCGGGCAAACGGCACAGTCAGGTCGTACGGCAGGGCGATCTGGCGGCCGCCGCGGTCGGTGAACGTGTACGTCAGCCGGTCACCCTCTTCGCCGTACTTGCCAAGGATTGTCTCGGCCGGCGAGAGAATCGGCGTTTCAAGCGGCGTGTAGCCAAACTGCTCAAACACCTTGCGCAGCGTGTCCATGACGGCATTGCGCCGGATCATCTGCTGTGGCGTAAAATCGCGGGTGCCGCGCAAAATTATTGGTTCGATAATTTTTTTGTCTGCCATTGGGTGTTCCTCTTTGGGTTATCCTTTCGCAAATTAAAAACCTCTCGATCCTGGAGAATGATTACACAAGCAAGCTTGTGCCGTTTCCCAAGGAACGAGAGGTTTCTTTCGTAACTCCCGCGGTCCCATCCTTGTTCCTGGATCAGTTACCCAACCCAGGCTCTCTGCCCCGGCTCCGTCTAATTTATCGATGACGACACCGGGCCGCCCAATTTTACGGTAGGGCTTCCGTAGCGCATTTGGACGCTCAGCTCGCGGGTCGTGACTCCGCTGGTAACGCTTTATACGTACGCAATGAGCGTACAATCCCTAAAATACCACGCGCCACAATACTTGTCAACAATAACACTTATGGTTTAATAATTGTTTCGAGTGTTTCTATTGCGCGACGCACGTCGTCATCGGTAGTTTGGCTGCCCATGGTGAAGCGGAGGGAGGACCTCGCTTCTTCGTCAGTCTTGCCCATGGCTTTTAGGACGTGCGAGGGTTCTTCGTTTGAGGCACTGCAGGCCGAGCCGGCGGCACAGAGGATGCCGGCTTCGTCGAGTTGGAAGATTAGGCGCTCGTTGTCTTGGCCTGGGAATGTGACGTGTACGTTATTTGGCAGGCGGTGCTTGCGCGAGCCGTTAATAACCGCCTCTGGAAACTCCTCTTCGATCAAGTCAAAAAATTTTCTTTGTAAACTTTGTAAACGCTTGGTCTCTTCGTGGCGGCGCTCCTGCACGAGATCAAGCGCTTTGGCCAGGCCAATGACGCCGGCAACGTTCTCGGTGCCGCTGCGCATGCCCCGCTCCTGGCCGCCGCCAAGGACCTGGGGCTTGAGCTGTACATTGCTACCCACAAACAACACGCCCGTCTGCTTTGGTCCGTAGATCTTGCCGCCGTTAATTGTCATGAGGTCAACGCCCAGGCGGGCGGTGTGCAGGTCGAGATACGCAGCAGCCTGAGCTGCGTCAGTGTGGAAATAGAGTGGCAGCTTATTGCCCTTAGTCTGACGGTCTTTGCGGATTTGCCCCAAGAGCAGCGCAATCTGGCGGATAGGCTGGATAGTGCCGACTTCGTTGTTGGCGTACATTACACTCACCAGTACCGTGCTGTCGTCAATCTGGTTTGCCAGTTTGTCGATGTCTACAATGCCGTCCGGCGTCACGCCCGCTTCGCGGCAGTCGTAGGCATGCGCGGCAGCCAGTACTGATTCGTGCTCAATCGCGCTCACCACCACATTGCCGTCTGGGAAGTGCTGCATCACGCCGTGAATGGCCAGGTTGTTGGCCTCAGTCCCGCCGGCGGTAAAAATAATCTCGCTCGGCCGTGCGCCCAGCCAGTACGCCACGCGGGCACGCGCCACTTCCACGTCGCGCCGCACCTGCTCGGCTGCAGAATACGTTGCCGACGGGTTGTAAAACTGCGCGGAAAAATACGGCTGCATGGCTTCCAAAACAGCCGGATCCATCGGCGTTGCTGCGGCGTAATCAAGGTAAATGACAGCTGACATTCCGATGTTTATTTTACCATAATTAGCGTGATAAATCATGCAGTCAGCTTATCCCGGTATTTTTCTATCAGATACCGTACGGGGTACGTCAAATCTTTTGTGAGTGCTTCGTCGAGTGTCAGCCACATGGGTTTATGGCCTTCGTCTTTTTCGGTCACTTCTAGATCCAGTACTTTACCGGTCGGCACCAGATAGGTGTGCCACCGGTGGGCGTCGGAACCCCGGCGGCAAGAATCGCCCACGATATCATCGGTGCCAATCTCGATAAATGTCTCTGCTTTATAGCCAACCTCTTCCGTGGTTTCCCTGCGTGCGGTAGTAAGCGGATCTTCGCCTGTATCAATATGTCCCGCCGGCACCGTAATCGCAAACGGAAACATCAGCCGTTCGTAGAATAAAAACTTTCCTTCGGAATTTCGGATAAACACACCCGCGCTTTCGTGCCAGTATTCCCCATCCTCGCCGATCCACCATTCTACGCCTGGGTCGATAACTATGGATCGTTCATGCCGCTTCTGGCAGGTACGACACAAGTAAAAAGTCTTATCATTTTCAAATATTCGTTCGACTGTCTCCGCATGGCAATGCATACAGTACTGATGGAGTTTTCCATCATTTTTCCAGTCAAAGTTGAGCTTCATGAAATCTTCCCTCTAAATGCCAAAAAGCTTACGAGCATTAGCGGTTGTGGCGGCCGCCAGGTCTTCCAAAGCTTCGCCGCGGAGGTTAGCTAGGAATTCGGCAGTTACCCGGACGTGCCTTGGCTCGCAGATTTCGTTTCGCTTTGGGGTAGGAGTCAGGAACGGGGCGTCGGTTTCGAGTACCAGGCGCTCCAGCGGTACGGCTTTGGCGGCAGCAAGCTGGGCGTCTATTTTGGTGAATGTCATGATGCCGTTCAGGCCCACGTACAAGCCGCGCTCCAGGACTTGTGCCAGCTCTTTTTCGGTCGCCGTAAAGCTATGGACGACGCCGCGAATATTTTTGTAATCGTCAAAAATTTTGAAAAAGTCGTCAAAGGCATTGCGGACATGAAAAATCATGGGAAGGCCATGCTCGAGCGCCAGCTCTATCTGAAAGCGCAGGATCTTCTCTTGATCCTCTTTGGGCGAGTGGTTGTAATAGTAATCCAGGCCGCACTCGCCGACCGCTACCACCTTTGGCCTGGTTGCAAGATCTGTAAATTTTTTTAACAAATCAAGTCTATTTATATGATATTGCGCCTCGTGGGGATGGATGCCGATGCTGGCCCAGGTGCAGTCATAGTGCTGCACAAAATCAGTAGCTAACTCGCTGTCGGCTGTCGTGCAGCCAACGCAGATCATGCGCGTTACACCAGCTACTTTGGCGTCGGCAATCACCCCTTCCGGCGTTTTGCCGGCTTTCTGCCAGCGCTCGTACATGCTCGGTCCGCCACCTTGCTCTGTTTCGTCATGATGCACGGGTGTGACGATTTCGTGGATGTGGCAGTGAGTGTCGGTGAGTTCAATCATGGACTTCTTTTAGACTGCTCTAAGTTTGGGAAACAGAGTGGTTTCGGATAGCTTAACGGTGCCACTCTCGAAGATCTGCTTAATCTTCCCTGCAGTCTCGGGCAGGAATGGTTCAAGTAGGTCGGCAATCTGGAGCAGGCAGCTTACCTGGTAGGCCAGGACTTCGCGCAGGTGGTCGGTATCTTTGATCTTGGCGATCTCCCAGGGCTTTTGGGTGTCGATGTACTGGTTGAGACCGCGAACCTGGTCCCAAATAAGGTCGAGTGCGCGGTCGAAGCGACATTCACCGATAGCCTCATATATCAATGCGCTATCGTGCCCCGGCTCGGGGATGGCACCAATGATGCCGTTCTGGTACCGCTCTATCATCGAGGCGGTGCGGTGCACAGCATTACCGAGCTCGTTCGCAAGCTCGTTATTGTAGGCGGCATCAAAGGCGTCCCAGCTAAAATCGCCGTCGTTGTAGCTCGGCAGGTGGCGCAGGAAGTAGTAGCGGAAGGCGTCGACGCCGTGGCGCTTCACAACGTCGGCCGGCGCGATCACGTTGCCGAGCGATTTGCTCATCTTCTCGCCTTCAACAGTGATAAAGCTGTGTACAAACAGCATCTTCGGCAGCGGCAAATCAAGACTCATGAGCATTGCCGGCCAGATGGCGGCGTGGAAGCGCACAATGTCCTTGCCGATTACCTGCACCTCTGCTGGCCAGTACTCGCGGAAGTCCTGGTGCTCCGGGTAACCGAGCACGGTGATGTAGTTCATGAGCGCTTCGACCCACACGTACATCACCTGGCTTTTGTCGCCTGGTACCGGGATGCCCCACGACAGCTTTTCTTTCGGGCGCGAGATGCTGATGTCTTCGAGCCCTTCCTTGAGCACGGCGATGATTTCGTTGCGGCGGGTTTCGGGCACGATCTTGAGTTCGCCAGACTCAATAGCCTGGAGGATGCGGTCGGTGTACTTGCTGAGCCTGAAGAAGTAATTCTCTTCTTCGATGCGCTGGTAGGCCTGCGGGTGGTTGGGGTTCATGCGCTCCGGGTCGGCCTTGCTTTCGGGCACGAACTCCTCCTGGCGGACGTCGTACCAGCCGACATACTTGTCCTTGTAGATGTCCTTTTCGAGCGCTTTCCAGATAAGCTGCGCGCGCTTTTCGTGGTTCGGGTCGGTGGTGCGGATGAAGCGATTGTTGCTGATGTTGAGCAGCTTGGTGAGGTCGCGGAAGTGCTGGCTCATTTCGTCGGCAAACTCTTGTGGTGTCTTGCCGGCCTCGGCTGCTTTTTGCGCAACCTTCTGGCCGTGCTCGTCAGTGCCGGTACAGAAGATCACTTCATCGCCGCGCTGCCGGGCGGTCCGGGCCAGCACGTCTGCTTGCAAGAGTTCCAAGGCGTAGCCGATGTGTGGCGCCGCGTTTACATACGCAATAGAGGTTGTCACGTAATACTTCATATCGATAGTCTACCCTGTTTAGTCTGATACGAGAAATCAAAGTTGAGAAAAGAGACCCTATGCCCTTGCGGGCATCATGCACATCACAACCGAGAGAGTCATCTGTTTCATTAAGCGACATTATATCACCTTTTTCGCCCGCTTCTAAAACAGGCTGGTTTGCGGGCTGGGGCTTGAGGCGCTCAGCTCCTCGCCGAGGTATGCAGCAAGGGCGTCGATGACGGCGGTCTGGCCCTTTACCACCTTTTGTCGGGCCAGTGCGAGCGGCGTCCAGGCAGCTTTGTCGACTTCTGGGAACTCCTGCATTTGGCCGGATTTGGGCGGCCACTCCATTTCGAACATGTTGCTTTGGAATTGCTCGAGATCGAAATCGGATTCCAAGGCGTACACGTGGAGTACCTTACCATTAGTCACCTTAAACTCACCTAACGACTGATAGCTGCCGTCTGGTGCGGGCGCCCCGATTTCTTCGGCAAATTCGCGCTTGGCGGCCATGAGCGGCTCTTCGCTCGGATCAAACTCGCCCTTCGGAATGGACCATGCGCCCAGATCCTTCTTGGTCCAGAACGGTCCGCCGGGGTGGACGATGAGCGCTTCGTAGCCGCCCGCAGCTTTTCGGTACAACAGAATGCCGGCGCTATGCTTTAGCATTAGACATACCCTTGGCCTGCACTGCCTCGCGGAGCAGCTCTTCCAGTACGTTCAGATCAATATCGCTCAGACGTTTGACGTACAGGCAGCCTTTGCCTGTCGAGTGCCGGCCAAGCCTGGCCAGCAAATCCTGCTTGTCTGCGAAACCGTCCATAATGTAAATTGTCAGCTTGCCTTTGCGGGGCGAAAATCCGATCGACAACCATTCTGCCTCGTGCCCGTCGGCGTAGCGCATGCGGTATGTGCCAAAGCCGGCGATGCTTGTGCCCCACATGTCGCCGGGATCGTTTGTAATACGGCTCATCATGTCGACGAGCGTCTGGCAATCGCGGCGTACCGCCTCGTCAGGAATACTTTCAATGAACGCTGCAACGCCAGTATTTTGCCGCTTAGTCTTTGGCTCCTTCATACTCTTTAATCATACCGCAGGGACAATCCGACGAGAAAGCACACTTACTCATTGCGGATGTCAGCATGATCTGTTATAGCACCAAACAAAAACGCCCGTCTTGGCGACGGATGTTTTTGTTTGGTGCGCGGGGCGGGAATATAGCCTCGCGCCAGCCTTGCTTTTATCTTAGCAGATGGCAAGGTTGGGCTCAGCATATAATTTTGCTAACCGCAAAATTATCGAACCCTTGGCTCGCTTCCCTCTCCGGAACCAAACAAAAACACCCGTCTTGGCGACGGATGTTTTTGTTTGGTGCGCGGGGCGGGAATCGAACCCGCACTCCTTTCGGAACAGCATTTTAAGTGCTGAGCGTCTACCTATTCCGCCACCCGCGCGCGACTTACTTTCTTATTTTTACCACGATGCGTTGCCTGCAGACTATGGCAGTTAGGGCAAAGTATCCGCAGATTCTCTAGTCTGTTGTCATAACGATCGCCATTTATGTGGTCGAGCTCCACAGGTATGCGCCCGTCGGGAGTACATTCTGCCCAACCGCACAGCTCGCATCGCGGGCTCTTCAAACCCTCTTCAAATAATCGTTGCTTGAGCTTATAACTCTGGACCCTGCTGCCTACGACCAGTAATGATTCAAGGGGTGGGCGGATACTGGTGTGGTATTTTGTACCCTTATTCCACCCCATGCCCTTGAAGTGAGAGGTATCAAGACCCAAGGCTTTGATTCGGTACTGGATCTGTACGTAATTTCCGCCAGCAGGAACGAGTCCAAGCAACAGCAACACATTGCGGTAGCTTCTAGCCTTGCGTACTGCTTGTCTTAAATCCTCATCGGTCTAGCCTGGTTTCCTCATGGCGAAGTGAGGATACCATAAGCTCCTTCAAAGTTAAAGAGCTATAAAATTGGAGGCGCCTACCGGAATCGAACCGGTGTAAAAGGTTTTGCAGACCTCTGCGTAACCACTCCGCCAAGGCGCCATTGACGACAATTATATCTTAGCAACGGATACAAGGCAAAAGCTCTATGCAGGAGCTCGGCGGCGGACACAAGAACAGATGTAGTGCCGAGGTGTAAGCGCCGGGTTGTCAGAATTTTTGCAGAAATGGGGCGTACATGCGGGCTACCCTATAGCCAGCTATGGGCACAGAAACAATTGACATAGGATCACCCGCAGTCACCCCCACAGCCGGCGAGCTGGTCGAACGGACCAAAGTACTCATCATTGGCGGATCGTTTTTGAGACCCGAAACCATGGAGCCGCTCGCCGCGTTCTTTCGGATATCCGGACACGACTCGGAGATTGTACGGGGGCTCCCCACACACGACCCCAGCGCCACGCCGGAAGATTACGCCAGGACAATCGCCAACCGCATACGCGGTCTGGGCAGCGTGATACTCATGGGCTACTCGGGCGGCAGCAGCCATATGGCGCGCGCGCTAGAAATTCTCGAGGAAGAAGACGGTTCGCACCCGGTCAAACTCGCAGTGTCCATCTCCGGCAGTCTGGGCGAATTACCATCGGACGGCCAGGAAACCACAATACCAAGACAGCCCCGCAACAGCGAACGGTTCCGCGCCGGGCTCGTCCAACGAGAAGACAGCATGGTTGAGTTCCGAGAAGAAGACGCGGTCGAGACGTTCTTTAACGAGGACCCCGAGGTTGGCGAGTTCATCGCACAGTGGTACATGGGGCCGCAGTACCGGGTGCCGGCGTCGCCTATGCCGCGGCGGCTGAACACCCGCTGGCTGTATCTGTATCCCGAACATGATCAGATTCGCAACCTGCTCTCAGTGCTCGAAGTTGTGGAATATTACAGGGATCGGGAGGATTCACATAGCATGGATCTTCGCATCGTTGAGGGGACTGACCATGGATTACCAATTACCGATCCGGCAAAGGTGTGGCATGCCGTTCTCGACTACTGCTTGCGCCATGAAATAGAAATTATACCTCCCGTCGGCGCCAGACCTCGAAGAAGCTACACGCCCGCCCAGCGGCAAGCGCCCCACGACCTGCCTGCCAGCACGCGAGGACTGCTTGAATTGTGACTGAGGTCACACAGCAAAAGCCGCGCTCTAGTGTTACACTGAAAGCATAAGCAGTTAAAGGAATTTGTATGAGAAGATGGGTATTGTTGATTGTTGGCGCGGTATTAGTTGTGGCAGCAAGCCTGGCGTTGTGGGGCAGCCGGTTTGCGACAGGGTTTGTGCGAGACCAACTAGTAGCGCAGAAGATTACCTTCCCGGACAAGGCTACGCTCGAAAAGGACAATCCGGCACTCGTCAAATACGCTGGACAAGCTGTTGACAACGGCGAAAAGGCCAAGGCGTACTCTGACTATATCGCCGGACACCTCAAGAATGTCGCCGGCGGCAAGACATATTCCGAAGTCAGCAGCGAATACCAGAAAGGCCGTAGCAACCAAACTCTGGCCGCCCAGCGACAGACGTTGTTCATGGGCGAAACGCTGCGCGGACTGCTACTCAATGCCTGGGGATGGAGTCTGATCGGCTCGATCGCGGGTTACGCCGCCATCACACTGTACGTCGCCGGCGGCGCAACCATCGCCGCCGCATTCCTGGTACCGGCCACACCAGCCAGGAAGCGTGCCAGGAAGTAACTTACCTTAAACACCTTTGGGCATGACGATTGCAGCTGCAAGATAGGCCACGATACCGGGCACGACGCCGGTCAGTATCATTATCACCAACCATGATAGGCGGATGGCAGCAGGACTTATGTCGTAATACTCGGCCAAACCGCCGCACACGCCAAAGATTTTCCTGTTCCTCGCTGACAGGCACGGCCGCCTGGGGCTTTGGCCATAATATTGCCTAACATCCATACATCTACCATCGTACCGATCAGCCACAGTACATGCATTAAACTAGCTTACATCACGATTGCTGGCGCCGGCTTTCGACATAGCCCACAAAACGGTCGGCTTGCGACATGCGCACATACCTGAGCGTGAACGTACCGATTCGCGTCAGGAGTGTGATTGAGCTGAACGGCCATGCCTTAAGCGACTCTACGCCGGACACGCCCTCATACGGCACTTTGTCGGCGCGCAAGAAGCCGGGCTTGCGGTCGACAAACAGCACTCGCTGATCGGTGGCAACCAGCGTACCGGCTTCCCATCGCCAAACCTTGGATCCTTCGCCTATGGGGTACCGCCCGTACGCGACCGCCTCGATGTGCTCGTCTTCTTTAATTACATTCGGCAAGTAGCGGTTACTGAACTTCAAAAGGCCGGCTCCGGTAGCGCCCGCCTCCTTGAGCTCGCGCTTGATCCGCTGCCCGTGGGCTTGTGTGTATGCTGCCATATGCTCCCCTCGCTCACAATCCTGCCTATTATGAACCCCTGAAAATTAGATGCTGTGAGTAAGGTCACACGCGATCTGGCCATCCGCAGACTAAGATGAGGACATGAAAGAGCGAGCATTATATGCCGCCGTAGGCGCCGGCGGTGCGATTGGTTTGATTGCGTCTTTTTTGCAAACCATGGAGAAGCTGACGCTGCTCAAGAACCCTGGCACGCAGCTGGTGTGCGATCTTGGTAGCGTATTTAGCTGCACGAATGTACTGAACGCCTGGCAGAGTTCGGTGTTCGGGTTTCCGAATTCGTTGATGTGCATGGTGCTGTTTACCATCTTCGGCACGGTCGGACTGGCGGGGCTAACCGGCGGCAAGCTGGCGCGGGGGTTCCGGCTGGGCGTGCACGCACTTGCACTCTTTACCCTGTTCTTTGGCATGTGGTTTTTGTCGCAAAGCACGTTTGTGATCGGTAGCCTGTGCCTGTACTGTCTGTTCTGCTTTAGCGGCCTGATGTTGCTGAACTGGGGTTTCTTGCGCATCAATGCTGCAGACTTGCCAATTAGCGACCGCGGCCGCGCGGCACTTCAGCGCGGCATTGCAGCTGGCGCCGACACCTTCGCCTGGATAGTTCTCGCCCTCACCATCGCCTTTATCATGGTTATGAAGTTCTACATTGTCTGATTGTGTTATTGTCGTATCGTCTGATAGTCGAATTGTCTTATGGTCGGATAAGAACCGCTCCGACTATTTGACTATAAGACGATCAGACTATCGGACAGTCAGACTACAAATCCGTGCCCAGCTCTTCCTGAAGCCGCATAATGTCCGGCACGACAAGTTTGGCGCCCGTTACCTGCACCAAACCCTCAGCCTTCAGGTCGCGGATCACACGGTTGACCGTCTCGCGCGTCAGGCCGGTTTGCGTTGCCAGCTCACCTTCTTTAAGCGGGATACGCCATGCGCCGTCAGCGTCGTCCTGGCTGAAGCGGTGGGCGGTAACCAGGATTTCAAAAATCAACCGGCTGCGCGCGTCGCCACCCATGATGTGCGCGAGACGCCGTAACAGCCCGTCAGTGCCGCGGTATACGCGCGCCAAAAGGTCGAACGTCACCTCTGGCTCGCGTTTGAGAAACGCCACCGCCTCCTCGGCCGGCGCCAGATGCGCCACTGCCCGCGTAGCAGCCTTAAAGAAATACTGGTTCGGCGTTTTATTGATCGCCCACGACATCGGGAAGAACGCCGGCGGCTTAAAAACATTCACCACCACTTCGCTGCCGTTGACGGCGATGTCGTACTGGTTCACCCGTCCTTCTACCAGGTATAGCACGCCCTCCAACTCCTCGCCGGCATGCGCAATAATCTGTCCTTTGGTGTATACCCGTTTAGGATACTGCTGGAAAAACGCCGCCACCCTGTCTCGTATTTCGTCGGTCATCTTGCCCTAATCGTACCACGACAGGTGTACCGGAGACCAGGTCGGCCTACCGGTCCGCTAGCGAGCGCCATCATCACCCGCATGCATGCTTTGGTATGCGTCTCTGGCAGACAACAGCAATGCCTTGGTGTCGCCAAACAGCGTTTGCCAATCCGGCGCGCCTAATACTACCGCTATCGCAACGTCCTCGCCGCCAGCGCTTGAAAAGTCGGCAACTATAAATGTCCGACCGGCCTCGTCGGTAAACCCCACTTTGAGTCCCAGAATGTGTTCGTCGTTGATACTACTGTTGTTGTTGCGGATTGTGCCCGCGTACGGTATGTCGGCCTCGAGCTGTCTGGCTATATCCAAAAGCACAGGGTTATCGATAAAACGGAAGCCCAGCTCTACCATTTCACTGGCAGTGCTTTGGGTCATGGGCGAGAAGCCGCTGGCATCGGCTACGGTTGTCTTGGTGAACCCTAAATCTTTGAGCATGCTGTTTGCGTACGATACATACTCCTCAATAGACCCGAACGCCCAGACAGCCAGGGCGTCGGCTATGTTGTTGGACGAGGGCAGCAGCATGGCCTGCAGTGCCTGGTACTCCGTAATGGCAGCGCCCGCTTTCACCGGCGTCACCACGCCTTGCTTTCTGGCATACTCCCAATACACTTCCTCGTCGTGTTCGGTGAACGTGATGAGCGGGCCTGGATCGCCGGGTCTGAGCGGTTTTTTGTCGAGCACCGCCAGCGCGGTGATGATCTTGGCTAAACTGGCTATGGGCACCGGCTGGTCATCACCGCCGGAGCTGGCCACAACACCATATTGCGCCACGCCGAACGCTGCCTGGCCGTAAGCTGGCCACGGCAGCCCGACCGCCTTCATTTGCTCGACAAGCGCATTCTTTTCGGCATCTTGTGTGGAAAGCACGGAATGGGATATGACGGCCTGCCCGTCGTTTAAAAAGGACATTGGCAACGCATGCAGCGCGGCTGCCGCGGCCACTGCCAGCAGCATCACAGTAGCAACCAACCGGCGCTTGCGCCTGCGGTGACGATGGCGATAGCTTCGGCTTACTCTATAGCTTCCCATGCATCTCTAATAAAAGTATACGGAACAATGTATTGCTATGAAACGCCCAGCAGCCATTACTCTTTCGCCGTTCGGCTGACCGTACGGTGTTTGGCAAAGAAGTTCCACAGCGTTTCGGTTGCGTTTAAATCAGTCGATGGCGAATCAAACCCGAGGAGCTTGCCCGCTTCCTCGGAGGCTTTGGAGCCGGGCCACTGATGGCCGGCTCCGTCGATCACGATAAACACCACGTCTCTGTCTTCCGCGCAGGTTGCCACCGCCTTTCTAATAACTCCGGTAATGGCAACTGTCGAGGGCGCGCAATTATTCACCTTGCGCCACATGCTCATGAGATCAGGAATGGACGGTATGCGCGCTTCGGCAAGGTCGGCGAGCCAACCGTCCCGGTTCTCACCAACGCTACCCAAACCGCCTCCGTACGGGAAGATGTTGTCCTCCTTGCCGTGGATATGCATCACCGAAACCTTATGCGGATTCGGACACTCACCGAATAGTGTTGCCGACACGACGCCTACGGCCGCAAAGATATCGGTGTCACATGCCAGGCGGTATGCTAGTGCGCCGCCATTTGACATGCCAGCGACGTATATGCGGCCCATATCAATGGCCGCTTTCTTCTGGATGTCGCTGATCATGCTCGTAATAAACGCCACGTCGTTCACATTGTCTCTGGCCGGCGGACCGCAGCAGCGGTCACTCACCGCCCAGGCACGATTCAGGCCGTCAGGATACGCCACAATAAAGCCATACTTGTCCGCCAGCTCGTTCCAGCCGTACGCTTTCTCGGCCTGCTGGCCGGAGCCAAGCGCGCCATGCAGCATCACCACCAGCGGCACCTTGCCGCCGGGCAGCGACTTTGGCACATACGTCTGGTACGCGCGTTCGCGCTGGTCAACAACAATCGAATGAACAGACTGGCCGGCCGCAAGATCATCCTTTTGCACCGCGTACACAACCCATGCAACCGTAAGCAGCACCAGTGCGCCGGCAGCCAAACCCCATCCCCAATTTACGCGCACGCGCGTCTTCATACCATCAGTATACACCCCACGCTGCGCGATTGCGTATACATATTTAGCTGCCAAGAAGCACTCTGCAAAAACGGGTCAACCAGCACTTGACCATAGCGTTGCGGCGGACATATCATTAAAACGATTAAACAGGTATTTAAACGATGAAATTAAAACTTCTTCGTGTGGCTAGCAGAGGCGGTGATGTCAAGGAGTTTGTGTTCCTGCCGCCGGAATCATTCACCTGGGAGGCCGGACAGTACATGCATTATGTCATTCCCCACGAGGCGGATGACCGCGGCATTGAACGGTGGTTCACCATTTCGGCCGCGCCGTCGGAGGGCGAAATACGGATCACCACGCGCTTTAACCCTGAGCATAGCAGCAGTTTCAAAAAGCAGCTGGCAGCCATGCAGCTAGGCGATGAGATTGAGGCCGATGGGCCTGAAGGCGACTTTACCGTCCAGGATTTGGCACGGAATTACCTGTTCATTGTCGGCGGCATTGGCATCACGCCCATCCGCTCAATGCTCGTAGAAGCCGCAGCCAGGGGCATCAAACTCAACGCGACCATCCTGTACGCCAACCGCAGCGAGCAGGACATCCCGTTCCGCGACGAGCTTGAGGCAATGAAGAGGCAAAACCCCAACCTCAAGATTGAATACGTCATCGAACCAGACCGTCTGGACGAGGCGCGGCTCAGCGCCGCCATCCAGGCGATCGACAACCCGCTCATCTACATCTCGGGCCCGGAGCCAATGGTCAAGTCCCTGGCGGAACAGATCAAAGCCATGGGTGTGGCCGAAGAGAACGTCAAGCTCGACGACTTCCCAGGTTACGAAAGGATATAATGCTATCCCCCAGCGAACATAGCCGCCTCAAACAATACATACACGGCATTGATGTCAACAGATTGTCGGCTGTTTTCGACGCGCTCAGCGAGCCGAACCGCTGCCTCATCTTCCGCGCCCTGCTCAAAACCCGGCACGCCAACGTCACCCAACTGGCCGAGGCAGTCGGCATCTCCAGTTCTCTTGCCTCACAACATCTCAAAACGTTGCGGGACAACAACATGGTCGTCCGTCGCAAACAAGGCAAAGCCGTCTACTACGACGTCAACGACGCCGACCCGCTGGTGGACGCGCTCAGCAAGGTTGTAGAAAACTAACGTCTGCCCCACACAGCCGCCAACGGCTGCGCTGTCTGCCGCGCCAGCACATACCCTGTTGCCCGCACATGCCCTTCCAGTATTTCCCCGGGTGTATCGCCAGGACCAGACACGACAATTATCGGCGGCAATGCACCGCCCGCCTCGACGGCCTGTGCAACCGCCCAGAATCGGTCGTTCGGCACGTCAAACACCACTTTCCCGTTGGCAATGTTCGTCGCCGCCCGCTTAACTTTGCGCGTGTTATCACTGAGCTCGTTCCAATAACTGTAGTTTATATAATCCAGACTCCCGACCTCGTTTTGGTCCAGTTCCACCCATTGCCAGTCATAGTCGTTAAGGTCCCGGTCCAACCAGTCCCGGTAGTCGGTGAGTATACGCCACCGTTTTTGGTTGGCCTGCGCGTCGTGCAAGTCAGCCGCGCGGATGATCGTTTCGTCGCACTGCGCCCGGGCAAGCGCCGCACGCAAATCACCGCCGAACCGTTCGGAGTCCAGTTCGGCCTTTAGCCATTCCAGCACAGCTTCGTCGACACTACTGTCTCGCACGATCTTCATACTGCCTTCATCATAGCAGACAAAGGCATGCCGCCTTAAACTCCGGTATCGCTCCGGCCGTCTGACCGGTACTCCAGAATATCGCCGGGCTGGCAGTCCAGGGCTTTGCAGATTGCATCCAGTGTTGACAAGCGGATTGCCCGCGCTTTGCCGTTTTTGAGGATGGAGAGGTTGGCCATGGTGATGCCGACGCGTTCCGACAGTTCGGTAACGCTCATTTTTCGCTTGGCCAGCATGACGTCGATGTTGATGATAATCGCCATACACACCTAGACCGTCAGGTCATTCTCCGTTTTTATGGCAATCGCCTCTTTGAACAGCCGCTGCAACACGGCCGCAAAGACCGCGATAACGAGCGGCACGGCTGTAAAGATCATGCCGATGACGATCAGGCCTGGCGCATCGTCGTGCTGGGCCCATACATAAAAGAATGGCAGGCTTACCGCAAACATCGCGCTGATCGCGACCGCGCAGACGGCAATCCGCTTAAGAGCCGTCACGGACAACAGCGAAAAGGCCTTGTTTTTATCAATGTAGCCGAGCAGCCGCCACGCCTGCAATAACGCGTAGAAAAAAGGAGTCGCCGCCGCGTACACAGCGGTCAGAATGACATAAAAAGTGTACGCTATGTCCGCATATTCAGCATCAGCCGCAATGTCGCCCCGAAACAGCGTTGGCAACGGTAGCGCGCACAAAAACAGCACCACAGCCCCAAGCGCCAAAATAGCTCCCCTTAGAGACAATGTTGAACCTTTCTTAAGCGGCTCGCTTTTCATCTCAACACCACCTTGTTTTTAGCTAACAAGCGCAGTGTAGCATGTTATTTATCGTTTTATATCGCATCACAATACAGAACCTGAAGGCTTAACCGGACAATTGTCGATCATCGTCATTTAAATCTTGATTGCACACATTCGATGTGTACAATAAGGCTTATGGCAGGAGCTGGTTCTAGAGAACGGTTCTCTAGATTATTTGCAGTCAGTCGTCACCTGCTTTCACAATATTTGATATGTCAAAGTCCTAATGGAGTAGCTCCGCTAATATTATATCTTAGCATTAGCACTTCAAGCTAGAGAGTGCTAGATATATTACAACAGGTATATTTTTGGCGGTCACTTATGTTGAATTTTAGGCTATAATGAAACAGAGACAGAGGGTTGCGGAACATGAAGAAAATAGAGCATTTTTTGAATAAAAACATTTGCGGTGATGCTATCGAGGTTATGCGGCAAATGCCTGATGAGAGTGTTGATTTAGTAGTAACATCCCCACCATATAATCTTAAGAACTCGACTGGCAACGGCATGAAAGATGGCAGGGGCGGAAAGTGGTCCAAGGCTGCCCTAATGAACGGTTACGAGGAACATCATGACAATATGCCCCATGATGAATACGTAGCTTGGCAAAGAGAATGCCTAAGAGAGATGTTGAGGGTCACCAAGGAAGATGGAGCAATATTTTACAATCACAAATGGCGTGTGCAGGGTGGCTTGCTTCAGGATAGGCATGACATTGTCGGAGAATTTCCTGTTCGTCAGATAATAATCTGGAAACGTAAAGGTGGTATAAATTTCAACGCTGGCTACTTCTTGCCTACCTATGAGGTTATTTATCTTATAGCAAAACCAAAATTTAAGTTAGCGCCAAAAGCTAACGCTGTTGGTGATGTCTGGGAATTTGGCCAAGAGCTTAAAAATCCTCATCCCGCACCGTTCCCCACTGAACTAATTGAAAGGATCATAGGATCAACTAAAGCCCAGATTGTTCTAGACCCCTTTATGGGTTCAGGCACCACTGCAATTGCAGCCATGAATTTGGGAAGAGATTGGATTGGTATAGAGTTGTCAAAGAAGTACTGTGAGATGGCAGACGAACGAATAAAGAACCACGTCGTCCAATCAGCCCTGGTTACCGATGAAGTACCAGTAGATAAACCAGTAATATTACCAAATAAGGGGAACCAGGAAAGTCTGTTAGCTGCATGAAGATATACACAAAAGAAGAAATCATCAAACGACTGATTGAAATATCAAAAATGGGGTGGGTTGAAAGTGGCAGACATGGCAATCATGGCGGGATAGGAAATACCCTTGAGGACTTACTAGGCATCGAAGAGAATAATCTGCCTATCCCTAATGCAGCAGAGTGGGAATTAAAAACTCAAAGGCTAAATACCACATCCCTGACTACACTGTTTCACACAGAGCCTTCTCCGACGGCATTAAAGTTTGTTCCAGCTATATTACTTCCTAAGTATGGGTGGAAGCACCAAGAAGCGGGTAAAAAGTACCCAGAGACTGAAAAAAGCTTTAGGCAAACTATCGGAGGGCTCGGTAGGAGTGACAGGGGATTTAAGGTTGTTATTGATAGAGCCGAAAGAAAAATAGAAATATCTTTTGACGCTTCTGCCGTTGATAGTCGTCATGCAGAGTGGTTAAAAAGCGTAGAAGAAAGAGTGGGACTTGGTGAATTAAACCCACAGCCCTACTGGGGCTTTGAAGATTTAGAGCATAAGGTTGGCGCCAAGCTCACTAACTGCTTCTTTGTCCAAGCAGCAGTAAAAAGAGTTGAAGGCAAGGAGTATTACCATTACCAGAGAGCTACCATGCTAAAAGGGTTGGATTTTGAAGGGTTCCTGCAGTGCCTAGAAAATGGAACTATTTTAGTGGATTTCGACGCACGAACTGGCCATAATCACGGAACAAAGTTCCGCATTCGACAAAATGCTTGGCCACTTCTTTATAGGGAAAAGGTTCTACTCTTTGATACTAATCTAGAGAACCGTTCTCTAGATTAGTTGTTTTATTGCTTAATAAACAAAATGTCCCTCTTGCGAGGGGCACTTTGTTTGGTGCGGGTGACGGGACTCTAAAGCCGCGACCGGCCAAAGGCTGGCGCGGCTAAAGCCGTGGGCTATTGTCTGATTTCGATGAGGCCACGGGTTAGAGCCCGCTTACGCCGGACATGAAAAACACCCCACGCAAAAAGTGGGGCGCTTTTCATGGTGCGGGTGACGGGACTCTAACCCGTGGCCTCATCCTTGGCAAGGATGCGCTCTAGACAACTGAGCTACACCCGCGTGACTCTTCGTAACTCTTATAGAATAGCAAAAAATGTCGTTTTTTCAAGAGACGAAGCGATGGGTAGCCTAGGACTCGGTAACCCGCTGCAGACTAAAGGCCATTTGCTCGGCAGTGGGCAGGCTTTGCCCGTACCAATGGTGCGCGAGTTGGTCGTCGTCCCTCACTACCAAAACGTGGGGGAAGCTCATCCTGTTTAGCGAATAGAACGCTACAATGCTTTCCCCGTCCTTGTTTTTTGCCGACAACACCTCAATTTGGTGCTTTGGAGCCCGTTTTGCCAGGTCGGCAGCCAGCCGCTCGGCTGCGCGCTGCTCTAAAACATTCCCGCTGTGGATTATGTAAACCGCCGCGCCATGGCGATCCTTAATAGATGTAAAGTCTAGTCCCATGTCAGCATCATACCACAACCGGCTAGCCGATAACCAACCACGCTATCGACCGGCAAATACCACTATGAGCGAGATGATGATTAAGAGTGACGGCCAAATCCTCGACCAGACGTGCCGGTAGCTCTTGGTCACGCCCTCGCCAGTCTCAAGTCGGCGCAATGTGAGCATTGATGCCATATGGCGGTGGAACCAGCCCTCGGCCACGGATGGCAGGCCCATCAGCTTTTTCACCTTTCGGAGCGCAAACAGTATGTTGCCCAAAAAGCCTAAGACGGAGTGGTAGTTGACGAAGATTAGACCGGTTTTGTCCTGATACATCATGTCCTCGCCAAATACATATCCGGGCACGCCACGCCCCACTACATGCCCCTCTATGCGGACCGGCTTGCCGCGCAGCGGTGAGGCGTAGGGGTTACGCATCTCGTCCAACACGGTAGTATTGGCTGCCTCGCGGATTGGGTAGCGGTACATAGCTTTTGCCAAAAAGCCGAGGCCAAGCGCGGCCAGCGCCAGCGCGAATGATTTTGTAAAGACGAGAAATACGCCGAAAAGCGCGAACGGCAGCAACACTATGCCCATATCCTTAAAGAAATTGCGCCAGAGCGCGTCAACATTCAGGTGCATCCTTGTTGCTGCGCCGTCAACGTCGTAGCTAAAGGTACGACCACTTTTGCTTGGCAGTTTGCTGAGAAGATGGATGCGCCGGCCGGTCAGCGGATGGGTCGAATTGAGCTCGATGAGTTTAGCCCATGGGTTATAGCTGTCGAACACCATAGCCTCGGCAATGATGTGGCGGTCGTGGTGCGCAACGTAGGTGAGACTGCCGGTGGCCTTGGCGTCCTTAACGTCCACCAGTCCCATGTGTCTGGTGCTTGCGAGCAGGCGCTTGGTTTTATCCCCGTCCGATTCGGTAACAATGCCGTAGGCGATCTTGATGAGCGCCGTCGCCAGATCATCCGGCTCGGTGATTTTGGCAGAGAAAGCGTCGGCCAGCTTTTCGCGCGTCCGGCTGAGGAACAGCAGCAGGTACGAACCAATCCAGTACAAAATGAACGACAACATCCCGATGAGCGGCAGCGGATTGTTACGCCCGCGCGTGCGGATGAGCACCGCGTACAACTCGTACAAAATTTGCACCAAAGTGCTGGCAATCGTCATCACCACAAAATCGCGGTGGACAATGTGCCCCATCTCGTGCGCAACTACCGCTTTTTGCTCGTCTTCGTTCAAGTATTTAAAAATGCCCTGGGTAATCACCAAGCGGGCGTTAAACCTGGCCGAGCCGTAGGTGAAAGCCGTCGGGTTGTTATCTGCAATGATCCCGACCTTGGGGAACTTGAACTTGTACTCATCCGCAACCGATTGGATAAGTTTGGCGATGTGCGGGTAGTGCTGCTCAACTTCCTGTTGCTCCAGAAAACGCACCTTGTAGAAGATGCGGTTGATAAAATCAGTGATCTTGGGGCCGACGAGCCACAGCAAGAAGTTGAACGCTACCGTCATGGCAATGGCCGGGACGATGGCTACATGGTCGGTAACGAGCAAAATCAGGATAATAATGAAAAAGACGAACGAAGATAGTAGGCCCAGCGTGATAAGTGATGCGCCAAAGAGTTTCATGTTGCTCCTTCGATGCTGCTTTTGCTTTATTTTGAGTATAGGTTATTGAGACAGCGAGCACAACAGGCAATCGGTGGCGCCTCCCAGATTATAGCTTCGCGCCGGCTCGCCTTTAATTTCATAGGAGCGGCGAGTCACTTAATCCCTGCACTCCCAGGGCCTCGGGCTTCGCCCGAGCGCAGAGTGTCATGCTCGGAGCGGGCTCCTGCGCGTGACACTCTTGGCGTCGCACTGGCCGTTCGCTTCGCTTACTCACCCAGTTCGAGCCTGGGGCCCTCCAGCCAAGAAAAATGCCCCAAGCTGAATGCTTGAGGCATTTTTCTTGGTGGCGCCTCCCAGACTCGAACTGGGGACACAAGGCTCTTCAGGCCTCTGCTCTACCAACTGAGCTAAAGCGCCATCAATCGACTCTCGCCGACCCTGTTATCTTACCTGTTTTTAACATTTTTTTCAACCGCTGCCCAGATTTGGTCGGCGCACTGCTGCACCGCAGCTTCGCATTCCATGAACGGCAGTTCTAAGAATTCCTGCTTGGTTACAAACTTGACCGCTACGATTTCTTCGTCGTCCGAATCAAAGACAAAATCATGACTGGCGACTTCCACCGGTACGGCGATAGATATTTTCGGCCGGCCCTCAGGCGTTGTATGCCGGTAAAAACAAATAGCTTCACCGATAGATGCCACCTCCACGCCAATTTCTTCCCGTATTTCCCGCCGAATACAATCTTGCCACGTTTCGCCGTGTTTCCATCCGCCGCCGAGCATGGCCCAAAGACCATCGACATCCTGGCCGACAAGCAGCCGGTTCTCGTCATCAAAAATCAATGGCTTGATTGATATACGGTAGTAATTTTCCGGCGGATAAAAATCGTCTGTCATAGGGCGATGGCATCGTGGTTTAAGGTTGAGCCTGCGGCAGCGCTATTCTTGGGCGGCCAGATTTTATCAACAAACTTAACGATATCCGGATCAACGTCGCACCAATTGAGGGTAAGAAATTCTTCGCGGGTAACGAAGCGGACTTCGGTCACTTCGTCCTCATCGTATGTAAAATCAAAACTCTCAAGCTCAGCTTCGGCGACAATACGCAGCATAAGGCACTTGCGGATCTCACCCTGGTACGTGCCGCGGCCATAGTAGGTGAACAGGAGGTTGCCAACTTTTTGGACCGCCACGCCCATCTCTTCCTCGAATTCGCGGCTGAGAGCTTCCTCAAAGGTCTCGCCATGCTCCCAGCCGCCACCAGGCAGCTCATACGTGCCAGTATCGTCAGCGCATACAAGCACCCTGTCCTGATCGTCGCGCACGATTGCCTTTACAGAAACACGATAGTACGGCGATTTCAGGCCGGTTTCATCAAAATACTGTGAATAATCTATGCCCGCCATTAGCACGACACCCCTTTAATCCATCTCAGTATACATGCTGGTCTATCCGAATGCTATAATGCGCGTAATGGATAAACGGGTGTTGTATCTAATAGAACAGGCCGGCATGATGCTGGACATGCCACGCGCGCATGTGCGGAACCTCGGCAACAATACGCCGGACACCATTGCGTCGCACTGTTACCACGTGGCTGTCATTGCCTACTGTCTGGCGAGGATGGAGGGCTTAAGCAACGAGGACGGCCTGAAGGCCATGGGCATGGGACTGCTGCACGATCTTGCCGAGGCACGCACCGGCGACGCTGACTTCGTAGCCAAAAACTACACGCGCATGGACGACGAGAAAGCGGTGCACGACCAGTTTGCCGGCCTGCCGTTCGGGCAGGATCTGGAGGGCATGGTGCACGAATATGAGGAACGCGAAACACTCGTGTCCAAGTGTGCCAAAGACGCCGACACGCTGGCGCAAATGTACATCGAATGGCTGCTGGCATGGCGCGGCCACAAGCTTGCCGAAAAATGGTTCGAGGGCGACTTTACAAACCGTGTACCACACATGCGCACCGAATCGGCCAAGAAGCTGGCCCATGCCATGAAAGATAGCCACCCTCAAGAGTGGTGGTGGTCGGAATTTGTCGACAAAGGGATTAACTACAAGCACCTAAACGGACACAAATAAACCTAGAACAAACTAGTCTGGCTGTTTTTTGCGGCGCGTTTGGCGATACGGCGGAGTTGGTCAGCTATGCCTGGGTCGGTATGGCGCGTAAGTACATCGACTGGCAACTGCCGGATAAAGCGCGAAGGCTCTGAACTTTCGCCGCCACGGTTGCGGGCATGGGTGATTTCGAGCCGCTCGCGGGCGCGGGTGGCGGCGACGTAGAACAGGCGCTTTTCTTCGGCTTCGTCGCCGCGGCTTGATGGCAAAATCCCCTCCTCCGCGCCAATGAGAAAAACGTGCGAAAACTCCAGCCCCTTGCTGGCGTGAATGGTGAGTAGTGTGATGGCGTCAGCGGCCGGATCGTAAAACCCGTGCTCGGCAATGTCGTCGAAATACGCAACCGCGGCCGGCAGGCCCTTGAACTGGACGAGCGTGCCCATAAACTGCTGTAGGTCGCGGTTGGGTTCGACGCCCAAAATTTCGATGATCTTTTCGGCCAGCGCGCTGGGCACAGCCTCTTCGGCCTTGTCGAGTGCGTCACGCAAGTAGCGCTGCTCGGCGCTGGTGTAGCCCTCCACATAGACCGGCTCGTGCTTGACGGCCGCGCGCATCAGGGCCAGGATGGCTTGGATCTGCGGCTCGTCGTACGGCGACCCGTCGCCGACAACCTGGTACGGCAGGCCGGATTCGTCAAGCATTTTCTGGAAGGTTGCGGCGGCCGGACGACTGCGGTACAGCACGGCAAAATCGCTCAGGCGGCGATGGTGCGCGGTCGCGTCGTCACTCACCGCGCGCAAAAAATCACCGCCGCCGATGGCGCGGTGGATTTCGTCCAGCACCCAGCGCGCCTCGCTGTACTCGTTGAGCACCTCCACTGCCCGCACCATGCCGGCCGTCTGGCTGTGCGCTGTGAGGTCCGGCGCTTCCTCGAACAACGCATTGGACAAACGCACCACTGCTGGCACAGACCGGTAGTTAGTAGTGAGCGTAATCTCTGTGCGGTCTGGAAAGTCTTGCCGGAAGCGATCGAAAATCGTGCCGCTCGCGCCGCGGAAGCCGTAAATCGACTGGTTCGGGTCGCCGATGACAAAGATGCTATTGTTTGGCAACAGAAGCTTCAGGATTTCGTACTGCAGGAGGTTCGTGTCCTGGAATTCATCTACCAAAACGTATGTGTAGCGAGCCTGAACTGCTTTCCGAGCAGCTTCGTCGCGCTTCAGCAAATTGTACGTACTCACAAGCAAATCGTCGAAGTCGCGCAAGCCTTGCCCGGCCAGCGCTTTGTTGTACACGCGAACCACTTTTGCCAGTTGAACATCCTCGAGTTCAGGCTGGTTCTTGGCGCGCGAGATTGCCAGCGCCAGTTCGCGAACGCTTAAGTGCTTTAGCCCCTTCGGCCGCGGCAGGCTTTTAATAATTTGCAGCCGCTGTGCTTCGCTCGCAAATGGCATTTCGTCACCCAATAGCTCGTAGCAAAGACCGTGAAATGTTGTGATTGTCGGCTCCCCCGAAACGAACGCGGCGACGCGGCTTTTCATCTCTTCAGCCGCCTTTCGAGTAAACGTTAGTGCAAGAATTTGCTCCGGTTTCGCACGACCACTCTCAATCAAATACGCAATCCGGGCGGTCAGTGTCTTGGTCTTGCCCGTTCCCGGGCCGGCCACAATCACCACCGGCCCATCAGCAGCTTCTACTGCACGCTGCTGCTCGGCATTAAGCTCCCTGAGCCATACCATGAGCGCGGATAACCTCCTGTAGTTGCTGGTGTATATGCGGGGCCGCAACACACATGGTAAAGTTTTGCCCGGCTTTAGACAGGGGATCCGAGTAGTCTATCGGTCGGCCGTCAAACGAGGTGTATACGCCGCCGGCTTCCTCTATTACAATGTGCTGCGCTACGTTGTCCCAAATTTTGGAAGTCTGGGCGAGCAATGCGGCATACCGACCTGCCGCAACCATGGCAACGTCATAGGCGGAATTTGAGTCACGCAAGTTTCGGATGTTAAGCAAGATCTCACCCAGCAGTGCGGCCTCGGCACGGGTGTGTTCTGGGTCCTCGGGATGGCCGTCGATACCGTACGCGACCAGACAATCCTGCAGCCGATCCGGTGCCTGCACCTGCAATCTCTTGCCGTTGCAGTATGCGCCCTGCCCTCTGGCTGCAATGTACAACTCCTTAAAGTACGGTAATGCCACGCCGCCGGCTATTGGCTCAGCCCCTTTCAAAAGCCCCAGCAAAATGCCATAATGCGGCAGACCAGCGGCAAAATTGCTCGTGCCATCAATGGGGTCGATGACCCATGTGTATTCTGAATCTCTATTAATGACTCCTGCTTCTTCGTCGATGATGTTGTGATCCGGAAAGCTTGACTGGATAGCGGCAACCAACTGCTTGCCAACGGCCAAGTCTGCTTCGGTGAGCACCTGGTTGTTGTCGCCAGGTTTGGTCGTGCCCGATACTTTGCCGAAATATTGGTTCGCCAGGTTGGCCGCCTTTTGTAGCTCAGTTTCTATAAACGCTCGGTAATCCATGTTGCCATTCTACAGCAAACTGAGCTGGCTGGTCACTGCAGTGCGCTCCTCGGCATCTTTGAAGACTTTAATGGTGCCATATAAGCCGTCGTAACCTGGGTCGCGGACAACGTCGCCGCTTCTTAGCTTGTCTATGGCATGGGCGAGGAGCTTGAAGCCGGCCATCTCGATGGCTTCGATTGGTACTGAACGCAGCACGTCAAACTCGTTGCCGAGGCGGTCGATGACTTCGTGGTATTCGGCGGTCACGGCCTTGCCGTTTGTACTCTTTGTGCCCTTTAATTCAGCGATGATTTCGGCGAGCGGAATTATATAGGTAACTTGTTTAGGATTTTCGGGCTGGTAGCCGGCTGGGCGGGAAGCAAGTTCAGCTACGCGGTTGTCGACGCCAACGACGAGCGGCTTGGTGCAAACCGGACACAGCCCGCCATGCACCGCGGTTTCTTCCGGCGTAAAGCGGACGTTGCAGGCGCGGTGGCCGTCGGCGTGGTATTTGCCCTCTTCTGGAAAAAACTCGATAGTGCCAACCAGGCGCTCATCGTTGCCTTTGAGTGCACCGGCAATATCGTCATAACTTAGATTTGCCCGTACCAGCGTTGCCTCGCGCCCGAGCTTCTGCGGCGAATGCGCGTCGGAATGGCTGGTGATGGCGATGTTGTCGAGATGCGCGACGCGCCAGTTCATGGCCGGGTCGCTGGACAGGCCGGTTTCAATAACCTTAATCTCCGGCGCCAGCTCTTCGTAGGCTTCTTCGATGGAATCAAATCCAGACTTACTGCCAAACATGCCAAACCACGGCGTCCAGATGTGCGCTGGAATGTACAACGCGTCTGGGCTCACTTCCAGTGCGTGTCTGAGCAGCTCCTTTGCATCAATACCCAAAATCGGGCGGCCGTCGGCTTTGAGGTTGCCGATGCGCTCCAGCCGCGCGTTGAGCTCACTCACTGCCTCAAAGCTGGGCAGCACGATCAGCTGGTGGACTTTGCGTACTTTACCGCCCTTGCTGTAAATGCTCGCAATTTCAACGGTCGGCACGAAGCGGATTTGTTGATTGCGCACGCTGGGTGGCAGCAGGGCGTCGATCGGCGCGACAAACTCATCCTTTAGCTTAAAGAGTCCGGGTTCGGCCGGCTCCAGCTTGGCCCGCATTTCCTCAAACCATGCCGGATGCGTAAAGTCGCCGGTGCCAATAACATGGATACCCTTTAGCTTGCCCCACTTGTATAAACCCTCAAACGTACAGTCCTTCGAAGTTGCACGGCTATAGTGCGAGTGAATATGCAGATCAACCACCAATTCTTGCATACAACCAGTATACCGGACCCGCTGCCGTAAGAAACTTTACATTTCAACAATATTGACAGTGCTATGATGGGTGTATGGCTATGCCGGTTTTTGCTTATGGGAAACTACGACCGCTCAGGCAGGCAAAAGGTCTGACCCAGGGTGAGATTGCTGCTGAACTGGGTATCAGCCGGCCGACGTACGTTCTGATGGAGCAGGGCCAGCGCGAACCGACACTAAGCCAACTTTACACACTCTCGCGGCTGCTTGGCGTGGAGATTAGTGAACTGGGCAGCAACCTGCCGACTTCGACCCAACATCCGTTTGACTACCACAAACTCAAAGAACTGGTGTTTACCTGCGCCTCAGCCGGTGCCGAAAATGGCGCCATCACCAAAACCAAGCTGTCACTGCTCGTATATCTAGCCGACTTTTCATGGTACCGGCTGACCGGACGCGCCATCACCGGCGCGCTATACCGTCACACTACCCGCGGGCCGGTGGCTGACGACTTTTTCCGGGCGCTCGACGAACTATACGAAGGCCAGGCGATCGCCATCGAGCCGACTGGTGTAACGATGATCATTCGGCCAATTGAACGCGCCCAGCCTGCGCTGCTCAGCCAGGAAGAACAGCTGCATGCGCAGAAAATCTGCGCCAAATGGCGCAAGGAAAGCACCGAGGCGGTAATGCGTTTTACCAGCATGCAAACCCCGTTTAAGTCATCCATGCCCGGTGAACCAATCGCCTATGAGACGATCGTGACCACGCCGGAGAACGAACTGTACTAACCCTCTTGCCGGTCGATAAATTCCTGACAGAAGCGTTCAAAGACAGCGTTTGTCCAGCCAAAGCCGGTTTGTGACGGATACACACCCTTGATCGGCGGCTTCTCGGGATTGACCACGTTATATTTTTCCAAGAAAACGCCATGGTGCTTGAACCATTGCAAGTTGGTGTGCAGCCAGCGCATGGCAATGCGGCGCGCCTCGTCATGGTACCCGTAACGCTGCAAACCTTTGACCACGATAAAGTGCAACGGCGCCCAGCCGTTGGGGTATGCCCACTGCATCGGCATAGTGCCGGGTACGAGCACACCAAGCGGCGTGCTGTCGGTTGTGCTTAAGCCTCCCTTTTGCTCGAACCGCCGGAGCGCCCGCACCAGCGCTCTCGCCTTGGTCTCGTCCACCATACCGGCCCACATCGGGTAGTATGCGGCGAGCGACGCCACGTTGCCGCGCTGCTCTTTGTAGTAGTTATAGTCGTAATACAGACCGCGGGATTTATTCCACATCAACTTGTCCATTGTGCGCTTGCGCTTGGCCGCTGCCCGCTCCCACTCTGCCACCTCTTTGTCATTGCCGAGAATACGTGCAGCTTCAGCAAAATCCATCTCGTATTTGTAAAGCAAAGCATTGAGGTCAACCGGCAAATACATCAGGCAGCGGCGGTTGAAGCGCGGGGTGTAATCCCAGCCGCTCTCCGCCTCGGCCAGGTCGTGCGTGTAGTTGATGTCATAGTAGCGGCTCAAACCCTTATACACCTGTCGCGTGTTGGGCTTTCTGGTACCCATCCATACTGTGCGGTATTCCTCCTTGGCCACGGCCATGTGTTCCTCGAGCCACTTCTCGCCCGGGTTATAGGCGTTGTACACATCCATGATGAATGACGTCAGAAGCGGCGGCTGTGACCGGCCGGTCAGGTATGTGCGCGAAGCATTGGGAATGATGTGGAGCTGCTTGAAGAGGTAGATCAAATTTTCGAGCATGCCCATAACCAGCTCTTTATGCTCCTCATCGAGCATGCCCTGGATCATGAAGTAGCTGTCCCAATAGTACATTTCATTAAAGTCAAACTCATGACCCTCTTCGTATGCCGGCACAAGGTACGGGTAGGGCAGCCCCAAGGCGCTGCCGTTATCTTTTGTGTGGTGTCGCTCTAGTTTCTTCCAGTACTCGGCAATATATTCGCGGGCGGCTTTAACATCACGAGCTGATAACTCGTGTACACGTCCGCGACGGAACCATCGGTATGTGGTGTTTTGTACTATTGCACGTGCCTGTTCCAACATAGGCAACACTATCCTTCCTTATGTAGCCTAGGCTACGCGATCAGGGGGCGTCAAGCGAAAAACATTAGTATTTTCTGTGAAAATTATGAACGACCGATTAAATAAATTATGCTTCGTTGTGACTTTTACGGTTAAGGTGCGCTTGCTAATGACCTACGGAATACTTATTACCCCAAGCGACCATGGACTGCAGAATCGGGATGAGGTCCTCGCCCTTGGCCGTGAGTGAGTACTCCACGCGTGGCGGTACCTCGGCATACGTCTTTTTATTGATAACTGCTTCGGCCTCCAGGAAATCGAGCCGCTGCGACAGCGTGCGCGGACTAATGCCAGCCAGTGCCGTTTGCAGCTCGCTGAAGCGGCGGGGACCGGCGGTCAGTTCGCGGATGATAAGGCCGCTCCATTTGTCTCCGATGATCTTAAGTGCTGCTGCGATGCAGCCGCCGCGCGGTTCGGTTACCTCATTCATACTTTACTTTGTATAGCATTGGGGCTATAGTAGTCACTATACAAAGTATAGCATAAATGTATGGGATTAAGGAGGGATGATGGCTTACGATACTATCGCCAGCGACGAACAAATAGAAAAGACCAAACAGGCACTCGAAGCCAACGGCTTTACCGTGATCGTTGCTGAAAACGGCGAGGCTGCCAAGAAAGCGGTGCTGGATCTGATTCCTAAGGGTGCCGAGGTGCTAACCAACACCTCAAAGACACTCGAAGCACTGGAGCTGGACAAGGCTATCAACGAGTCCGGCGAGTATGACTCAGTACGGAACAAGCTCAACGCCATGTGGGGCGACCCCGAAAAGAAGCGCGACCAGCGCAAACTCGGCGCTGCGCCGGACTACACCATCGGCAGCGTGCACGCCATCACCGAAACAGGCGAAGTGTTTATTGCCTCTAACACCGGCAGCCAGTTGCCTGGCTACGCCTACGGCGCCGGAAAGGTCATTTGGGTTGTTGGCGCGCAGAAACTTGTTGCGACTCATGCCGACGCCCACAGACGCTTGGAAGAATATGTACTGCCGCTCGAAAGCGAACGGGCGCGTGCTGCGTACGGCGTCCCGGGCAGCAACATCAGCAAGCTTTTGATTGTTTCCAAGGAGGTTGAAGAGGGACGGATTACGATTATTATCGTCAAGGAAAAACTTGGGTTTTAGCGGCTACACGTTTGTATCACAAAAAGGCGGGGATTCGTCCCCGCCTTTTATTATTCGGCCTGCGGCGAGGGAATAAGCGTGTACAATTGAATTATGAAATCGGAACTGAATCGAACCGCTGTTAGTGCTACGTTGCACTGTTTAACTGGGTGCGGGATTGGTGAGGTGCTTGGCATGATTATTAGCACGGCGCTGGGGTGGGCAGCTGCGCCGAGCGTAGTGCTGGCGGTAGTGCTCGCCTTCTTCTTTGGCTATGCACTGGCCATGCGGCCGTTGCTTGGCCACGGATTAGCGTTTAAGAAAGCGCTCGCGCTGGCGCTGGCTGCCGACACCGCCTCGATCGCCACTATGGAGATTGTGGACAACGGGGTTATCCTGCTAGTGCCCGAGGCCATTCATGCCGGTCTGGCCACCTGGCTCTTTTGGTGGAGTCTGGGTCTTGGGCTGGCGATCGCCTTTGTCGTCGCTTTCCCGCTCAACCGCTGGCTCATTTCGCGCGGCAAAGGCCACGCCGTCGTACATAACATGCACACTCACCACAATCATCACAGCCACCACCATCACCACTAAGACTAAGGTGACGACAGCGAAACGCTTATGGCTGTGGCATTGCCGCCGGTCAAGTGGTACTACAAATTTGTAACTGCGAGGAGCTATCATGAAAAAGACTGAACAAGGATTCGGAATACTCGAGGCGGTCATCATCGTAATGATCGTTGCGCTGCTGCTACTGGCCGGCTGGTTTGTTCTCAACAAACAAAAGAGCGACACAGACAGTCAAACTGGATCGACAAACAACAATGTTACACAAACAGACCCGACTACTATCTACGACGTCGATATTACACTGCAGACCGAAGCCGATCTCGACAAATTGCCCGATTACACGCCGGCCAGCTTTAAGACATACTTGGCGGAAATCCTGCGCAACAATTCATATGCCTACAATGAAAATGAGGGCGTGGACACCATCGTGGAATACAGAATTAGCAAGATCAGCCAGGTTAACATTGCTGGCGGCAGGGCGGTGGTAGACAAAGACGGCAATGGGTATCCTGGCGGCGCGCCGGTTATATGGGTATTGACGCCGTCTGGCGCATGGGACGAAGAATCGCTGAACGGCCCAGTCTGTACCAGCAAAAATGGCGGCAAGATCTACGAGGAGTTCGCGGCGGAATGCTACAGCGAATATGGCGCGACCGATCAGTCATCGTGGGGCAAAAATCCTCACGGATCGATCACATCTCTCGGCAACTAATCGAGTTTAATACTTGATACTCTCCGCCAGGGCGCGGATGTCCTGGTACTGGCGGCTTTTTAGGAACGTTTCTTTATCGACGCGGGGCGTGCCGAATTCGAGCGTGCCGCCGGGTTGCGGGTCAGGATCGACGAACCCGAAACCCAAAACAAGCGTGTCGACAGGCGCGTAACAGCTGTTCTGCTTAATGTGAACGGCCAGCACGTCGCCCTGCTCTTCGTGCAGCTGGAGGTAGAGGCCGTTGCTTAGTCGCTCGCCTTCGGTTGATGTGGCTGGTGCACACGGATTGTCGCTTGCCGACATTTCCTCCGGGTAGAGGTCAAGACGCTCCGGGCGGTCTTTGATACAGTTGTAAGCGGTCGTGCCGTACATCTTCAGCTCATAGCCTTTGCGTTTATAATCTGTTTTGATTGCACCCGGCAGCTCAATGAAAGGCTTACCCGACTCGCAGTTGTTAATGGTCCAGTTTGCAGGATATTTAAATGTCGCGTTCTCGGCCGCATATACTTTGAGCTGGTCTGTTACAGGATACGAGCTGGCATTACCCCGCAGCAGAAAAACAAGCCCCAGCACAATCACAGCTGCCCACGCCATCACTGCAACTGTGTGCGCTGTCGACCATCGCTCTGCCAGTGTTTCTATGCTCAAGGGTCCCACAACATTACTCATAATAACAGATATAAGACGCTTGTGTTTCGGCGAAGCTGTCAAAGGAGCGTAACCTTTCTTACGGCAACGTCATGTGCCCCGCTCTACACTGCAAAGGGTGAGCGGAGAGACTTATGCTAAGACGCTTCATTACCGCGGCCATCGTAGCCCTGCTGCTCGCGGTCGGCATACCGGCAGTTAGCGCATCGTCGCAAAGTTCTGCTAACGGGTCGTGGATGAACACCCTTAACTCGTCCGGCGACGGGCCAAATATTGCGGCCGGTTTGTGTTTGGGGGCCAGCCTGGATTTTAGCGCGGCGAGCGCCGCAAGATGCGTCCGGCAGACCCGACCCAGCACCAACACTGCCAGCCGTACAGCAACGACTGCCGACCGGGAGGTGCCGCGGTTTCAGTACGCGGCGCTGGGCGACTCCGTTGCCTCCGGCAACGGGCTGCCAGAAGGCAACAACCTTGGCGACGGCGTCTGTGATCGCAGTACTGAATCATACCCTTACTACATTGCCGCGGCGTTAGACGTTAGCTTTATCCATGTCGCCTGCCGCGGTGCAACTATGCAGAACATGCTTGTGAGCCAGAGCGTCATCGGTCCCAATCCCGCGCCGCAGCTCAACAGCGCCTTTGCGGCAGGCACACCAGAACTTATCACTATCACCGCCGGTGCTAATGACGCCCGCTGGCAGACGGTTCTTCTACGGTGTCTGCGAGGCGCCTGCGGCACGAACAGCGACGCCCGAACACTCCAGACCGCATTCGCCTCACTGCAAAACGAGTCACAAGCGGCACTTAATGAAATAGCCGAACGATCTTCCGGAAGGGCACCCCAGGTTATTCTGACCGGCTACTACAACCCTATCGCCAGCTGCGCCGGCGTCCACCCTCGCGTGACCGACGATGAGCTAGCATGGATCAGTGATCAACTGGACAACCTTAATGCAACGCTGGCGGCTGTGGCCGCCGAGTACTCTTTTGCTACTTTCGTGCCGATTAACTTTACCGGCCACGATCTCTGCTCAGCCGACCCCTGGGTACAAGACACCGATGACCCGGCACCCTTACACCCCACAGCCACCGGCCAGCAGGCTATCGCCCAGACGATCCTGGCCAATTTATGAACGATACCCTGACCAAATGATACGTCAAGAAAAGTGCCCAACCATAAAGTCGGGCACTTTTCTTGGTGGAGCTGGCGGGCACTGCCCCCGCGTCCGAAGGTTTATCTGGTTGGTCTATCCTACAGGTTTAGGCTGCTTGAAAAATCTCGACAGGCAACGGCTAAACAGCCGAAACGTTACCTGCCAAAGGCCAAGGTCTTAGCAAACACTATGGCCAGCAGTGCTTGCGCATCCAGACGATATGACACGCACTGATGCTATCTGGCGTCGCGTCAGGCGCGGCTGTAGATAATTAGGCTACAGCTGCGAGCTGGCGCTGAGCGAGAACTTCGTTCACCTTAGCGATCCAGCTTTGTGCCTTGTTGGCATCTATTCAATATTGCCTATAACGCTGACAAGCGACCTGCTGATCCAACCGATAAAGTCCAACGTCGAGCATAATTTCAGCCCCGTGCCTACATTATATCATATCTACACAAAAACGCTAGTGTTTTAAAATTCGTTTTTTATAGATCTCGCCCACCAGTGGAGCGTCAGCGAACGACGACACCAGGCTGCCTGCAGGCGTTTGTACGATGATGGTATTCTCTTTGCCGATGACCACGAGCGGCCGGCCGGTCTCGTTAATTACCAGGTTGCCCCGGCTCTTTTCCAAAATCGTGCTGCCAAGCACAACATTGCCGCAGGCGTCCTTGTTATTCAGTTCATAGACTTCCTCGAACCTGCCAACGTCAACAAATTCATAACGTATCTCCATGACCCGCATGGTTTGGGAAGCCTGGAAGAGAGTGGAACTTATGTCGATAAACGGCATTGCAAGAAAGGCCTTTTTGCTCGCTGCTGCATTGCCCTGCAATACCTCCTTGGCGATGGGCACCCAATCCTCGGTCGCGGCATCCAGCTCCCTTATGAGGGCGTTTTTGGTGGCAATAAACACGAAGGGCGAACGGTATATAGTCTTACCGGCAGCCAATTGCTCAAGGTCGGCTTGCGCCGGTTTTTCCAGGAACTTCGCCACTCTTCCTGCATCATCAACAACACAATAGCCATCATTACTGTTATACGTTTGGTATTTGGTGCAAAGTAAGGTGATCGTAAAGCGGGTGTCGTTTTCGTAGTGTGCTTGGACGTTCTGTAGCGAAGCGACAAACGCCTCCTCGTTCAAAATGAACTGGTCGCCGCTCTTAAAAAGCACCGGTTCGTCCCCGCTCTCAGCAATTTTTGCCACCGCCCATAGAGTATGAGGGAGCGTATTGCGGCGTTCTGGCACCAGCAGGATGCGCTTCTCATCAATGGCCGGGATGGCCGCTTTAATTAGTTCCTGCATACCTTCGAGCCCGAGCACATAAATTTCCTCTTTGGGCACAGCCTTACTCACTACAGCATAGGTGTAGCTTAACGGCGATACGCCATCGAATAATGGCTGGAACTGCTTAGGCTTTTCTGAGGTAGACAACGGCCAAAGCCTGCTCCCGAACCCTGCAGCCAGAATGACGGTTTTCATAACACAGCATTATAACGCCATGCAAGACGGTATACAAGGCGGCTGCAGCCAGAATGACGGTTTTCATAACACAGCATATAGCTATGACGCCGCCAAAAAAATATGAATGAGATTAACTTGATTGGTGTCTAACAATATGTTATTATTGTCTCTTTATCTTCTCTGTCGTGTAGTCCTGACAACCAACCATATGAGCGCCGCCGACAGGATGGGCGCCAATAGCGCCAGTTTGCCGATGCCGGACGCTATAAATAGCGCGGCAAGCACAACGCTAAGGAGCACCCATATGACGCCGTTCTTGCGGCCGACGCGCAGGCGGAGGAATTCGGCGCCGAGGTAGTAGTACGGGAAGACGGTAACGACCAGGAAGGTACTGGAAAGCAAACCGCCAATGAGCAGAATTGCCAAACCCTCCCAGAACGGGCTGATGATGGCCAGCGGGATGAGCGACACCACGGCAGTGAGGCTGGTGGCGATGAGCGGGCGGAACCGTTCGCCCAGGGCGCTCACCGCAGCATCGATCACCCCTGCCCCTTCGCGGCGCATCTGGTTGGCGTAGTCAACGAGCAAGATGGTGTTCTTGATACTTAGACCAATCAGCGCAAAAAAGCCGAGCATGGCAAAGAAGCTAAAGGCATTGTCCGAGAGGTACAACCCTAGCGTGATACCAAAGAAGCTGAACGGAATAGCCAGGAAGATGAGCAGCGGCTGGAGCAGCGAACGGAACTGCACGGCCAGCAAGATGTAGATAGCAAGCAGCACAACCGGCAGGGCGTACAGCAGGGTCTGGAACGACTCTTGGTTTTCGCTCTCCTGGCCGAAGTCATACTTCAGTACATCTCCGGGCAGGCCGTACTTGGATTCAATCACCTCTGGCGTGAACTCCTTGTCAACGGCGTTTTGGGCCAGTGTGACGAGCGTGGTAGTGTCGGTGCCGTCGAACCCGGCAAAGGCCTCGACATACATCTTGTCGTCGGCACGCGTGTAGATAGCTGGGTCGGATACGCCAGTAGACGTTACGATGACCTTTTCGCCGCTTGAACGGACCAGTTCAGTGCGAGCCAGGAAATCACTGATATCTTTAGCAAGCCTGAGCGCTGCCTCGCGGTCTTCGGTCTCGACGCGCACGCTGAACGACGCTGCAGGCGGCCCGATATCCTGTTGGCGCACTGCGACATTCGTCTCAAAGCCTTCAAATGCTTGTTCGAGCTTCTCGACCAACTGCGGTGCGGTAATATCACGCTCGGAATACGGCGTTATCTGCACAAACAACATAGCGTTCTGAGCGGTGGCGTTGGCGTAGTACGTGGCGTACTCCAGGTAATCGCCCAGGGTGTCAGCCAAAATCTTGTTGGCCTTGTCGGCGATCTCTTCGGCCTGCTCGATAGTCGTGCCGGGGTTGTAATTAAGCTGCACGATTAAGCCGTTACTATCTTTGGTGGGCGGGAAGATGTTAAATGTCACTTTCTGGAAAATGTAGCCGCCTGCGCCAACAAAGAGAAAGCCGATCAGGACCGCCACGATGCCGACACTAAACAGCTTGGCCGTGGAATTGCGCGCCCAGAGCATGGGCTTGGCGACAAACCGCGCGATTTTGGCCTCGATCTCCGCCGCCGGTTCATGCACATTTTCCTCGCCCATTTGCTTTTTGCCGAGCAGCAGGTAGCGGGCAAAGAATGGAATAAAAATCAGTGCTACAAAGAGACTAATAAGCAGCGCCGTCACCACCGTCTGCGGAATGGCGCGGATGAACCCGCCGAGCACGCCGCTCACAAAGAAGAGGGGCGCAAAGCTGAGCGCGGCAGTTAACGTGGCCGAGATCATGGCGCGCGATACTTTTTGAGTGGCCACGCGCACGGTCGCGCGCGGATCCTTGCGCCGGCGGCGCTGGGCGTCGATGGCTTCGATCATGATGATCGTGTCGTCAACAATCAATGCCAGGCACAGGATGAGCGAGAAAAGCGTAATGACGTTGAGTGTCTGGCCCATTAGGTACAGCGCGCCGAGCGTCATGGCCAGCACGGTGATCATGGACAGGATGGTGATGAGTGATGCGCGGATAGCGATGACGATCGAGCCCACAACCAAAATGGCAACCAGCGCCTCGAGCAGCACGCGCTGGAGCTCGCTGATCTGTGCCTTGATTTCCTGCGCGAAGGTGGCAGTAACTGCTGCCTGGAAGCCTTGGCCTGCGTGCTCGCGGTTGTAGACGGCCACCGCCTCCTCTAGTTTGTCGTTGAGCGAAATAACATCGGTGCCGTCCTTTTGCATGAAGCCAACGGCCACGGCATTGTAAAATGTCGTTTCGCCGTCCTTGCGCTCGCCATAGCGGTCGAAGCGGGTCTGGAGCGCGGCGTTTTGGCCGTTTGCCGTGTTACCGTTTAGGAAGGGGTCAACGACCGAAATCGTATCGATCTCGTTAATGTTCTGCTGCTGGACAAACTCTGCAAACTTCTCGCCCTCGGCCTTTAACTCGGCAAGTGACACATTCGAGTTCTTGGCATAGACAGTTACGACACCGTCGTCACCGCGTTCGGTAAAGCCGAATTTGGGCGTTTCGAACTGGAAAGTGGCTTCGCGCGGCAGGTTAGCCTCTTCTTGGATGCGCTGCTCGATCTCTTTGCCGGCGGCGTCGGCGTTAGTGTTGGTGCCGTACTGGATGACGACAGTGTAAAACGACCCCATGGCGCTGGAGCGTACCATCTGTACCCGCTCGTCCTTAAGTGCGATCTCGCCAATCGGCCTGGCGACTTCGGCATCAACCTTGGCCGGGTCGTTGACAAAATACGTACCGCGTACCACTGAGTACGGAATGTTGACGCTCGGGAACCCCTCGCGCTTCAGCAGGTTGGTGTACGCAACAACACCGAAAACCGTCAAAACTACCCAAAGCAGCGCAACCAGCCGTGCACGGTCAAACAAGAACAAGCTAAGTCGCGGTAACAAGCGGTCTTGCCCGTCTTTGCTGTAAATCTTCTTGAGTCTTTGTTTCATAACGCAGCTTTTATCATAGCAGACTGTCGCCGGCTGGCCATTGTTAAATTTTTAACCTTAAATGCCGTACGGATGGTCGCAGGCGTAGGGCTTGCCGGGTACGCAGACGTGGGTGTGGAGTGCGGCCAGCGATCCGGCCAGCACCTTTCGCTGTTTTTCGCTGAGCAATTCGTCGATCGGCTGGTAGTACAACTCCAGCACCTCTTTGGCCGCGACCATAATTTTGACACCTTTGGACGTGAGGCTCATGAGGTGTTCACGCCGGCTTTTGGGGTTTACCGACGCGGTTAGATAGCCCTTTTCGGCCAGGAGTTTTATTTGGCGGCTGACGCTTGCTTCGGTCTGCCCCAGGCGGTCGGCAATTTGCCGCTGCCGTGCGCTCGGATCGTGCTCCAGCATCGTCAAAATCCGAAGCTGCGATACGCCAATACCTAAACGCTCCTGTAGCACCTGATCGGACTGGCGCAACATCATTGTTGCCGTATGTTGCAACAGATACGGGATGGCTGACACCGGCTCCACACTTTGCCCCTCCTCAACGAGTGCCTAGTGTAACCATAAACACTTAACGCGTCAAGCATCATTCTCGTCGTTCCGGACATTTTTCGGACCATGCCTTGATTTTTGATTGTGTATTTGGTTAGATTAATTTTTTGTGACTCCATAAAATCAGAGGCTTATAACGTCATGTCCGAGCTTAGAACTGAGTCTGGTAACACTATTGTCGGGTTTGGTGCCGGCAGCCTCGATCTATACCCCCCACCTATCACCAAGCAAAGACACCTCCCTCCAGATTATAGAGCTGGCGGCAAGGTTGGCTGGAGAGAGGAAGATGAAACCTTGTTACCCAAATTTATGGCTGACAGCCGCGTTGAGAAACACGTGGGTGGCAACGTGGTTAATGCGCTTGCGCATCTTGCTACCGCTGCGGCATGCCGCGAAGTAAGGTTTGTAGGGGTTCTTGGCGAAGATGACTTTGTTAGCAATGCAATTAGCAATGACCTGAAACTACTAGGAATAACTGACCATGCAGTGCGAGTGCCAGGCTACAACCCCAGCGTTGGCATTGTTGTGCGTTATCAAAACGACCGCATGATCCGCGGCCGACCGCGCGATCCGATGGGCCCATACTGGCAAGATGATAATGCACTTGCCATGCCGTTCAGTGATGCCGACATAGCGGTAGCGGCATCCCTTAAAGACCCAGACTTACTGGCGAGATGGCTCAATCTAATTCCTGGCCGTGCTAAAGTATCCCTTAACCCCGGAAGCTCAGAGTTCGACCAACATTCAAATCGACTAGACGCCATACTCAGGGAGCGAAAAGTCGATCTGCTCGCGCTCAATGAGGAAGAAGTTCGGAAATTATTAAAAGCTGGCAACCCCTCATTGGCAAATGCCGAGCATCCCGAAGTGCTGGCCGAATGGGCATCGAAGATGTATGCGCGACATGTACTATGTACGCTTGGCAAAGACGGCCTAATCCTGGCAAATAACGGAGAGGCGATGCGCTTCATGTCTCAAACGATTGACCCCAAAACAATCGTCGACACATTAGGAGCTGGCGACCGTGCCCATGCTATCGCGATTGACGAATTGCTCAATAAAGAGCGCGACCCTCAAGAAGTCGGCGAGGCTATTACAAAAGGAACCATCGCCGTCATCCAGGTTGTAGGCGGACACAGTGATTGTTATCCTAACTCAGCTAATGACGGCTACGAAACGCATCGTAGAGAGCATACCAATCGTCCAAGTCGAGCACCTGGGCTCGGACCGCTGGGTCAATATCTGCTGCCTCAAGCAGGGTGGCTGTTTCTTCGCGGCTTAAGCGCAGGCCCGAACTTAACGCGTTAAGTAACGTTTTGCGGCGCTGCGAAAAGCCGGCTTTGACGATGCGGAAAAATTGCTTGGTGTCGACGTCGTCGAACAACGACTCTTGACGGTACGTAAGCTTGAGGATTTGCGAGTCGACCTTTGGCGGCGGCGTGAAGAGCTTGGCTGGCACGACCGGGCCGAGGCTGGCCTCGCAATAAAACTGCACACTGATGCTCAGCAGGCTCATGTCGCCAGCCCGCGCACACACGCGCTCAGCCACCTCTTTTTGCACCAGCAGCGCGGCCTTTGAAAACGGGTTTTTGCTCTCGCACAGCACGCGCAGCAAATTGCTCGTCAGATAATACGGAATGTTGGCCGCCACTTTATAGCCCGCCGGCAGACTCGTCAAGTCGAACCGCAAGATGTCCTGCTGGATTACCTGCAAGTTGGCGGCCGGGACTCGAGCAGGCAGCTCGCGCGCCAGGTCGGCGTCGAACTCCACGGCGACCACCTGCTTGGCGCGCTCGACGAGTTTGGCAGTCAGTGCGCCCGGGCCGGGGCCGATTTCGAGCACGGTGTCGTCAGGCCCGATCTCCGCCGCATCAAGCATCGCATCCAAGCTCGCCTCGTCCCGCAGCCAGTGCTGCCCCAGTGATTTTTTCGCATATGGAATATCTTGCATATTAGCCTTCCTTAAGCTTTAACGTCCATCGCGGTTAGACCAGTCGGTGGCCAGGTCGAAGCCGTGCGGGTAGCGTTTGACGAACTCGCCTGTGTCGTAAACTTTGCCGAGGCCGAGACTGGTCTCTACTATGGAGCAACGCGGATAAATATTCAGGTTAGCCGCCACAAGAATGTAGCCATCCTGGTCGACTTTGACTCCGTCCGAGCGCACACTGTACGTGCCGCCACAGAATCCCATAACACCGTTCATAGGTAGATCGTAATACGTTTCGCGGTGCTGGATGCCATCGCTATCGGTAAATAAGTAGGTGCCGCGCAATGACGTCAATCCGTTTATCGGCCGCGTACCGATAGCTACGACATGCTTGACTGGCGGCACTACTTCTACCTTCTGGATTTCGGTGCGCGAAACTTCCACACCGTTTTCAAACTCAATCTGATACGTTACCGCGCGCTTGCCCGCCGACCCCTGTTGGCGCACGGCGCGGGTGCCGACGCTCAGGTTGTTGTCGTAAATCTTCTCGACCGGCATGGGGATTTCTTCTTCGACGGTCGTGATCTCCGTGCCCCGGCGCAAGAGGAAAATCTCGATATTGGGCGTGAGCAGCGTCTCCACCGCCGGCTGGATGGAGTCGTCCGGCCCCATCTTGATGTTGCGCTCCTTGAGCAGGTCGCCAACGGTTTTGGCGCGGGTACGCATTGTCACCTGCGTGCCGTACAAATTGACGTGCACCGGCGTGGCGCGCTCGATGACGATGCGGGGGCCGATGGAACCCTCGATCAAGAAGTTCTCGGTTGGCAACATCAACAGCTCGTCCTCCGGATACACCTCAATCCCCGCCTGCTTGACGATGCTGCGTGGCGTGGCGGCCGCCGAAAACGTGAACAGCTTGCGGCTGCCATCGACAATAGTCACCGGCAGGGCGCGGTAAATGTTAACGCGAAACTCATCGCTCACAATTTCGGTATCCAGGCTGGGCTCGACCACGTCGCCCTCGTTCAGCGCAATGCCGAGCCGTTTCAGTAACCCGCCCACCGTTTTTTCCTTGGTTGGCACTGCGGTCCGCTCCTTGCCGTCGTCGGTCACAATGACCGTGTTGACGCCGGCAGGCTTGAGTGCCGGTTTGCCGCCGCTGAACAACATGATGGCGACAACACTCAAAAGCAATAAAACCGAAATCGTTACAAACGGCACCGCCACGAACGGACGGCGCGCCGCATGCTTGATCACATGTACCTTGCGGTTCCGGCCAAGCATGTAGCGCTTTCTAAAACGAGGCAATTTTATACGCATGAGTACTCTTTAGATTATTGTAACAGAGTGGTCTTTTGCTGAACCATCCGGAGTGCGCGCAGTGTGTCGGGCGAAGCGTTGCCGGCGCGCAGCTCGCCCGGGCGGGCCCACTTGAGTTCTGATATTTCGAGCCGCTGAGCGCGCACCGAGCTCGATCCAACCCTCGTCACAAACACGTGATAGTCAAAAGAAAGACCGTGCTGGCGATATGTGCCGCGGCCGACGCGCTGCAATTGGCGCGGGTCCAACCGAAGCCCCGTCTCCTCCAGCACTTCGCGCGCCGCGCCGCCGGCCAATGATTCGCCCTTGTGCAGCCCGCCGCCCGGCAAGCTCCACTTGCCCGGACTGATCCACTGCTTCATCACCAGCACCTTATCATCGTGGACCAAAACCACCCGCGTCCGGCCCCGCCCAACCTTGTAATACACCCAAAACGCCGGCCAGGCACAGAAAAACACGATCGTCCCAAGAAACTGCAGAAATCGTCCCACACATAAATTATACGGCCTTATCCGGACGGAGATTGCAAAACAATGACAAAAAACATACCATGTAACAATTAAAGGTTTCGCCATGGCTCGTTTTGAGAATGTCTTCAACGGAGTATTGGAGAACGGGTTCGATTACAAACATCCCGAATACGGGTGGCCTGGTCGTGCATTGGACATTGGCGACATCGTGATCGCCCAAGCTGACCTGATTCTACCCAGGCTAAGTTTTAAGACCACCCTTACCAGTGGACTGGTAGTTGCCTATCCGGCCGGCACACCCCCCAGTGACACAAACAAACCGCGGCTGATCGAAACGCTGACTTTCAAGCCAAAGGACGACTGGCAGCCAACCAGCATGACTACTGTTGTAGGTGCCAGTCCGCCGGCAAGAGTGTGGTTCGACCGCTATGTAAAGTCAAAAATTGACCACCAGGCGCATCCACGAGTCCTGCTTATCGCAAGCCTCGCGCTGGACGCTCACACCAAAGCAAGCGACAGCTAAATTTTTTCTAATGGCGCAAAAGCGATGTTGAGTTTCTTGACACCTTTGCCTTTGAAGTAGATGGTGGCGTTGTCGCCGTCGAGCTCGACGATGGTGCCGGTGCCGAAGATGGGGTGCTTGACGGTATCGCCTTCGTAGAGTTCGGGCACGTAGCGCGGCTCGTCTGGCGCGTCATTCCCGACTTGATCGGGAATCCAGTCTTCTATGGATCCTTTTTCTACTGGATCCCCGCCTTCGTGGGGATGACGGTCCTGGAAGCCGGTGTTGCCAAAGGCGTACATGTTGTCGGCGGGCTGAAACTGGGCGTCAATTTCGCTCAAGAATCGCGAGGGCGGGTTGTGCTGGGCACCGCCGTAGAGCATGCGGCTGGTGGCGTAAATCATGTACAGCTCCTCGCGGGCACGCGTCATGCCGACATAGCACAGGCGGCGCTCCTCTTCCATTTCGAATGCATCGTACAGCGCGCGGGTGTGCGGGAAGATGCCTTCCTCCATGCCGATCATAAACACCACCGGAAATTCCAGACCCTTGGCGGCGTGCAGGGTCATGAGCGTCACCGAGTCGCCCTCAAGATCCGCGGTGTCGATGTCGCTCACCAGTGCCACTTCTTCAAGGAAGGCAGCCAGGCCGTCGTCCTGGTATTCCTGGGCGACACTAATGAGTTCTTTGACGTTCTCCTGGCGGGATTCGCCCTGCGGCGTGCCGTCGTCCAGGTACTTAAAGTAATCGATGCGGCGGATGAGCGAGTCGATGATGCCAGCTGGCGGCGTGGTGTCGATAAGCTCGCGCAGGCGCGCCAGCATTTCGCCAAGCTCAAACAGGCCGTTTTTGGCTTTAGCAGTAATGGCGTCGTTGGACTTGATAGTTTCGAGCGCCTGTTGCAGCGTCAGCCCGTTCGCCTCTTGCCACAAAAACAGGTTTTCGATGGTTTTGGCGCCGATGCCGCGCGCCGGCACATTACAGATGCGCGTGAAGCTGATGCGGTCCTCGGGCTGGTAAATCAGCCTAAGGTACGCCATGATGTCCTTAATTTCTTTGCGGTCGTAGAAGCGCACGCCGCCAACGATTTTGTACGGGATGCCATACTGGATAAAAATCTCCTCTACCGAACGGCTTTGCGCATTGGTGCGGTAGAGCACAGCGTAATCTTTGTAGTGGCGAAGCCCGGCATCCACGCCGTTCCGCACGCGGCGCACGATCGCCTCGGCCTCGGCCCGCTCACTACCCACCTGCAGCATCTGCACCGGCAGGCCGCCCTCGGCGTCGGTCCACAGTCGCTTGTCACTGCGCTGTTGGTTTTTGGTAATCACCGCATGTGCGGCGTCGAGAATCGGCTTGGTACTCCGGTAGTTCCGCTCCAGCTTAATGACCGTGCAGTTCGGATAATCCTTCTCAAAATTCAAAATGTTCCGAAAATCCGCACCCCTCCATGAGTAAATTGAATTGTGCACTGCTACGCCATTCGCTATATAGTTGTGCACTTTCGCAACGTCCAGGTCATACACCGTCCCCGAATAAGCCTCTTTTGTAACGTCAATAACCACGTCCTCAATAAGCTCGTCACCCTCAAGCGTTGGCAAAACCATACCGGGATGAATCTGTATGGCAGGCAAGAATGAAAACTTTTTGTCCGTCAAAAATCCATACCGATTTATCTGTAACTCGCTGCCTTCTGCTGCAACCCGCTCTAGTATCTCCTCAATTTTGCCGTAATCCAAATTATGAATTTCGGTCCTGAATGTACCAGCGCGCCCAGACCTGACCGCATATCCGAGCTCCTCGAACATCTTCAAGTCTTGCCGGTCCGACGTGTTGAGGGAAAGTCTGCTTGCCGACCAGCTGCTCCTTCCTGAAGTTCGCTTGTCGCCAAAGAGCACGGCGTTCACATTAACGCGTTTTCTGCCGTTTCGGGTAGTGGCTTGCGGGATGAAGTGCGGATAGTCAAAGGAGATGCCCAGATCGGACATGAGCTCTTTAGCCCTTCTAACTGTATCGATCTCCAAATACAGAGCGTCGATGTACTTTTGGCCAAACTTCATCGATCGGTTGTCAAAGGCATGAAACACAAGCATCGGGATGCCGTATTTGTATGCCAGTAGTGCCTCGACGTACGCGGCCTCTTCGCGGCCATCACATACCTTCAGCACCCACATGCGGTCGGCTCGCTCCTGGTTGGCACGCACGCGAAGACCGATGTCATCTCTCTTGCCGTCAAAACGTGTACCCTTGGCCATGCCAATGCGGTACCCTTTATCGCGCGCATACATCAGGTACACAAAATAGGCGTCCGTTTTTCCCCACCTGGCAAATAGCAAATGGTTCGGTGTGCAGTGTATCTCCTTGCCCGATGCCGTTTTGATGCGCACAATCTCGCCGTTATACTTAAATGTTTTCCGCGCAGTCACCTCAAAATAGTTTGTGCTGCCATATCCGCTGGCCGATTGAACCCGCTCGCCTTTGCGCACATCTTCAATCTTTTTAACGCCGTCTTTGGTCTCAACGAGGCTGCCCGGCACCAGACATTGCCAGTCATCGCCCACCACTGCAATGTTTTGGTTTTCGTTCGTTAAGAGTTTGACGAGCTTGTATTGCGCGGCGTTGGTATCCTGGTACTCATCGATCATGATGTACTTGAACTGGGTTTGCCATTTTTTGCGGATTTCTGTCTGGGTAGTGAGCAGGTGGACGGTGCGGCCGATGAGGTCGTCGAAGTCGAGTGCGCCGGCGTCTTTGAGCGCTTTTTCGTACAGCGGATACACCCGTGCGGCGGCGCGCTGGGCTGGGGTTGAACCGGGCATGTTGGCGTATTCGGTCGGATCATTGAGCTCGTTCTTGGCTGCGCTGATGATGCCACTTAACACCTTAGCCGGAAAGCTTTTTTCATCGATCATTAGTTGCTTGGCAGCTTGCTTGACTGCTGCCTGCCGGTCAGATTCGTCAAAAATCACGAAGTTACGCGGGATGCCGATGTGCTCGCCGTCTTGGCGAAGAATCCGCACGCAAATGCCGTGGAACGTGCCCATATAGGGCATAAAACCCCTGTTGTCCGCGTCCGCGCCGAGCAGCTGTGCCACGCGCTCGCGCATCTCTCTGGCTGCCTTGTTCGTGAATGTTACAGCCAGGATGTTATACGGCGTCGCCTTGCCGCTCGCGATAATATGCGCAATCCGGTGTGTAAGCGTTTTTGTCTTACCACTGCCCGCGCCAGCCTGGATAAGCAGCGGCCCCTCGGTCGTCTCTACCGCGCGCCGCTGTTCCGGATTTAAACCAACAAATAAATCTAAATCCCCCTGCATTAGATATTTATTGTAACAAACAATAAGGCAAGGATCAGATCAAGCGCCTGCCCCGCGCCAATCCGACCAAACAGAAATACCCACAAAATGTCCCGATCGGAACAAATTATGTACTTTCAAGCCAAGCATTCCAGCCGTCCAGCCAAACCACACTGTCATCAAATAAATCTACCAATAGGTAAATTTATTTGATAGATATGACTTAGATATCAACACCAAGACCATGTCCATCTGCCAAGCTATCAAATAAAATGATCGATAGGTAGATTTATTTGATGGTGCGGACGATGCTGAGGATGGCGCTGGCCAGGGCTTCCGGACTGTCGCCAGCGATCGCATTTGCAGCACGGCTTTTGCCAGTATTCGGCAAAATAATCACGTGCGCTTCTTCAGCGCTGCTATCAAAGACGACGCGGTGACGCATCTCAAAACGGTCAATAATATCTTCGATTTGACTAAAAAAAGACTGGTCAGCGGTTTCGCTGCCAGTCAGGATGAGTTTAAAATTTTCGGGCAAAAAGTAGAGGGCGTGAATGGCGTCAAGCACCTTGCTGCCGGACGACATCGCCGGCCCCATAATCATAATGTCGGTCATTGTTTGTCCTGCCATACTCTTGCTTCCCTTGCAAACTCGCAATTACAGATGTATAATTTTAATTTAGAGATCCGTTTCTTGCGGACCTGGGAGGTTAGGGTGGGCGACTTGCCGCTAGTTAAACCCATCCAGCCCTCAACCTCAAATTTCGAATTAATGTGCAAACGCATGATACAACTACATTTCGGAACATGTCAATAATCTTAATGGTATAGTGGGTAGCTAGAAACATGAAGTATTTCAAAAACACCGAACTCGCAAAGCTCTATAAGGTCTCAGAAAAATCCGTTCGCAACTGGATTGAGGCTGCCCAAAAAGGCAAACTCGAGCTTCAGTTATTTGAACATAACGGCAAGTACTTTATAGCCAATACCCTAAAGAATGCCACCATTATCGAACAACTCGTCGAACGGGGCAAAAAATACAAAAATAAACGCGGCTTTAGGGTCGTGTCACCCACAAAAAAGTTTTATAGAATCTATAACACAAAACAGATCCTGAGCATTATCTCAAGCCTATCAATTCACAACGAAGTGCCCACTGAATATACTTACTTCGGTGACGGTGCAAAATTTTGGGACGAGTATTCATGGAAAGTCTATAAGGAATCATCGCCCAATCTCCTCAACCGCACAATAGAGCTTCTTAATATTTCACTCGATAATCTAGTTCGGCTTATTGGCGATCGGCACAAAGTCAACGTCATCGATCTCGGACCAGGCAATGGTCTTCCTATACGACCTGTTCTTGAGCACCTTCAAAAATCAAATAAGCTGCAAAAGTATATTGCCGTCGACCTCAGCGAAGAGATGCTCAACATTCTCGAACGCAATATTAAAGAATGGTTTGGTGGAAAGGTTGCATTTGAAGGGCGCATACAGAACTTTACCTATCAACGGTTTGACGATTTACTAATCGATGATTACGCGCGCGACGACAAGGAAACCCCAATTAATTTGGTTTTCGCGCTAGGTGGTACGCTTGATAATTTTAGACATCCTGAACAAGTACTACAAACCATTAACAGCAGCATGGGTATTAACGACCTGTTTATTTATGCAGGCTGTCTTGATACCCCGCACACTCGTCGCTATTTTGACTTCGACACATCTGGCGTTAGCAACAAGCTTGCCCCTATGGACAGAATGCTTGTGGATCTTCTTGGAATCGAAGAATCTCTGTATGACGTACAGCTAGAATTTAACGAGGAGCAGCGAATCCGATCAATTAGTATACTACCCAAGATCGATCTGTCCATTCAATTTGACTTTGCCAATGGATCGCGCTACGTCGAGCTCCGAAAAGGGAGACCGATCCTGCTCTGGCGGTACTGGCACAAGGACACAATTGAGATCATTAATGAATTTGACCAAAATGAGTTTGATATTTTGCAGGCCACAAAATCCGCCGACCTTCATTATCTACTATTAATTTCAAAGGTGAAAACCAAATACAATTAGGTATGATTTTATAAATAATCCGTATGAGGGATGTCTTCTAGGTTTAGGATTTCTAGGTCTAAGAGGATATCTAGGATTGCTGCGGCCAGGAGGATGATGACTAGCACAAGGGCGAAGATTTTTAGGCCGTGGCTGCGGTGATGATGGGTTGGATGAGCCAAAAGGTTGCCGTGTTCGTCAAACAGCGGGTCTATGTGGGGCTCTGGCTTTTGCTCTTCCTCCTGTCCTGTGCCTTCGCTGGCTGCATCTTGCACCTCTTCCAGGGGAACTGCAGCCTCTTCAGCTTCGGAGGTTTCAGGTGATTCAGCCTGCTCTTCTGTATCGCTGGCTGACTGCTGCTCTGTTTCGGTGCCGGATTCTGAGCTCTGTTCGTTAGTCTCCGCCGTTTCCCGTACCTCCTCTTTATCGCCAGTTTCCTCGGACTCTTCCGATATTGAGGTGTCCTTGGATTCTGGTGCGGCGTCAGCGTTTTGCTGCTCTGATAGCGGCATTATCACTTTCGACCTGGTAAGGAACATTGGCCGGTCTTCTTGTTCTTGATTTTGTTCCTGGCCTTCTTTCTCTGCGTCGGACTCTTCTGACTTCTCGCTATCAGAGGTCTTCTCGGATTCGGAAAAATCAGGCGCGCCGGTTACGGCATCCAAGGCAGCAACAGCAAGCGCCTCCTTGTCTTTTTCTGGCACCTCGTGATGCGCTTCCGCGTTTTGGTCCGGGGCCTGTTCGGCCTGAGCCTTTTCGTCGCCCTCCTGGTTTGACTCAACCACATTTAGATCGCCCGAGGGAGTAATCTGTATCTTGCGGCGGGACAGTAAGGGGCGGTCTTCGCCGATACCGCTCACGGAAATTTGGGCAGCCTGGGACGCCGGCTTGTGCCCAACAATGACTGGGCGGGAAGTGGGGGGCGCGGGCGACTTGCCGGGACGGCGCACGTCAAACACAACCCCTGTGGGCATTTTTGCTGACTTTCCCTTTGACTTGTTTTGGTTGTCGGCCATAACTCCTCTCTTCTCACGTCTCTTGGATTTCTACCTGCAAGCGGCGGGCGGCCTCCACAATGCCTGCAAACTTGTATGGGTTGAGGCTTGCTCCGCCAACCAGCACGCCGTCACAGCCCAAAATCTCCAAATACCCGCGCACGGTCGTATCGTCGACACTGCCGCCATACAGCACGCGGATCGAACGCCCGACGCGCTCGCCGTATAGGTGGGCGATTTGGCTGCGGATATAATCCATAGCGATTTTTACATCACTAGGCTTGGCATACTCGTGCTGGAACGTGCTAATTGCCCAGACAGGCTCGTAGGCAATGACTACATCGTGCACTTCACGCGCGGTCAAATTGGACAAGGCTGTGGTTAGCTGGTCGTGCAGCACCCGCTTGGTCAACCCCTCTTTCCGCTCCTGTTTGGTTTCGCCAACGCACAGAATCGGGCTGATTTCGTTGCGGATGGCAGCTGTCACCTTGTCGCGGATCATGGGTAAGCCCTCGCCAAAGTATAGGCGCCGCTCGGAGTGGCCGACAATGACATAATGCACAAGATCGCGCAGCATGGTGAATGATACTTCGCCAGTAAAGGCGCCTTCGTCCTTGTGGTAGGCGTTCTGGGCGGCCAGGCGGAACTTGCGGCGGTCGATTTGCAGGCTGAGCGGCTGGAGATCCAGCATCGGCGGCGCCAGCACCACCTCGATGTCGCGGTAAATGCGGATTTTATCTTGAAGCCGGTGCAACAGCAAACTGGCCTGTGACACATTGAGATGCATTTTCCAATTGCCAACGATCAAAAACTTTCGCGCCACGCTACTCAACCCTCTGTCTTTCCTTTAGCTTAACATAAGCATAATTGAAAATGAAGAAAAATCAGGGGCTAAGCAGTCTTGTGTTTTAGCTTGCGGAGCTCGGCGTCGTGTTCACGCACGACCGCCTCAAGAACCGCCATTCGTTCATTCACTTCGTCGAGGGTTGCACTTATCTGATGCACTTTTTGGTTCATTTTCGGCACATCTTCAACATATTCGCGGATCGCCTTTAGCTCATCCATCAGGATTTCGCCGAGTACTTCCTTTCGTGTTTCATCATCGATATCGTGCATAGGCTTCCAAAGTATATGCCTAGTTGCCTGTGAAAGCAATTACTTATCCTGCAGGGCTTCGACGCCGGGGAGCGGGCGGCCGGCCATGAGCTCCAGGCTGGCGCCGCCGCCGGTTGAGACGTGGTTGAAGGCTTTGGTGAGCTGTCGCTGCTCAATGTAGCCAGTGGTGTCACCCCCGCCGACAACGACGAACGGACGCGAGCCGAACGTGCCGGTCAGGGCGTCGATCAACAGTTCAGTGCCGCGGGCGTAGGGGCCGATCGGGCCGTGCAGCGCCGGGGTCTCGGTAATGCCCAGCGTGCCGTTCCAGATCACTGTCTTGGCCAGCTGCACGCCGCCGGCGATAAAGGCTGCTGACAGTGGTCCGACGTCTACCAGCAACTCGTCGTCGGCAATTGTGTGTGCGCTCGCCGGCACTTTTTTGGGATAATTCTGTATTTCGCTGATGAACGCTGCGTCCCAGTCTACCAGACGGGTGGATGCAGCTTTGTCCAACTTGGTTGTCACTACGCCGTCATGCGGCAGGAAGAACGTGAACTGCGAGCTCTTCGCCTTTTCTTCAGCTTTCTCCAGAATCTCGCGCGCCAGGTCCAGCTCGTCGGGGTCGTACTTGCTTTTGCCGATCTTCATTCCCTGAGCCGCCAGGAAAGTATTGGCCATGGCGCCGCCGATAGCTACAAAGTCGGCGATATCGATGAGTTTATGCAAGATCTCCAGCTTATCCGCAATCTTAGCACCACCAAGCACTGCCGCGAGCGGCCGAGCCGGGTTACTCATGACATCAGTGAGGGTGTCCACTTCTTTTTCGAGCAGCAAGCCGGCGACACTGGGGAGATGTTTAGTAATGGCATCGGTGCTGGCATGGGCGCGGTGCACCACGCCAAAACCATCTTGTACAAATACATCGGCGTACGCAGCAAGCTGCTTGGCAAAGCCGTCGTCGTTAGCTTCCTCCTCTGGATGAAAGCGCAGGTTCTCAAGTAGCAATATCTGGCCGGGCTCTAGCGTGTCAACTGCCTTCTGTGCCTCTTCGCCTATGCAGTCATTGACAAATAGAACCTTTCGGCCGAGTACATCGCTCAACACTTCGGCCACTGGCCTTAGGCTGCACGCAGGGTCAGGCTTGCCCTCTGGCCGCCCCAAGTGCGAGCAGATAATGAGCCGCACGTTCTTTTCAAGCAAAAACTGAATGGTTGGCAGTGACTGAGTGATGCGAAAGTCCGATGTTACGCGCCCATGTTCAATGGGCACATTGTAATCAGCGCGCATGAGGACACGCTTACCCCCCAAATCAATGTCGCGGATTGTCTTCTTGGTAAACATGCTAATGATTATTATATAACCTGCTGGCGTAATGCGGTATCTAAAAATCTGGCTTTAGCGGAATGTAACCGGCGGACGGGAAAACAGGTTCTTGATTATTTCGTAATCTTGACGTGCGGCTTCGCGAATGTCGTCAAAGCAGATCTTGTGGACAAAATCGCGTTCAATCTTTTTGAGCACCCACTGCTTAAACTCCTCTAGCGTCATCTCGCCGGCCAATTCGCGTGCAGCAAAAACGTAAAAATCGGTCTTTAGATGAGCGAGGGCGTCGGCGGCTGCTAACGCCTGCCCCTCCAGGGACGCTGGCCGGTTGCCGTCGTAGCAGCTGTGCAAACGGATGGCGTCATCGACAACGAGCTCGATCTGCTCTTTGCTGTAGCCACTCTCTTCCATGATTTGACGTGCCATTTTGAGACTCTCTTCTTCATGTTCGGCGGCATGGCGATCCATCTTGGCATCGGCGATATCGTGCAGCCATCCTGCAACTTCTGCCAGTTCCGGGTCGGCCCCGTGCGCCTGTGCGATTTCCCGTGCCTGAGCAGCAACGTACGGCACGTGCTGGTCATACAGCCAGTCTGCCCATGGCGCTCGGTTGGGGTTTTTGGCTTCGTATAGCGCAGCTACTTTGCGCTTCAGTGTTTCTAACCTTTCCATTCGTTCCACTATAGCATTGTGGTACGACTATTCAAGCACGCGGACTTTTATGGTGTCGGTGGTACCGACGACGCCGGGGTAGCGACCGGAGAGGGTGACGACAATGTCGCCGGATTTGAGCACCTTGTTTTCGCGCAGCCAATCGGTCAAGCGCTGAGGAGCGTCGGGTGAGACGGGCCGGACGTAGCTTTTAATGCCGTAGACAAGAGTTAACTGCTGGGCGACGCGCGTTTCGTCGGTCACAGCGATGAGCGGCGTCTCGGGGCGGCGACAGGCGATCTCGCGTGCCGTGGCGCCGGATTTGGTTGCGGCAACGATGGCCGCGGCGTTAATCTCTCTCGCCAAGCTAATGGCGCCGGTACTGATAGCATGCTGGATGCTCGGTTCGCGCTCGTCTGCGTACAGTACTCTGAATGGCGGGTGCTGCTCGGCGTACATAATGACGCGCTTCATAGTCTTAACTGCCTCTACCGGATACTTGCCAGTGGCTGTTTCGTCGCTGAGCATGACGCAATCGGCGCCGATGAATACCGCGGTGGCCACATCCGACACTTCGGCGCGAGTCGGTTCGGGCAAGTCAACCATGCTGAGCAGCATTTGGGTGGCAACGATCGTAGGCTTGGCATACTTTTGACCGAGCGTAATCACCTGCCGCTGTACTACGGGCACACTCTCGGCAGGCGTCTCTACGGCCAGGTCGCCGCGCGCCACCATGATCGCATCAGTCACCTTAATGATTTCCTCCATGTTTTCCACGCCCGCCCGCGTCTCCAGCTTTACGATAATCTGCGCTTCGCTGCCGTGGGCTTTCAAAATCTTGCGCAAGCGTGTCACGTCGGCCGCCGTTTGCACAAAACTGAGCGCGACGTAGTCAAAATCCTGCTTGGCGCCGAAGGCGATGTCTTCCAGATCCTTTTCGGTGAGGATGTCGCCGCCGAAGTCGGTGTCTGGCAAATTAATTCCCTTGCGCTTGATGAGAATACCGTCGTTGTCAGCGGTTGCGTACACCACGCCGTCGCGCACCATGGTAATGCGCGTGCGCACTCTGCCGTCGAACAGATACAGGCGCTCGCCGGCCCCAACCTTTTTGCTGAGGTCGTATTGCGTTGGAATGTGGCCGGTCTTTTCGTAATCGGCCTGATACGCAAAACTGAGGTGATCACCGGCCTTAACAGTGATGATGCCCTCAAACTCGCCCAGGCGAATCTTGGGGCCTTGCAGATCCTGAATGATCGCCACCGGCTTTCCGAGCTCGCGCGAGGCCTGACGAATCCAGGCGATTTGCTCCCGCCGCTCCTCGTGCGTGCCGTGACTGAAGTTAAGACGCAAACCATTCGCGCCAGCGGCAATCAGCGAGCGGATCGACTCATAGCTATGCGTCGCCGGCCCGACCGTCGCAATAATCTTAGTCCGTTTAAATGCCGAAATCGGCACCCTGGGTGCCTGTTGTGTTGCGTCCATTAGCCCTATTCTAATCCTTGAGGCTCTGAAATGGAATGGCTCGCAGCTATCAATTACTGCGCAGGCGCTTCGGGAAACCTTTTTAGCCTAACCTTCTGAAGAAGCACCAGTATGTTCTGAGCTTCTTGCTCATTGAACGGATCGTGATCGGCATTCGCCTGTATAGCCCGAACCAGGTTCAATATTGTTTCTTCCGTCAACTTGTCAGGATCCGGCACATCATCCTCACCTTCGCCCTCATATCCGACGCGGGCAATAACAAAAGGCCGCAACTCGCCCGTCCGCAGGTCTTCCTCTATGCCTAGTTCACGATGCATCACAACTCGGGAGCCAGGATTGCCGCGCAACCCTGGCACGTCCAGCGGAACATCTATACGAACTACGAGGGTGCTTGGGACAGGATCATACGGGTAGCTTTCTCCCGACTGTCCTTCGTACGGCTCATACTTGGTCAGTGTCTGATTATAGATATGCCTAGGAACGCAATAGATCGCAACCAGAGAACCTTTGGGGAACCCAACAGCCTCTACTTCGGGCTGATCTTCATTCCAAAAATCATACCCTTGCATGCCCGGAAAAGTATCGTCAACGACGCCCGTGCGTGGGTCTACGGGCGGTTGGCCATATTCTCGCACAAACCGCATCCCGTCGTTCCAAACCATGTACACAGACGCTGGCGTTATGGGCGGTATAGCTCTATCTGGTCGGGGGTATCCTTCACTCATCTGACTGAACTCCTGTTGTTAACGGGTTGCCGGCCTGACAGCCCTAATACATGCTCCTCATTCTACCCCAAACAGCCACGCTTAGAAAATTTTAAGTCAAAGAAACCAGCATGCCTGCCTATGCGGCGAAGCTAGGGCACCAAACGCTGGTAAGCCTCGCGGGCCTTTTCACGCAAAACATGCAGATTGTTGGCGCCGACCAGTTCGCCGTGGCGCTTGAGGATGCGGCCAGCGATGATAACAGTGTCTACGTTGCCTGGATGAGCCTGCACAACCGCGTCCTCAGGCTTGTCTAGGAAAATGTTGAGGTTGGTGGCGCGGATGAGGATGATGTCGGCCTGTTTGCCTAGCTTGAGGCTCCCGATCTTGTCCTCCAGACCCAGCGATTCGGCAGCGTTAATGGTTGCCCATGCCAGCGCGTCGCGCAGTTTGTAGGGCTGTTGTTGGAGTGGCGTGCCGGCAGCCTCTGCCTTTTGCTGTTCAATCTCGCGCTGGGTTTGCACGAACATCCTGAGTTGCGAGAACAGATCCCCGGTAGAGGTGGATGGCGTGTCCAGGCTGACGGTCGGCTTGACGCCGGCTTCGATCATGGCGGCCAATGGAATCTCACCAAAGTTCATCTGGATTTCACTCTCCGGCGAGCTGGAGACGTGCGCACCAGCGTTTGCGATCAGCTCAAAGTCTTCTTTGGTGTACTTGTTGCTGTGCACAAATGTCATGTCGTTGGCAAGCAGGCCTTCGTCGTGCAGCTCCTGGATGAACGGGCTGCCGGGCACAAAACCGGCGTGCATGGTGATGGGCACGCCCAGCTCTCGGGCGCGCGCGACGTCCTGGAAGAACTTCGGCCTGGTGGCCGGGTTCAGCTCCGGTGTGTTGGTAGCCACCGCAAAGCCAAGGAGCGGGCTTTTGTCCGTGCGATTCTTAGCCGCCTTGAGATCGTCCATGGTCGGCGTGCCGTCTGGCGTGGTGCTGGTAACCGGCGCGCCGTAGGCAAAGACGGCGCGGATCTTAGCCTTGTCGAGCGCTTTTATGGCAGCCAGCGCATGGCCGCGCGTTAGATTGATGTGCGACCAGTCTAGGACCGTTGTCACGCCCGAATCAATGGCTTCGTACGAGGCAAGCAAGTTGCCTAAGTACACGTCATCCGGCGTAAACTTGGTGCTTGCGCCGAACAACACCTGTTGAAAGTACTCGCCAAACGTCAGATCCGTGGCCATGCCATGAATCACACCCTGCCACATGTGGCGGTGGTTGTCGATTAGGCCAGGCATGACGATCATATCCCGCGCGTCAATCTTTTGCACGCCCTTGCTGGGCTTGATCTCGGGCGCGATCTGCACAATCTTGTCGCCGTCCAGCAGAATGTCGCCCTTAAAGCTGCCGAGTTCCGGATCCATCGTAATGATATACCCGTTATCAATCAGCCGCTTGGCCGGCGCGTAATTCTCGCCGCCGTGTCCCGATGCCACCACGGCGTTCGTCGCAAACACCGTGAGCACCGACAAAACAATTAACACTAACGCTCTAAACGGCCATTCTGTTAGCCGCAAACGTACCGAGATATCTCTCATGCCACCCCCTTATTAAAGATAACGCCTGTGTTTTGATTATACTGCCACCGGCAGCAGGTCTGTCAACGACAAACAGATCAAATAGGACACCTAGACGCGCGTGAACCGTTATGCAGTGTAATTCGGCAGAACATTAATCTTTCCTATTGCTTTCATGACATTAAGGACCTCATCTGCCAGAGAACTTTTCTTTGCTTCGAGCGCTGTCATAACTGCCAGCAGCTCAGGTAACTTGCCAACAAAATAGTTCAGCCCTGCCCGATCTTTGACGCCCACCCACTCCCGACGGGTCTCATCCCGCACTGCAGTACCAGCAACAATACTATACAACGTGGAACAAAGCGCGTGAGGTATATCTCTGTCAGTCCAGTGCAGCTGACCTCGGTCTTCTGCTACCTCCTGCAGGACCTGCATGGCAAGATCATATACATACTCTCTTGCCTCCGGCAGCGCCTTTGCAGCTGAATTAATCAACTCTATTGAACGCACGACAAGAGTTTGGTAACGATAGGAAACCTGACGCTCTGGATCCACCACATCGTCGTAAACCACTTTCTTGCCCTTAATGTAGGGCAGCCAGTATTCAATAGCTTGCTGGTATACCTCAAATTGTTCCTGAGGACTAAAGGCCTCGTCGCCAGACGACAGCACCTCGTATGGGGAGGCGGTACCGCCTCTTTGTGAGTGGTCAACTGTACGGCGACCATTCGCAATATCAAGGCAGAACGCGAAAAATTCACGGCGGCTCATGCCGAAGACATCAACACCATAAGCCTGTTTTATGCGATGCATCTCATTAAAGTGTCCGAAGTCGGTCAGCGGCCTTTCGGGCGAGAGATTGCCCCTGGGATCATTGGGAAACTTCCGGTCGACCAGCTCTTTCAACAAACTTCTTTCTTTCCGAGTGAGAAGCAGGCGCGGCCATCCTCGGAATTTGTCGGCCGGTTCTGTGTATGCATGCATGAGGTCGGCATATGCACTGCGGAACGCCTGACCGTTCAACGCGCGAAGTCTTGTCATCCGCCCAGCAATGTCGGCACGGTGCGCCTCATAGTTAGCCATGCGCTTGGCACTTGAATGCAGTAAAAATGCGGAGCGACAGAAAGGCGCATGGAATGTTGGCCGGCGATTGCGATGCGCATGCCAATTCGAAGAAGGGTTGCTAAACGTAGTGTTAATTTGTACGACATCGCCTTCCTGCGGACCCTCCGGATATAGGAAATCAAGATTTCCACCCTCGTACTTGATGTGTCCACTCGTCATCTCGATTGACACGATACGACCATTCGGCAGACGCACCTCAACTTTGGGGAAAGAGGCATTTTCATAGTCAGCCTTACCGGGCGCATAGCGTACGACTTGACCCTGAACCAGAACCTGCTGCCCGATTTGCGGCTCGGTTTCGCCGTCCCAAGGTATCTGAATGGCGTTTATACGGCGAACGCTCGCCGGATAGTCGAACATGTTGCTTACCTGGTACCTGCCAGGACCTGTTACCTCCACGTCGGCGTCGATCACTGCTATACCCAAACCACGCAGGGCAGCAGTTTGTTCTTCGCTCAGTCCCGACAGTGTAAATGTATCGGAATGGCGAATATCACCTATGTAGTCATCGGATACGAGCAGACCCAGCCCTTCGCGTGTCCGCGTGAGCACAAAACGGGCGTTCACTACCTGGCCTGGCTGCCAGCCCTCAAATCCCTGTCGGAATTTATTATTAAATGAGTATACGAAATCGTTATCGGGGCCGGGCCATACGCTATCTCCGGTGTGCGAGGAGGTGTCAATGAAGACCATCCGAAAGCCGTCTGTACCGACAATTTCGGAAAGGGTGCCATTTTGAAGGCGACCCAGAAACTCTTCAAAGGTAGGGTGATGCTCGGCGTTAAAATCCGGCATGCTCGGGTATCTATCGAACTCAGCCATAAACTCCCCGCAATGATATTTACATTATAATCAACTTGCATATTATACTATATTATTACAATATGTACAATGGCGCGTAGTCATGACATCGACACAGATGACCTTTTCGTCGTCGATAACACCTTTAGGATTTGCTCCTTCGGAGTAGCACCAAAGAAAAACGCCCACCGAAAGGTGAGCGTTTTTCTTTGGTGAACTACCTTAAGTCGAAATGGAACGAAATCTGTAGTGAATTACTCGAAGTATACAACTATATGCGAGTAATAACAGTGAAGAATAACATTCCTGCTTAGAGTAGAACTATTAGTACAGTAGGTTTTTTTCGCCCTTAAAATATCTGTCAGCTAGGATAGCAATTTTATAGTGATAATTATCCCAATTTTCTGGGAATGATTTCTTGCTTACCTCGATTTCAATTTCTTTACCTTTGGCTGTTAGGGCAACGGTCTTAAACGTATAAGTCTCGTCTTCGTGTGCTTTTAGTAGTTCGCTTACAGGACACTTACAAAGAGCGTACACCTCTGCTTCTTCAAGCTGGTAGGACGAGAGCGGTGAACTATCCTCAATCATATAGACATCAACAACATTATTATGTGACGTACCATCAGTGTTAAAACCTACATACATCTTTCGACCCAGGTAAACTACATCATCAATTTTATATTGCTTTCCTAATTCCTCGTCTACTTCTCTTAGGCCATCGGTTAATTTTTCACCAGCTTGATAATGCCCACCTGCGGTTACATCGAGTAGGTTGGGTGCCCAGGTAGACTGTGGGCTGCGTTGCTGGTAGACCACAGACGGAACAGGGTCATTACTGACTATCCATAAATTAAACGCTCCAACCCAATCGCCATCTTCGTATGCTTGCTGCCGTGTCTTTATTTTGCCGCTTACAGTAAAAAGTGGGGGCTGTAATATATCGACTTCTTCCATAACTTAATCATATCAGAGAAGTTAGAGATACTTACGAGTCCGGTCCTCAATTTCTTTAATTGTGGCTAGGACACGCTCTTTGAAATTGTCATTGGTTGGCTTTGCCCAGAGAACTTTACGTGCGTCTCTATCAAAGTCGTCTGGCTCTTTGAAGCCTGACCCAGGACGCTTTACGTCCAAGTATTGTTCGTATGTAACTTGAAGCTCACGAACTAGCCGCATAAGCTCATCTACCTTTTCCTTGATGACTTTACTGAGGTGCACTTCGGCTTTGAGAGCCAAAAGTGAGAGCTGTGCTACTGGCTCAAGAAGGTCTTTCCACCTTCGCTCCATAGCTTCTACATACCCATAGAACTCGTTCATCTCTTTACTTACATTTTTGTCATCAGTCGGCCTAAACTGCACTAGACGAGTGCGAACAACGCCTATGCCTTCTCGTACCCTATATACCTCAAGTAACAACTCACTAGCTACTTTATACTTGTCTGTGCCTTTAATTTGCCTTCGCCATGTATTAAGACCCTGCCAAGCAATCAAAACCCCAGCAACTGGAATTAAAACGCTCACAACCTCTTTAACAGTATCCATAGCAGCATTATAGCTAAATAACGAGCATTCACTCAAAATAGTAAAATAGAAGTAGTGATGAATAATAAAAACTACCCAAATCTAAAACCCTGGAAGCGTGGTCAATCAGGCAACCCTACTGGACGTAAGCCTGGCAGCAAAAACGTCTCTACTATCGTTCGTAAGCTATTAGAGCAGAATGCAGTGGACGATATACTCTCTAGCAGTAACTTATCTGACCTAGCCAAAGGCCAGCCTACCTCTTACGCACATGCAATGGTTCTGGCTATGATAAGAAAGGCTCTTGAGGGCGATGTACGAGCCGTTAAATGGCTTGCAGAGCGTCAGGACAGGAGTTACATCATGGAAGACAAAACAGGCTTCTTCGAAAAACCTAAGCTGGTTATCGAGGTCGTGAGGTCAGACAAATCAGCAGAGAGTTAGCACTGGTGTTGTTAACTTTTGTAGTTCAAATATAGGGGGTGCTACTTCTTTGCGTTGCGTGCAAGGTTGTCTCAACTGGGCGTACAGTATAAGAATATCAATTCGAGTGCTGAAGAGAGCGTAAACGATGAACTCATACAGAACATAGAGGCTGTTCTCGCCCAACATGATAATAAGGTTAAGTCTGTGCGTGTTAAAGATAATATGAAGCATCACGCCAAAGACGGTTACCGTATGAGCAAGGCTCCTCATGGGCTGAGGAATGTAAGGGACATGCTTGGCAGGTCTACGGTTGCTCCCGTAGAAGAAATTGCCGATAAAGTAGCTGGTGTTCTAGAAGCATACGCTACAGGTACTCAAACTATGGCTGGTCTAATAAAGATGTGCGAGAGCATAGGATTAAAATCTGCTAACGGTAAGTCGATGCAGATACAAGCCATCAGCAAGATGTTACGTAATCCTATCTACGCAGGTCTTGAGCAGAGTCAGCATACAGGAGGCGAACTAATACCCTCTGCTTTTAAGGGCATTATCACTCCTGCTGTCTATTATCGTAACCAGGAGTTATTAGCTGGTAATAAGAATACAGCAACAAAGTATAAGCAAAATAATCCTGAGTTTCCCCTCAGAAGGTTTGTCTTGTGCACAGAGTGCAATAAGCCTATAACAGGCAGTAGTCCACGCAGTGGGTCAGGTACTCCGTCCCCTCGCTATCACTGCTCAAGGTGCCGGGTTCCGTCTGTTAAGGCCGAAGAGCTGCACGAGCAGTTCCTACACCTCCTATCTTCTCTTAAACCAGATCCTGATATGGAGAGGTTCCTAAAGGAAATTATAGTTCGTGTGTGGCGTGATGAGACTAAGATACTGGCAAGTAAGCAGAAGAAGCTCCACAGAGCCTTAGAACAGCTCACAGAGCAAAAGAATAAGACACTAGAGCTACTTGTAGCTGGAAATATAACAGTAGATGAAAAAAATGGTCTTGTAGCTAAAATCAATGCAGAGTCTGAGGCTGCAAAAAAAGAGCTTTTGAACGTCAGTGCAATATCAGACCTGAAGACCGACTCTATCGACTATGCTCTACAATTTATGTCGAACGCTCCTAAGATTTGGAGCAACGCCTCGATTGAGCATCGGATTACATACCAAAAGCTAGTGTTTCCAGAGGGCATAACCTACGACCTATCTAGAAATGAATTTGGAACGGTCAAATTAAGTGCACTTTACACCTTAGCAAGCATCAAAAAAGACCCATCAAAGGCTGATGAGTCTCTTATGGTGAACCACAGGACGAGTCAGGTCGAAATCTTGCTTGATGTTTTAGAGGAGATTGACCCGAAATTAAAGGCTTTGGGAGTGGTGGAAGTAGACGGTACAATGACCTATATTGCCGATGGCGAGGGGGTGAACCATGTTTAGGTTGTTCAATAAGAGTAGGGTTGCTGACGGCTCTGGCCTGCTGACATCTCAGTTATTCAACGAGGCGAGTTTTTACCGGGCGTTTTTGCGCGACGTCCAGTCGGCCAAAACGTATGTCGTTATCGAAAGCCCATTCCTTACCGAAAAGCGCGCCCTTTATTTTGCCGGGTCATTTGCAAAACTTGCCAGAAGTGGCGTCAAAGTCCGGGTCAACACCCGCAACCCGCGCCACCACGAAAAGCTGCTAGAAATCCAATCATGGAAAGCTATTAGAGTATTGCGCGACCACGGTGTAAAGGTCTACTTCTTTAACGACATGCGGCACCGCAAGCTGGCTATTATCGACGAGCAAATACTATGGGAAGGCTCGCTCAACATCATTTCGCAGGGTTTTAGCAAAGAGGTCATGCGGCGCACCGACTCTGCGGTGTTGGCCAGGCAAATGGCGGCGTTCACCAAAATCAATAACTGGTTCTAGTGATATACTGGAACAGATATGAACATAATCCTCACCTCCGCCGGACTCAAAACTCAATCATCCATCGGCCCCAAATCGCCAGCTGTCCGCGATGCAGTTCTGAAAGCACTGCCCAAACCGCCCAACGAGTACAAAATCGCCCACATCCCAACAGCGTCGCGACTGCACGCCGAAACACCATGGGTGGAATGGGAAGTTGCGGCGCTGCGCGAATGCGGTCTTGAGGTGACGGAAGTGTGGCTGGAAGATTTGAAGCAGGAAACGGCCTTTGACGTACTGAACCGCTACGACATCATTCTTGTGGACGGCGGCGACCCGTTTTATCTGCTTAAGCAAGCGCGGGCATGCGGGTTTGAACAGGCTGTACGAAAATTCCTGCAAAACCCGGATAAGTGGTACTTTGGCAATTCTGCTGGCAGTTGGATCGCCTGCCCAACTATTGAGGTCGGAGACTGGAAGCGCAAAAAGGACGACCACCACGGCCTGACCGACCTCACGGCCATGAACTTCGTGCCATTCCTGCTAGTCGTGCACTACAACCGAGAGAAATATCGCGAAGTACTCGCGGAAAAGATACCAACCGCCAGTCGTCCAGTCAGAATACTTACGGATGATCAGGCGTTTCTAGTTAGGGATGGAAAAGTAGAGTTGATTGGCGAAGGCCCCGAGATAACGGCTTCGGCGATTGTTGACGAAGACTCTCAATACGAAAGAGATATCCAGACGATAATCCGATACTTAAAAATCCACGACCCCGAGAACGCTGATCGTGACTATGCGATCCAGTTCCTTGATTCAATGGAAGCATTTGGCAGCGAGATAGCGCGATCTGATGAAGCATTGGCTGAGATGATACGCAAGGTCACGACACGAAAAAAGAAAGCCAGTTAATCCGGAAAAACGTCCGAAGCTTTGACTTTGAGTACGGTAAAAATGTCGTACATGGTTTCTATGGACGCAATCGCTTCGCCGCGCTCCAGCGTGGCGTAATAATTGGCTGTCACGCCGACGGCCTTGGCCACCTCTTCTTGCGTGAGGCGCTTGGCTTTGCGGGCTTTGTATAGATTAGCACCGATAGTCTTTTGCAGTTTTGCCATGTTCATCTCAAATAACTTTAGTCTTCGAGTAGTTCCTTGCGGGGAACGCCCAATGCTTTCGCGAGTTTATGGAGAGTGGATAACTTCGCCCAACGCTGCCCTTGCTCAATAGAGGCGATGGTGCGCTGCGCCAGTCCGGCCTTTTCCGCAAGTTGTTCTTGCGTAAGACCGCGCTTGTGCCGCAATTCCGCAACATGTTTGCCGAATACAGCGAGGTATTTTGCCTCTTTGGATGCCATGTGCCTCACTGTAGACAACTGACACTAATAGTAACAGACACTACTAGTGTCAGTTCATAAAATAGTGTATCATTACTAACAGATACAAGGTAACACTAGTAGTGTCAGTGGGGGCACAACATATGAATAGCCTAACCGTCCTAAAAGAGCAGCGTTCTACTAATACCTCCGGGGCACGGGATATAGCCGATAGGTTAGTAGGTTTGATCTCTACGTTCTGTCCTATATGGAGTTCTTGCTTCGAGAAAAGCAAAACTCCCGCCGTGCGGGAGCTTCTTTGATCAGCGAAAACCCGACGGGCTAGGACAATAGCGTCGTCGTGGTCGTGATAACAGATTGGCTGATTCGTAAAATCATGTAGGTATTATAACATTTATGGTTACTTATGCAAGTTTAGCCTGTAGAACACGTTGGATAAAGTCGTTTTTGCGGTTCGTATACCGCGCCCGATCATCCGCTAAACTGGCGGCTAGTTTTGCTTTCAAGTCCGGAATACTCGTTAGCTAGTTCCGGGCTGGCTCGTAAGGCATCACGAAAAGCCAGAAGCCTTTTATATTCTTCATGAGTGACCACGTGGAGGTACACGATTCGCTTTTCTTCCGGCCCCTTAGCAAAGAAGCGGCGCTCCGGCATGTCCGGCTGCGGGCCTTTATTCCAATAGCCGAGTTCGGCCAGTAGTTTCACCCATTCATCCGCTACTTTCAGCGAGTCTACCGAAATGGCAATGTCGATTATTGGCTTAGCCAGAATGCCGGGTATAGCCGTGCTGCCGACATGCTGGATACGATCAGCGCTGATGCCGAGCTTTTGCTGCAACAATTTTGCTTCAGCCTCAAAGTGTGATTGCCACAACGGGTCGTGTGGCACGAGCTTAACCGTGCCTCTAGCGAGGCCAATGCTATTCGACACTACGCCCACTTCCGTTGTTTGTTGACTTCCTCTTTGTCTCTAAAGGCTTGTTCAAGATCAACGCCGAGCCTGTTTGCCAGCGCAGAGAGCAGAATAAGGATATCACCGAACTCACCGGCAGTATCGAACTTGTACTGCTTGGCGCTATCAACGCGCATTGAACTGGCCGACTTGCGGATGCACTTAGCCAGCTCTCCGATTTCCTCCGACAGGAGCAGATACTTTTCCAGTACGGTGTTTTTATCGAAACCGCGTTCTTTTTCTAAATTAAACACATACTGCTGAATGTCATGGAGAGTCGGATTTTCTTTAAGATGAAGTTTGCTAGCCATAGCTTTTATTCTACCAGAGGTTAGCCCTCCCACTGTCGCCTAAGTATAAGGCCATAACTGCCCACATCAAGGTCGTTCAGCCGCCGGGTGCTCCACCTTGACGTGGGCAGTTCTGTCCTTGCCCGTCCGACAGAGTGGGAGGTCGAACCGCTCGAAAGTCAAAAGAGTTAATCAAAGGAGGGTTTGTTATGCAGACAGAGAACGTAACGGAGGTCGCGAAGTTAAATGATGAGTTCCGCAAGAGTGGTATGGGGGTAGTTGTTACATCAGGCGTACAGGTGCTTGAGAACTTGCACTTATTGCTTGATGAGATACGCCGGTTTAGTGAGTTTAACGAAGATAACGACCCATACGGTGAGCACGACTTCGGTACAGTTCACTGGTACGGTGAAAAGGTGTTCTGGAAGATAGATTACTACGACCAGAGCATGCAGTACGGCAGTGACCCGCTGGATAGTGAGTGTAAGCGTGTGCTGACGATTATGCTGGCGAGCGAGTATTAGTCATAAGGCCCGGCGCTGCTTCGGCGGCGTCCGGGCTTTTGTCTGGTACGTGCTAGATTGAAGCTAACGATCTTGTCGCAAATCAGAATTAAGACTACTGAGGGCCCAGGGCTTGAACTAATTCCTGAGTTGTTAACACAGGCGTAGAACTCTCTCTAAGTGGGTAACCCCGTAGCGTATACATGTCGCTACCATAACGTAATATTTCCCAGTGCGATGTTCCTGGCTGCAGTTCCCCTTGTGCCTCATGGGCAGTAGCTGCAAAATAGTACTCTATCGGCCGACCATCCCGATATCTATCAACGCGAACGTCTAGTGACTGACCTGTAGTTGGGTGATGAATAACGCCGTGTGCCGAGGTGACTTCTGCGTCCTGATAGACGATCAAGAACTGTCCGGGTTTGACGCGTTCGGGAGGCGTGCCCAAAGGTGCCGCAGATCTAAGCACGCCATCTGCAAAGACTCTTAGATGAAATCCTTGCTCCGGGTCTATTGGGCCTCTCTCAATCCGGCCTATACCAGGGTTAGGGGCTTTATCTCCGCTGCTCACTATAGGTCTCCCTAGAATTACAGAGTCTATAGTACTCTCTCTCTCTAAATTTGTCAACGACAAAAAACCAATGGATATAGACACGGTTATCGCCCGTGTCCGCTATTTCGTCGAAAACTTAGGCGAATTGATCGTAAAACAGATTGATCCGGTCAAAAAAGCGCAGTTTTTCGGCCTGATTTTCAAGACTTTGCCGACCTACGCAGATTTGGGCGGTCGAAATCAAAATTCACCCCTTTTTACAGGGGTGAATCCGTTGTTCCAAGCCTTAAAGGCTGATAATTTTCCTCTGGTGACCCCAAGGGGAATCGAACCCCTGTTGCCGGGATGAAAACCCGGTGTCCTGACCGCTAGACGATGGGGCCATTTTTTGACTACGACATCGTCAAATGCTTGGCTTATTGTAGCATAACAGGGGTAAAATGTGAAGCTGTATATTTCTTGCAGCCCTAGAGTGCCGTGTCGTTTGGAGGCGGCGTAGGTGTTTGTGCTGATTGGCTTTGATCTTGGCCTTGGCTGGCGGACTCAAGACTTTGCCATAGCTGTTCAAAGATCAGGCGCTGCATGTTAGCAACACCGTTGTCGGTGATGACAATAGCTGATAGCGTGTTCGTTTCGCCAACAGATATAAGCGCGGTTTTATCACCATAAATGAGCGTGTAGCCGTTCAGGAACTGACGGCCGGCGGGCAGCTGGCGGCGTTCAGCCAGTATCACCTTGTCCGACGGAGGTTTATCGGAGATAACCCGCACAAAAATGCCGAGCTTAACGCGCTGGCGCGAGAAATTGCGGAACCGGTTGTAAATAACCTTGCTGGCCCGCTCCGACGAAAATACGCAATATTCACGTTTTTCCAACCCGCGCATTGTCTGGAGTACGTCTCTCAGGATAGCGGCGACACCCTCTTCGCCCTCATAAAAACTGGCGAAGTAGCCAGGGCCTGTCACCGGCTGCTTGGATTCGAGGGAGCGGATATACTCCTCCGCGGCGACTTCGAGCTGCTGCAGCTGGTCGCGCCGCTCGCGAATGAGCTCGCGAAACACCTCTGGCGGCGCGGGCGAGTAATACCGTCGTTCGCCAACTTGCGTGAAGGTGATCAGCCCTAGACTGGTCAACTTTTTGATCACCTCATACACCGTGCCACGATTCATGCCGGTCTCTTGAGCGATTGACCGCAGCGACACTTTATCCAGCTTATACAGCGTCTCATATACGATTTTGTCACGCGGCTCTAAGCCAAGTACACGGTAATCGAACTCAGACATACAGCTACTATATCACGCCCATGCCGCACCCCGCATAAATTGTCATAAAAAGACAGCCAAAAGCTATTTACCACGTGCCCGGCACGGCGGATACTAGCTCTGTTACTTTGCAAACAGGAGACACTGATGTCAGAGTCTGTGTTGAGTCGCCCTGTCCTGGGCGGTACGGATGGATTTCGCGGTGTCGCGACAGAGGAGCCTGGACCGGGCAAGATGAATCCCGAAACAGTAGCAGGCCTCACGTATGCACTCCATAGCATGTTGGCAGAACCAGGCGCCGGCGAGTCCTGTGTCATTGGCCGCGATACCCGGCCGTCAGGCGACTACCTGGCGCCCGCCGCTGTTGCCGGAGCCATGGCAGCAGGTGCCAACGTACTATACATGGGCGTTGCACCCACCCCGGCAATACTCAAAACAGCACAAAGCAAAGGTGCCGTATCGGCTGTCGCATTAACCGCCAGCCACAATCCCGCACAGTACAACGGCTGGAAAGGAACTGTCGGCCCGGACAAGCCAGTCGGCCGACAGATCACCGACATCAGCGACCGCTACTGGGCGCAAGTAGACAGCGGGCTGGTTCTTTCGACCACTGCCGAACATACTGAGGAGCGTCCGGAGCTGCTTGACAAGTATGTGAGACTTGTCGCGGACAGCATCCGGCACGAGTTTGGCGATCAGCGTCCGCTAGAAGGTAAAATCTTCGTGGTAGACGGCGCGAACGGTGCCGGCGGTCGCGTAACGCCCCGCGTACTGCGCGAACTTGGCGCAACGGTTGAGGAGTTTGTCTGCGACGGCAGTGGCGCGATCAACGAGGGCGTCGGTGCGGCCAATCTGGATGGCGTTAAGACATTTCTACGCTCGCGCGCCGAGCTGGTCGCAAACCCCAACTTCGTCGGTGCGCTGGCGAATGACGGCGACGCCGACCGCATGATCGGCGTCGGCGCTTATGTTGATCAAGACGGGAACATGCACTTCGAGGAACTTGAGGGAAACCGGGTGATGGAACTCATGGCCGAGGGGCAGCCGGGCATCGTCGGCACCAGATACACCAACGACGCCATGATTGCCCAACTAGAGAAGCAGGGCATCGGCTTTGAGTTCTGCGATAACGGTGACGCCAATGTGACAGTCAAACTCCGCGAACTGCAGGCCGCGGGCCGGCCGTGGACGCGCGGCGGCGAATTTACCGGCCACCATATCGACCTGAAATGGCTATCCAGCGGCGATGGCGTCCGCATGGCCGCCTGGCTGGCCGCGCACGCCGTACAGAAAAAGAATGCAAACTTCTATGAACTCGCCAAATCGATGAAACTCTGGCCTGAACACCTGGTTAACATCGAGCTGCCGCCCGGCGTTAACAGCAGGGAGCTGCTCGAGCGACCACATATCACTGCAGCCGTAGAGGAAGCAACTGTTGCGTTAAATGGCACAGGGCGGCTGCTTGTCCGCGCGTCCGGCACTGAGCCGTTAGTCCGCGCCTGGGCCGTTGGCCAGGATGCAGCAGTTGTACAGAGAACCGTTAATAAACTCGTAAAGGCTATCAGGACATGACAGAGGCAATACAACCCCATCCGTCACCGTTCGCCGAATCACTTACCCCGCTGAATATTGAGGCACTAGATGAAACTGGCCAAATAGCCGCCCGGGCGCTTGGCGAACTAGGGTTTGGCGTGTTTATGAACCTACGCCGCAGGGACTTACCCGCCGTTCAGGCCATTGCCGGACAGCAAGCGGTGCGCGAATTCTGCCCCAAAGATTTAACAGCTCGCTTTGGCGACGAGATCATGACCGCAGCATGGTATGCAAAAGAGCCTTTCTTCTTCCAGCTGCGTTCGCTGACAGAGGCGGCACTAGCGGGTTACGGCTGGACCCGGCCAGAGCAGAAAAGATCACCGGAATTGCCGCACTGCGATAGCACCTTCGCCGTCCGGATCAGCGATGAATTTGCTGGCCGAGGCCTCGGCACGCTGTTTACGGTCGCGATCGTTTCGGGATCGATGGCGCTGGGCATGCGCAATATCGGCCTCGAGACCTGGGGGAGCAATATCGGCGCCTGGCGGGCGTACGAAAAAGCCGGTGCCGTGCATGTAGCCAGTCGGCCAGACCGCCGGCAAACCATCCTGCAAAAACCCGATGCTGACGGCAAGATAGCGGACGTGCGCCGTTTTATGTGGTTCCCGCAAACATCCGCGCCGCCCCCGGCATAAAGAAAATCCCCTCTTACTAAGAGAGGGGATTTTCAGAGAGGTTAGAGCGATCAGTCAATTACTCGTTCTTTGCCACTTTAGCACACTTTTGTGCATTTGGCTAGCTAGTTTTCCACAGCATGCCCTAATTAGCGGCGGTTGCGGTAGTTAGCGAACAGGCGGTGGCCGATGGTACCAGCAGCGGTGACGCCCACGAACAGGGCGGCTACGCCAGCAGGACCGGTGTTGGGCAGCTCGCAGCCCTCTTTGCCTGGATTGTCTTCGCAGGTTTCGCAGCGTGGGTCGCCTTCGGGGATGCCAGGCTTACATTCCTTGACCGGAGGCTGGCAGTCCGGGTGATCCGGTGGCAAGTTGGGGTTGTACTCACAGACCGGCGGCTGCTTCGGCGTTACCTTGGTCTTACACTCTTCCTTGGACTGGACCTTGTAGGTCTTGCCGTCCTTGGTGTACTCGAAGTTAATGACCGCCCTAACCGTGTGCGTTTTTTCGTCCTTAAAGGTGAAGTTGGTGTAGAACTCACCCTTGTCGTTCTTGGTGGTTACACCCTTGGCCAACGGAACACCGTCGAGCTCAAAGTCGGCGCTAACAGCCTTTACATTGGCGCTGTTGTTCGGAACGGCGAAGAAGCGGAAGGTGATGTTGTCTTTGCTGGTAGCGTAAAGGTTCTTACAAGCGTAGATGAACTTTTCTTCCTTCTCGTACGGGATCTTCTTCTCGCACTCGCCAGCCTTGATGGTCTTCTTCTTGCCGCCCGGCAGGCTGATTTCGATCTCGACCCGAACCGTAGAGTCCTTAGTTAGCGTAATCTCTTTGGTCTTAGCGGAAGGATCGTTGGTAGTGGCAACCAGCTCGCCGTTTACGTAGTAGTTGAACTTGACGTACTTGGCAAGGCCGTACTTGCTAGCCTTGGTCGAGAACTGGTAGGTGTTCTTCTTGCCCTTTACTTCGTGCGCGACAAGATCTTCGCACTTGGCGCCAGAAGGAATCTTCTTACCCTTGGTTACCGGGTTACCACAAGCTTCGAGGACAGCGAACTGCACCTCACCGTCATCATTAAACCAGACGATAGCGTCAAGCTCGTTCTGGCCGAACGACTTGCTTGGGTGGCTGTGGTAGTAGGTCTTGCCACCAACGGTAATGGCAGTCGGTTGAGCACCATTCAGAGTGGTACGGCCCATGGTCCAAACGTCGGTCATGACAACCTGGCCGTCAACAATCAGTTCGCCCTTCTTGTTGATTACACCATGAACAGCTTCATTAAAGAAGCGCTGGTTGTCACAGTCTTTAACATCCAAGCCAAACTGCTTGTAGATGGTGCGCAGGTCGCTTGGGCTGTTGGTCCAAATATCTTCGCACAGCTCGTACGCAGTCAAGGCACCACAACCGCCGCCAATATTGTGATGGTCGATCGAGTTGTAGCTACAATCGCGAATAGTCTGGCCGCTGGCAGCGAACGAAGCGCCCTTAGAGGCTAAACCAGCACCGATAGCACCAGCGAATGCCAGCATAAATACACCGGCCATCACCAGTTGCTTTGGTGTAGCACGCTTGTATTTCTTGACAATGGTGTTGAACATGCCGCCCAACTTGCTAATAAGACGCATATCTGAAACCACCTCCTCGTGTTTCACCGATAAATATTACCATAACGGCTTAAAATTGTCAATATCATTATAGTTCTTTTGCCATATTAGCAAGGGCATTCCATAACAAGCAAGCATAAGCGATTCCTCTTGTGGAAAACAGTAAAAATACCCCCCGCCCGCTCGGACTTGTGTGTATCTCCTCGCCATTCCGTGCTTGATCCGGGATCCACCACCCCGTCATTCCCGCGCAGGCGGGAATCCAGTCAAAAATAAAAACTCCTTCTTATTTGTTTTTCGGTCGGCTCTTCGAGCCGCCACGAGTTACTTTTTATCAAAAAGTAACCAAAAGACTGGGGGTAAGTGTCAGGTACTCGACTGGCTTCCAAGAACTTTTTCGGCACCAAAACGACGACCTCCTTCGGAGGATCGGCCCAAAATATTGTCTCCATAGGATGATTTTGGGCAGAGTTTTGGCTTTACTTCCGAAAAAGTTCCCTCCAGCCAATCGGGCACCTGCCAATACCCCCAGCCCCCGCACCGAGGAATGGATTTGCTGTTGGCAAATCCATAGGTTAATAAAAATAAGCTGCCCTTAGGGCAGCTTATTGCGGGGTTTGCGCTAATTACTTACGGTTCTTTCGGCGGGAGATGTACAAGTGATGGCCGATGGCGCCAGCCGCGCTAACCCCTGTGAATAATCCCGCCAGGCTGGCCGGGCCGGTTACTGGCAGCTTGGCCGGGGGTGCCGGTTTTTCCTCCTTAACGCTGAGCACCTTTACGACGGGCGGTTTTTCTTCTTTCTTCTCTTCTCTCTTTACCTTGATTTCCTTTACGCAAGCCTCGTCAACAATCACTTTCTCTTGGTTGCCAGGTAAGCTGATAGTTATCTCAACCCACACTTTAGCGTCCTTTTCGAAGGTCTTTTCTACTGGCTCGTCAGGGCGTTCGGTAGTGCCTATAAGCTGTTTGCCGCCGCCATCATCAAAGAAGTAATCAAACTTAATGAACTCGGCAAAGCCGAACTTGTGCGCGTCGGTGGTAAAGCGGTAGGTGTTCTTTTTGTCTTTTACCTCTTCTTTGATTAGGTCTTTGCACTTGGCACCCGATTTGATCTTTTTGGCCTGTATGGGGTTGCCGCAGCTGGTCAGGGCGGCAAATTTGACCGTGCCTTCTTTGTCGAAGAGGATGAGGACGTCCAGGTCGTCTTGCTTCAAAACATCGGTGTGGGAACTCTTGAAGAACTCGCCGATGCCGCTCAGCGGCTCATATGGCTCGGCATAGGGGAAGTGGGTGCGGCCAATGCTCCAGGCGTGTTTCATGACGACTCGGCCTTTGTCGTCCAGGACGTCGCCGTTTTTCTTGGCCTTGCCCAGCACCGCCTTGCCCTTAAAGTCATCGTAGTCACTGGCAGACAGGCCAAAGTGGGCATAAACCGAGCTTAGCTCGCCGGTGATCTTGCTGATGAATTCGTGTGCGCTTGAAGCGCCGCAGGGCATCACATCGTTCGGGTCGCAGTCTGGTCCGTCGGCGGCCACATTGGGCGGGCTGGCCGCAAACCCTGCTGCGGCCAACACGCCTGCGAGCGCGAACGCCAACAGACCTGCGGTAAACCGCCGCCACACCGCCTGGCCGGCCAGTATGTTTAATCTGGTAATTATCTTCATGCCCACCTCCCTTACGGCTTGTTTGCTTATGTTTTCCACATGCTACCAACCGGCGCGCCAGCCCAGCAGTGAAAAACCATACACTTTACCCATCGCACACAGTAATTAACAAGTTATGAAATTTGTCATTTTATGCTTGCAGACCGAGGCAACCAGCGCTATATTGTCGGCGTCAATAACCATAAAGGATTACGGGCGTCCATGCAGAAGACCATCGGAATACTGAGAAAATCCGCAAGAAATATTCTGGTCATTACCTTAATCAGCGCGCTGGCAGTAACGCCATTGTTAAACAACCGCGCATCTGCTTTGCCCGAACCAAGCCAATGGGTGGGCCCGGCGGGTACCCAGGTGGCTGTAGCGAACGGCGCCGTCCTTTCTGGCGCCCAATTCGATAAACTGCTCAACTCCAAACGGAGCATCTATGGCTCATTAGAATGCGTAGACCGGACGCTGCCAGCTGGACCGGAGGAATCTGGGGAAGTTATACGGCAATGTTGGTACGACACGGAATTAGGAAGAATAAGTCGCGTCGGCTACGCTGTTCACCCTAAGGACGAACCCTATGCAGGCTGGCGGGAGGGGTTTAACACGGAACTATTTCCCACCGAAAACAGTAATGTCTTTATAGAGATTGCCAATATCCACGAGCCAGGCGGGCAGTTTATTATGTTCCGCACGGTCGAGGACGCCCAACTTGTGGTGGCGCCCCAGGATTTTGAGTATCCGGTCTTCTACAAATGGGCAGGCGAACCGACAGCCACGCTGCTAAAAGCCGACGGCACACCGTACACCTTTGATAGCAATCTACTGTACAGCAATGTCTGGTACTCCAATAATGGACAATGGATGGTAATCTGGCACGACGAAGGCTATCTGATTCGCATTAATCTAAACGACTTCTCCGTATTAACGGCTTATGGCGGCGCATCTGGCTATGCAACCGGCTCTATAACTGATGACGGGCGACACGTTGCAATCAACATATTCGGCACACCCTTGCGCATGCTAGATCTTGAATCCTGTGAAAGCCCGCCCACAACACACGTTACCGAGCCCGTACACTGCCCGATTCAATTTTACACCCCACAACTGAACGATGCCGGTGTGTCTAATGGGATCGGACACTTACCGGTTTTCTACGACGATAATACGCTCTTCTTCTATACATTGTCTCCGGCGGGCAGTGAATACTGGGAATACATCCTGCTAAGCCCTATCGTAGCCAACCGAACTAACTACATCGCTTTAGGCGATTCATTTGCCTCGGGCGAAGGCGCAGGAAACTACTATGAATCAACCAATAGACCGGGGGAGAATTTTTGCCATTTATCCCGCAGGTCATATCCGTTTATACTCGGAGTAGCTCTTGAGTTAGATGACGTGCATTCGGTAGCCTGTTCGGGCGCGAGAATACAAAACATCATTGGGCCTGAATTTATTGACCAGTCATTGGATCTCGACTGGAGAACTAATCAATATAAAGATGTGAGTGACGGCGAACTAGGCAGCTGGGCTCCAGGCTACAATCTCCAAAATAGCTTTTTAAATGATTACGAGGCCGACATTATCACGATCTCCATCGGTGGCAACGATATGGGATTCGCCGATATTGTAGGTTCCTGTGTTAAAAGCATTGGTACCTGTTTTGACTCTGCAGATGAGCGAAAAGCGCTTGTTAATCTCATTAATGACCAGTACGAACGCTTAGTCAGAACATATAAAGACCTCAAACAAAAGACTCGTCCAGGCTCCCGCATCTACGTTATTGGCTATCCAGAGATCGTTAAACCCGGCGGCAATTGCGGTATAAATGTGCGCCTCAATAGCGAAGAGACATACTTTGCCTCTAATCTAACCAGATACTTGAATGAGGTCATTCGCACGGCGGCCCAAGCGGCTGGCGTCAGGTACGTGGACATCGAGGATGCATTAGAAGGAAAGCGTCTATGTGAGTCCGACAAACCAGCTGTCCACGGCCTGAACACTGCTTGGAACAGGAAACTTCATAGCCCAGAGAGCTACCACCCGAATGCCGAGGGGCACGACTTAATGGCCCAAGCCATCAATAAAGAAACTACTGGCCTTACCGTCCCCGTGCCTCGCGCAAGTAACCCCATCCTGACACCAGACTATACACTGGCTATTATGTACGGGCTTCTCACCCCTGACGAACATGACGGCAGCCTATTTAACGGAGTTATTGATTATGCATATCCGCCAAATCAAGATATCGCTATCCGCGGCCAGCAACTAACAGGCTCGATTGCGAGCAATACGTATGAACTCGCTGCAAACCAAGCATACGAACTTTCAATGACCTCCGATCCAGTCATCTTAGGCACATTCATGAGCGACGCTAACGGTAGGGTGTTCTACGACGTGACAATACCGGCAGACACACAGCCCGGTTGGCACACCCTACACCTTAAGGGGCAAACTGCCGATGGGCGACCTATCGATGTACGCCAGAATATCTACGTTGCCGCATCAGAGGAAGACTGGGATGGTGACGGCATCCTCAACGAAGACGCACCATGTCAGATCGCCTTGCCCAATGAGACAACGGGCGAATTGGACTACAACTGGTGTGAAAATCCAATATCTCCATCAAATGAGAATCCTTCGCAGAACGGAGGCGGCAAGCCGAAGCACCCCAAAGACAGCAAACATAAACACGATGAGCATAAACAAAAGAATAATCATCACAAGCATCATAAACACCAGAACAAGAAAAGCAACAACAAAAAACATGACGATAAAAAGAATAACCACACGAAAAAACAGTCAGCTCCCCACAACGTCAAAAAACAAAAACATGACAAGAAAAACAGCTACAGCCCAGTATCGTTTAGTGGTAAGCTGTGGAATATAAACATAACCATCAAAAATACATTATGGCGCTGCTTCGGAAAATAATCCCATTCACAAAACGGCATCCTTGGAAGACCGGCTTACTCCTGCTGCTTCTTATCTTTCTGGCGACAGTATTAATTACCAGCATTCGGGACTTTATCGCCCGGAAGCAGGTCGCCAACAGCATGGACAAACTATACCAACTATTTCACACCCAGGGGCCCGGTCAAGCTGAAAGATTTAGCGACTGCTGGAGATTGCAAGAGAAGACTGGACCGGGCGCCAAAATATGCGAAGAAAACATAAAAGTAACTATTGCGATTGATCGGGGTGCACCTCCTAGCTATCCCGTAAATGCCGAGAAAGCGGAAATTGATGCGGACAATAAGCTCGCCACCCTGTCCGCAATCCTTCGCTCCGCACAGGATTTTAAGCCAAATAACCTACAAGGCGGATTGCCGGATCGGGTGCGAATATACGACGGTTCAACTTCATTCACCCGTGGCTCATATACATATAGGCACACAAATAGCGGCACAAAATGCATTGCAAACTACGATTACAACAAAGAAAAACTCCAATTAACTTTGCGTTTTTATTGCGACACTACTTCTTGGCTTACGAGAAATTTAAATATATAGGCTTCTTATGCAGCCAGAGACCGAGTCCAGCGTTGTCAGAACTATCCTCGTATACATAGCATCCCTGTCGGCGATTATTGTTGTCATGTTGCTTGCTTATGCATTTATGTTTGGGTTCGGCTCTTATGAAACTCGCATAACGCTTGCCAATTTGACCACCGGAGCGGGCTGTGTGGCCGGCATCTCGATGCTAATGTTGGCCTTGCGCAGGATGAGCTTACGAATTGTCTCCGTCTGGGGGCGTGTGTGGCGGTCGGCCGTATATACCGCATCAATGACCGCAGTGCTCTACTATTTTGGGGCCTTTGCCAACCAAATCTTTAGGGTATGGTGCGTCGGCTTCTGGGGCGAACAACAAGGCTGCTTTAGTGATTTAATGGGTTGGAGTATATTTATAATTCCGGCATTTGCCTTAAGTATATTGCCATGGATATTTATTTACTGGATCATTTGGGGTGCTATAGATCTTCATAAAAGACTAAACCGCGGCCATATCGAAAGCAAGGACAGTCAAACCCCTAGAGAGCGCTTTTAGGCCGGCTGCGCTTCTTTACTGGCAGGCTGTTTGGATTCCGGCTTAAGGGGCGGCAAGAGCTTGGCCTTTGGGAAGGTGAAGCCGAAGGTGCTGCCCTTGCCTTCGGCGCTCTTAAATATCACGGCGCCGCCTTGGGCAATAACAACCTTCTTGGCCATAAAGATGCCGAGGCCGGTACCATCTGGCCGGGCGTTTTTGGCATTCGAGGCACGGTAAAACTTGGTAAATAGATGATGTTGTTCGTGCTTGGGCACGCCGATGCCGGTATCTACCACGCGAAATTCAATACTCGCACCCTTGTCTTCCAGATAGACGTCGATAGTGCCGCCGCTCGGCGTGTAGTAAATGGCGTTGTCGACGAAGTTCATGATGACCTGGCGGATCTTAGTCTCGTCGATCATAAGTGTCGGGAAGTGCTCCGGCTTGTGGTACGTAAGCGTCAGGCCACGGCTCTTAACCGTTTCGGTCAGCTGCTCAAGTTCTTCCTCGACCACTTTATCGAGCCTACTCTCGACCGGCTCGATGATAAACTTGCCGGTCTTCAGCCGCGAAACGTTCAAAAGGTCGGAAATAAGGTACACCATGCGCTGCGAACTCAGGAACGCCTGCGTCAACAGCTTGCGCTGCGTGGCATTAATCGGCCCAGCGTCGCCGTCCAGCACCATGCTCACATACCCCTTAACAGAGGTAAGTGGTGTCCGAAGCTGATGGCTAGCCATACTAATAAAATCGTCTTTGGTTTGGTCCAATAGGCGCAATCGCTCATTCATTCTTCGCAATTTTTTTGTTGCTTCATCAATCCTCTGTTGTAAAGTAATATTAAATCGTTGAATTTCCTCAAATCTAAATACATTTTGTAGACCTATCGATAGACTGTCCGCTATAACAGTTAAAAGGTGCGCATCACGACTTGAATACATCTCACCTGATCGTCTATAGCCCAATGCTAAATAACCCAAATCTCCTTCGTTGGTTCTAAGCTTGACACACAATGCAATATTCTCATGCTTTAAAACATTTACAAGATTGGGATTATTAACAATATTATCGGTAATTACTAAGTTTTCTTTCATGTAAGTTGCTATTGTTTTAGCAATCTCGGCATCTTTTTTGTCCGACGACTCAAAAAGCAGATATCTAACAAATTCGGGCTTGAAAGCATTACTAATTACGTCTTTACTTCTATCCCTCAATAGGGTCGGTTCGGTTGTATAAACTAGCACATCTGTTAATTCATCCAATACCTTCTGTGGGTCATAATAATTTCTAAAGAAAATACTATTTGTTATTCTGTCGAAATACTTTCGTATAAACTGGATGACATGATATGCGACGGTGCTACCGAATATAATAAGAAGTATCTCACCCCAACCAATGTTCGCACCAAAGAGATGCACAAAAAAGATAACTACCGGCGCTATAAAGACTAATGTTGTAACAAAAAGAGTCGTTAGGTACGCTGCAGCCCTAATTACAAAAAACTTAATATCGAACAAACCATGATGAATAATGGCATAAGCCATCACCGAAACTGCCACAAAGCAAGACAACAACACCATTAGTTGAGCCAAAAATCCTATAGTATAAACACTAAAAGTCAGCACGATTACCGTTGCCTGTCCTATAGCTATTGATAAAGCTAATGCCTGTTGCCTTTGTTGTCTATTTACGGAGTGTTTATAGTTCAAAAAAAGCAAAATAGTACCATATAAGGCGCAAAAACCACAGAAGAGTAGCAACGACAAATAATATAGATCCAGACCATCCACATAGAAACTAACTTTGGTAAGTTCTGCCCTCCTAATACTTTCGGAGAAAAAAGCAAGCGACCCAAAAAGTACACCTGCTATACTATACCCCCAAACCTTTACCTTGCGCCTAACATAACTCAAAACAAACATCAAAAGACACGCCGTCATAAAGGCTCCAGCGCCTATTGACGCTTGGGCTATTGGTATTGCAAAGGAACGATCGAAATGCAAGAGTTGCGCTAGCAACTGGAGTAATTGCCAGATGCCTATTGAGAAGGAGAAGGCGGCAAAGTGTTTATAAAGTGCGGATCTCTGTCTTAACAGAACCAAGAAACCAATAATAAAGAATGCTAAGATTACTGCTGCATAAAAAACTATGTAGAATCCGACATACATTTCTATTTGCTTGTTATATGTTTTAACGCGCCTATTCAAAAGTATATAACAAGCATGAGGATAATGTCTGTAGTTTCTCTATTTGGTGCGACGTCGTGATACTTTTACGTATTCATAATCTATCTTGTCGATCAATTCAACGCCGCCAACCAGCTCAACAAATTTCGACCGCTTAACGCACAATTCCGCGATTTTTGGTACGTAGATCGAAGACAGATTTGTAGATTCAAATATAGCTTGTGTCCTCTTCCCGGTTCGGCCTGCCAATTCATAAAATAGCCCTAACAACTTCAGCGAATGGGCCTTACCCTCTTCGCTACTAATCAAAGCTGAAAAGAACACTTGCTGAGCTCCTTCTTTGCGGGCGCGCCACTCAGAATCGATTATTGATGTAGCTTGCGTATTAATCCACGGCCAATTCCTTATGTCAAGTGTCATAGACCCAAAGCATACAGGTTTTCCGTCAACGTAGTGAACCGCTGTGTAGGTTGACGGCGCTGTTGCCATTTCCTCGAATGCCTTCTTGCCCCCTTCCTCCATGGAAACGGGGTGGAATGCGCCCAAGACATCGTTACCGAAACCTTTTTCCGTAATCGTCCACAACTTCTCCAATATATCTCTATTCTGGGTCAATTGCTCCCCAGTAAATAAGTAAGTTCCGGTAGATGCTGCGCCCGGTAAGGCGTCCAGATCATGTTCGGCCCTGTGTTCAGCCCATGCTTCATCAAACGTAAGGGTCTTGTGGCGCCCAAAAATCCTATGCCAAATACTCCTCCTGGGCTTTATTGCAGGTTTGATATTCATCCTATATAAACCCATCCATGCACTCTCGTTTTCCTTTTTGCCCCGCAGCCCCTCATGTATGAAAAAACCACTCTCCACATTCCCCAGAGGACTCAAAACCTTAAGATCATCTTCTCCCAACACGCCTTCACCGGTAGGATTTGGGCCAGCGACAATAACAGCATAATCATCTGGCAAAGCCTCACCTCCGATCGCATTGCCATCACGCAATATGCCTTTACTAATCTCTGTTGTCGGTAGGACAAATACGCCGGTTGGGAGGCCAGTTAAGCTTTCACTTCTTGCAGCATCATATCCATGCTCATAGTCGATCGGGACTATGGCCGGCACGGCCACACCGCCTAGCCCCCAAAAAACAAATATGGTGCGCGGATCCCTTATTGCTCCCTCATACTCGGCGGCTTCAAGTATTCCAACTTTCCTAAAAATATTGGCAATTCTATCGCACCGCTTCCTATATTCAGGGAAACTCATGACATGAATAACAGGAGCGCCCTCTTCTCCGCTTATCGCGCTGCTACCAATTATTCGGAGTCTGAATTGCGACCCACTCTCTGCCCTGTGCCTGCCAACATGCGGTTCGTGCGGAGATGCACCATCAACTGGAATTATTCGAGAAACTGTACTCATTGCATCCCCTGTTGCCCGCTCATGCAATACAGCCGTCATACATCACCTCCCAAATCTAAACATCAACAACACCGACAACCTTCACGCGAGGTATTTCAAAACCATTAAAGTTGCTGCCGTAGACAGTTGTATAAGCTCCCGATTTACATACAACAAGCTTATCACCCTCTCGTATATCACTCGGGAGAAGCACACCTTTGGCCATAGTGTCACATGAATCGCAAGTCGGACCAGTCAAAACAAAGCTCTTCTGAGCCGCCCTGCCACTTGCGTTCTTTGCGTGACGCAAGGAAAAAACCGGATAAAAGAATCTGCCGAATTCAAATACTTCCATGAATGCCTGGAATATTCCAATATCAAGATATAACCACGGCACACCATCGCGATCTTCCCGGCCAATAACTGTAGTTACAATGACTGAAGAATCTGCAGTCAAAAATCTGCCAGGTTCTGCAATATAGTCAATGTCCGACGGCCCCTCGTCTATTGCATCATTAATAACTTTGGCAAGCTCATACAGGCTCGGGTCATCATTGGAGTACTGCACAGGGATGCCTCCGCCCATATTAATTATCCGGATGTCAACACCAGATTTACGTACCTCTGTAACGATGAGCTGCGCTTTATTAATTGCATTGCGCCATGCTTGAAGTTCAGTCGCTTGAGAACCTACATGGAATGTGACGCCAAGCGGCTTAAGTCCGATTTTTTTGGCATACTTTAACAACTGGGCAGCATCCTCGGGTGGGCAGCCAAATTTTGAAGAAAAAGACTGAGCATCCTTAGAGTCTTGCATTTTGACTCGCACCAAGACTTCGGCGCCGATTGCACACTGAGCAATCTTCTCGGCCTCTTCTCTCGATTGGAAGACGAATCTTTTAACACCTAATTCGGCCGCTCTCGTGATTGACTCCCTACTCTTGACCGGATTGTTGTAACTTATCCGAGACGAATCCATTCCTAAGCCCAATAACAGCTCAATTTCGGCAACAGACGCCACATCATAGCCATCGATTAAGTGATCAATCGATGAAATGATCATAGGGGAGGGGTTAGCCTTAATCGCATAAAACAAGGAGATTCTTGACAGTAGGCTCCTAAATAAGTGGATTTGTCGACCAGCAATACTAATGTCGCTTAAAAGAAAAGGCGTAGGACAATCACCTAATTGTTCTATTCGTTTGACCCAAAATCTTTGATAATCGCCAGCCTCACCTTTCTGCTGTTTGGGCAGTAATTGAGTACTAGATGGAATGCTATGCATAATTTGTTCCGTATATTCTTAAAGCAAAAAGCGACAACCTTTCGGTTGTCGCTTTTCGTCTCGTAATAATGCAATCTCGTTTCTAGAGATACTAATTATGATAATACTACTGATTACAAAAAATGTCAACTATCAAATATATTTGCGTATCCGTCAAGGTTCCGTGAATAAACCGTATCTTCGTTTTACCGGTGCCGTAGCTGGTTCTACGGTGTATTTACGGAAAAAACCTGCCGGCTTAAGTGCGAGTTTTAGGACGCGCATTTTTTGCGAGCCGTTGTCGCCGTGAATGTTTAAATACTTAAACCCTTCACTGGTTAGATGTCGAGCAAAGGCGTGGACCGCATAATCAAATATCCGCGGCAGTTCGTAATTGACTCTGGCATGCGATATGATGGCATGGTCTTTGTCGTTTGCCAGAAAGTATAAACAAAAACCCTGTAGCACTCCTGCAATATACACGCCCACGCCGCGCAAGCCCAGTTTGGGCGCGTAGCCAATAGCGCCAGGCAGCGCTTCGCGCTCCAACTTATTGATATTATTAATTCCCTTTAGCGGCCATGCGGCCGTGGAATCTAACAACAGCTGTCGGATACGTGTGGAATGTAGATTGAGAGGTCTTATCTCTATTCCTAGACCGTCAAAATCCTTTAAGAATCTACGCGTACGCATGCGCATGAGCTGCGGCATGGTGTCGATGTTGGCGAATTTATCCAGAGCCAGCAGATACTCATCAGCTGATCCGGCCATTCGGAAGCGGAAAAGTTCGGGATATTGGATGTTTTGCACGACAAAATCCGGGATGTTGACAAGCCGCGGCACTTCGTTGTGCTCGCTAAGGTAATCAAAGATGGTACAGATCGACTCGTCAACATCGTTAGTGCCAATCAGCGACAATCCTGACAATTCTTCATCGCCCGGCAACCAATAAGGAACGACAAGATTGCCGTTGAGTACCGATACGGACATATTGTCCATTGTGTTCCACCACGTCATTAGGCCCGCAAAGGATATATCGTTTATGGGCGGCAAATTATGTATGTAAGATTCGTATTCTCTTCTGTCGGCCAGGGTAAGTCTGGTGAACTCAGGGAAGGTTGCGAACATATTTGCTTTGGTCCGACTACGCATCTATATTACATCGCCTGCCACTTACTTACATAAATAATAGTAAATCCGGCACTTCCGCATATAAAAACACTATGAAGGAAGAAACGCGGTTCCATGTGAGAAGAAGCAAATCTGTATTCTTAAGCCGGTTCAACACGGTACTTCCTAAAAAAATTAACTGGTCCTAACGTCAACATAAACATGCGCAATCTCAAGAGACCCACATCTGAATTAATGTTTACATACCTCACCCCCTTTTCGATAAACCACTTTGAGAACAGGCAGGCAATCAACTCATACCGCAACAAACTGTCATGCACGGCTTTGATGTGCGCAATCATTGCGTATTCCCCATCTCTCGAATATTGGTACAGACAGAACCCCTGCAATTCTCCACCCACAAAGAGGCAAACATTCTCAATATCCAGTATGCGCGCATTCAATATGGCCTCGAACATTGCGTCCCGTTCAACCTTACCAAGGTTGTTAATGTTTTTACCCAAGCAAGCGTCTGCTGTATCCAACAGTAATCGCAGGTCATCCTCGGCCCCTAAATCCAATGACCGCACAACTATGCCTTTTGGCTCCAACTCCTTCAATTGTCTTTCGACCTTACGTCGCCGGAAGCCCGTCATGTTCTCCAAAGGATAAAACTTGTGGGGATCGATGATATATTCAAAAAAATCGCGATCTTCTTTGAAATTAAAGAGTTCGGGATATCGAACATGGTCTAACACAAAATACGGAACGTTTACGAGCCTCACTGGCTCGCCCTTCTCGCGTAAATAATCAAAGATAGTACATATTGTCTCGTCAATCTTGTTCGTGCCAACAAGTGCCAAACCAGAATTATACTCATCCCCCGGGATCCAGTATGGGATAATTAGATTGTCGTTTAGTAATGAGATGCCGAGATTATTTAGCGGATTGCACCAGGTAATAAGGCTTCTAAAAGATATATCCGCGACAGGCGGGAAGTCTTTGATTAACGCCTCGTACGCTTCCCTGTCGTTAAGGGTTAGTTTGGAAAACTCCGGGAAGGTTTTGAAGTTGGTGAGCTGGGGCATGCCGCGCGCCTTTTTGGACAATGATACCGATTATAGTTGTATCATTTACTTCATACTACCTCTTGCCCCGAGAAGTCAAATCTATTTAGCAAAAATCATAACTTTTTAATAATTTTTACTCTGTTTTTATGTTCCGATTTTGTTGACTAACCTGCAATAACAGGTTGTTGTATTAAAAACAAACGCCGTTTCCAGCCCCTTGCACAAGCATAAGGTTGTTGAGATACTAAAATAGTATTTAATTTTTTTGACGAGTGGTGGGAGTAAACAACAAAACCACGCAAAAATGATACAACAAGTCAAAATAGTCGTAGTCGAGGATGATAACGACTTGCGGTTTTTGTATCAAAGCAAGCTGGAACGCGCCGGTTTTAAAGTCTACACCGCCAAGAATGGTATTGAGGGACTCACTGTTATTCAGGCATACAATCCGCACATTATTCTACTTGACCTCTTGATGCCACATATGGGTGGGGCAGAAATGCTGGCCCGCCTGCGTGCAGAGGAGTGGGGCAGCGACATCCGTGTGGTTGTGCTTACCAACATCAGTAAAGACGAAGCGCCGCCAACGCTTCGTTTTTTAAATGTGGACCGCTATATCGTGAAGGCGCACCACACACCGGCCCAAGTCGTAGATATTGTTTGCGAAGTGCTCGGCATCAAACGCACTGGTGACCGGGCCGTAACTTAGTGCTACACTGAGAGAAAGGAAGGGTGAAGGCATGACCAAGGTCAAAATTGCAATTGTCGAAGACGACGAAGCCATCGCGCAAATGTATCGCATCAAGTTTGAGGCCGAAGGCTACATCGTCGAAACCGCTTCAAACGGCAAGCTCGGCCTGGCGCTCGCCGAAGAGATGCGCCCGGACATTATGTTGACCGACCTGATGATGCCCGTCATGGACGGCGAAGAAATGCTCACCCGCCTGCGCAAAACCGACTGGGGTAAAAAGATTAAGGTCATCGTGCTCACCAACCGCGGCGAACAAGAAATATCCGACGAAGTCAAAAACGCCGGCGTCGAAGCCGTCATCCTCAAAGCCGCCATGACACCCCGCCAGGTGGCAGAACTTGTAAAGAGCAAGCTACAATCCTAGGGGCATATTTAAGTTTAAGCACTGCGGTTATTAAATTGATCAAGAGACATGCATCTTACCTTTTATATCTCTAAAATTTCCTCAGGAGGATTCACTGGCCGTTGATGCTGTAATCTATCGGTCGCTTCATCAACGATCTCAACGGTCGGTCTATTCATTTCATTGATTTCTGCCAGTACAATCTCCCATTGACGGTCCCGCGATACATACCTTGCACCCCATGCCATAAGCACTAAGCTAGTGGCATAGAGCAGGCCTTTAAGATCAACTGTAGGTAATGTAACTTTAATTAGCCCTTCAAGAGTCAATAAACCAGCTCCTCCGACAACAAGAGTATACCCTATACACATATCTATATCTCTTGGGGGCTCTTTAGTTTCACAAGAACTAAGATTGGTCATATTATCATATCATATCATGTCATATATTGTTTTATTACACAAGGCTATCTTTATCCTGTTTCTCTGGATATGATTTATTTATGAATGCTGACATTTTCCACTATCGGCAGTTCCGGGTTGGGGATGACCGGAAGACTGTGTATTTTGACTACGCGCTTCGCCATAAGGGGCAGGAATACGAATTTACTGAGAGAATTGAGTTCCCTGTTGAGCTACCGGATGTGCCGGAGCTGAAGCGGGCGCTTCGGGCATTGCATCTAGCTTTGGGCATTAGCTACTACAAGATTTTTGCGCCGCCGGTGATTAAACACTCTTATGCGATGGACGAGGCCGAGGCAGACTTTTGGAACGAGGTGTGGCTCAATGGCCTTGGAGAGTTTCTATACGTCAATAAGCTGCCCGCAGAAAAGTTGGCCAGGTTTGTCGCACAGGATGGAGAAACGTTTGAGGGCGAATCAGAACTGAACACGAAAGGTGCCCTGCTTGGCATTGGCGGTGGCAAAGACTCGATTGTTGCCGGCGAACTGCTCAAGGCCATAAACGTACCAGTTACTGGATTTGTAATGGCTACTGGCGAACATCTGGGCCAAACGCAGGAAGTTGCAAAGACAATGGGCGTAGAGCTCCATGCCGTCAAGCGCACCATCGATCCGAAGCTACTAGAAGTACAGGCACAGCCAGGCTCCCACAAAGGGCACGTACCCATCTCGCTTGCCTTTGCGCTGGTCGGCACTACCCTCGCCATTGCCACCAAAACTGCCTACGTGGTCGTGGCCAATGAGGCTGGCACCAGCCTGCCGCGCGGCATCCGTTGGGAAGGCAGAGAAATTAACCACCAGTGGAGTAAGTCATTCCAAGCCGAGCAGCTTATCCAAGACTTTATAAAGATCCGCGTTTCGTCAAAAATCACCTACTTTAGTGCCATCCGTCAGCTCACTTCCGTAGCTGTCGCTAAAATCTTTGCCAAATTCCTGCAGTACTTTGAGGTGTTTACCAGCGACAACTTTGTCTTCCGCATCGATCCAAGCAAGCGCCCAAGTGGCCGCTGGAGCCTGGAAAGCCCCAAATCGCTCAGCAGCTACCTCCTGCTGGCGCCATGGCTGAGCGACGAAGATATGAGACGCACCTTTGCCATTGACTTTTTGAATGAGCATTCACTCAAACATCTATTCCTTGCCCTTACCGGCCAAGAGGGCGAGCCGCCGCTCGACTGCGTGGGTACGACCGAAGAGCTGGAGCTTTCCATTAATCTGCTTGACGAGCAGGGCCGCTACCAGGATACATACCTCATGCAACTGGCCAAAGAGCGCGGCATTGTGCGCGCGGATGAGCTGGACTGGCAGGCGGAACTTGCCGACTTCTTGCGCCTACAGTCGCAAGAGGCATTGCCGCCTGAGCTCAAAGGCCAAATCCAGGCCTGGCTAGAGAAGGAGTTGGGGCCAACTACTTGACACCCTGCCCACGATACCGCAGTGCGAACTGGATATCAGGGTGCAGCAACACGGGCGAATCTTCACTCACGGAAATATTCGGGAACTGAACATGCTGGACGGCTACGGAACCCAGCGACAATTGTGCTCCCGGCAGCTTTTCAATCATCCCCCAGAGCTGTTCAAGATGGTCGCGCGTAAGTGATGGGTTGGATAAAAGTCTCCACATTATGGTTTCGGCTGCAAGGGCTCCTGTGCCATTTTGGGACAAGTATGCGAAAGCTGCTTGTTGATCCTCGGGGTCATCGGAGAGTGACTGCTCCAACGCGTTTTGAAAGTCTCCCCCGGGTTGAGAGCGCATAAAGTCACTTGCCAAAACCTGCACACGCCTAACCCAGTCTTCTGTAACAGCCGACGCCGCCTTCCACGCTTGTCTGAAATCTGGTGTATCAGTTACGGATACTAGTAGTTGGTTTACATCATAGATAGCATCAATAGTCTTCTCATCAATCAAGCCCAAATCCAGAAGTGTACTAAATCTTTTAACCGGCGCAGCACCCAAAGTGTCTGGCGCGGACACGAGCCCTGCAATAACCAAGGAGTGTGCGACTGATCGCTTACCACCCAACGAGCGTTTTAGTGCGAAACGACTCTTGCCGGCGAATATGTCCGGTCTCTGTGTGCTGATCGACTGTTCGGTAATTAAGGCGGCGACAAGCTGCGCTCTTCCTTCGCCTTTAGCTGTCTGTGCGCGAGCGTCAACCATGTCTGAAACTGTTTCGTTTTGTACGCCAAGGATCCTATTATCCAGCGCAAGCATGCTCCCTCGGCTGGTTGAGAACATGTGACGATAAAGCTCCTCGGGGCACATGACCTCGGTTTGAACCCTTACGCCGCCAACTGACTGATCCGAAAATGGCGGACCGTTACTCGTTCGAACACTAACCACATCGACATCGTTATACGGCCCAAGCCCGCGCACGACGGAGCCATGAGCAATAATCACTTGCTCCGGCCGCAGGCGCTCTGCTAGCGCATTTAACAGTGACTCTTGCTCCTCCTGATACGCCTGTACCCTTTCTAAGCTCATCTTGTTACCTCCACTCCGGCCCGATCACCAGCTAAAGTCCCTAAACATATGCAGGTCTGCGGATCCCAAACCCTGACCCCAACATCATAGACAGCCTCTATTGGAATCTCGTTAAAATCTTGAGCCTGACCGCCGCTACTATCAAAAAGAAGTAATCGCGCGTATAGGAGTAGCGGGCGCTTGACGCAGTGAACCAAGTGCTTCGCGGATGCTCTGGGCTGTAATAACATTGTCTTCGACCAAAACAGCCCGGCTCATATCGCCATCTTCCGGCGGCAGAAAGTCTCCTGTCTTTGGCAGACTAAAGGCTGGGATAGAAATTGCGCCACCAATGCGCCGTACTAGCAGGGCGGCCGCAGTCTCCTGGCCAAGAAGGGCGGTTGGCCGGTACGACATAATTCTGCGAATCATGGGTTGCAGAATCCTATTGAGCACTGCCTCGCTGCGCAGCAGATCGCGCTTGTTCAGCCTCCGATCTATATGATGGCCGGTCTTGCCAATAAAGTGACCTTTAAGAACGTATTTCTCCCTGACGTCTTGCGGCAGATCTTCGTGAAGGTGACGCATATTATGCATGCTTATAAAATTTTATGCAGAAAAAAGCAAGTACAAATTCGGAGCGGCTATCTCATCGCAGCAAGGGGGTTGGGTCAAAGCAGTAGAGCGACGTATGCCGTGGCGCGTAACGCACTCTTGCTGAAATGGGATAGGCGCTCACTGCACAAACTGATTTCAATAAACCAACCTTACGGGTTGCTTGTATTTCGCTGCCATATCCTCGATAGGAGGGTCGCCATAGCGAGCCCGCATCATCATAAAACGCTCGGCCTTAGCCTTGCCAAACTTGTTCGTGAGATACGCGCAATACCATTCTCCGGTCTGAAAACGCGAGGGAAATTTTGAGTGGAATTTGTCTGCGTACATAACAATTTTTTCCTCTTCGGTCTCTGCCAAATAGTCGCCTATCGGGAGCGGCAGCCGCCCGTCCCTCACTTCCTCGGCGCTAATGCCAACTCCTGTATGATATGCAGCAAACCTACAGAGCGACTCGGCAAATCCCTCATCCTTCAAGATCTCGTAACCTATGGCTCCATGGCTTACATACCGGGCTTTGTCTAGTTGTCCGTCAGCGAACAGCCTGTAGACACCGATATCATGGAGCAGGCAGCCGGCACTTACAAGATCGACATTGATGCGTAGAGAAGGCGATTGTTCTATGCACCACAACGCTATCTCCTTCACTATCACCGAGTGTTGCCAATTCTCCCTGTATACGTCTTCGGTCGGTGCATACTTCTTGTGCAGCCTTCTGATATCCTCGATAGTTGGCAGGGCCATGCTGGATATTTTAGCATCACACCTTAATGACTTCGACCGAGGCGCAATTACATGATATGAGCCGATAGCAACAGCTAAAGCCACAAACGAGCAGCGCGAGCAGACTTTCCCTTTTCCCGACCATCACAGTATAGTAAAGGCATGAAAGTAGCAATCGTCGGTTTTGAAGTTGAGGGCAAGTCAGCCCTGCAATACTGGCTGGACAAGGGCGCGGACGTAACCGTGTGCGACCAAGATCCGGACAAAGTGGTGCCGGAAGGCATCCCGACACAGCTCGGCACGGGCTATTTGGACAATCTGGACCGGTTTGACATCATTGTGCGCACCGTGGGTATGCACCCGAACAAGATTCTTGAGAAAAACCCGGGTGTGGCAGAAAAAATCACGACCAACCTGGACGAATTTTTGAAAGTCAGCCCCACCCGCAACATCATTGGCGTGACCGGTACCAAAGGCAAAGGCACCACGAGCACGCTCATCGTCAAAATGCTACAGGCAGCTGGCAAGCATGCTTTCTTGGGCGGCAACTACGGCGTTCCGGCCTTCAGTTTCCTCAATGAACTCACCCCAGACAGCTGGGTTGTGCTGGAGCTCTCCAGCTTTATGCTGTACGACATCACCCGCAGCCCGCACATTGGCGTCTGCCTGATGGTCGTGCCAGAACACCTGGATTGGCACGGCGACGCCGAAGATTATTTCCGCTCCAAATCCAACCTTTTTGCCCATCAAGGGCCGGACGACATCGCCATCTACTACGCCGACAACGACAACAGCAAACAGATCGCCAGCGCTGGTCCGGGCCGCAAAATCCCCTACTATGCCTCGCCAGGCGCCTACGTTGATAATGGAGAGATCAAGATCGACGGCGTTAGTATCTGTCGCACCGACGAACTCAAGCTGCTCGGCAAACACAACTGGCAGAATGCCTGCGCGGCCATAACAGCTTTTTGGCAGGTTGAGCAAAACGCGGACGCCGCCCGCGAGGTGCTCACGAGCTTCACCGGCCTGCCGCACCGCTTGGAATTCGTGCGCGAAGTCGGCAGCATACGCTTCTATAACGATTCGTTTGCAACTGATCCGTATGCAACCATCGCCGCAATCGATGCCGTTCCGGGCACCAAAGTGCCGATCATCGGCGGCTTTGAGCGCATGATCCCTATCGAAGACCTAACGAAGCACATCGCCGGATCGAGCGATGTACGCGCCGTGCTGCTCATTGGCCAAAGTAAGCAACGCGTCGCTGACGAACTTACGCGCGCAGGCTTCACTAACTTTCGCATAAGTGATGCTCAAACCATGACTGACATCGTGGCCGAAGCCCGCGAACTGGCCCAAGACGGCGACGCCGTCGTACTCTCGCCCGGTTTCGCCAGCTTCGACCTGTTCAAAAACTTCGAAGACCGCGGCAACCAGTTCAAGTCCGCTGTGAACGAACTTACTTAGTCTGTGATTGTTCAGCCTTACGGCGGGCGGCGCGGATGACGTTTTCGAAGAGGGCGCAGACAGTAAGCGGACCAACGCCGCCCTTGGTAGGCGTGATGGTCAGGTCATCGCGCTCTTCGTAGACCTCGGGGGCGACATCGCCGACCGTCTTGCCTTCTTCGCCTGCCACGCCAGCGTCCACAACCACCGCGCCTTGCTTGATCATGTCCGGGAACAGAATAGCCGGGCTGCCAGTGGCTGTGATAATCACGTCGGCTTTGAGCGTCTCACTCTTTAAATCTTGGGTTTGGCGGTCTGCCACGGACACATTGACGCCCGAGGCTCTCAGCATCTTCTCGAGCGGCGCACCGACCAGCTTGCCGTGGCCAACGAGCAGCACCCGCTTGTCCTTCAGATCAATGTTGTAGCCAGCAAGCAGCCACAAGATCGCCATCGGCGTGGCTGGGTCGAACTGGGCGTTTTTACCCAACGCGTCCACATCTTTTTCGGGCGAAACCAGATTGACTAACTCCTCGGTCTCCTCCGGCCGTTCCAGCGGCAGCTGTACGATGATGCCATGCACACTCTCATCTTCGTTCAACTTTTTAATCAGCGCTGGTACCTCGTCTTGTGGCACGCGATGCACGTCAACATCAATCAAAATGTCCGCGCCGTACTTTTGCTTCATCCGTACATACACGTTAATCGTCGGATGCTCAATCGTCAGCACAATCGCGAGCTTCGGCTGCACATGCCAGGCTTGGCGCAATGCCCGTACCTGACGCGCCTGCCGCTCCTTAATATACCCGGCCAGTTCCTTGCCGTTTAGGATTTTCATTCACCGAATTATAACAGATACACAACACTTGTGATAAGATAAGCCTACGTCTATGAGCAATCCATCCCATGAAACATACGGGGTTGTCAACCCTGAGTTGGCAACCAAATTTGCCCTGCTGGGCGCGCACACGGTTCGTGCCATGGCTTATGCGTATCTTGCACTCAATCCTGGATTCCGCACTCCGATAGAGGTAGGCGACGGCCTCTTACAGGATATCCAGACTACATCAAAAGAACGTTTCAGATTCGGTGAAACCATCCGCCAACAGCTCGACAACAACCTGGTTCCAGCATCTTTGGCAGTAACCGAGCGGGAACCGGTAAGCCGCGTAGGAGGCAGAGAAAGAACCGTCTATGCCGCCACAACAGAAAATAGACAGGAGCACCTGACAATGGCGGGTGCTGCTCTGGCATGGAGGCTGGGCGCCTACCAGTCCGGTGTCGAGATCAATCTGGACAGCATATGGGGCAGAATCACCGACGACCCGAGACGGTCGCCTGCTGTCGCACGGCTGGCCATTCTCGGAGCGCTGGCGCACGCCGGGGAGGGGGGATTGTCAGAGACCGACTTGATCGAGGCTACACACGGCACACACGGGAAAGTAGCCGTGCACAAAAATATCGGCACGCTGGCAGCCGAACGGCTGATAGACGCACGAACGGTCTTTGACATTAGAACCAGAGAAATCGTTATTACGGTAACTCCCGAACACCTTGAGGTCCGCGGCAGCCGGATGGGTCCGATAACGCGCGCGCTATACGAAACTGCGCTTGGGCTGCTGGCCGAAAATCCACAAAACCCACGTATTTCCGCTGCATTCCTCATTGAACAAACCGTAGCCCGGCATCCTCATCTGTCTGCCGAAGAAGTACAAAAGACCCTTCTCGATAACAGGCCACAGGGTCTCCAGTTTGCTGATAACGACCCTATTCACAAGGGCAGCAAAACAAGACACACCCTCGCCCAGGAATATAAGCGACCAATCGAGGAACTGTTTACCTTGCTTACAGGGCTCGAAAATCCCGATTTCACAAGGCAAGTCAGGGGCCGCCTGCAGCAAATATTAGACACACCACAGTTCGTTGCCACATTGCTCAGCCGGGCGGGATTTGCCGTTACTGCTTAACGCCACTGATCGCGAAAGCCTTTAATCACTGTCTTGCAAAAACAGAGGTAATTTGTTATCATACCAAAGTTACATTTTGCCTGGGCCAGTAGCTCAGTTGGTTAGAGCGGCTGCCTCTTAAGCAGCATGTCGAGGGTTCGAGTCCCTCCTGGCCCTCCAAAGTTTGTCATGTCGACTCCTTGGCTGCGAGGAGTTTTTTGTTATTCTATAATTTTAGATGATGTTTGACTTTAGCCGAAGGATAAACAGAGCGACTTATTACGCCGGGATAGGAATTGTGCTTTTCGTGGTTATCGGAGCATCCCTCCTGAGCGCCCTGCCAACGTTTGGGGACGTCATAGATACTATTATTGGCCTTACGATTGTCCTTATAGCTCTTATACTGTTCGTATATCTAGTCTGTCTTGTCAGACAGCGCGCCAACGACATCGGATGGCACCCGCTGCTCGCCACGCTTATTGCTTTCTCAATTCCTTTCGCCTTCCTCATTCTTGGCTTAATACCTGGGCAGAAGACAGCAAACCGGTTTGGTGCCGTGCCGGAGCCAGGCGTCAGACTAAAAAGATAGTCGGCAATGTACAGCCCACGCAGGGCACCAAAGGAACGTTCCGGTTCACCGAAGAAAATCCGATTCCAGAATCCGTCGTCCGCGAAATTGTGCTCGCGCGCTTGGCGAAAATTAACAAGAGTAAATAACCTTCGACATCCCTGTTTCTGGTATACTTGTCGCATGCGGACAATCAAACGTGACGTGGTGGGAGCGTTCATATTCTCAAGCGACAACAAAATTCTCCTGGGAAAAAGCCGGAAAGACGGCGTGTACCACGGCACCTGGATGGTTCCGAGCGGCGGTATCGAGGAGGGCGAAACAATGCGCGACGCCGTCATCAGAGAAATACGCGAGGAAGTCGGCGTTGACATCAGTCCTTTCGACATCAAACTGCTCGACGACCCGCAAACCAACCAAAGCGAAAAGGTATTGCGCGACACAAACGAAAAAGTACTGGTGGATATGCGGCTCTACGACTTCGTCGTGCAGGCCGACAAACCTGCCGACGAAATCCCTGTCAAATGCGACGACGATATTGTCGAGGCGGCCTGGCACCCGATATCGGAGCTTTCCAAGTTGGAGCTGTCGCCGCCAACAAAAGCCCGGCTGCAAAGCCTGGGCTACCTGTAGTCCCTAACCCCTTTACATTGTGAAAATTTTGACACCCTCCCGGCTCGTGCTGGCATAAGCAGTATGAGTGAGGAACAAAAGGGCGGGAGCGCTGACCGCCAGGAGTTGCCACACAACCAGCGAGCACCAAACAGAACACAAAATAGAGAAGCAAGAAACGCCGGGAGGTGATAAGAAAACCCAAAAGCCTTCGCCAAAATTCAATTGGAAATCTAAGAAAACGTTACTATTTGCAGCAGTAGCAGTGGTGGTCATACTTGGCGGCGTGGCCGCTTATTTTGTATACTTCCGCGATACGGTATACCAGGGCTTTAAAAAAGAATTTAAGGCCAGCGGCCAGCCGGTAAGCATTGAGATGGAGCTCGACAGCGAAAACGTCTCGATTCTACACACCGATAAAACAGGCGGCCTGCTGTCAAAAGGCGACATTTCACTGGAGGTGCCAGAAGACGCCCTGCCCGGCCGTGAATCAATCGTCGCCACGAAAATAACCAACCTCAAGGGACTTCCCGAAGGCTGGGAATTTGTTGACGGCTACAACTTTACGCCTGATGGCACCACATTTGCCAAGCCCGCCGTCCTCACCTACTACGGCGCGGACGCCCCCAACCTCTACGCCTTCAAGGTTGAAGACGGCCGCTTAAGCAGGTTGCCGCTGTTCAAGCAAGACGGCGCGCTCGTCACGCACCTTACCTCGTTCAGCGGCGCGGTGTTCATCGAAGTTTCCCGCGACCTGCCGTACGTCACCAACCCCAACGATGTCGAGAAGCGCGCGAATGAAATCATCGCGAATATTGTGGCCGAAAATAAAGAAACCGTGACCGACGAACAAATAGAGCGCATCAAGAAGGTGCTGCGCGCCTGGTACAACGCCTCGGTCAAGAATCATCTGGAAGTCGCTAAAGAAAATGAGCAAATACTGAGGGACGCTGCCCGCGAGCTCCTCGATTGGTGGAAAAGGGTACAAATATTTGGCCTGGACGATGAGTTTGCGCAAGAGATAGAGCGCGCTCACGACCTGCTTGCAGAAGGATTCAAGAACGCTATCACCCTCGCCAGCGAACACTGCGTTGCCGACCGGGATATCACCCAGGCGTCGGCCGTCATGCAGTGGACCGCGCTTGCACAGCTTCTTGGTTACGAAGACCGGCCAGGGTTTGCGTATGAAGATCTCAAACAGCACGTGCACGAATGCGCCCGGTTTGAACTGAAGATCGAGTCGCGCATGGATGCCAACACCGATTTCGGCGATTCGTACATCACACTTACCGGCGAAGCCATGATAGAACTTAAGGACTGGGAGTTTACCGGTGAAGGCACCGTCACCGAAGGCCCCTGGGTCCAGACCGGTGAGGGCGGCTGCACCTACACAGTTGATCCGAATACCTACAACATCAAGATCGGCCCCACGCCATTCCTGCATGCCAGCGGCAAGACCGGCGCCAATGTCAACCTGCTGCTCGACCTCACCGCACTCGACGAACATCATTTGTATTACCGTTGCTCCCTGGGCAGCAACAGCCAGATGACCGTAGGCTGGCCAGGTTCGTTCTGGCTGTCAGACTTCGATGAACTGCACGAAGATCTCAACCTCAGGGCTTACCTGGAGTGCGAATGCTACGCCATTTCCGACTGGGAATACGTCGGCAAAGACGGTATCGTCGCCAGGAAGACGCTGAAAGGCTCAAAGACATCAGCATTCGGCACCAGCACAAGGGGCACAACCGAATTCGTCCTCTACCACCGGCCGGTAACATCCCGGTAGTGGTATCATAAACGGTAATGGGTCTGGACATCCTTTCCCTGCTGTGCGAAAGCGACCTGCGTACGGTCAACAACGTTGATAGAGTTGTTGAAAACGTACTCAAAAACCATGAGGCCATCGAGATCCTCATTACCGGCATGGAGAGCAAGGACGAAGGGCTGGCCATGCGCGCCGCTGACGCCTTGCAGAAAGTGTTCATTCGCCAGCCAGAGCTCGTACAGCCCCACACCTCACAGCTCGTAGCACTTTTGCTTACCCACTCGCAAAAAGAAGTGCGCTGGCACCTGGCCCAAATCCTGCCGCACCTCAACCTCACCAAAGACCAGGTAAAGCAAGTTGCCCAAATCTGGCAGGACGATTTTTACAACTCAACAAGCAGCATCGTCAAAACATTTTCCCTCCAGGCCATGCACGACATCGCTGTGCATCACCCGGAGCTACAGCCAGTGTTTGACGAGATGATCGCCTACGCCCTACAAAACGGCACCGCCGCCATGAGAGCAAGAGCCAAAAGACTCCTAGCAAATCCGCCTGATTCTGTCGTCATCTAATGTAACAATATGCACGCTTATAGGCGCGCATATTACTTTTCATATCCGCCCATATCTTTTACGCGCGGGAGGCAGTGGCTGCTTTGATGCGCTTCTTTTCGGCGTCGAGTTTGGCAAGGACGTCGCGGAATGGCGTGCCTTCCGGCTGGGCGGCGTGCAGGGCGCCAAGGTAGCCAAAGACTGAGGCCGGGCCGATGGTGCTGCCTGGGCCGGGATAGGTGTGGCCCATGACGCTCGCGGTGTTGTTACCGGCGGCGTAGAGCCCTTCGATGATGGTACCATCCTTGCGCAGTACCCGAGCCCATTCGTCGGTGACCAGGCCGCCCTTGGTGCCAAGGTCGCCCGGATAGATCTTGATGGCAATGAACGGACCTTTTTCGATGGTGCCGAGGTTGGGGTTGGGTTTAACAAGCGGGTCGCCATAGTAGTTGTCGTACTTGGTGCGGCCGCGGCCGAAGTCGCGATCCACGCCCTCACGGGCGAACTCGTTAAAACGCTTAATTGTCTCCAGGAATACCTCTTTGTTCACGCCCATTTTTTCGGCCAACTCCGGAAGCGTCTTGGCCTCGACCAGCTCGCCTGCTTTCTTGAGTTTCTTCTTGGCGCCAGGGGTCAGGATGAAGACTGTGTTCAAGAAGTGGGTGGTGTGGCGGTGGTCAAGCACCAGCCAGGACGGGATGCACGGCACTTCCTTATTGTGCTCGAGCATATGATGGCCGAAGTCGATGTACGACTCAGACTCGTTGAGGTAGCGGTTGCCTTGCTGGTCAACCACGATGCTCCACGGGTCGGAGCGCTCGTTCAGGATAAAGCCGTGCTGATCCTTGCCGTCCGGGTGGGCGGTTGTCGCACCCCACCAGGCGTCGTCCATCATGCCGAGCGCTGCGCCGACTTTTGCGCCAACCTCAATGCCCTGCCCCAGCTGGCCTTCAGGTGCGCTGGACCAGCCAGGAACGCCATGGTACTTCTGGCGCCACTCTTTGTTGCGGGCGAAGCCGCCGGCAGCGAGCATTACACCGCGGCGGGCGTGCACACGGACGGTCTTGCCTTCCTTTTCGATTACTGCGCCAACAACACGGTTGTTTTCGACGATCAGTTCCTTGAGTGGCGAGCTGAGCCACACCGGAATGTTGCGCTTGCGGACAATGTACATGAGCGAGCTCGCGAGCGCTGCACCCATGCCGACTTTACGCTGGCCGAGCAGCAGGCTGCCTATAGTCCGGAAAACAAAGCGCGCCCCGCGGATAAAGCCGCCTGGCGTCGACCAGGCGCGCGACAACAACCACACGTCGTCTGTCTTGGCCGGCAGGGGCAACCCGCCTTCGCGTATCAGCTTGCGGTATTTGCCGAGCTTTAGGATATTAAACGGCTCCACCTCTATACCGCGCCCGATGCGGCCGCCCGGCAGGTCAGGGTAATAATCGGGATAGTCCTTGGCCCGCGTCCATTTAATGCCTTCCTCGGCCATCATGTTCACAAAGTCGGGAACGGCAATCAAAAAGGCCAGCTTACGCTCGTCGCTGGCCCATGGTCCCGGCTCGCCGATAATCGCCTTCATGTAGGCAAATGCTTCTTCTACCGAATCTTCCACACCGTCGCGCTTCATGAGCGGGTTGTTCGGCATCCAGAGGCCGCCGCCCGAGATCGCCGTTGTGCCGCCCCATTTGTCCATGCTCTCTACCATAATCACGTCCAGGCCGTTTTTATTGGCCGTAATCGCCGCACTCATGCCTGCCGCGCCGGTGCCGGCTACCAGAAAATCAGTTTCATAGTCCCATTCGTTTTTCATTGTCCGCATTTCCCCCTTAATGCTTACGATTAATGTAGTCCAGTTTTTGCGCAGGGTCAATGGATGTGACGTATATCTCTTTACATGGATCTTCTGTTATTATGTGATAGTTCATGAAACGCTTAGACCGCGAGTCGTTTGCTACTCTCCTCAGACAAGCACGCATTAAGCCGCGCCTGATGCGCGAGCTTCGGTTTGTGCCCGAAGAAATAGACAACTGGGATGACCTGGAGATGCTGGCTGTTCCGACCCGCAGCAAAAACGAGGGGGTATTACTCACCCAGCTTGATGACTTGTACATAATTCCCTACGAGCTGAGCATCGGCCTCAAAGACACTGCCACCGGCCGGGCCAAGCCGGTGGTGTGCGACTTTTGCTACACCTGGCAGCAAGGTGGCAAATCCGGACGCATTACCTTCCGTCGGGAAAGCGACGGCCATACCTTTACCTACCTCTGCTGCGCGGACTTGCGCTGCAGCCTGCATGTCAGAAGCATCACGTCAGAAGCGGCATTCTCGCGCACCCAGCTGCACGAAGATCTCACTACCGAACAGCGTATCGCGCGGTTAAAAGACAATCTCAAACAGCTTGTCATAACCCTTGCTATCCAGCCTGCCGTACAAGCAGATTCGATCGAATAAACGTTGCCACTACGCCGCTTATATCATTCATTTACAATAAACATTAGCACTACCGTATTTTCAGCATCATGAAACAATCACGCTCGCCCAAACACACAAGCACAACATCACAAACACCGCCGTCCAGAAACAGGCGTGCGCAGCGGTTTGTCGTCGTGGCAATGCTTGCCATCAGCCTTACTTTACTCGTTTGGGGTGGCGCAGGCCTCTGGCAATGGTATCGTGCAACCCATAACCCCAACCCCCTGCCCGACGGCAGCCTGGCAGTCACACACTCCACTGGTAATCCAGATGAAACACCAATCGATACAGAGAGCGATTATCAGGTGGCGCCCGACCAGCCCCGCACCATTTTATCTTACCGACCATCGACACTCGCGGATTCAGCCTTGACCAAAACGGCGCCGTTGCCGTGCCGAGCAACGTGCACATGACCGGCTGGTTTGTGGGCGAGGCAAAGCCGGGCGAGCCGGGGCTCAGCATCATAGACGGCCATGTGCAAGGCAGATACCAGCCAAGCATCTTCAAAAATTTGCACAAATTGCGCCCCGGCGACCGCTTCACCATTGAGTTCGGCAACTACAGCACCAAGGAATTCGAAGTCGTAAGCGTCAACTCGTATCCGACAGGCGAGGCCGCCAAACACCTGTTTCACAGAGACGAGTCCATCACATCCCAACTCAACCTCATTACCTGCAGCGGCGCCTACAACCGTGCCGACCGCCAGTACGACCAACGGCTCATAGTTGTCAGCAAGGCAATATATTGTAGGCTACATAATTCTTATGCTAAAATCCAAGCGTAACTACATCACCTTATGCCGCAGCCGCAAACCAACCGACCAAGATATCTTAAAGACCTGCTTTTGCTATTTTCGGTGCCGGTTGCAATCACACTACTCGCGCTCGGCATTGTATACACGCCCGGGCTGCTCGCCAATCCTGGCCACGACTTTATGTACACTGTCTGTACGACATACTGGTGCAAAGACGAGTACACCGTAAATTCGAATGGTTACATCGAACATAAAATTTCAGATAGGATATATAGCGACGACCAACCGGCCGAACTCTACTACTACAGCACCAAACAAAACAACGCAAAACGCATCACATTTGAAGAAGCCCGAAACTACAAGCTCGACACCTCGCTAAAGTCCCCGGACGGCTACAGCCTGACCCGCGAGACAACAAGCGGCGGTTTTCTCTTCTGGAGCAATTACAATAATGAAGATTGGTATCTAAAAAACGGCGCAAAAAAGAAAAAGGTTGAGCTTTCAAGCAACGTGTCGTACTATGCGGGTGACATAAAATTCCTGGGATGGGTTAGCAAATGAAAAGCAAGCAGGAGCTACTGAATGAAATCCGCGAAGGACTAAACGCCGGCATTGTCACCGAAAATGATATCCATAGCCTGCTAACGTCCTCACCCCTCCCCACTCCAACAAAAGCGCAAGCCGCCGAAGAGACAACAGAAACAAAAGCCAAAAAGCTGTCAGCTATTGACATCATGTTCTATGTGGCCGGCATCGTGCTGTTTGCCGCGATTCTGTCGTTCATCGTGCAGACACGGCACGGCAGTACAGCCTTGCATATTCTCATGAGCACCGGCCTTGGCATGCTGCTCTGGGCGCTCGCCTACTACCTTGCCAAAAGCCCTGAACAGTCAGACATCAGGAGCGGCATGATCAACACCTCGCTGCTGACTGGCTCGCTGCTAAACATTACCGGCGGTTACATCATCGTGAACGAACTGGTGGGCGGCTACGATGAAATTAATTTTATCCCCAGCGCCATCATGCTTCTTATCGTTGGCGCGATGCATATCGGCTTCGACCGCCTGCTGCGGCGGGATCTCCTTCTGCTCATGGGTCTGCTGCTCTCTGTCATCAGCTTTCCGTCGTTCATGTTTGGCGTTTTGCAAAACATGGATGTGTCGATCGACGTATGGGCGTTTATTCTAATAGGTTCGGCATGTTTCCTTGCCCTCAGCACCAGGGTAGTCGCCTCCCTTGATGCCTCGCGGCAGAACACCCGCCGCTCGTTCGACGGTTTCGCCGCTTTCGTGGGCCTGCTCATTATGTACATTGCAAGCTTTGGCGAAAATCATCTGTTCTGGCTTATGCTGCTGACTATCTCGGTATTTGGATTCTTCTACCTCAGCGTGCTTGCGCGCAGCAAACACCTCTTGGGCATCGCATCGTTTTTCCTGGTTCTGGCGGTTGTTACCATCTCGTTTCGGTACTTCTCTGGGTACGGCATAACCACCGCTCTCATCTTATCAACAATCGGCCTGCTTGGGTCTGCAGCCCTTGCCTCCCACATCAACAGGAAATACCTCAAAGCTTCACTTCCTCAAGCCCAGGCGGAGCAGACACAACAACACGAACAGGCTGAACAATCGTCCAGCAATAACGAACAGCCACCGAATCAGGTACAATAAACGAATGGCCACTAAGATTTCTAGCGGAACGGTCCATAAGCTGCCGCCCGACCTGCACAAAGCATTAAGCGGTGCTGCCAAGGCGCTCGCTGCATGGGAAGATATCACGCCGCTCGCCCGCAACGAATTCATCTGCTGGGTGGAAGAAGCTAAGCAGATTGAGACACGGGAACGCCGCATCAAACGCACTGTTGAAGACCTAAGCAAAGGCAAGCGCCGCCCCTGCTGCTGGATGGGCTGCATCCACCGCACCGACAGAGACATCAGCCCGTCAGTCCAGTGGATTCTAAGCAGAAGAAGTAAAAAATCCTAGCGCCGCATAGCGAGTAACTTACGCCACAGACACCCGCTACCCGAAGCAGGTAAGATGGTTGGATGGTAACAAGGAGGGCGGGTATGCATTTTCGTGATCGCAAGGAGGCAGGCCGGAAGCTTGCCGACGCACTCTCGCAATACAAAGACGCGGATACGGTAGTATACGCCCTGCCGCGCGGCGGCGTGGTGCTGGGCGCCGAAATCGCGACAAAGCTCCATGCGCCGCTTGGCGTGGTGGTGTCGCGCAAGGTCGGCCATCCCGAACAGCCGGAGTACGGCATCTGCGCCATTACCGACAACGGCCATTTGGTGTGTAGCCGGCGTGAGATTGCCAAGATCGACCCAGCCTGGCTGACAACTGCCGTACAGAAAGAGCAGGCCGAAGCCAAACGCCGTCGCGAGACTTATCTGGCTAGTAAATCAAGCGTGCCGGCCGAAGGCAAAACGGCCATCATCGTCGACGACGGCATTGCCACCGGCCTGACCATGCTGGCCGCGGTAGAAGACGTCAAAAACCAGGAACCCGAACGTGTGGTCTTGGCCTCGCCAGTCATCCCCAAGGACTTAACCGAACGGCTGGAGCGCTACGTCGACGAAGTAGTCACCTTGGATACGCCGGTCGTCTTTATGGGCGCAGTGAGTTCGTACTATGACAACTTTGAGCAGGTCGAGGACAAAGAAGTGGTTGACACACTGAAGAAGACCAAAAAGCAGGAACAGAAACCAAAGGCAAAATAATATTTACTGCTCCAACAGAGGTGAAGATTGACAAAATACTCATGTTTATGTTATAATAAAAAGATAGGGTCATTGTTTCTTTAGAAGCGGACGGATGTGGTTTAAGAGGTAGAACGAACCGGTGACCAAGAGGATTGGTTCCGGTCGGGTGAGCAACACGGCAAACGCTTCTTCTGGATCAGCGACGACTTCGACAGACGCAACACCGTGGCGGCGGAAAAGCTGTGCCAGCTCCTCGGGGTCCTCGGACACGTGCGGTCCATCCTGCGGCCCGCTAAAGCTGGTGATAATAACATAGTTCAGTAGTTGGGCCAGCTCCCTGACAGAATCGTTCAGCCGGAAGGTGCGGTTACCTACAAAACTGACGATGGCCGCTACTTTCTCATCTGGATACTTTCGGCGCACGCTCTCGGCCAGGGCGTGTAGTTTCTGCGCATTGTGTGCGCCGTCAACAATGATCGTCCGGCCGCCATATGATACCTCTTCCATGCGCGCTGGAATGTACGTTTTGGCAGCTTCCGCCACCATCTCGTCGGTTAGGCCATCGTCGCCATTTTGTTTGAGCAGATAATCAACCGCGGCGCGCGCCAAGCCAAGGTTTCGCTGCTGGAACAGCGGCAAAAAGTCCAAGCCCGACTCGGCCGCATCATCGTGAAGCACGTGCAAGTCGGCCTGCTTCTGGCGCGCCCGCTCAACAATCTGCTCCATAATTTCCGGCGCCTGCTGATAGCAAAACACGCTGTTGTACAGCTGGATGATGCCTGCTTTCTTTTCGGTGATTTCCGCCAGCGTCGAACCGAGCCGGTTGGTGTGGTCCAGGCCGATGTCGGTAATCACGCACACCTTGTCCTCGCGGCGAATGACGTTAGTGGCATCAAGCAGGCCGCCTAGTCCCACCTCAACCACCGCATACTCCATGCCCGAGCGCACGAACTCCCAGAACGCAAAGGCAACCATTGCTTCAAAGTAGCTAGGTTCAAGCCTGCTCTTTTTCACCAGCTCCAGAAAAATTGCCAGCTCGCTGCAAAACGCGCGCTCGGGCATTGGCACTGCATTAATCTGTACGCGTTCGTTTACCTCATCGACATGCGGCGAGACTGTCAACCCGACCCGTTTGCCTGCTGCCTTAAGGAGTGCTGCCGCATAGTACGCAGTCGAGGTCTTGCCGGAAGTGCCGGCAACATGCACAATCTTCAGCTTCTCCTGTGGATTGCCAAGATAATCCATGAGAGCCGTGATGGTATCCAGGGTGTAAGTCCGTGGCTTTGTGCGCTCGTCTTGCCATAGTTCGCGCAGCGCTTCGTTGGCTTCCTCGAATGTATGCAATTGCTTCATGCTGACTGGACCTCGCGCATGCCACAACTATACCGCATAAGGCGCCCGCGAAACAGCTATACCGGCACCAAAATAAAAATCCGACCTAAAAGGTCAGATTTTTACCTTGGTACGCCCGGCAAGATTCGAACTTGCGACACCTGGTTCCGAAGACCAGTGCTCTAATCCACTGAGCTACGGGCGCGTTACCTCTGTAAGTATACCAGAGTTACCTCTTTGGCGTAAGAGTTCACCCCCGCCGGAGCCGGCGAGCGTATGTGAGAAATCTAACTTACATCAGCGGTATGCTACTCTAGCATACAACTTATGGCTTACAAATTGCCTGCTGATGACATTAAGGAACAGCTCAGCCGTGTTTTGCGTTACGTCGTAAGACTGGCCCCGATCGTCGTCATCGTAGGTACCATCACCTGGTTCTTCCTCCTGCGTTCGCCTGACGGAACGAACACGTCAAGCACGAACGAAACGTCCCAAACAGACTCCGAGACTACCGCCAGCGCCACTCCAGAAACCGAAACGAAAGTGGCCGATAACTCCGAGGCCACCAAAGAAGAAACCGAGGCCAAGGAAGAGGGCAAACTGCCCGAAACCGGCCCGGCCGGTGCTTTGGCAGTTGCCGCGTCCGCAACCATCAGCGGTACCCTTTTCTGGGAGTGGCACCTCCGCCGCAGGCATGAGCGCTAAACGGACAGCAGGCAGCTATTGCAGCTAGTGTTGCGTGTATTTGTGCGATATCATTAGGGTTATGCATAAACTATTTAAAAACCTGACCATCTTCAGCTTTGTCGTCGGTTCATTCTTGTATTTCAGCTATTTCATCGGCGATGTAGCCTACTTCAGCTATTCTGGCGGCACAGGACTGACGCTACTGGCTATCGGGACGCCGGTTTTTGCTATTCTTACTTATATTTCCAGGGGCGTCAGCACAAGCCAGACCAATCCGCCGGCTCAACGGCGTCCGCGCAAACTGTTCTGGTTTGGGCTTTTTATGACAATTGCCGGCTTCTTGCTTTATTTTGCTTCGTTTATCGAAAGCTTGAGCCAGGACTTAGGAGGCCTTGCCCTGGCCATGCTTGGCGCATTAGCGCTGCTTGTTGGCGTTATCGTGCTGGCCATTAGTGCGTTAAGACGGTAGCGGATAGACTCTCGCGCCGCGAGGGTTCGAAATCTTCAGACAAACCAGAAAAACACCCAACCAACGGTCAGGTGTTTTTTCTGGTACGCCTGGAGGGATTCGAACCCCCGACCTTTGGTACCGGAAACCAACGCTCTATCCAGCTGAGCTACAGGCGCATACGTGCAGCCGTTTTATTATACCGCAATTACAGAGGTAACGCGAGGGGGCGAAATAATCAATAGCCCGACTGCATGGCTGGGGCATATTTGTAAGCCCTATGGCAAAAAGAGGGTAAGAAATTAATTCCCCGTCTGCTGATCGTTGGCTAACTTTTCGTCTGAATTACCCTGCTGCGTCTTGGGCTTTGGAAGTTGTTTGGGCTTGGAAGCCTCCAGTGTTTGAGCTAGCGTGCGCAAAAGCGAGTAAGCCTGGGTGCGGCTCATGCCGAGCTTTGCAACGGTGAGCGCATTCGGAGTGCCGACGCCCTGCGAAAAACCAATAATCACACCGTTCGCATTTGCCGTAACCTGCGCCCCGTCGGTGTAAATAACGCGCGGATCAACTGCCATAATCATCAAGATTGGACGGTTTTGCCCCTCTGATTGGCTCGAGGCTTGGTCGTCACGGCCGCGGTAATGGTCGTGGTCAGGGTTGTCGCACTCTTCGTAGCCAGCGAGCTGCCACAACGCAGCTGCGTCGTCGTCTTGTAAGCCAAAGTGGTTGATGAGCAGCATCAGGATGTCTTCGCTCGGACGCTCGTGGCCCTGCTCGAACTTAAGCAGGGCTTGCTCGTCGATCTCGACAGCACCCGAAACCTCTGCTACTGTTTCGTGCATCTTTTGCCGTAGCGCTTTGAGCTTTTCGCCCAGAACTTTGTATGGTCGCTCTTGCTGCTCGTTACTCATATTCATACTATTTTACCTCTGATCTGGAGATGGCGCAAGCTGCGTCTTGTCGGTATAATCAGAAGCATGAATGTCCGGCAAAACGTCTCCCTGCGTGATTACTCAACCATGCGTCTTGGCGGCACGGCAGCATACATGCTGGATATACATCAAACGTCAGAAATTTCCGAAGCAGTAGCCTGGGCAGAAGAACGCGGATTGCCAGTGCTAATGATTGGTAGTGGCAGCAACATTGTGTGGCGCGACGAGGGCTACCCAGGGCTGATACTTGTTAACAAAATCCAGGGCTTTGAGATACATGAGGAGGGCGGCGATTTTCTGGTCGTAATCGCGGCCGGCGAAAACTGGGACCAGACGGTTGAACGGACAGTACGCGAAGGCCTGACCGGCATCGAAGCACTCAGCCTCATACCTGGCACGGCCGGTGCCACGCCCGTCCAGAACGTCGGTGCATACGGGCAGGAAATCGCCCAAACGCTCGTATCAGTCGAGGCGTACGACCTTCAAACCAAACAGATGGTTGCCATACCGAATGAGGAGTGTGAATTTGGCTACCGCACAAGCCGTTTTAAGACACGCGACCGCGGTCGGTTTTTGATCACCAGCATTACGCTGCGGCTCAAGCGCGACAATCCCCGTCCGCCGTTCTACGCCGCGCTCGAAAAATATCTGGCCGACAACGGCATTACGTCGTACACGCCGCAAATCATTCGCGACGCAGTAATCACTATCCGCACCGCCAAACTACCCGATCCGGCCAAAGTTGCCAACAACGGCTCGTTCTTTGCAAACCCCACTATCAGCCAGGAGCACTTTGCCAAACTCCAGGCCGAATATAGCGATGTTCCAAACTGGCCAACGAGCGACGGCCGCGTCAAAATCCCAGCCGCCTGGCTGGTTGAACAGGCCGGCTTTAAGGATTACCATGACCCGGAAACCGGCATGGGCACCTGGCCCAAGCAACCGCTGGTACTAGTCAACGAACACGCCGAATCCACTGCCCAGCTCCTCAAATTCCGCCAAAAAATCCTGGACGCCGTCCAGCAAAAGTTCGGCATCACCCTCGAGCAGGAACCCGAACTTCTCCCCTAGTTATTAAACCTTTATTAAAAGTTCCGAAAAGATAACGGAACATGCTTGTGCTTAAGCTAAAGATTTGTTATAAACAAACCTTGTGACTTTTAGTTATCGTTAACCAGGCAGGTAGCCAGGGGTGTGTTTATGGTGTCTAAAGAATCGCCACATTTCGGTCCGGAAGGCTTCGACCCTGATGATCCAGAGGATCGAGCCAAGTTCATTAATGATGCTTTAGGCAGATGGGTCGATCATTTAGTGCAAAAAGGGACACGATCTGCAACAGCACCTTTTGCGCATACAAACGATCCAACACCAACTGACTGGGACGGTAGCGAGCTGCACAATCTCCCTATTAATGGACCAACACAGGCGCCCGCTCCCGACCCACTGGCCGACACCCAACCCAATCCGCTCGTTATTGGGGGCAGGGGGCGGGAAATACGATCACACCGGGATCCAAATCAAATGCCTCTGGGAAGGTTGGCGGCCATCGCAGTGGGTGTAGGAAGTGCGGCAGCGACAGCGGCGTATGTTGCATGGAGAATACTCGACGGCTCTTAATACTCTTAATAACTCTGCGTGAAAAATTTGACAGACCTGGAGTGTCGTAACCATATCTAATGGTAGTATGCGTATACTGGTAGCTGAAACGCCGGACCCGGACAGAGCATCGGCGACACCCAACCAGGGCCGGTTTCTTTCGAGCAAGGAATTAGAACGCCTAAAGCGGCTAACTGGACATGTGGGCACTTTAGCCAGTCTAACCATCTGGGAGCAACTCGCCCAACAGTTTCCCCATGGCCCCGACCCCGAGACGCTTACATACGAGTATGGCGTGACACCGCCGACTGGCTGGCGGAATCCGGACCGTAGTAATATCACCGACAGATCGCCGCTCAGCAACCAGGCAATGGAACGATTCCTGGATGGACTCCGCAAGCTTTGACCCACGCACTAGCAAAAATTAACTGTCTTTTTCAAGAAGCGCCACAATAACAGCGCGGTCAATTTATCCTGTTTTTATTTTCTCCTGGCTTTTCGCCTGGCAGCGGGAAGTTGAGGGCGAAGGCTCTTACCTCTTCTCTAATCTTGGCCAGCTCTTCCTCTTTGCCGACATTGGCGATGGCGCGGTCGATCCATTCGGCCACTTGGTCCATTTCGGCTTCCTTGAGACCGCGCGTGGTGAGCGCCGGCGTGCCCATGCGGATGCCACTTGGATCGAACGGCGAGCGCGGGTCAAACGGCACGGTGTTTTTGTTGACGGTAATGCCGGCCAGGCCCAGCGCCTTTTCGGCGTCGGCACCCTTGACGCCTTTGTTGGTCAAATCAATAAGCATGAGGTGGTTATCAGTGCCGCCGGTCACCAGCTGATAGCCCTTTTCCATAAGCCGCTCGGCAAGGCGCTTGGCGTTTTTGACAATCTGCCTGCCATACTCCTTAAACTCGGGCGTTGACGCTTCCTTGAGCGCTACGGCGATGGCTGCAGTCTGGTGGTTGTGCGGGCCGCCTTGCAGGCCTGGAATGATGGCGCGGTCGATAAGGGTCGGCAAATTTTCGCGCGAGCGCGGCACGGCTTTGAGCGGATTGGACGGCAGGCCGTTGCACATAATGAGCGCGCCGCGCGGGCCGCGGAGTGTCTTGTGCGTGGTGGTTGTTATGACATCGGCAATGCCAACCGGCGAGGGGTGTACGCCAGCTACTACCAGGCCGGCAATGTGCGAAATGTCGGCCACCAAATAGGCGTCGACCAGATCAGCAATCTCCTTGAGTCTTTTCCAGTCAAAAATGCGCGGGTAGGCGGTAGCACCGACGAAAATGAGCTTTGGCTTGTGCTCTTTCACGAGCTCCGCCATGGCGTCGTAATCAAGAAAGCCGTCTTTGCCAGTGTTGTACTGGACAGAATTAAACCATTTGCCAGAAAAGTTGACCTTGAGCCCGTGTGTCATGTGGCCGCCAAAGTACAAGCTCATACCCATGACCGTGTCGCCCGGGTCGGCCAGCGCAAAGTACACGGCCATGTTGGCCGGGCTGCCGGAATACGGCTGCACGTTGACGTGGTCCACGCCAAACAGCTTCTTGGCCCGGTCGCGCGCCAGGTTTTCCACCTTGTCCACAAATTCGCAGCCGCCGTAATAACGCTTGCCCGGATACCCCTCGGAATATTTGTCTGTCAGGCGCGACCCAAGCGCATTCAGCACTTCCGGCGAGGTGTGGTTCTCGGACGGGATCATCTCGAGCCCCTCGCTCTGGCGCTTTACTTCTGCGGCAATCAGTTCCCGAATTTCGTTGTCAATCATTACAAATACTCCCTCACGTTTACAAAAAGATATAGCTGGTTTGCCGCACGTCGTTAGATCATGGCGTTATTGTAGCTTGGCCGCAGCGCGGGCCGCAATATTACTCTTTGCAGAAAAGGCAAAATTTCACCTTAATCATGATTAAAATACATCAATCGCCGGCAGGCATTGGTGCTACACTGAAAGTACGAAAACCAAAACAAACAAGAAGAACACAATTGCAAGTTTAATATCACACGTGATATCATGGTAGGTATATGAGCACAACGAATGAAAAAATCGGCCGATTGATAGCACAAATAAGGCAAGAGCGGGGCCTAACCCAGGCTGAGTTTGCCAAACGACTGGGCACCAGTCAGTCTGCGGTCAACCGCATCGAACATGGCAAGCAAAACTTAAGCCTCGAAACCATGGGACGAATCAGCGACGTCCTTAACAAACAGCTTATCTCGCTGTCCGGCAGGGGCGTGAACTTGCGCATCGAGGGCGGACACGAACTGCGCGGCGAGATTACGCTCAAAACTAGCAAGAACGCCGCAGTCGGCCTGCTGTGCGCAAGCCTCCTCAACTACGGAGTCACGCGCTTTGTCAATTTTCCCAAAATTGAGGAAGTCTTTCGGATTATCGAGGTACTGCAGAGCATCGGCGTGAAGGTCAGATGGATCGGCAGCGATCTGGAAATCCGCCGCCCAGAGAAGCTCAATCTTGACGACATGGATGCCGAAGCAGCGCGCAAGACCCGCTCAGTACTCATGATGATGGGTCCGCTGCTCCACGACTACAAAGAATTTAAGATTCCGTACGCTGGCGGCTGCAAGCTGGGCGCCCGCACCGTGGAGCCGCACCTGTTTGCGCTGGAAAACTTTGGCCTGGACGTCGTTGCCACCAAAGGCCACTACAACGTTACTGTCAAGAAGAAGCCGGCCGGCCGGATTGTGCTATATGAGTCCGGCGACACTGTTACCGAAAATACCTTGACTGCGGCTGCTCGTACGCCGGAAGAGACTATCATCCAGTACGCCAGCGCCAACTACGCCATCCAGGATGTCTGTCTGTACCTGAAGCGCCTAGGGGTCAAGATTGAGGGCATTGGCACTACCACGCTCAAGGTCCAGGGTGTGCCGTTCATTAAGAAGAATGTCACGTACGCGCCAGCCGAAGACCCGATTGAGGCCATGTTCTTTATTTCTGCTGCCGTGGCGACTAACTCGAGCATCACCATCCGCCGCGTACCTATCGACTTTGTCAGCCTTGAGCTGCTTAAGCTCCGCAAGATGGGGCTCCGCATTGACCAGACCGAACGCTACAAGGCCAACAACGGCTACACCGACCTCGTCGACCTAACCATACACAGGCACAACGGTGAGCTGGTCGCCCTACGGGACAAAATCCACCCCAACGTGTACCCCGCTGGCCTGAACGCTGATAATCTGCCGTACTTTGTGCCGATCGCTGGCGTAGCCAAGGGCCGCACGCTCATCCATGACTGGATGTACGAAAACCGCGCCATTTATTACACCGAGATGACCAAAGTCGGCATGAACGTTGAACTGGCTGACCCGCACCGTTTGTTTGTGCTTGGACCCACCAAGTTCTCGCGCGCCGACGTGGTGTGCCCGCCAGCACTTCGCCCGGCCAGCCTATTGCTTATCGGCATGCTGGCTGCCGAAGGCGTCTCTACCTTACGCAACATCTACACCATCAGCCGCGGTTACGAAGATCTGGCAGGCCGACTCAACAGCCTCGGTGCCCACATCCAAGTCTTCCACGAAGTGGTATAGCCGGCCCAGCTGTTTTCTGCTGTCGAGTGTCGAATATCTAATTGCCACGCGCGCCCAAATTTTCATACACTAGTACGCAGAAATACCGTATACTATCCATCAAGGCCAACTCGACATGCAGAACACAAAACTCACCTTTGAACTGATGACACAAGATATTGCCGTCGTGTTTCTATTGGGGTTCCTGACATTCTGCGTGGCCATGCTCATCACTCCGATCTTCACCTATTTTGCGTACAAGTACCGGCTATGGGGCCGTCCGCGCACGCACGACGTAACCGGCAAGCAGCTCACAGTCATCAACAAACTGGACGTCAGGCGCACCGTACCGCGGATGGCCGGCATCATTATACTGGTGGCCGTTGCGTTGGTAACGCTCGCTTTCAACCTCGACCGGCAGCAGACATGGCTGCCGCTTGCCGCGCTCATTGGCGCCGGCGCCATTGGCTTTATTGACGACCTCATCAACATTAGAGGTTGGGGCGGCGGCGTAGCGGGACTGCGCGCGCCGGTCAAGCTGGGACTTATGACTACCGTTGGCGCGATTGGCGCGTGGTGGTTTTACTACAAGCTTGAGTTTAGCAACATCCATATCCCGTTCGCGGGTGACTTGTCGCTTGGCTGGCTGATTATCCCTGTCTTCATTTTGGTAATTATCAGCACCAGTAATGCCGTGAATATTACTGATGGCGTTGACGGACTGGCCGGTGGCTTATTGGCAAGCGCGTTCGGCGCCATGGGTGTGATTGCCATGCTGCAGGGCAATTTGGGCATCGCCGGATTCTGTCTAACGGTAGTTGGCGCGCTGCTCGCCTACCTATGGTTCAACATTGCACCAGCACGGTTTGTAATGGGCGATGTGGGCTCGTTTGCGCTCGGCACAGCACTCGGTGTGGTGGCCATGCTCACAAACACCCTGCTACTTTTGCCGCTGATCGGCCTGGTATTTGTGGCCGAAGCCGGCTCAACCCTGCTGCAAGTCCTCTCCAAAAAACTACTCCACCGCAAAATATTTGCCGCGGCGCCGCTCCACCACCACCTGGAGGCTGCCCGCGAGTGGCCTAAGACCAAGATAACCATGCGTTTTTGGGTTATTGGCCAGGTCTGCGCTGCACTGGGCATTATCCTGGCGCTTGTCGGCGGCTACATTTAGGCGCCCCGAACAACGGGATCTGTCGCATTGGCCGACCAGACCAAAAAGCCGATAGCTATCGCCAACAAAATGAGCAAAATAACCGTTCGATGCCACTCTTTCATCTATGAGCCCCTTTCGGCTCGGCAATGATGACGAGCCTTTTCTCGGTACTCCATAAGGGCGTGCAGGTATAGATTGTCAACCGCGGCTCAGTGGTGTTGTGCTCCACCGACACTTCGCTTGCCGGCACAACTTTAATTTCGGTAACCTCGTATTCATACGCCTTACCCTGCCAGTGCACGGTAATCTCGTCACCTTCCTTTACTTTATCTAAATGATAGAAGACACCAGTTGGATCCCTATAGGTAAACCGGTGCCCCACCAGCACCGTATTGCCGCCCCGGTCCGGCGTGCTGGTGTGCGGTACGCGCCAAACACCCAAATTGAGCGACTCTTTTCCGCCGCCATGGATCGGCTCCGTCAGATCAATGCTCGGAATAAACAGTTTATCTCCCTCTATCACCTGCTCGGACGCTGGGCTCGCGGCCGCATTTGACCCGCTTGGCAGTATGTCTTTAATTGGCGAGTCATGCGTCACCCACCACCCCACCTGCGGCAAGAACGGCGCGGTGGCAATATAAATCGCCAGCAAAGCCACTACGACAGTCAGGCAATTGTTAAAAAACCTTAAACTTATTTTGGGAAGCCGTAATTTTGCCGAATCCATAACTACTTCCAAGTATACGCCACTTTACTTCGGTGTAATTGTCGCAAAACTTACATAATTATGTTGCTTGCGGCGTAAAAACTATTGCAAGGTCAATTTTTTTATCAGATAATCTATGTTAAACAACAAAGAGTGAGTAAAGTAAAGAGAGGCACCGTCAAAAGGGAGGTAACTGTGTTGCGATCGATTAAAAATCAAATTACTAGGAAGACAACCAAAATAAGTAAACGGCTCTTGAGCGGCACCCTCACTGCCGTATTGGCGTTCAGCCCCGTCACACCACTGCTTGTGACCGCCAAGGCCGCAGCAGCGGAAACCGGCATTCTGTTCCCGACCAGCCGAGGTACGTACACCGCCTGGGAAAACGGCGTGGCCACTGTAGACGAAACCGACACGCCCAGCTGTAGCAGCAGAGACTCAATAAGGGCCGGCTATGGCGAGGGCGACGATGACAGCGACGACGGCGACAGAGAGTCTGTCCGAATCAGCCTTTCCGACATCCCGAACAACTCTGTCATAACCGGCGTTACTGTTCATGTAACCTACCGGGCTCATGAGGACGGCTATACGGGCGGCACTTTTAAAACCTTTGTCCGCCTTAACGGCACAAACTTTGACGCCGCAACAAACATCGTCGCCGACAGTACCGACTGCACCGCCGCATCACAGACACTGGACGTAACCGACACTAAAAAGAATGGCTCCACATCACTTGAAATTGGCGTAATTAAGACCGGAACGGACAGCCCAGAAAGAAACAAAGTCCGGGTCGGTACTCTGCAGGCCGTAGTGACGTACACCGATAACAAACAAAAGAATCAGATTGATGACTGGTGTGCCGCCAATGACGTCAAATTCGATCCGCCAGTTGACGGCACGAAAGAAGGCATTACTGCCGACTTCTCGCCAAACACCAGCGAGCCGCAAACAGTCACCATCACCACCGACGACACCAAAGTAATCACCAAGGTCGTCGTCAAAGGCGGTAGCAGCGGTGGCAACGGCGGAGCCGGCAACCAGGTATACGAAAGCGGACCGTTCACCGACCTCGTTGCACCACTCAACACAGATTCCGCGCCAGCCGACGACACCTATGCCATCAGCCACGTAATCGTATGTTATGACGAGGTTACGACAGGCAACCAAAACGGCACCATCACTATCACCAAGCTCGTCGACAACGATAACAACCCGAGCACCGACCCCATCCCCACCATGGGTTGGGAGTTCGACATTGACGGCAGCCCAAGCAACCCAGGTCCGGTAACAACCGATGCTTATGGCAAAACGCCGGCCGTTGAGGTTGAGCCAGGCACCTACAGCGTGACCGAGACGCTCCAAAACGGCTACGCGGTCGCATCGGCCGAGTGTCTTAAGGGTCAGACCCCAGTCGGCACCTGGAACGGCAATACCGTAACCGGTATCACCGTTGGCAACGGCGAAGCTATCTCCTGCACGTTCGTCAACCGCCCGACAACCGGCTCGCTGACTGTCCAGAAGGTAGTCAACGGCGGCAGCGCAACGCCAAGCGACTTCCAGTTCGTCCTGAATGACGGCGGCGACCCGATCACCTTTGAACAAGATGGCACCAACTATTACATTCTGACCGAAGGTACGCAGTTCGACATCAAAGAAGTAAACGTACCGAGCAACTACGAAGTGAGTTACAGCGGACAGTGCAAGGGCACCATCACGGCCAGCGTAGCCAGAACATGCAGCATCACCAACACCTACGTGCCTGGCTCGGCAAACCTGACACTTGTTAAAATTGTCAAGAACGACAACGGTGGCACGCTGGATGCCACCAGCTGGACACTGACCGCCACCGATCCAAGCAACAAGGTCGCACTGAGCGGCAAAGGCGAGGCGTCCGGAGAAGTACAGGCAGGTATTGCCTACACCTTGGGCGAAACCGGCCCCAGCGGTTACACTGCCAGCTCGTGGGTTTGCGAGGGTGGCAACGGCAACGAACTCAACGGCAACGTTGTCACCCTTGAGCCGGATGAAGACGTCACCTGCACCATCACAAACGACGACGACCCGCCAGTACTCAAGCTCATGAAGAAAGTCTTCAACTTCTGGGGCGGCAACTCGACGCCCGACGATTGGGAGCTGAGCGCCAGCGGTCCAACCCCTTTCTCTGGCAACGGTTTTGTCCAGAGTGGCAGCAACTTCCAGGCGGGCACCTATACACTCACCGAAGACGGCCCCGACGGCTACCGCGCCTCTGCATGGTACTGCAATGGCCAACGGCTAAACGGCAACACCATCAATATCGTGCTGGGCGAGCACATCACCTGTGTTATCAAGAACTACAGCAAACCTGCCAAGATCACCGTTGACAAGAAAGTCATCAACGACGACGGCGGTACCGCCAAGGCCCGCGACTTCGACCTGTGGGTTGGCAACAAGAAGGTCAAGTCTGGTGAACAGGAGAACTTCCGTGGCGACACCTGGTACAAGATCTTTGAGACTGGCGGCCCGAAGGGCTACAAGCAAGTCTCCAAAGAGTGTTGGGACGTCACCTTCGGTTGGTACAACAAAGAAAAGCAGAACATGCCTGGCGGTAAGCTGTACGCCAAAGTTGGCCACAAGTACTATTGCAAGATTGTCAACGACGACATTGCGCCGAAGCTGACCATCAAGAAGGATGCCACTCCGAACAGCATCCAGCCCTTCACCTTCACCATCGAAAAGAAGATCTGGAACAACTGGATCACCAAAGAAACCTTCCAGTTGAATGACAACGGCACTCCTTACCCGCTGGACAACGACAAGACCTTTACGCTGAAGGCCGGCACCTACCGCATCACTGAGGCCGAAACCGAAGGTTGGTACCTGAAGAACATCAAGTGTTGGGGCACCAACGGCGAGAAAATTGACCTCGACAAAGCCCGCGTAACCCTCACCCTCAAGGTCGGCGACAAGGTAACCTGCGAATTCAAGAACAACAAGTACGCCAAGATAACCGGCTTCAAGTTCGAAGACACCAACAAGGACGGCAAGTGGAACTTCGGCGAAAAGGGCCTGGAAGGCTGGGAGATTACCCTCACCAAGAAGGACGAATCCGAACCGATGGCAACCGCCAAGACCGACAAAAACGGCGCCTTCGTCTTCGAGAATCTCAAGCCTGGCAAGTACATTGTGTGCGAAATCCAGCAGGACGGCTGGGTACAGACCGCACCTGCCAGCGGTTGTGAAGAACTCTGGGTCAAGGCTGGCGACCGCGAGTTCGTCAAGTTTGGCAACTTCAAGCTTGGCAAGGTCAGCGGCGTCAAGTTCAATGACATTAACGGCAACGGCGTCCGCGACCAGGACGAGCCGACCCTCAAGGATTGGGAAATTGTCCTCACCAAGAAGTGCGACGACCAGACGCAAATCTTCGTTCTAAGCGACTGCAAAGAAGAAGTGCTAACTACTAAGACCAACGAAAACGGCACATACGCCTTCACCGGCCTCGACAAGGGCACCTACGTTATCTGCGAAGGGGCGTACGACACAACCAAGTGGCTTCAGACCGCTCCAAACACCAAGGACGGCTGCGTGGAGTTCGCAGTTGAAACCTCCGGCCACGAAGAAGTCGTAGACTTCGGCAACAAGGCCAAGCCGCAAATCCTGGACGCTGCCACCACCGATCCGCAGGAGCTGGTCAAGACTGGTGCCGCAGCCGCCGTCAGCACCGGCTTCGGCCTGATCATCCTGAGCGTCCTCGGCGCCCTGCACTTCCTGACCCGCCGCAAGGAAAGCTAAAGACAGAGCGGCCCAAACACAAACCTCCGGTTTCATTAGCCGGAGGTTTTTATTTGTACGCATCACCGGAGCTTAAGCTTGAACAAATCGAGCAAACAGCCCGACTTTTTTGTCGAAGATAAACAATAACCCCTGTAATCTTTTCCCTATTCTTATCGCTCCGTTGCCTATAAAAAAGAGACTCGGGTGGAGACATCCAATAAGGAGGGTTCTTATGAGTCAACACACCACAACCACAATCGAGTCGAAAATTCACAAACTACTAACAGCCGTAGCGGTGGCCCTGCTGCTGGCCGCGCCGATAGCTGCACCGGCCCTAGTATCTGCTAACAGCGACAATGCCGGCGAAACAAACGCCGCCAGCAGCACTACGACCGATGGCTATGATGCGTCCGGCTACCGCGCATTCCCGGAGAAAAAAGACCGCACCTATACCGACGTGCAAAGCTCAAGCACCGCAAACAGTATAAGCGACCAGACAATACAAAAAGACAAGAGGTCGTCCTCATACAGTGACTACCAGGATAAATCGCAGAACAAAGACAAGAGCTACGCACCGAGCAACGAATACGATACAAAGAAAGATCGCCTCAACGACTACAAAGAGTACAAGAATTACAAGAAAGACGGCATTCCGCCCAAGATGCCAAAAGACGACAAGAAGCCGCAACCTAAGCCCGAAGAAAAGCCGGTCGAAAAGGTAGAGAAAATCGAAAAGACCGAGGTTATCCACCACCAACCAACTGAGGTGCGACAAGAAGTCAGTCAGAATGTGAACCAAGAGACGAATGTAATCGTGCAACGCGAGACGGTCGAGCGTCCAATCGTGCATGAAAAGGTCGTTCGCGAAGTTGTAAAGCAGCCGGTTGTGCATGAAAAGCCTGTTGTGCACAAGCCAGTCGTTGCTGCAGCCCCTATTGAAGAAAAACCAGTGATCGTCGCGCCTAAGGAGGTAGAAAAGGGCGAGTTGGTAGAAACCGGCGCCGATGCCAAGACCAGCTCTCTTGCCGGCCTCGGCATCCTTGGCTCGCTCGGCGCGATCAGTATTCTAAACCGCCGCAAGGCAGCTGTTCGCAAGTAAGCACACTTCTGTATCAAACAGGAAACGGCCCGGAAGACGGGCCGTTTTTCTAATACTCAACAATCTGGTGCGGGTGGGGGGAGTCGAACCCCCGTCACCAGTTTGGAAAACTGGGATAATAGCCGTTATACGACACCCGCGTATCTGTTATTTTATCACAATTGTTAGATAATGTCGTCTTCTACCATATAAGAATATCGCAGTCCTACTAGTGCAATCCTAACTTTTAATGCTATAGCATCAAAAGTTAGGATGAGGCTCCAAGGTAGAGACTAACAGATGTAAATCTGGTATAATAGGCTGCGTTACGCCCCGGTAGCTCAGCGGATAGAGCAAGACGGTTCTAACGTCAAGGTCGTGGGTTCGAATCCTACCCGGGGTACCAATTCAGGAATTTCAGACAGAGGTCGTTTGACCTCTGTTTTTGCATCCGAAAATAACCTATTCCGCCAAATGCGCGTGGTCGTTGTAGATCCAAAGCCGCCAGCAGGGGTCTTCCCGAAAAGCCGGTTCGTGCGTTATGACGGTAATACCTGTATTCTCCATGGATTTGAGCCGTTGGAAGCGCTTGAGCAGCGCGGGCGTCAGGGTGTCCCCAAGCAATACTCGTGCCGCAATGATGCGCAGGAAATAGCCGTGCGTCACAACTAGCAATGTCTGCTCCGGGCGGTTTAGGAGATAATCAAGCGCATCGTCCGCCCTTTTAACTGTCTCTTCATAATTTTCTCCGTCCTCAACCTTGCCGCCGGTAAAGAAGGTTTCGTGCCATTCATTCCACGTTTTGCTCGCCACTTCGTCTGTGTGGGGCTTACCATAAATAGAGCTTGGCTTCCTGCGCTCAACGAACAGATCAGAAAATTCGATCCGCCTGTTCGTGGCGCGGGCAATGGCTTCCGCTGTTTGCTTGGCCCGCATGAGTGGGCTTGCGATGAGAGCGTCAAAATCGATTTTTGCTGCTCTTTCGGCGATAAAATCGGCCTGGCGCAGGCCTTCTTCGCTCAGCGGCGAATCCGGGCCCTGAAAAACCGGCATGGTATTCTCCTCGCTTTGCCCATGCCGAACAAAGTAAACAATCTTTTGCGTAGAAGGATTTATTTTCATCATTACCAAACTAACAGAGCACGTTTCTGCATGCAATTAAAAACACCCCGCTGTTGGGCACGGGGTGTTTTTTCTACCGCACTGATGATGTGTTGTTGTGCCTTCTTGTATCTAGCGTGGATTGTTCTATTCTTCCGATTGACCCTCCTCTACTGGCGTTTGTTCATTATCGCTTGGCTGTTCCTGGCTGTGTTTACGCCAGTCTTTTTTGTGCCAGGAGCCGCGGTTATGTTTGCGGTGGTCAGAGGGGTCGTGACCCCACTTTTGATAGTGCTTCTTGCGCCAGTTGGCAATGGCCTGACGGGCGCGCTCGTTACACTCACGCTTCTTGTTGAATCCGTCTTTAATGCGGACAATCTCGCCGTCACTGGCGCGGACGTAAATTCGCCAACCGTCAGCAAAAACAATCTTGTAGACTTTTTCGCCACTCAATTTCTTAAGCTTCACCTTGGCTAGAATAACCTCGCTGTCCGGGTGCTGGGCCTTGGCGATGCCAATTGCTCCAGCAAGGTCGACCTCCTGGGGCGCTACTGTCTCTTCTTCGTCGACCGGTTGCTCGTCTTCCTCTACCGCCTCTTCTTCAATCGACGGTGGGGTTGACTCTTCTGGCTCGGTCTCATGCCCCTCTTCTTCTTGGTTTTGTTCCTCGGTCTGAGACTCAATCGGTTCTTCGGTTTGCGCACTTTCTTGCGCGTAAGCGTTGATTGCGAGCGGTGCCACTAATACGCTGGCGAGCAGCGCCACGATAAATAATTTCTTAAATTGTTTTAATTGTTTTACCTTTTGTAAATACTGCACGTAATGTTACCCTCCTTGTTACACCATATGTAACGAACAGGCCGCGAAAACGTTACATGTACTGTGTGATAATGTAAATAAATGCTGAAGAAGCGGAGGTTCGCCAGGATGTACAATGAGTTTGCCGACGACATCTACCGGTGGCTGTTTGTGCATGTCCGCGATGTGGAGCTGGCCGAAGACCTGACCGCTGATACATTCCTGAAAGCCTGGAAGCAATTTGACACGTTCGACAGCAAACACCCGCGCGGCTGGCTTTATGCCATTGCCCGAAACACCCTCACCGACTACTGGCGCAAGAAAAAGCCGCTGGCGCTGGACGAATCGGTCGATATTATTGATGAAGGCACGCCGTCTACTGAAGAAATTTTGGATGTCAAGATCGAGGCCAAGCGCGCCGCCAAGGCCATTGTCCGCCTGCCGAAAGACATGAAATCCGTTGTAACGCTGCGGTTTATGCAAGGGTATTCCACTAAACAAACCGCCGAAGCACTGGGGATGAGCGAAGCAAACGTGCGCGTCATCCAATACCGCGCACTTAAGCGGCTGCGCAAGGAGCTGCTGCCATGACCGACAAGCGTTTAAAGAAAGAACTGCTAGCACAAGGTGCGAGCAAAAACGAGGTCGAAAACCTCACCCGCCTCGCCGAGCAACTCTCAGCTGTAAAGCCGCGAGGTCTCTCGGCACACGCCAAGCAACGCATACTCGACCAGTTGGAGATCGACCCGCCCAAAGAACGCCGCCCAATCTTCCGCTGGGCTGCGCTGGGCGGCTCGCTCACCGGCGCCATGGCACTCATCGCACTCCTCATACTCCCCGGCATGCTGCAGCCTAAAACTGCCCCCACAAACGAAAACGACGTACGCTCGCTCATCCAACCCGTTGAAGACGAGCTCAAACAGCTCGACATGGAAATCGAGCAACTCCAGCAACAACCCACCGTTACCGAAGCCGAGCTCAAAGAGGCAGAGGAGAAATACGAGCGCACCCTACGCGATCTAAAAAACAAGCACCAAAACCGCAAAGAATTCAAAAACTACGACTGGAACAAATGGCGCCGCGATTTCCCAACGCAATACAACGATAAAAGCCCCGACAAAAACAACCGCGAGGAGGTAACTCGTAAACGTCAAAATACAAACTCAGAGAACAATTACAGGCAAAATTAGACGAAAGGAGATAGGGAACCGAGCCCTGTCAAGGTTGACTTGACATATTATTACTTTTTAATCTTAAATATTAAATAATTATTAAATTAATGCATGGGCCGTCTATTGTGGGCGGCAATAGTACTCACGTGCCTCAATCAGAATTCTATATCCATTGGCCTGACGAACAGAGGATCATCACAATAAGCTGCCAGCAAGGATACCTTAATATGGCACTTGGCGAGAAAATCCTGTATTTGACCGACTTCTGGGTAGAACCCGCCGCCCGGGGGAATGGCGTGGGGCCAGAACTTCTAAAACGAGCGCTCGGGTTAGCTGCCGCAAACAATGCAACAAGAATTGTTGCTGATCTTACCAGCGCGCAAGCCATAAAAGCCACACAAAAGGTTTTTGGCCGGGATGCAGTAGACGTTTTTGCAGCGCCTTCGGAGGAAGTACTTCAAGGCGCTGATTCGATCCTGCCGGCGGCCGCCCGGCTGGAGTATCATGTAGAAAACCAGCCTCCCCTCAACCTTGCCGCCGCCACAAATCTTGGCATGTAGCGTAAAATTAGATATAATTACCCCTGTTGTCTGATGGCGGGAGTAGCTCAGTTGGTTAGAGCGCTGGATTGTGGCTCCGGAGGCCGTGGGTTCGAGCCCCATCTCTCGCCCCAGAACAAGAAGATCAGGTTCGCCTGGTCTTTTTGTTTGGCTAACTCAAGGCTGCTGCCAGGAGGTCGCCGAGCGCGTAGGCCAAAATCGCAGCGATGGCGCCGAGCGTAAAGGTCTCGACTGCAGCGCGGACCGGCTTGGTTTTGGTGACGTGGGCTTTTAGTAGTCCGATTGCGATAAAGGTTAAACCTGTCAGTATGCTGCTCCATAGAAAGAGTCGCCCGTTTGCAATCTGCCAGCCAAAGAGCGCATCCAAAACATACAGCGCGAACGGGATAAAGCCGACCAAGACGAACGAGGTGAACGTAGCCAGGCCGTCTTTGACCGGCGTTTCGTCGTGCGGGCCGTGCTCAGCGCCTCTTTCGGCATTCTTTCTTATCCTGAGGTCGCGTTTGGACTTGGCCGACAGGTACGAGCTCGCCCCCATCGAAAACCCATCTGCGATGAGGTTGGCAAAGCCTAAAATCACGATAACGGCCGAGCTCAGGCCAGCGCCGGCAGCACCGGCCACTACTGCGAACGTTGTCACGGTGCCATCAATCGCACCGTACACAAATTCGCCCAAAGACGATTCAAGTTTCTCCCTCACAGCTTTTACTATACCTTACGCAAGCGACCTTGTAAGCACCAGCGCGACAAGCATGGGAATGATCAGGTTGTCTGTACCACGGCCGGAGAGATTTTCGGCAGCCGTAGCCACAGCCGGCAGCAGCGCCAACACCGGCAGTGACAACTCATTACCACTGAACAACATATAACCCACAATGATGAGTACGGAAATTACAAAAAACGTTGCCGTACCAGCCACGCTCTTCGCCAATCCCAGCACCCTATAGCCGTTGCCCCGCCCCCACAGCAAACCTGCTACAGCAGCCAGGCCGTCAGCCAGACTCAGGTGCAGCATGGCCGCCGCAAACACCCACGGGTCGTGCACCAAAAACGCCAGCACCCCCACGGCTGCCACCGACAAAATCTCGCCGTAAGTAGTGCGCGTGACGTTGTGCATCGACTTAAAGAGGTTGAGTCTGAGCGAGACAATCATGCCTGCCAGTGCCACCACGCTCAACAGCTGAATCTGCCCCCAAGTCAAAAAGAACGGCCAAAAGGCCGCAAACGTCCCCACCGTTACATGCACGAACTTACGGCTTAGCTCGGAATGCAAATTTCTTTTAAGCGACAAATATTCTGCAAATAGCAGAACAGCCAACATAGCGACGAACACAAGGGCAGTCCATATCATGTTTTTTATTGTAGCACCGGCAGATGCTAACGTTTTGGCAAAACTTTGGAGGCCAGATAATCCACCGGCGCATAATCGTCAGTCAAGATCGGATAGCGTGCCAGGTCCATGCCTTCGGTATCCACGTAATGGTCGGGGGCATCGGCGATGATGAGATTAGAGCTAATGCGCCAGCGGGGGTCGTCCATACTCAGGCGCTCCGGGTTCTTCGATCCGATGGCAATCAGGTTTTGCGTTTCACTGCTATTCGGCGATTCCACGGCAAAAAGGTAGACTTGTGGGAATACTTCCTGCATGGTGTGTATTTGCGACCAGATGAACGACGGGCCGTCAGTGCGCAGGCTACCGATGAGATTGGCCATAAAAATGCCGTACTCGGTCAGTTTATCCCGAGCTAGCTCCATGAACTCTTTGGTCGTAAAGTGTGCTGGAATCGAATACATCGACTGGTAGACGTCGCTAAAAATAAGGTCGTACTGATATGGCGCATCGCGCAGCATACGGCGACCGTCTTTAATGTAGTGCGTCAGACGTGGATCATCGGGTAACCGAAAATAGGTTTTGCTGAGTTCTACGAGCGAAGGCTCGATTTCAGACACGTCAACCTGCACGTCAGAAAGCTCTATGAGCAGTGCCTTGGGGATGGAGTATGCGCCTCCGCCGATGGCCAGCGCGCGCTTCACCTCGGGCACGAACACGTTGTGCAGCGCGTAAAATTTTGTGTAGTCGTATACTAGCTCGTCCGAATCCAGATACATGGCGGCCGAGCTGCTGGTGTCTTGCCTCAGAAAACGCGCCGGCCGGCCGCGGTACGTCCCGTCAGTGATGACAATGCGCTCATACACGCCGTCGCGCGCATACACCTCATTCTCCGCAACTGGCGAGCTGGACGCAGCAACCAGTAGGAGGCCGGCGGCCAGCACTGTAACCGCAACTGTAAATTTCTTTTCAATGCCAAAGTACACAACCGGCAGCATGCCGAGCAAAAACAGCACCAGGCCAACGCCGACCAAAATCGCCGACACGCCAAAGTGCGGAATCAGCACAAAACCAGCCGACAGGCTGCCGGCAATGCTCCCGAGCGTGGAAAAGAAGAAAATCTGCCCGGCCGTAGTGCCCACGCCCTGCCCTTTGGATTCTTTTTGGAGCAGTGTCACGGCAAACGGAGACAGTGTGCCAAGTACGAAACTGGGCACGAAAAACAGCACGACCGACATAATCAGCGGGCCGGACGCCAGCGGCAACTTATAGCCAAACTCGCCAAGAAGCAGCACTTGGGCGAACTGCATAAAGAGCACCAAAAGGCCACTCAAAGCAATGATCCCAAAGAATAACGTCCTGCTCGGAAAACGGTCGGCGAGGCGCCCGCCGAACCAGTACCCGACGCTGAGTGCCGCCAGCACTACGCTTATCACACTGGATACGCTATATATGGTGTTCCCGAAGTACGGCGCCAACACGCGCGTTGCTACTATCTCAAGGATAAGCACGCACGCGCCGGTCAAAAACACTACTGCAGGCAGCCAAGCCATCCGCAAAAATCGCATATATTTTCATGCTACTATGGCTAGCTGCTAATCAGCAACGACCAATCGGCTAATCAGCTCGTGCAGCGCTGCGCGTTCGCTCGGACTCAACCTGTCGCAGCCCAACACACTGGGCAGTTCATCACTGGCCAGCTCGAGGAGCTCCCGGCCTTTAGCAGTAAGGTTCAATTTTTTGGCCCGGCGATCTTCCTCGCTTTCGTGCCGTTCCACCAAACCGAGCGCTACCAGCCGGTCGATCAGCCCGGTGACATTCGATGCATCGCAGTGCAACTGGCTGGCAACCTGGCGCATGGTCATATCTCCGCGGTCGATGGCGCGCAGTACGTACAGTTGCACGTGCGTCAATCCGTATTTTTCAGCCAGCTGCTCCGCGCCCGACTTGATGTGCTTGAGGAGTAGCATCAAATCGTCACTGATTTGCCTCGGCGACACTTGCATGCTCGCATTTTACTACGTAATCTAAATAATTGACAACCTCAAGTATTTCGCTATACTAGTCTGGTATTGCCTTTAGCAAAATCTAAAAAACGGAGGACTTTGTGATAGAAAAAGTGAAACACAAAGGTTTGGCACTTGCTGTGCTGGCGGCAGCACAGTTTATGGTGGTGCTCGACGCCACGATTGTAAACGTTGCCCTGCCCGCCATTCAGCGGACGCTCAACGTTACGAGTGAGGCGCAGCTGCAGTGGGTTGTGACCGCGTACGCGCTGCTCTTTGGCGGCTTCTTGCTGCTGGGCGGCCGGCTGGCCGACCTGTTCGGGCGGCGCAAATTGTTCCTGGCGGGCGTGGCACTATTTGCCATTGCCTCGCTTTTGGGCGGTTTGTCGCAAAACCTGGGCCAGATGATCGTGTTCCGCGCTATGCAGGGTCTCGGCGGCGCATTGCTGGCTCCTGCGGCTCTGTCGCTTGTGCTGACTATCTTTAAGGAAGGGCCGGAACGCAACAAGGCACTGGGAGTGTGGAGCATGATCGCAGGCGGCGGTGGCGCAGTTGGCCTAATCCTGGGCGGCACGCTCACCCAGTACATCAACTGGCGCTGGACGTTCTTTATTAACGTGCCGATCGCCCTCTTAGTGCTGTTCCTGGCGATGCGTTTTGTGCCAAAAAGCACTCCTGCCAAGAAGCAGCGTGTTGATGTTGCCGGTGCAATTACTATCACCGGTGGCGTCATGGGTTTAGTCTATGCGTTAAGCGAAGCACCCAGCCGTGGCTGGAATGACGGCCTCGTGCTCGGCATACTCGGCCTGTCTGCAGCCCTCATCGCCGCGTTTATCATTAATGAACGCAAGGTTAAGCAGCCGCTGGTACGCCTGGACATCTTCAAGCGCCGCAACACAACCGGCGTCATACTGCTCCAGCTATTTATGCCAGCGGCAATGTTCGGCATGTTCTTCTATCTGTCGATCTACATGCAGCAGGTCATGGGCTTTTCGCCCACCAAGACGGGCATTGCCAACCTGCCCTTCACACTCACAATTGTGACGGTTGCCGTGATACTCTCGCGCAATATTGGCAAACTGAATCCCAAAGTCATCCTGACAATCGCCCCGCTGCTGGTTGCCGCCGGGCTGCTATACCTCTCGCGCCTCGACGTGGACAGCAGTTACCTGACCGACATCCTGCCCGCCACGATCATCATGGCTGCTGGCATGTCATCGATGTTTGTAACCAGCACGCTGGTGGCTACCAGCGGCGTGCCGCACGAAGAAACTGGGCTGATCTCCGGCCTGCTTAACACCAGCCCGCAGGTCGGCGGCGCCGTTGGCCTGGCCATCCTCACGTTCGTGTCTACTACCACAACTACCAATGACATGGCTGCCGCTGGCGGAAACCCGGCCGCACTACTGCCCGCGATGATGCACGGCTTCCAGCACGGCTTTATCGTGGCCTCACTACTCGCCCTCGTTGGCTGCCTTATCGTGCTCCTGGTCATTAAGGCTAGGAAACCCACTAAGGCTGCCCTTGAGCACGAACTCGAGACCGAAGCCGAGTCCATGCCTGCAATTCCTGGCGTATAACGTCAGGGCCTCTAAAAAAGCAGAAAGGACCGCCGAAATGGCGATCCTTTTTGCTTGGTCGGTTTAAATCTTTCATTCAAATAAAAGAATAAGGACCGTCAGATGACGATCCTTATTCTTTGGTCGCAATTACTGAAC